>LFRM01229880.1_pt1 | contig 11217 bp, 8 predicted proteins | sample 618341 | NCBI WGS metagenome assembly LFRM01 (sample SAMN03654438, study PRJNA283298) | anaerobic digester metagenome | isolation source: pool of bioreactors CSTR01a, CSTR02a, and CSTR03a thermophilic anaerobic... | place: Denmark: Kgs. Lyngby | collected 2014-05-21
CGGGTTTGTATCCCATGTCAGAGAAAAGTTTCACTTTGCGCATTCATCTCATGATTGAAATCACGAGAATTCTGCGTCAGAGATTAAATACTTATTTCCAATAAGATATTAAGATAACCGACGGTTCATATTGCGTGAGCCGTCAAGGAGGTCATTATGCTGCCAACAGGCACGATCCTGTTTCCGATGATCGCGGGTGTCGCGGTCTCTGCGATCACCATGGAGACCAGAACCAGACGCGTATTATACACTGCGGTCATGCTTATCACCGACCTGCTGGGCCTGCTCACGGTCTTTTTCGGGAGGACGGTGACGCTTTTTGCGTTCACAGACAACATTCATGCGAAATTTTCCGTGGATCCCATCGGCCGCTACTATATGATCGTGGTCATGCTTCTCTTTACATGCGTACTCTTTTATTCCTTTGAGTATATGAATATTGAGGAGCGGGAGCATATCTTTTTTGCGTTTTACTTCTCATGCTTCGGTGCGCTGCTCTCGGTCGCCCTTGCAGCCAATCTGGTCACGCTGTACCTGTGCTTTGAGATGGCAACTCTGACATCGATGCCGCTGGTCCTCCATGAGATGAGCAGGGAAGCGGTAGCGGCAGCCCTCAAATATCTGTTTTATTCGATCGCAGGTGCCCTGATGGGTCTTCTCGCGGTCTTCGTCGTCTGCTACTACGCGACGGATGCGGACAGTTTTGTGCAGGGGGGATTCCTCGATCCGGCGCGCGTCGCAGGAAATGAAAAGCTCCTCCTTGCCGTTATCTTTGCCGGTATCATCGGATTCGGAACGAAAGCCGGTATGTATCCCATGCACGGATGGCTTCCCACTGCGCATCCGATTGCGCCGGCTCCGGCGTCAGCGCTTCTGTCCGGCATTATCGCCAAAGCCGGTATCATCGCGATCATTCGCCTCGTGTTCTTCTCAGTCGGTCCGGAATTTCTCCGCGGGACCTGGGTGCAGTATGCATGGATGAGCATCGCCATGCTGACCGTTTTTATGGGCTCCATGATGGCGTTCAAGGAGAAGGTGACGAAAAAACGGCTGGCCTATTCCACGGTGAGCCAGATCTCATACATTTCTCTGGGCCTGTCCCTTCTGTCTATGGAGGGTCTTCTTGGAGGTCTGCTCCACCTGGGAGCGCATGCGGTCTCCAAAGGCTGTCTCTTCCTGTGCGCAGGTGTGTTCATTTACAAGCTCGGAAGTCACAGGGTGAGCGAACTTCGGGGAATCGGGAAGCAGATGCCGATCGTCATGTGGTGCTTCACGTTCGCGTCCCTGTCGCTCGTCGGAATTCCGCCGCTCGGGGGATTTATCAGTAAATGGTATATAGCGCTCGCAGCTGTCGGCGACGGGATGGGGGTCTTTTCAATCCTTCCGCCGGTCATTCTTCTCATCTCCGCGCTGCTCACGGCCGGGTATCTGCTTCCGGTGACAGTTGATGCATTCTTCCCGGGAAAAGAGGAGGGAGAAGCGGCGAAAAGGAGCGGGCAGAAGACCGGGAGTAAGGAACCGTCGGCACTTATGACTGTGCCGCTCATCGTGCTTGTCTGCGCAGCCCTGGCCGTCGGCGTATTCGGATCCCGGATCGCGGATATCCTGGGAGCGTCTCTCGCCGGAATCTTCTGATACAGGAACACAGGATAAGGAATAGATCAATGGATTCACTGTTCATACTGGCGCCGATCGTGGTGCCCTTTATCGGAGGCGTGTCGCTCCTCCTTCTGAAGATCAGGGAAGACCGAATCCGGGAAATATACTCGGAGACCATCGTTATACTGACGTCTGTCTGCGTGTGGCTCGCGCTGGCGTACGGTTCCCGGGACCCTGTGCTTATTTACAGCTTTACGGACGGTTTTTCGATCAACTTCCGAGTGGACGGACCTGCGATACTTTTTGCGGGGATGGTTTCCGTCCTCTGGCCGTTTGCCATGCTCTATGCCTTCGAATACATGAAGGAGGCGGATCACAAGAGGAGCTTTTTCGGCTTCTATGTGATGACGTACAGTGTGACGCTCGGCATCGCCTTTGCCGCGGATCTTGTCACGATGTACGTCTTTTTTGAGATGCTGACGCTTGTGACTCTGCCCCTGGTCAGTCATTATCAGAACCATGAGAGTCAGTTTGCGGGCCGTTTGTATGTGGCCTACTGTATCGGCGGCGCATCGCTTGGTTTCGTCGCGGTCATCATGGGGACATTGAACGGAGGAGGAATGTTCGAGTACGGGGGCAGTCTCGGGGACCTTTTCTCTCCGGGGCTCATGCGCATTATGTTTCTCTTTGGCTTTTTCGGGTTCGGGACAAAAGCAGCGGTCTTTCCGTTGTTCCACTGGCTTCCGCAGGCTTCGGTCGCGCCCACCCCGGTCACGGCTCTTCTGCATGCGGTCGCGGTCGTCAATTCCGGCGTCTATGCGGTCATCCGTCTGGCCTGGTATGCATACGGACCGGAGCTCATGCGGGGCAGCACCGAGCAGGTCATCTGCACCGGCGCGGCGGTCTTTACGCTCGTCTTCGGTGCGGCTATGGCTCTTCGAGAGAGGCATTTTAAGAGAAGACTTGCCTATTCGACGGTCAGCAACCTGTCCTACATGCTCTTCGGCGTCCTGCTCATGACTCCTGAGGGACTTCTCGGAGGACTTACCCATATGCTGTTCCACAGCATCATCAAGATGGTCCTCTTTCTGTGCGCCGGCGCGTTCATGCATGTGACGGGCAGGGAGTATATATATGAGATCAACGGGATCGGGCGGAAAATGCCTGTTACGTTCACGCTGTATACGCTGTCTGCCCTGTCCCTGACCGGGATTCCGCTCTTCTGCGGATTTATCTCAAAATGGAAGCTTCTGACAGCCGGTATTTCGAGCGGACAGACGGTAGGGCTCGTCGGCATGGCAGGGCTCATAATCTCAGCTTTTCTGTGCGCGATGTACACACTGAATGTCAGTATCCGGGCATTTTTCCCGATGAAGGGGACGGACCGGAGCGGCAGCGGGGGAATCAGGGAAGCAGGCGTTCTCATGCTGATCCCGATCTGCGTCTTTTCAGTATTCAATATACTCTTTGGTGTGCATCCCGGCCCGGTCATTTCATTTCTGGAGAAGATTGCGCAGGGTGTCATTTAATCTCTGACGCAGAATACTCGTGATTTCAATCATGAGATGAATGCGCAAAGTGAAACCTGGCTCTGACATGAGTTGTAAACCCGCGTCAGAGATTAAAGCCTCCGGCGGATCGCAGCCGCGCAAATAGGAAGGTGCTTCGCACGTAAGCGCGGCGCGGCAAGAACGCCAAGGCGTTCTTGATTCTTTGACGCAGAATCCTTGTGACATGATTCTGTGACGGATGCCGGCAGCACTCCTTTCGGAAGTTCTGCCTGTGAGGATCATACTGTGTTTTTGGAGGAGAGCATATGTTCATAGGTTATCTGGTGTTCGCACCGATTCTCATAGCGCCGGTCCTGTACCGGATCGGGCGGAAAAATGAGGAGGCAAGAGACCTTCTGGCCATCCTGTTCGCCTTCGTGGAGCTCCTGGTCTCAATTTCGCTCTTTATGATGCAGGGGGCGAAGCTCTCCATCCCGTATATTCTGGCCTACGGCCTTTCTTTTGAAGCGGACGGCTTTCGAACTGTTTACAGTACCATCACGTCGATCATGTGGGCGGGAACGTCTCTGTTCGCGCGTGAATACTTCAGACATGAGCGCGAGGGGCTGTCAAGGTACTGGATGTTCACCATGCTGACGCTCGGAGCGACGCAGGGAGTCATGCTCTCTGCGGATCTCATGACGACGTTCGTCTTTTTCGAGATCCTGTCCCTGACATCTTTTACGTGGGTCATCCACGAGGAGACGCAGGGGGCGATTCGCGCCGCATACACCTATCTCTTTATTGCCGTGATCGGAGGCCTGGTCCTCTTCATGGGGCTGCTCCTTCTCAGGGATACCTGCGGGACGCTTGCCTTCCGGGAAGTCTTTGCAGCCGCTGAGAAAGCCCGGGCGGAAAATGCCTCCGCCGGGTCAAGGATCCTCGCCGCGGGATTCTGCATTCTTTTCGGTTTTGGGGCCAAGGCAGGCATGTTCCCTGTACACGTATGGCTTCCGAAAGCCCATCCGGTCGCGCCGTCGCCGGCGTCGGCCCTGCTGTCCGGTATTCTGACGAAAGTCGGCATTTTCGGAATTCTCATGACCGGGACCACGGTCCTTTTTGAGAGCCGGACATTCGGAACGGTCGTATTTGTCCTCGGACTTGTCACAATGTTCCTCGGTGCGCTTCTCGCCCTGTTCTCCGTCAATCTGAAGAGGACGCTGGCCTGTTCGTCCATGTCACAGATCGGGTTCATCCTGGTCGGGATCGGCAGCGCAGTCTTTATCAACGCGGTCGGCGGGGAGGAGGCCGGGGAAGGTCTTGCGCTGGCCCTATCGGGGACGGTCCTCCATATGGTGAATCATTCGCTCCTCAAGCTGGTGCTCTTTATGGCTGCCGGTGTCGTGGTTATGAACCTGCACACGCTGACACTCGATGAGATCAGGGGCTGGGGACGGAACAAGACTGCCCTTAAGATCGCGTTCGCGCTGGGCGGTCTGGGAATCTCCGGGATTCCGCTCCTCAATGGATACATTTCTAAGACCATGCTTCACGAAGGTATTGTGGAGACGGTTCTCTGCGCGCGGGAATTTATCCCGGGCGAACATGGGATGATCGCTTTTCTGCAAATAGCGGAGTGGGTCTTTCTTGTTTCCGGCGGGTTCACATTCGCCTATATGCTGAAGCTTTTTATCTGCATTTTCGTAGAGCGCAATAACAATGAAGAGCGTCAGGCAGCGTACGAAAAGGAGAAGACCTGTATGGACGTATGGTCGACCGCAGCAGTCTGCGGATCGTCCGTCTTCATGGTCCTCCTCGGGCAGCCGGCCGTCATGAAGCGGCTCGCACTCTTCATGACCGGGAGAGAGCATATCATGGAATTCCATGCATTTACGCTCACCAATCTCAAAGGCGGTCTGATCTCGCTCGCAATCGGTGCTGCGGTATACCTTCTGATCGTGCGGAAGGGACTCATGCGCGGCGGCTCCTACGTGAATCTCTGGCCGGAGAAGCTTGATCTGGAGGACCTTCTGTACCGGCCGCTCCTTACATCCTGGCTGCCCGGATTTTTCGGGGCGATCGCAGGGGTGTTCGGCGAGAACCTGATTCTTCGGCCTGTATGCAGAGGTGTGTTCTTTGCAGCGACGGTCTTCGGGCGGGCGCTCAGTACGAGCATGGACGCGCTGATCGTTCTTTTGAGAAGGACGGTCATGCGGGAGACGAAGGTCCGGACGCTGCACAGTGAGGAAAGGCGCAGCCGGGCGGCGGCTTTCCGGGATCAGACCGAAGCGGCTCTGAATCCGATCGTCTCGGGCTTCTCTTTTGCGCTCGTCATGACCTGCATAGGGATCCTGCTGATCCTCGGCGTTCTGATCAACTTTATTAATTAATCTCTGACCCGGATCCCGCACCGGGTCTCGCGGGTGAGACTTGAAATAAAGAGCTATTTTGAGGAGACATGACGGATGGAATTAAGTACTCTCTGCTATCTTGAACGCGATGATCAGTACCTCATGCTGCATCGCACCGTGAAGAAAAATGATGTAAATAAAGAGAAATGGATCGGAGTCGGCGGACACTTTGAAGCGGAGGAGAGTCCGGAAGAATGCCTCCTGCGCGAAGTGTATGAGGAGACAGGTCTCGTACTCACCTCCTGGAGGTTTCGGGGAATCGTTACCTTCGTTTCGGGAAATGGGATCGTGGAGTACATGCATCTCTTTACCGCGGATGGCTTTGAGGGGGAGATGCATGCCTGTGATGAGGGAGAGCTTGCGTGGGTCGACCGGGACAGGATCACGGATCTGAATATCTGGGAGGGAGATAAGATCTTTCTCCGCCTTCTGCGCGAGGAGACTCCGTTCTTCTCTCTTAAGCTTGTCTACGACGGCGGGAGCCGGCTGGTCTCGGCTTCCCTTGACGGAAAAAAGCTTGCACTTTGAACCGATCCAGGCAGTCCCTCACCTGCACTTGAGCCTCATCAGGTGCAGGTGGGGGACTGCCTGAATCAGTTTGCGGTTAGAAAGACCTTACTTCGAACATCAAGAACGCCTCGGCGTTCTTGCCGCGCCGCGCTTACGTGCGAAGCACCTTCCTATTTGCGCGGCTGCGATTCGACGGAGGCTTTAATCTCTTACGCGGGTCTGCAACCCATGTCAGAGTCAGGTTTCACTTTGCGCATTCATCTCATGATTGAAATCACGGGAATTCTGCGTCAGAGATTAAAAAGGAGACCGTTTCCGGTCTCCTTCTGATGTACTGCAGTTATATTTATTCGTCTGTAAAGACATCGATCGTCTCGCGGATCTGACGGCCGTTCAGATTATTGGCATGCATATGTTCCTTAAGACGTTTGAAGGTCTCGTCGCTGATATCATGCTCGATCTTGCATGCATCATGCTCTGCGGTAGACGTGTTGACACCGATGCTCTCAAAGAACGTTGTGATGACTTTGTGCCTGTTATAGGTGTGGCGGGCAATCTTCAGTCCCTCATCCGTAAGCGTAATGTATCCGTTCTCGTCCATATGAACCAGTCCTTTTTCGCGCAGTTTTTTCATGGCGATGCTGATACTTGGTTTTGAATAGCCGAGCTTATAGACGATGTCGATGGATCGGACTTTTCCGAGCTGCTCGCGCAGCATGAGAATGGCCTCGAGATAATCTTCTGCAGACTCATTGTAATTCATGATACTCCTCCGTACATAAGCGTTACAGAATAAAAGAGTGCCGGGTGGCGATTCATAGGATCTCAGTTCCGGGTGGTCTGAATTCAGTGATGAAAGATTAGTGAACATAAGCAGTCAGTGATCCACTGTAAGATGATATCACCTGTGCGACGTCTGGGCCCGGCAGACGAGCAGCTTTTTACGCGTTTTGCGCGCGTATCTCACGACTAAAGCCGCGAGGAAAAGCGCGATGAAGAATAAAAATGTATTATTGAATACTAACATATTTACTGCTTTTTTTCAACCGCATTCCCATAAAAGCACGGGACGCATGCGGTGACAGGGCAAACCGTTCTCCTGTCCGGCTGATAATAAGAACGGAAGTTTTCTGCCTTCGGACCCCGATCCGGCTCATCTTGTTGCAGGGAGGCTTTTTTGATATCATGTGAGGAAACAGTGATAGGCCGGAGGTGTCAGAATGCCCAAAAAGAACACAAGAAATACACGGGGGCGGATCATATCCGCCGCCTGGAAGCTTTTTTACGAGAACGGCTATGAGGAGACGACGATCGAGGATATTCTCTTTGAGTCAGGGACTTCCCGGGGATCCTTCTACCATTACTTTGAGGGCAAGGGGGCGCTTCTCGGGACGCTCGCCTATGTTTTTGACGAGAAATATGAGGAGCTTGAATCAGAGCTGGATCCCCGCCTTGGTGCAGTCGAGAAGCTTATCTGGCTGAACCATGAGCTTTTTCTGATGATCGAGGACAGTATTTCTCTGGATCTGCTCTCGAGGCTTCTTGCCACGCAGCTGACATCTCAGGGGGAGAAGCATCTGCTGGACCGGTCCAGGAAGTATTTCCGTCTCCTTCGAAAAATAGTTCTGGAGGGAAGAAAGAACGGAGAGCTTCGCACTGACATGACAGAAAATGAGATCACGAGAGCGTATGCGCTCTGGGAGCGTGCGCTTCTCTATGACTGGTGCCTGTGCGGAGGAGAATATTCTCTGGTCAGCTATACGGACAGGAGGACTCCGGAGTATCTTGAGACATTCAGGCGGAAGGAGCGTTGACGGAGATTGCACGCACGATGAAGAATAAAAAATAGTACAAAGGAATGTCTGTTATATGTACAGAATTTTCAGTACTTATTTTCGGGGAAAATTGGCTATTTTTCTTAGACAGTATAAAAACAAGTCTGTACTCTGTTCTGTATTTTATTCTGGTCTCTGATATGGTATAATGCCTCCTGATTTGCGAAAAAGGGGATACGCTTAAAAAAGCGCAGTCCGGTGCCCTTTCACCGGGCAAAGAAGGTTTTTAAGGAGGAGAGTTATTATGACATCTACACAGGGAATGATCCTGGCAGTCATCGTGATCTATCTGATTGCCATGATCCTGATCGGAGTGCTGTTCAACAGCCGCGGATCCGGCAGCAGCTCGAGCGAGTTCTTCATCGGCGGAAGAAAGCTCGGACCGCTCGTCACGGCGATGAGTGCGGAAGCTTCGGATATGAGCAGTTATCTGCTCATGGGTCTTCCGGGACTGGCTTACTTCGCCGGTATTGCGGAGGTCGGCTGGACCGCGATCGGTCTCGGAATCGGAACATACCTCAACTGGCTGCTGGTCGCGAGACTGCTTCGCAGATACTCCGACAAGATCGGGGCATTTACGATTCCGGATTTCTTTTCGAGACGGTACGGCGACAAGCGCCATACGCTTGCATGCATCGCGGCGCTGGTCATCATCATTTTCTTTGTACCGTATACTGCATCGGGCTTCAAGGCGGTCGGAACGCTTTTCAACAGTCTGTTCGGCTTTGATTATCACACCGCCATGATCGTAGGTGCTGTCGTCATCATCGGGTATACGACGCTCGGCGGTTTCCTTGCCGTTTCCACGACAGACCTGATCCAGAGTATTTTCATGACGATCGCTCTGGTCGTGGTCGTTTTCTTCGGAATCAGCCAGGCGGGTGGTTTTGACGCGGTCATGAAAAACGCGAACTCCCTTCCGGGTTATTTTGATCTTTTCGGCGGCTACGATATGGCGACCAATACAGGATCCCACTACGGATTCCTGGCGATCGTATCCACAATGGCCTGGGGACTTGGCTACTTCGGTATGCCGCATATTCTTCTCCGCTTCATGGCAATCCGCAATGAAAAGGAACTCGTGACTTCCAGAAGGATCGCTTCTGTATGGGTCTTCCTGTCAATGGGAATTGCTGTATTCATCGGTATCATCGGCAATGCACTTTCGAGCCAGGGCATTGTCCAGCAGCTGACGACAGGTTCAGATGCTGAGACGATCATTATCAAGATGGCGGACCTCATGGGAACCCACGGCTTTTTCATGATCCTTATGGCAGGTATCATTATGGCAGGTATCCTTGCCGCGACAATGTCCACGGCGGATTCTCAGCTGCTCGCGGCTGCGTCCAGCGTATCGCAGGACCTTCTGCAGGATTTCTTCGGCATCAAGCTCAGCCGAAAGGCATCCATGCGCGCGGCCCGTCTGACGGTCATCGGTATTGCGGTCCTCGCAGTATTTCTGGCATGGAATCCGAACAGCTCGGTCTTCCGGGTCATTTCCTTCGCATGGGCTGGTTTCGGCGCTACTTTCGGACCGACAATGCTGATCGCGCTCTTCTGGAGACGCTCCAATAAGCAGGGTGCGCTCGCAGGCATGATCGTTGGTGCGGTCATGGTCTTCGTATGGAAGTATCTGATCGCTCCGATGGGCGGTGCGCTGGCAATCTATGAGCTGCTTCCGGCATTCATCATCGGCCTTATTGTCAATGTGGTCGTGAGCCTTGTGACGGCGGAGCCTGATGCGAAGATCGTTAAGACCTTTGATGAGGTGAAGGCCAATCAGTAAAAATATAAGGCAGGAGATCCTGTAAAGAGACGGAACTGACATCAGGATAAGGTGCCTTTCGTCCCGAATATCGTGTATAATAAGACTGCGGACCGGTATGCTTGCCGGGACGCAGTTTTTTCATCTCTGACGCAGAATTCCCGTGACCGGTGTCCTGCGGACAGGATCTTTTCAACGCATGGGCCGAAGCTTATCTGCTTTATACCGGAAGGGGATTTTAATATGAAAAAAGCACCGATCACTGACAGTTTTCGATATGCATTTGCCGGACTGTTTGCTACGATACGCAGCGAGAGGAACATGAAGATCCACTGCTTTATGGCTGTCTGCGTGGCGATTGCCGGACTCATTTTCAGAATTCAGCCCTATGAGTGGCTGGTCTGCATCACTCTTTTCGGACTGGTGATGGGTCTTGAGACAGTCAACACAGCAATCGAGGCAGTCGTCGACCTTGTGACCGAGGAGAAAAGGCCGCTTGCGAAGAAAGCCAAGGATGCGGCGGCAGGGGCGGTGCTCATCGCCGCGATCATGGCGGCAGGGGCAGGATTGCTCATTTTTGTGCCGAAGCTCTTTGATCTGCTCTTTTGAGAGGGTTCGTTTCCGGCGGGCATCCTGCTCTGAAACGTTCATAAAGGAATGACGGTTTATCAGCCGGAGACGTGGAAAAAACTCCCGCAATGTGGTACAATAAGCTTCTGACGCCATCTGATCAAAGCGCATCAGATGCGGGGCAATGTCAGGAGGAGATATCCGGGCTTTTACGCTCTGCACAGGCGCAGGGCGGCGTCAGCAATCAAGGAAACGGCAGTTGTACGGCAGGAACGCCGGGCGTTCCTGATAAAGAGGGAATGCAGAATGAAGAAAGAACACTATTTTCAGTCATCAGATGAGAAGACAAGCCTTCACGCGATCGTCTGGGAGCCGGAAGGCAGTGTGAAGGCAGTCCTTCAGATCACGCACGGCATGGTCGAGTTCATTGACCGGTATGACAGATTTGCCCGTATGCTCAATGAGCACGGCTTCTGTGTCTGCGGGTTCGACCTTCTCGGACACGGCCTGAGCGTCACATCGGAGGAGGAGCTCGGGTTTTTCCGTCATCCTGACGGGAACCGCGCGGTCATAGAGGATATCCGGCACCTTCAGTGTATTATGAAGAGACGTTATCCGGATGTGCCGTATTTTATGCTCGGCCACAGTATGGGCTCATTTTTCACGAGAGAATATATAGAATTTTTCGGAGACAGCCTGAACGGCGCCATCATCATGGGAACGGGAAGCCAGCCCGCGGCAGTCGTGGCGGCAGGCAAGGCCATGTGCAGGGCACAGGCGGCAGTCCATGGCTGGCATTATCGGAGTGCCGCGATCGATGCCATGGCATTCGGATCCTATAATAAGGATTTCGAACCGGCCCGCACGCATGTCGACTGGCTCACAAAGGATGAGGCGATCGTTGATGCCTATATCGCGAACCCGCTCAACACGTTCCGCTTTACGGTGAACGGATATTATACGATGTTCACCGCGATCGGGATGGCGCAGGATCCGGATAAGATCGCGATGATCCCGAAGGATCTCCCGATCCTTCT
>LFRM01183718.1_pt1 | contig 11216 bp, 8 predicted proteins | sample 618341 | NCBI WGS metagenome assembly LFRM01 (sample SAMN03654438, study PRJNA283298) | anaerobic digester metagenome | isolation source: pool of bioreactors CSTR01a, CSTR02a, and CSTR03a thermophilic anaerobic... | place: Denmark: Kgs. Lyngby | collected 2014-05-21
ATATGAAGGGGTTGAAAGGCTGGACAGGGAAGGTGTGAAATATACTGCCATTTTAACAAGCGAGGATGTTATTGCAGCAGGTGTGTTGAAAAAGCTGAAGGAGACGGGGAAAAAGGTTCCCCGGGATGTGGCGGTTATCGGATATAACAATTCCCAGGTTGCCATATGCACTACTCCCGAGCTGTCCACGGTAGACAACAAGGTGGAGGAGATGGCAATGGGTGCGGTTCAGATGCTATACGATGTGCTGGAGGGCAAAGAGGTCCCATCCAAAATAATGGTTGTTCCGGAACTGGTTATAAGGGACAGCTGTTAAGGATAGCGGTTTGTATTAAAACGGCTAAGCTGCTTGAGAATGACCGGGCAACAGGAGAGCATAAAAAACAGTATATATGGAGACGGGATACGGAAAGGCCTGTAAAGATATTCGCATCCTTGTGCATTGTGGATGAAAGAAGGTACCAAAGGAGTGTTGTTATGGGAATGGAAAGGCTCAACAAACGGTTTTTGGAAGAGAGAAAACAACTATTCAATGATGTTGAGGTTGGACCTTTAGAGGATATGCCTGAGCGGATCATCCAGTTCGGTGAGGGAAACTTTTTAAGAGCGTTTGTGGACTGGATGGTCAATGAGATGAACAGACAAGGAGTTTTTTGCGGTAGAGCGGTGGTCATCCAGCCCATCAGACAGGGACTGATAGATGTGCTCAATGAGCAGGACGGCCTGTATACCCTGCTGCTGAGAGGAATTGAAGGCGGCCGGTTGGTGGAAAAAAGGGAGATCATAACCTCGGTAAGTCGTGGTATCAATCCCTACACCCATTGGAATGAATTTCTTGAATGTGCGGCCAATCCGGATTTGAGGTTTATGATATCAAACACCACTGAAGCGGGAATTGCCTATATTAGGGAGCAAATGCCGGTTAATGAATGTCCCGTTTCCTTTCCCGCAAAGGTAACAGCTTTTTTGTACCAGCGCTATAGGAATTTTGAGGGGCAACATGATAAGGGAATGATTATCATCCCATGCGAGCTTATTGACCGCAATGGGGATGCTCTTAAAGAAATTGTGCTCAGATATTCCCGGGAATGGGGGCTGGAAGATGGTTTTCGTGCATGGTTGGAAAACAGCAATTACTTTTTAAACACTCTGGTTGATCGAATAGTCTCCGGCTATCCGAAGGAGGAAGCCGAGCATATTTTTGAACAGTTGGGTTACCAGGACCGGCTATTGGACACCGGAGAAGTATTTCATCTGTGGGTAATAGAAGACGATCAGCGTTTTACACGGGAATTACCTTTTGACAAGATCGGACTTAACGTTGTTTGGACCGATGATTTGCAGCCCTACAGGACGAGAAAGGTAAGGATGCTCAACGGGACCCACACCATGATGGTTTTGGCGGCTTATCTCTGCGGTTTGAATACCGTCAGGGAAGCCGTAGAAGACCCCGTTATGGGCAGGTTTATCACCAGGGGCCTTTTTGAAGAAATAGTACCCGCTCTGGATTTGCCGGAGCAGGAAAAAGAAAGCTTTGCAGCAGATACTTTGGAAAGGTTTAAAAACCCGTTTATAAAGCACTACCTCTTAAGCATAGCCTTAAATTCGGTATCCAAGTGGAAGGTCAGGGTCCTTCCTTCCCTGTTGGATTACCTGAATCGCAGGAGACAATTCCCACAAATACTCACCTTTTCCCTGGCAGCCCTTATTGCATTCTATCGGGGAACGGAGTTCAGGGGTACCGCCCTATTAGGGACAAGAGATCAGGAACCCTATGAAATACAGGATGAGATGGAGATTCTGGAATTTTTTGCTCATGTATGGAAGGAGTTTCAGGGTAACTGTGATGTAGATGGGCTATGCGGCAAGGTTCTTGGCAAACGAGAATTCTGGGGACAGGATCTGAATGATATAGAAGGTTTCAGGGAAGCTGTGGCCGGGTACCTTCATGATATCCTGAGCCATGGCATGAAGGCCGCTGTTGAGAAGCTTATACGGAATGAGCTTTAAGCAGCTATGCTGAAAATGCATGTTTTATGCTTAGTATAAAGTTAGTATAAAGGGACGGATGCAAACCTGGTTGTTAGGGCGTATAGATGTTATACTCAAATTCGGAATGAATTGGTCCACAAAGCTCAGGCCCCAGATAAGCCGGTTGTGAGATCTGCCCTGCTGAGCAAACAAAGTTTTATTTTTGGGAGGTTAAATGGGATAATGAGCAAGATTATGAAGATACATCCGATGGATACCGTTGCCGTTGCACTGGATACGTTATTGCCCGGGGAAATACTGCAGCTGGATGGAGAAATACGGGTCCGGGATACCATTAAAAAGGGGCATAAGGTTGCGTTAAAGCCGATAAGGGCAGGAGAGGAGGTTTTGAAGTACGGCTATCCCATAGGCCGGGCAAGTTGTGATATAGTACCCGGCACATGGGTGCATACCCACAATCTGAGAACCGGTCTGGAAGGCTTGCTGGATTATGAATATCGACCCTGCTTTGAGGAAACTGAACCGGCCGGGGAGTTCACAGAGACCTTCGATGGCTTTATGAGAGAGGATGGCCAGGTAGGAATACGGAATGATATATGGATTATAAACACCGTGGGATGCGTCAACAAGCTGGCCGAAACATTGGCAAGAAAGGCAAATGCCCTGTTTGGAGAACGGAATACTGACGGCATTTACGCTTTCCCCCATCCCCATGGTTGTTCCCAGCTGGGGGAAGATCACCGCAATACTCAAAGGATACTGAAAGGGCTGGTACATCATCCCAACGCTGGAGGGGTGCTGGTATTGGGCTTGGGATGCGAAAACAACAATATCGAGGAATTTAAAAAGATACTGGGCAGTTATAATGAAGACAGAGTTAAGTTTCTCAATTCCCAGGACGTCAATGATGAAGTTGAGGAAGGACTAAAGCTGCTTGGACATTTGGTTGAATACGCGGAAGGGTTTGAACGCAGGCCCGTACCGGTATCAAAGCTTAAGGTGGGACTAAAATGCGGTGGTTCCGATGCTTTTTCGGGTATTACCGCCAATCCCCTTGTCGGGGCATTTTCCGATATGCTTACCCTGCGGGGAGGTACTGCTGTTCTTACCGAAGTTCCGGAGATGTTCGGAGCCGAAACCATTCTCATGAATAGGTGTATTTCCCGGGAAGTTTTCCAAAAAACCGTGGATATGATAAACAATTTCAAGAAATATTTCATGCGGTACGGCCAACCTATCTACGAGAATCCTTCTTTAGGCAACAAAGAAGGAGGGATTACCACCCTGGAGGAGAAGTCCCTGGGTTGCATCCAGAAGGGGGGAACCGGGGTTGTGGTTGATGTTTTGGAGTATGGAGCTCAAGCGGTAAAACAAGGGCTGAATCTGTTGAATGGCCCGGGAAATGATATGGTGTCGGTGACAGCTCTTGCCGCCGCCGGTGTGCATCTTGTGCTGTTCACTACGGGCAGGGGAACGCCTATGGGTGGACCGGTTCCAACGGTCAAAATTGCTACCAACAATGATCTGGCGGAACGGAAGAAAAACTGGATCGATTTTAATGCGGGAGTCCTGCTGGAAGGCAAGGATTTGAATGTGTTAAAGCAGGAACTGTTTGAATATGTTTTGGATGTGGCGTCGGGTAGGAGAAAAACGCAAAACGAAATCAACGATTATCGCGAGATCACAATTTTTAAGGATGGCGTAACCTTATAGCCTGATGCGGATGGTAGGTATGAATAAAGAATAAGTTCAAAGGAGAGTGATAGTGTATGGCCATAATAGGCGTGAAAAAATTAAAAACTGTAGTGGATACAGCGGTAGCAGAAGTGGAAATTACCGATGTGCATACCCATCTCTACGCTCCTTGCTTTGGGGATTTACTGCTGTGGGGGGTTGACGAACTGCTTACCTATCATTACCTGGTGGCTGAGGTGTTTAAATGGATAGATATGCCCTACCATGATTTCTGGAATATGTCCAAGGAGGAACAAGCCGACCTTATATGGAAGACACTGTTCCTGGACAACAGCCCCTACAGCGAAGCCTGCCGGGGTGTGCTGACAGTGCTGAACAGACTTGGCCTGAATATGGCAAACCGGGATTTAAATGCATGCCGCAAGTTTTTTTCCCAAAAGAATATGGAAGACTACGTGGATCAGGTTTTCGAGCTGTCCAGGGTTAAGGAAGTGGTAATGACCAACGATCCTTTCGATGATGACGAGAGAAGGGTGTGGCTTGAGTCTTACAAGGCTGATCCCCGCTTTAAAGCAGCCTTGCGCATTGACCCCCTTCTTAACACATGGGATCGGGTCTGGATGAAGCTTAAAGAATGGGGCTATCATGTGGAAGAGGAATTGAACCCGACGACACTGAAAGAGATAAGGCGATTTTTGAGTGACTGGGCCAACCGTATGCAGGCTGTGTACATGGCTGTATCCCTGCCTCCGACTTTTGCATTCCCTGAGGACTCAAGCAGGGCGATAATCATTGAGGAGTGCGTGCTGCCGGTGTGCCGGGAGCTCAAAATACCCCTTGCAATGATGATAGGGGTGAAGAAGCTTGTCAATCCGGGTTTGGTGCTGGCAGGAGATTCGGTAGGCAAAAGCAGTATTGAAACAGTGGAATATCTGTGCGCTAATTTCCCCTATAACAAATTCATGGTTACAATGCTATCGAGAGAGAATCAGCATGAATTGTGTGTGGTGGCGCGCAAATTCAGGAATTTAATGGTCTTTGGATGCTGGTGGTTCCTGAACAATCCCAGTTTAATAGATGAAATGACCCGAATGCGATTCGAGCTTTTGGGTGTAAGCGTTATCCCGCAGCATTCCGATGCCAGGGTGCTGGATCAGCTCATATATAAATGGGCTCATTCGAGAAGGATAATAGCCGATGTATTGTTTGATAAGTATAAGGATTTAATGGAAACAGGATGGAAATTGGAGGAGACGGATATCCGCAGAGATGTGGAAAAGCTGTTCAGCCGAAACTTCTGGGATTTTGTGAATAAGAAACTGTAAGCTGTTGCTCTTATCACAATTTCAAATTTATGGAGCTGACGCCCAAGGAAAAGACACGTTCAGGGGTCTATGCGTGTCGGGAAAGCAATATGTAAGGCTTGAAGCAAGTGAGGCCATCAAATAAAGCAATTAGTGAGATGCTGCACGGATGTCGGAAGATGATTCCTACATCCGTGTATGTTTCTTGTCATTAAAGACGTATGCTTTCTCTTAACATTGGACGGATAATACCACAGTGCAGGGGAAACGAAATAGCCAAATTTACAGGGAGGTGAAACCAATGGAAAAAATTTGTACCTCGGCAGATACAAAGGAAATATCCTTAACCATTTACAATGGAGGTTTTGGCGCAGTTAAGGAAGTGCGCAAGCTATACCTTACGGGGGAGGAGACAGAACTTGTCTTTGCTGATGTAGCCCAATGTATTGAAACTGATTCATTGCTGGTTGAGGGGATAAATGTGCTGGAGTTTAACTACGACTACGATCTGGTTGATCGGGACAAGCTCTTGCAAAAGTATATTGATAAAGAGATATGGCTGGTGGACAGAAAAACATGGGAAAAAAAGCGGTGCCGTTTGTTATCGGTTGAATCGGGAGGCAAGTGCGTTTTGGAAGATGCCACTACCAAGGAAATATACATTGATGCCCAAGCCGAGATGGTGCTGCCCTCCCTGCCTTCGGGGCTGCTTGTAAATCCTGCGCTTGTGTGGAAGATAGTCCCATGCAAGGCCGAAACCGTCAAAGTATCCTATCTCAGCCGGGGTTTTAAGTGGATGGCCAATTATGTGGTTGAGCTGTTGGAAAACACATTGAATATTACCGGCTGGGCGGAGATTGAAAATAAGAGCGGAGCAACCTTCGAGAATGCCAGGATCAAGCTCATCGCCGGTGACGTCAACCGCATCAGCAGATACGGCAGATATGGGGAATTGAGGGAGTATCTGTATACGACGGCTGAAGCCTCGGAGCCGATGGCTGAGGAAAAGAGCTTTTTTGACTATCACATGTATACGCTGCTTCGTCCTACCACGTTGAAAAACAATCAAACCAAGCAGATAAACATAATCAGCGGTTCTGATGTCCCATATAGGAAGTACTATCAGCTGAATGTATACGATGAAAAAGTAGATATTATCGTTGAGTTTGAAAACAACAAGGACTCGGGTCTGGGCATTCCATTGCCGGGAGGCAAGGTCAAGCTATATAAGCTGGATGAGGACGACGGATCTCTGGAATTTATAGGAGAGGATCTTATCGAACACACTCCAAAAGATGAAAAAATAAAACTGGTTACCGGCAAGGCCTTCGATATTGCTTTTCAATATAAAGAGATTGACGAAAAACGGATAAACGGCTATGTGCACTATCAATACGAGTATGTTATAAAAAACCATAAGGAGGAGCAGGCGGAAGTACATTTCGAGCACAGGATCCGGGGTATATGGGAGATGGTGTCCTCCAGCCATGATTATGTTAAGAAATCTTCCGACACGATAGAATTTGTTGTTGATGTCCCGGCTGACAGTGAGGTAAAGGTTTCTTTCGAATACAGAGTTGATAAGCGAATAGAGATAAGCTGGAAGAAATAGCCGTTATGGCAACCCCGCTTGTAAAAGTGGGGTTTTTTTATATGCAGTATTTTGACCCTCTATTTAATAACAGGAAAGACCGATTAATTGTAAAATTCCAGTTGAAAACAAATCGACGGAAATGAAATGATGTTGAACATAGGCAGAGGATATTGTATAATAATATATAGAAACGCAGTTTCGTATTATGAAACAAAGGAGGCCGTATGAGGGATAGCGTACAATCAATTGACAGGGCTTTTGATATACTGGAAGTTCTGGCTACTCAAAAGGACGGACTGGGAGTTACGGAAATTGCACGTCGTGTCGGACTTCACAAGAGCACCGTCCACCGATTGCTCACGTCCATGGCTTCCCGGGGATACATCGAGAAAAATGATACAAATAACAGCTACCGCCTAGGCTTGAAACTTGTTGAGCTGTGCAGCCTGTATTTGAACAGCCTTGAGCTTAAGACCGAAGCCCAGCCTTATTTGAGGAAGCTGTCGGCTTTGACCGGACAGCCGGTTCATCTTGCTATAGCTGACGACGGGGAAGCCGTTTATATTGACAAGATAGAGAGCTTTAACACCATTCGCATGTATTCGGCTATAGGGAAGAGAATACCACTGTATTGTACGGCTGTAGGCAAGGTTCTTCTTATGGGCATGGAAGACTGGGAAATCAGGGAGCTTTTTAAAGATAAAGAGTTTATTCCGCATACAGCCAACACTCTCAGAAAGATCGAAGAGTTAATGGATGAGATTCAAAAGGTACGGGAAAGGGGTTGGGCGGTGGACAATGAGGAACATGAAGAAGGTATACGTTGCATAGCCGCCCCCATATACGATTACAGAAACGAAATAATTGCTGGAGTAAGCACATCGGGTCTAAAGACCATATTTACGCCCGACCGGGATGAAGAGATTGCAGGATATGTAGTGGATGCTGCTGTGAACATTTCAAAAAGAATGGGGTACAATTTAAAAGAATAGGGTTAATGAATATTGGCATCCGGGCTTTATCACCAATATTATACACAATAAAAAAATGGAAGGGAGCTGTTGAGCATGAATAAGGAAAGAATATTGACCCAAATTGTTGAAGGAGGCTTGGTGGCGGTTGTCAGAGCTGAGTCAAGCGAGCAGGCTTTAAAAATTGCCGATGCCTGTTTGAAGGGTGGAGTNNCTTTTACTGTTCCGGGGGCTGCTGAAGTTATAAGGGATTTGGCCAAGACCTATTCTAACGGGGAAATTATATTGGGAGCGGGGACTGTTATGGACGCCGAAACGGCCAGGACGGCTATTTTAGCCGGAGCCCAGTATGTGGTCAGCCCATATTTGAATCCTGATACCGTAAAATTGTGCAACCGATACAGGGTACCCTGTATGCCGGGGGCAATGACTGTAAAGGAAGTTGTAGAATGCATGGAAGCCGGTGCTGATATCATAAAAGTCTTCCCCGGAGAGCTTTTTGGGCCAAAGATTATCAAGGCTATACGCGGGCCGATTCCCTATGCCAAGCTTATGCCCACTGGAGGGGTAAGCCTGGATAATGTTGGCGAGTGGATTAAAGCCGGTGCTGTAGCCGTAGGCGTTGGCAGTGCCCTGACCAAGGGAGCCAAGACGGGTGATTATGAAGCCATAACCAGGACCGCCCAGGAATTCTTGGCAAGAATCCGGGCTGCTCGGGGAGGGCAGTAATCCATCTTATCAGATGCTAGTAATAATGTAAAATTTGAATAGGAGGTATTGAGTATGTCAAAAAGAGTGGTAACCTTTGGTGAAATTATGTTGAGATTAGCTCCTCCCGGCTATCTGAGGTTTACCCAGGCCAGCAGCTTTGAAGTGGTATACGGCGGCGGTGAGGCAAACGTAGCCATATCCCTTGCAAACTTCGGTGTGGATGCGGTCTATGTGACCAGGCTGCCGAAAAATCCCATCGGGGATGCTGCTGTAAACGAACTTCGCCGCTATGGTGTTGATACCAGCTACATAGCCAGGGGCGGAGACAGGATTGGTATTTACTTTATGGAGAAGGGAGCTTCGGTCAGGCCTTCCAAGGTGGTATACGATCGAGCCCATTCTGCCATATCCGAAGCAAAGGTAGGCGATATCGACTGGAGAGGAGCCTTTGCGGGTGCCGAATGGTTCCACTTTACCGGGATCACCCCTGCCTTGGGAGACAACGTAGCAGAACTGCTTGAAGAGGGCTGCAGGATAGCAAAGGAAATGGGGCTTACCGTAAGCTGCGATCTGAACTTCCGAAAAAAGTTATGGACCTCCGAAAAGGCCGGCAGGGTGATGGGGAAGCTTATGGAATATGTGGACGTGGTTATTGCCAATGAGGAAGATGCGGAAATGGTATTTGGCATCAAAGCGCCGGATACCGATGTAACGGCGGGCGAGCTCAATCTGGAGGGATACAAATATGTAGCCAGGGAACTGCATGACAGATTTAATCTTAAGATAGTTGCAATTACCCTCAGGGAAAGCCTTTCAGCTTCCGACAACAACTGGTCGGCCATGCTGTTTGACGGGAAGGAATATTATTTTTCCAAGAAATATAAGCTCCATATAGTGGACCGCGTAGGTGGCGGCGATTCCTTTGGTGCAGGCTTGATCTACTCTCTGATCAACGGTAAGGATCCCAGCTATGCCCTTGAGTTTGCTGTGGCAGCTTCCGCATTGAAACATACCATTGAAGGCGACGCAAACCAGGTATCGGTTGATGAAGTTGAAACCCTTATGAAAGGTGACGCCTCGGGTAGGGTCCAGCGTTAATTATGTCAGTTTTGTAAGAATACTCCGATATTTGATGTAACACTTTTTTGAATGAAGTGAGCCAATGAAGTTGCAAAATTAAACCTGAAACATTACTTGTGTTGCGGGCCTTTTGTCATACTTGGCTAAAAGGCCTTATTTTTTTATCTCCATACGGCTCATTGCCAATGAAATCGCATAGCCGGTCGCAAAGCTAAGCAGGCTGGATGCTATTTGCCAAATGCTCAAAAACTGTGTGGGGATGATCATCAGGGTTGATGATATCACGATGCCCAGAATAATTTCAACAATTAAAGCATGGTGTTTTTCCAGCAAAAAATTTACAAGGCGGGCAGAAATCAAAACTGCAATTATGATACCGCCAAGTACAGGGAGCATCACACTCATCCTTATATCGCTGATGTGTTCTACCATGTCCTGATAGAGTCCAAGAAATATTAAAATGGAAGATGAGCTCAGTCCCGGAATTACGATGCTTATTCCCCATATAAAACCGCACAGAAGATACCACCATGCATTGGGTTCAATCTCAATTGTGCTTTCCGATTTTAAATATGATAAGAATGCAAAAAAGATGATCAGGCTGATGGTGAAAAACGACCAGGATCCCTTTGTAGGGGTTCTTTTATTAACTTTGTCAAACAGAGAGGGGCAGGTGCCTACTATTAATCCTACAAAGAGACATATCACAAGGGTAGACAAAGAATTAAAAAGGGCTTCCACCACCCGTGCCAGTGCGAGAAAGCCGGTCGCCCATCCTATTGCAAACGGAATAAACAGGCTATAATAAGTTCGAAAGGCTTGTACGGGATGGGACAACAATGCAATTAAAGGCCGGTATATTCCAAAGGAAACGCACAGAACGCCACCGCTGATGCCCGGCAGTATCGCACTTACTCCTACCAGAATACCTAGTATAAAGCGAAAAAACCAAATACCTGGGGATGCCCTTAGAACCAGGGGCTTGTTGGTATTATCAAAAAGATTGTTCATACTGCTTCATATCACCTCTTGCAGATGTATCGATAAAACACCATCTGGCTACTGGGACTGGTATTTTAGGTGTCCATCCAGTCTATTATAAACATATTGTTCTATATAATTCGTTCCAGCATGCCCTTAAAATTTTACAAATTTCTTGCAGAAATTTGCCTGCCCAAAATCAAATACAGTAATATCATATTTGGTTGAAATATGTAATTGTTATACTATTATACTCGAGATTTCCATGGGAAAACCATTAATTTTTTATAAAAATTAGTATCTAGTCTATTGTCTTGCAAAATATGTTGAAAAATTATTTTTATTATTTCCATGTTACTATCACAGGCTATGGGAGTGAGCTGGAGTCTAACGTACCATCCAAAGAAAAGATAAACAATTCTTCCAGGAGCTTTCGAAAAAAGTGGACAGCGGAAGGTTGTATGGGAGTATGAGCCGATAATACTCTCCTGAAATATTGATGCGGAATTCCACTGAAAAGATTCGGCCAAATTGAATCCTGCTTAGAGTGGTATACCAAGATGGACAGATAAGTTTTGGATTGAGGTTATGCAGATAAAGACGCAGATGATTGGATATGTTGAGTAAAATACTGATCTATAATGGAGGAATTATTGGAAAAATGAAGAAATATAAATAAGGACAGATCGTCGATCTCCAAGAGTTTTTGCACTATCTAAGGTCGACGACAAATAATGATATTATTCCATTTTGAAAACCACACTACGCCTGCATTTTTGAACGTGTTTGTGACCCAACAATAGGGGACGGAAACTTTCTTGAAAGTGCCTTGTCATAATGATACTGTCTTCGTTTGTGACCCAACAATAGGGGACGGAAACATATACT
>LFRM01401371.1_pt1 | contig 11215 bp, 11 predicted proteins | sample 618341 | NCBI WGS metagenome assembly LFRM01 (sample SAMN03654438, study PRJNA283298) | anaerobic digester metagenome | isolation source: pool of bioreactors CSTR01a, CSTR02a, and CSTR03a thermophilic anaerobic... | place: Denmark: Kgs. Lyngby | collected 2014-05-21
ATGTAACCTTGTCTTTGCGTCTGTTTAAACCACTAGAAAAAATTGAAAATACGAAACTAGCGTTACTCAGTTTTTTGATAAAAGATCGAAATGAAAAGTATCCAACAAAGAAAGAAATTAGAAAGCTAAAAGATAATTTATATGGTGCATCTTTTAGAACCTCTCTTTTTGGTTATGGTCCATTACATACATTAGAACTTAGACTCACTGCTATTAGTGAAACTACTGTAGAAGAACCTTTACAGCTAAAACAACTTCAGTCTCTGAAAGATTTTTTGTATTATCCTTTGATTACTGAAGAAACTTTAAAGGAAGCAAAAACTAACCTTGCTAGTAAACTATATCGACAAAATGAGAATCCAATGAATTCATCGATTAAAAGAAGTTTTCAAATTTTAGGCAAGGATACGGACTTAGGGGTTAGTACACAGGGTGAGTTAGAAGACATAGAAGACATTTCTTTAACAGACATGGTGAGTTTTCACAAACAGTTAGTTGAAGAAGCTCCGATGATTCTTTTTGTGATTGGTAGTTTTAAGGATTCTCTGATCGAATCAATTAATGAAGAGTTTGCTGACCATCAGCCTTTACCAACAACTGCACAATATAATGTTTTTAGTTCTACTGAAAAATTAGAAGTCACTGAAACTTCATTAGTGAATCAAGCAACATTAGTTATGTCGTATCAAACCAATCGATCGATTGCAGACGAAAACTATTATGCTCTGAGATTAGCGAGTTTAATCTTGGGTCAACTTCCAACATCTTTGTTGTTTCAAGAAGTTCGAGAGAAAGCTTCTCTTTGTTATAATATTTCTAGTAGTATCGTTGCTTTTAATGGTTTGATGTTAATTACTACTTCTCTGGATGAAAAAAACGTGCTTCGCGCTATTGACCTGATTACCAAACAAGTTCAGCGATTAAAAGGAGGGGATTTTGAAGAAGCATTAATTGATGGTGCTAAGCAACTGATGCTCTCAAATTTTGATAGTATCGAAGATGATGAGTTCTCAATCTTATCGTTTGTATCCGATGCCAGAATGCTAAACAATCCAATGAAAATTGACTATTTAGTATCTAAATATAATGAAGTTACTAAAGAAATGATTATTGAAGCAGTTAAAGATATTGAACTTGTATTAACTTATACTTTGAAAGGAAATAGCGATGAAGCAGTTAACGAATAAGAGATTTAATGAGACCATATATTCAACAATACTGGAAAATGGTTTAACTGTATACATTGCCCATAAACCGAACTTTAGACAATCAGTTTGTGTGCTCTCTACCTCTTTTGGTGCTATTGATCTTCACCAGAAAATAAATGGAAAAGAAATTACTTGGAATGCTGGACTAGCACATTTTCTAGAGCACAAACTCTTTGAAAAACAAGAGATGGATGTATTATCAATGTTCACAAATCTTGGAGCTAATGCGAATGCATACACTTCATATCAAGAAACAAATTACTACTTCTCAACAACATTTCCGCTAGATAAACCATTGAATTTACTTTTAGATTTTGTTCAATCAATTGATTTAACTCATCAAAGTGTTGAAAAAGAAAAAGGAATTATAATTGAAGAATTAAAAATGTATCAAGAGATTCCCAATTTTCAAATGGTAATGAAATCATTTGATGCACTCTATCATCATCACGGCCTTAAATATGATATAGCAGGAAGTGTTGAATCAGTAAATGCAATAACAAAAGATGAACTTGAAAAAGCGTATTATGCAAACTATCATCCATCACAAATGATATTATCAATTGCCACTTCTTTAGATCCTTTGGAAGTATTAGAAATTGTTAAGAAGAATCAACAAAACAAATCTTTTGAACCAGCAATAGTTGTTGAACCATTGAAAATTATTGAACCCAAAGAAGTTCAAAGTACTTATGAACACTATATAATGAATGTTAACAGACAAAAAAATGCTATCACTTACAAGCAAAACAACTTTGGATCAACTCCACTCGAGAATTTTCGATTATCTTTAATCACCCGATTAATATTGGATATGAATTTTTCTAGTTTAGAAGACACCTTTCAAAGTTATTTAGATAACGGCTTAATTAACGACTCTTTTAGTTCGAGTTCTGAATACGGCATTGATTATGGATTTATTCAATTTAGCAGTGAAGGAGAATCAATGGATGTATTTGAAGAATTCATTACTGAAAAACTTAAATCATTAACAATTGATTCGGATAACTTAACACTATTAAAAAAGAGATATCTTGGACAAAATATTTCTGATTTAGGGGATTTCGAATCAGTCGCAATAGATAATGCGAAGGCTCATCAATTAGGAACCAATCTCTTTGAATTAATCCAAATGGTTGAATCAATCGAGGTGAGTGATTTAGAGGATGCACTCCAACATTTCGATTTTACAAACAAAAGTAAAATAATTATTTTTAATAAAAAGGGCGATTAAACCGCCTTTTTTTATCAAATAAATATCCCCACAAAAGCAGCTACAATTAATAAATACATGGTATTAATTTTTGTTTTAAAAATAACGAAAAGACTGACTGTAAAAATTGCGATAGAGATAGTTGAAGTTAATGTTCCAATTGATAAGTTGATAACTGTCGTTAACATCAAGGCCAAACTAGCGATATTGATACCATTTAAAAAACTTGAAAAGTATTTTGAATTTCTAGCAAACTTAGTAATTTTTACTAAGAAACTCACTAAAATGAAGGAAGGTAGAAAAATACCAATTGTTCCAAGGATTGCTCCAATAACACCACCGAGTTGGTAACCAATAAAGGTTGCGGTAGTAAATACTGGTCCAGGAGTCATTTGTCCAACTGTAACAGCATCTAATAACTGCTGTGAAGTTAATAGTCCTTGTGAAACAAAGTCTCGTTCTAAATAAGCAATTAAGACATAACCAGAACCATATAAAATCGAACCGATTTTTAAAAATTTTAAGAATATTTCACTTTGTAAAATTACTGTTAGTATAGGAAAAGAGATTGACATTGTTTTTTTATGAAAGTGTTCTACTAAAAACACAATGAATGCTCCTAATGCTAATACAGCAATCTCGTCTACCCTTAATAAAGACAGAAGTGATAGTCCAACTAACAGTATTAAATAAGTTGATTTTTTAATAATAGATTTAAATAATTTATAAAGTGCATTCATAATGATTGCTATAATGACAGGTGTCATTGCTTGCAATACGGATTGAAGTTTCGGCACTGTTGAGTAGCGTGAGTAAACGTAAGCAAATACCAAAACGATAAGAAATGCTGGAAGAATAAATGTAACTCCCGCTACAATTAACCCTTTTGTTTTGCCACGATCATAGCCAATTGAGATAGCTAGTTCTGTTGAATTTGGACCAGGTATCAAGTTTGAAGCACTCAGTAAGTCTAGAAAATGTTCATTAGTTAGCCATTTTCTTTTGTTAACTAGTTCCTCATTCATCATGGCAATATGAGCTACGGGTCCTCCATAAGCAAAAAAACCTAACTTTAAGAACACAGCAGCAATTTCTTTTATCCGTAGACTTTGTTCTTTTTGATTTAGCTTATCAAAAGGGTGCATAAAAATCCTCCAAATTTATTATATCAAGTAATATTTTAATTAGAAATTAAGACGCTCAAATGTCTAGGACTTACACATATGTTTACAAATAAAATAGTGATATTTGATAGCTTTTGTAGCTAATTTATGAATATATTCACTAAATTGTAAATAATTGTTGTATATTGGAGTTTAGTGTGTTAAAATAACCACTGTTAAGCTATTTAAATATTATAGAAAGGAGAGGCAAATGAATTCATTGACTTTAGTAGGTGTACTTAAAAAATATCCTGAATTGGAAGAGTTAAAAAACGGTAAGAAGCAGTATCGATTTATTGTAGAAGCTGAGAAAAACTTTCGTAATGAAGATGGTTCAATTGAAAAAGAACTCTACGAATGTATTATTTGGCGCGGAATTGCTGATACCATTATCTCTGTATGTGAAGAAGGTCAGCTTTTAGGTATTCGGGGTCGTCTGCAACCCAAAAGACTGGAAATTAATGAAAATGGACCAGTCTATGCAGCTGAAATTGTTGCAGAAAAGATATCCATTTTAGAAACAAGAGAAGGGTAATCCCTTCTTTTTTTATGTTATAATTAAATCGGTGATATTATGAAAGAATATTTAGAGTTATGTCAAAAAGTTATGAACGAAGGAATCGATAAAAGTGACCGTACTAATACAGGTACTCGATCTCTTTTTGGTTATCAAATGCGATTTGATTTATCAAAAGGGTTTCCTCTATTAACAACTAAAAAGATGTATTATCGTGCAATCTTCCATGAACTCTTTTGGTTCATAAGTGGGAGTACTAATATTCGACCTTTAGTAATCAATAATGTAAGAATATGGAACGAGTGGGCTTATGAACGTTACGTAAATTCGAATGATTATATGAATGAAACGATGGATGAGTATCTCGAAAAAATAAAACTTGATGAAGAATTTGCTAAAATACATGGAGAATTAGGTCCTGTTTATGGAAAGCAATGGCGTGATTTCAATGGTGTTGATCAACTTCAAGAATTGATTGAAGGCATTAAGACCAACCCGAATTCACGCAGACACATTTTAAGTGCTTGGAATCCTTCTGAAATAAATCAAATGGCTCTTCCACCATGTCATCTTCTTATGCAATTTTATGTAGCAAACAATAAATTAAGTTGTCAATTGTATCAACGATCTGCAGATATTTTTTTAGGTGTTCCATTTAATATTGCGAGTTATGCATTGTTAACACATTTGATTGCAGACATTGCTGGGTTAGAAGTAGGAGATTTTGTTCACACTTTAGGAGACGCTCACATCTACAGAAATCACTTTGATCAAGTAAATTTGCAATTATCTAGGGATCCAATGCCTCTTTCTCAACTTGTCATTAAGAATCATCACAAAAAAATTGACGACTATTCTTTTGAAGATATCGAAATTACAAATTACCTGAGTCATCCAACTATCAAAGCCGAGATTTCTGTCTAATGTTAGTATTGATTGCTGCAGTGGGAAACCAAAATCAAATTGGTTTAGAAGGTAAAATGCCGTGGAGAAACAAAGAAGACCTGCAATTCTTTAAAGAAATGACACTTAACAACAAAGTTGTTTTTGGAAGAAAAACTTATTTAGAAATGCCAAAACTCACAGGCAGAGAAATCTATATAGTTTCCAAAAAAAGCAATGAATTAAATACAATAACAGATTTTGATAGCTTTTTAGTACAACATAAAAATGATGATGAACTGTTTTTTATTGCGGGGGGTCAACAAATTTATGAACAAGCTCTTAAATATTGTAATATTTTGTTAATTTCTCGAATTAATTATGATGGAAATGCTGATACATTCTTTCCATACTTTTGCAAATCTATGTATGAATTAATAACTTACACAATGAATACTTTCACTTTAGAGGTATATATTAGAAAGGATTATAACAATGAATATGATCGAAATAATCGCTAAAAAACGTGATAAACAAGTTTTAAGTACAGAAGAAATTCAATTCTGGATTGATGGGATTGTCAACAAGAGTATCCCTGATTATCAAAGTTCAGCTCTGTTGATGGCAATCGTTTTAAATTCAATGGAGACAAAAGAAGTGGCTGATTTAACAGAAGCTATGATGAAATCGGGTGATATCCTTGATTTAAGTCAGATTGGTGGCATAAAAGTAGATAAACACTCCACAGGAGGAGTAGGTGATAAGACTAGTATTGTTCTAACACCTCTAGTTGCTTCTTGTGGTGTAAAAGTAGCAAAAATGAGTGGACGAGGTCTTGGTCATACAGGGGGAACTCTTGATAAATTAGAATCAATTGAAGGATTTGATATATTTCTTGACAATGATGAATTTGTTGATGTTGTTAACACCGTTGGTTGCTCAATTATTGGGCAAACAGCAAATTTAGTTCCAGCAGACAAAACCCTTTATGCATTGCGTGATGTTACATCAACTGTGCAGTCGATTCCTTTAATTGCATCAAGTATCATGTCGAAAAAACTCGCTGCTTCGACAGATACAATTTTGTTAGATGTCAAAGTTGGTGATGGTGCTTTCATGAAAACCATTGAACAAGCGACAGCACTTTCTGAAGCTATGATTGAAATAGGAAGACATCTGAATAAGGATGTGCGTGCTATTCTTTCTAACATGAATCAACCACTTGGAAGCACAATTGGAAATGCACTAGAGATTAAGGAAGCTGTATTGACACTTCAAAATAAAGGTCCAAAAGACTTTAAAGAGCTTTGTTTAGATGCAGCGTCTATTATGCTCACACAAGCAAAGGTCGTTAGTAACTATGAAGAAGGATACAAGCTTGCTCAACAGAAACTTCAATCAGGAGAAGCGTATGCAAAGCTTTTAGAATGGATTAGTGCCCAAAAAGGTAATATAGAGGTCATAAAGGATTTAAGTAAATTACCACAATCTAAATATGTAACAGAACTCAACAGTGAAAAATCCGGGTTCATCAATGAAATTAAAACTGAACAACTTGGTCATTTATCAATGCTTTTGGGTGGTGGACGTCAAACAAAAGATGATGTTATCAATTATGCTGTTGGTCTTGAACTAGTTGCTAAGACTGGGCAAAAAGTACAAATTGGAGAACCAATTATAAAAATCTATCATGACAAAGACTTAACTGAGCAACTGATTAGAATGGCCCACGATAGTTATGTGATAGAAAATACCATTAAAGAAACTGATCCATTAATATTAAAGGTTATTGATTAATGAGTTTTTCAATAAAAATTGAAGAATTTGAAGGTCCTCTTGATTTAATGTTGTTTCTTATTAAAGAAAATAAGCTTGATTTGTTTGATCTTGATCTTGTTGCATTAACGAATCAATACATTGATTATATTGCAGAAATGAAAGAAAATAATTTACAAGTTGCTTCAGAATATTTAAGCGAAATGGCAGGTTTAATTGAATATAAAAGTAAAAAGCTTCTACCAAGAGACAAGAGTGAACTTGACATAAGTGATGATATAAATGATCCTAGTTCTTTAGTAGCTCGATTGATAGAGTATCAACGTTATAAAGAGGTGTCCATTGAATTATCTGAACGATACATACAAAGACAAAATTTAGTTAACTTACCAAGCAAAATAACTTCAATTCAAAAGGAATTACAGATTGACGCAGTTTTTGATCATGACATTTACGATTTAATTAAAGCAATGACCAAAGTCCTTATTCGACATCAACAATCAAACTTACAAACTCGGGTGCTCTATCAAAAAGAGTTCTCTGTTGATGATCGAATTGATGAATTGAGAAGATTTTTAGAAAAATACAAAGAAACATTTTCACTTGAATCTTTATTGTTAGAAAGTAATTTAATAGAGTATCAAATTGTAACATTTTTAGCTGTGCTAGATATGATTCGCATGCGCGAGCTAGCTTTTAGCGTAAATCATGAGCAAATATATTTAAAGGGGATTGAATGATAAATTTACGACAACAAATAGAAGGACTAATTTTTATTGCTGGAGATGAAGGAATTACACTTGAACAGATTAATGATATTTTACAGGCTGATTTAGAACAGGTTCAAAGTGAACTAGATAATTTAACATCTTATCATGAAAAGTCAGATTCAAGTTTACTTCTTGTTAACTATGGAAAGAAATATCACTTTGTTACAAAACCTGTTTGTTTTGAATCAATCTCAAGGTTTCTGAACATTTCTAAAGTAAAACAACTCTCTCAATCTGCGCTGGAAACATTAGCAATTATAGCTTATAAACAACCAATTACTAGAATCGAAATTGAAGAGATTCGTGGTATTGGAAGTGAAATTACTCTTAGAAAACTGCAATCTCTAGATTTAATAGTGGAAGCAGGTCGATTAGATACACCTGGACGGCCGATCCTCTATGGAATCAGTGAAGGGTTTCTTGATGTTTTCAAAATGGTATCACTGAATGAATTACCTGAATTAAATTTAAACAACGAAGAAGAACAGGAGCTTTTCCAATGAGACAAAGACTACAAAAAGTAATCGCACAAGCAGGTATAGCTTCTCGACGAAAAGCCGAAGAGCTAATTTTAGAAGGAAAAGTTAAAGTAAACGGGATTGTAGTTAAAGAACTAGGTACCCAAGTTGAAGCTACTGATTTCATTAATGTTAATGGAAAAACGATTTCGTTTGAAGACAAAGTAACTTATCTGATCAATAAACCAGCACGGGTATTAAGTTCTTCTAGCGATGACAGAAACCGTATTTGTGTAGTTGATTTAATTAAAGATAAAAGACGTTTATTTCCTGTAGGACGACTTGATTATCAATCAACAGGACTTCTTTTAGTTAGTAATGATGGGGAGTTAACAAATCTTTTAACGCATCCTAAACATGAATTTTCTAAGCAATACCATGTAAAAATACGTGGTACATTGACTGATAGTCAAAAAGTATTAATTGAAAAAGGTCTAAAGACAAAAGAAGAAAACTATTTACCAGCACAAGTTTATAATGTTAAGATTGATTCAGACAAAAAGCAAACACATTTTGATATAACTTTACATGAAGGAAAAAATCGTGAAATCAGAAAAATGATGGAATTCTTTCATCATGAAGTGATTAAACTTCATCGTTTTGCTTTTGGACCATTAGAAATTGGAAAGTTGGCTTCTGGTAGTTATCGAAAGTTAACTGAAGAAGAAACAAGAATGTTAAAGCTTTTAGCAAAGAAGAAATAGCAATGAAAGAATTATTTACACTTTTTGAAAAGAGTTACCCACTGACCTTTTTTGAATCACAAGAAATAAGAACAAACAGCAAATTACTGTGTAAAAATATAATTGTTCAAAGTTATTTTAAAAAAATCACAACTCCTTTACAATATTATCAAGCTCAAATGATTCTTGAAGCTTTAAAGAATAAAGAAGCGATTCAAAATGAATTCGAATTATTTCGCAACGCTAATCAAGATTTATGGCAACACATTAACTATTCTGAACGAAATCTTTTATTTAAACCACAAGCCGAAATCATTAAAAAAGAGCTCAAGCATTTTGTTATTGAAGATAGAAGAAGGATTTTTGTCCCTATCTTCTCTAGTCAGCTCAATTATTACTATGAGCTCGAAACAGCTGTTTTTGATTTAAAACAATACTATAACCTGTATTTTGATTTTAAAAAAGAACTTGTAGCCTTAGATATATACAAAGGGGCCTACTACAAACCAGGTCAAAGCTTTGCTCAGTGTTTCTTATTGAATGAAAAAGGAAATAACTATATTCTTATTGATCCCTTTGGTAAATGTTTAACTTTTGTAAAGAATAAAGAAGTGCATTTTTTAGATATTAGTTCATTAAAACAAGAAGTATATACATCAGGCTTTGATGAAATCGTTTATCCATTTATTAATGACGATAATTCGTTGTTTTTTATAAATTTAAATAAACTTTTTCCTCTTAAAAAACGATTTCAGAAGAAGTTTGACAGAATCATATCAAGGAGTACACAATGCAACTAAATATGTTACTGGATAGAAACGATTGTTCACCAATAGAAATTAAAAATATTATGTATGATTCTCGTGATAAGAAACCGAATAGTATCTTTTTTTGTCTTCAGGGAATTACAAATGATGGTCATAGTTTTATTACACAAGCAATCGATAATGGAGCAGTTGCTATTGTCCATAGTAGAGAAATAAGAAGCAAGAAAGAAGGTATTGCTTATATATTTGAAAGTGATTTAGACAATTCGTTTGCTAAAGCAGTTAATCGTTTTTTTGGCAGTCCGAGTAGTAAGTTGAAATTAATCGGAATTACTGGAACAAATGGTAAAACAACTATAGGTTCATTAATTTTCCAGTTATTAAATTTTCAATACAAAACAGGATATATCGGGACACTTGGAGTCAAAACTCCTGACTATCAACTCAAACCTAGTTTAACAACACAAGATCTTGTAACAAACCAACAGCTTTTGTCTAAGATGGTATCGGAACGTGTCAATTTTTGTGCTTTTGAAGTTAGTAGCCAAGGAATTGAGTTAGGTAGAGTAAAACAACTCGTTTTTGATTGTTGCGTCTTTACGAATTTAACGCAAGATCATCTCGATTTTCATTTAAATATGGAATCCTATTATCAAGCAAAAAAACAATTATTTTTACAACTTTCAGAGAATGGGTTTTCAGTTATCAATATTGATGATGTGTACGGACTTCGTTTATCGAAAGAAATTACTAAAAAGAATATAACTGTTTCAATGAAATCTTCGGATGTAGATGTATTTATTCATAGTATTGTTTTAGATAAAAATGAAACCCGATTTAGTATTACTACTGAAAGTAAAACCTATAACTTCGTTACCAACTTGATTGGAAAATACAATATATTTAATCTCGTTCAGGCAATGATTGTTTGTCATGAATATGGTTTAATGTTTGATGGTATGATTGAATCAATTAAACACATCGACGTTATTGAAGGAAGAATAGAGAGAGTTGAAAATGACTTTGGTTTTGATATCTTTGTTGACTTTGCTCATACTCCAGATGGTTTAGAAAAAATTATGTCATTTGCTAAAGAAATTATCCAGGAAAGTGGTAGAGTAATTACCGTATTTGGCGCTCCTGGTAAACGTGATAAATCAAAACGTGCCCAAATGGGGGCGGTTGCAGATAAGTATTGTGATTTAATCATACTCACTGAAGACGATCCTAGAGATGAACAAGTTTCAGATATCTCTGATCAAATTGCTAGTATGATTTATATTCATCCTTATGTTAAAATAGAATCAAGAGTTGAAGCAATACGTAACGCTATTTCTGTTGCTAAGCCAAATGACATCCTTTTGATTTTAGGAAAAGGGCCTGAAAAGACAATGTATCGTCACAAACCAGAGCCATACGATGGTGATGCACAAGTTATTATTGATTGTTTGAACAAGAGAAAAGAGGAAGAATATGAATAACTTAAACAAATTAATTGACCACACATTATTAAAACCGGAAGCGAGTACTGCTCAAATAGAGACTTTGTGTAATGAAGCAAGACAATATGATTTTGCAAGTGTGATGGTTAATTCATCCAATGTTAGACAGTGTTATGAGCTGCTGAAAGATACTGATGTAAAGATAGCGACTGTTATTGGATTTCCACTTGGTGCTATGTCTACAAAAGCAAAAATTGAAGAAACTAGAGCTGCTCT
>LFRM01207261.1_pt1 | contig 11210 bp, 12 predicted proteins | sample 618341 | NCBI WGS metagenome assembly LFRM01 (sample SAMN03654438, study PRJNA283298) | anaerobic digester metagenome | isolation source: pool of bioreactors CSTR01a, CSTR02a, and CSTR03a thermophilic anaerobic... | place: Denmark: Kgs. Lyngby | collected 2014-05-21
ACGGCAAAATTGATATGATCATAACTAAATCGATATCAAGATTTGCCAGAAACACTTTAACTTTACTCGAGGTAGTTAGAGAATTAAAATCGTTAGAAGTTGATATCTTCTTTGAGGAACAAAATATTCATACACTAAGTGGTGAAGGTGAGATGATACTCACGTTTTTAGCTACATTCGCACAAGAAGAATCAAGAAGCGTATCAGAGAATATGAAGTGGCGAATTAAGAAAGATTTTGAAAAAGGTATTCCTTGGGGAGGTAAAGATAGCTATGGTTATAAATTGGAAAATAGGAATTTAGTATTAGTGCCAGAAGAAGCAGAAATTGTTAGACTAATTTATAAGTTATACCTTGAAGGTTATGGCGATATGCAAATTGGTAAGATTTTAAATGAAAGAGGTTATAAACCTAAATTCTCAGAGAAATGGAACAGAGCATCAATTAGGGGTGTTTTGATTAACTATAATTACACAGGAAGTTTGATACTTCAAAAAACATTTAGAGAAAATCATCTAACGAAACTTACAAAATTAAACTATGGCGAACTTGATAAATATTGTGTTGAAGATAATCACGAACCAATCATAAGTAAAGAAACATTTTTTGCAGCTCAAGAATTGAGAAGGTTAAAAACAGTTAATATTAAAAAAAGTAATAATGATAGCATTTTTAAAGGGCGAATAAGATGTGGTCAATGTAACAAAATGTATACCTTTAGAAAAACAAAATATAATGATGTTTGGCTATGCTCAACAGCAAGACAAAAAGGAACGTCAGAGTGTAGGTCTAAGCAAGTCTTAGATGCTAAAATAATTGAAGCATCAAACCACATTCTTAAAATGACTTCATTCAATAGACATACTTTTGATATAGCAGTAGAAACAGTAATTGTCCTACCAGAGAATAAACTTTTATTTAAATTAAGAGATGGAAAAGAAGTAGAGTATATTTGGGAATACGATCCAAGATCAGCTGGATGGACAGATGAAATGAAAAAGGCAGCAAGAAAGAATGCTTTAAAAAGATATAGGGGGAATGAATAATGGCTAAAGTAACAGTTATACCATCGACAATCGATCCTTTGTCACAATTACCGATAGGAAGTAAAGAAAAGTTAAAAGTAGCGGCATACGCAAGGGTATCAACAAATACCGATGAACAGTATACAAGTTATGAATCTCAAGTAAATTATTATAAAGGACTTATTAGAGAAAGGCTTGATTGGGAATATGTAGATGTGTATTCTGATGAAGGTATTAGTGGGATAAACACAAAAAGAAGAGCAGGATTTAATAAGATGATTAATGATGCTTTAGAAGGGAAAATCAATCTTATTATTACTAAATCAATATCAAGGTTTGCTCGTAACACATTAGACACTATTTCATATGTTAGAAAGTTAAAAGAAAAAGGAATAGAGGTCTATTTTGAGAAGGAAAACCTATGGACATTGGATCAAAAAAGTGAGCTGATATTAACTATTATGGCATCGATAGCTCAAGAGGAATCAAGGTCCATTAGTCAGAACGTTACATGGGGGAAAAGAGTAGCTTTTCAAGAAGGTAGAGTATCGTTTGCTTATAGTACTTTCTTAGGTTATAAAAAAGAAAATGACAAGATTATAATAGTTGAGGAAGAAGCAGAAATTGTAAGGCGAATTTACAGGATGTTTTTAGTAGAAGGAAAAACTGCTACAGGAATAGCTAAGTATTTAAAAAAGCATGAAGTAAAGACTCCTTCAGGAAAGAATACTAACTGGACCAAAAACACAGTAACATCAATACTGAGTAATGAAAAATATAAAGGTGATGCGTTATTACAAAAGACATTCACTGATAACTTTTTAGAACAAACAGTAGTAAAAAACACTGGACAAATTCCTCAGTATTATGTTGAAAATAGTCATCCAGCAATTATTGATAGAAGCTTCTGGGATCTTGTTCAGATAGAACTTCAAAGAAGAAGTGTTATGGGACCAAGATACTCAGCAAATGATTTATTCTCATCAAAACTTATATGTGAAGATTGTGGTGGTTTTTATGGCAGGAAAAAATGGCATTCTGGAAGTAATTATGAAAAGTTTGTTTATCAATGCAATAATAAGTTTCACAAAGGCAAAGATAAATGCTTAACTCCACATCTAAATCAAGAGGATATTAAAGAAAAATTTATCAAAGCATACAATTTAACTATGAAAGATAAAAGAAGAATTATTGATGATGCAAAAGAGATTATTGAATTACTAACTGATACAAGTAAAATTGATGAAGAGATTGTAAAAATCAACGATGAAATTATAGTAGTATCAGAGCTTGTAAGTAAGCTTGTTAAGGAAAACTCAAAAACTGATATTCAAATAGAAGAGTATAACAATAGATATGAACAATTATCTGAACGTTATGAAAAGTTGAGACTAAGACATGAAGAGTTATTAAAACAAAAAAACAGCAAACAAGCAAAAACAATAAAACTTACTGCTTTCATATCGAGTCTTGAAAACTCTGAGAACCAGATACAATATTGGAATGAAATGATATGGATGCTAATTGTTGAAAGTGCAACAGTTCATAGAGATTCAAGTATTACATTTAAGTTTCATAACGGATTAACAGTTAAGTAAAAAAGATAAAGTCTGCAACACGATGCAGGCTTTTTAAGTTTATTCTTGTATTACAAAAAGGGATATTATATAATATAGGTGTCCGATGGAAGGATTAATTTCCTCAAAGTAACAGCGTAACGGTATTTATTTGAACTTTTCTATGCGAGTGGAAAAAATTAGATAAATAAACTTACAAATATTATTTTGATTTAATTAAGACTTAAGTAAATAGGGTTATTTTTGCTTACTGCTAGAAGTAGATATCCTTATCGGCATAGGTCTTTTTTGTTTCCTCTCGGATATTAAAATACAAGGAGGAATTAATATGCAAGATTTAAGAGAGCATTTAGATGATGTTCAAAAGAAGATTGGCTACTGGTTTAATAATGTAGACTTGCTTTTTCAAGCTTTCACCCGTAGTTCTTATTCATCACAATATGGTGGTGAAAACAATGAAGTGCTAGAATTTTTAGGCGATAAGGTTCTAGATTTTTATGTAACAAAAGTTATCGCCGATAGATTTGGTTTTGTAAAATCTCAATCTGATTACTATGACGAAGATGATGATCTTAACGAGTTCAGCATTGTGGCTCATAAAAACGAAGCTGATTTTACAGAATTAAGGAAACAAATAGTATCAAATGAAACACTCGCAAAAAAAATAAATCACTTAGGATTATATAAGTTCATGTATTTAGGTGATAGTGACCTGGAAAATGAGAACTTTAAAAAGAATTTAACTAAAGTTAAAGCTGATCTATTTGAAGCAATACTTGGAGCTATTGCTATTGATAGCGATTGGAATCATGATGAGCTTCAAAATGTGGTTGAAGTAATGCTTCGTATAGAGGATTTCCTAGTAGGTGTTGACACTGAGGAACCAAGACCATCAAAGTTTCAGTTACAAAATGCAGTAACTACCTTAAAAGAACTAGCAGAAAAAGGTAGATGTTCCATTCCTGAATACAATCAACCAGAAGAACAAGTTTTAATGAATGATGGAAGATTGATGTGGGAATGTTCATGTTATGTGAGAAGCTGGGCAATGAAACACACTGCTTATGCAACATCAAAGAAAGAAGCTAAGCGATATGCTGCTTATTTAGTTCTTTGTGATTTCTTTGGATTACCAGACGAATTTAGTGAGGAGGATTAAACTATGAGTAAAGGCAATGGAGTTTCTGGCAAGACTCATTCACAACAACAAGTGAATAATTATGCCAATCAACGCAACTCAAATAATGCTGCAAATCGAGCAAACAATAATAACCATGCTAATCAATTGAATCCGAATAATCAGAATGATAAAGGAAACATGAAATAATTAAACAGGGAACATCATGCCTTTTAACAAGCATAAGCAAGTCAAATAAAAAATAAAATATTGAAATTATGCGCTTGCTATAGTATAATGTATTCATTGGGAATGATGTTCTCCCAACTGTTAGAAAAAACAGAAAACCGCAATTATATGCTGATGACGTCTATATCTTTTTTGGTATAGATCATCAGCTTTTTTTATGCAAAAATAAGGAGTGGAAAGAAATGGGATTATTAAGTTTAGGAATCATATTATTAAGTGGATTTTTGGTTGGACTACTATTTGAGAAAATGAAACTTCCAAAAATTGTGGGAATGATTATTATAGGTATATTTCTTGGACCTTCACTATTAAATATTATCGATGATTCAATTATTAATATATCGGCAATGCTTAGACAAATTGCATTAGTCATTATTTTAACGAGATCAGGATTATCTTTAAATTTAAAGAAACTAAAAGAAATAGGAAGGCCAGCCATATTGATGTGTTTTGTTCCGGCCACTTTTGAAATAGTGGGAGTATTAATTTTAGCACCACTTTTACTTGGTGTTTCTATTGTAGAAGCGTTATTAATTGGGTCTGTACTTGCGGCAGTTTCACCAGCTGTTGTTGTCCCTAGAATGATAAAGTTAAAAGAAGAAGGATATGGAGAAAATAAAAGCATTCCGGAACTTATTATGGCCGGTTCATCAGCTGATGATATATATGTCATAGTGTTGTTTTATGCATTTCTAGGACTTGTTGATAGTGGGAAGTTGAATGCTTTATCATTTGTAAATATTCCGGTATCAATAATACTAGGTATTTTGCTTGGCATCGGTGTTGGACTATTATTAAGTTATATTTACAAGAAAATCAATATGAATATAATAATTAAAATTTTATTATTAATAAGCACTTCATTTTTATTAATTGGTCTTGAAGAGTTTGTTAGTGATTACATTTCTTTTTCAAGTTTACTTGGGATTATAACAATAGGGATGGTCATATTATTAAAGAACAAAGAAGTTGCAGTAGATATGGAAAAAGGATATCATAAGCTGTGGACTTTCTTTGAAATACTATTGTTTGTATTAGTAGGAATATCAGTTGACATCAATTATGCTATTAGTGCAGGTTTTATGCCAATAGTCGTATTGTTTAGTGCTTTAGTATTTAGAATGGCTGGAGTGTTTGTTTCGTTATTATTCACTAATCTAAAGATGAAAGAGCGACTCTTTTCTATGATTTCATATCTTCCAAAAGCAACAGTCCAAGCTTCAATAGGTGGAATTGCATTAGCACAAGAGCTTGCTGTGGGATCATTAGTACTTACAATAGCAGTATTATCAATACTAATTACTGCGCCACTCGGAGCAATACTAATGGATTTAAGTTATAAGAAACTACTTGTTCAAAAAGTATAAAAATAAACGGCTTAACAAAGCCATAAATTTAGGGGGTGTAGTAAATATTAATAGGGTGTAGTGAAAAACAATAGGGGTGCAGTAAAAAACACTAGGGGTGTAGTAAATTTTGATAGGGATGTTGTAATGTATCAAAATAGGTCACCCAACACATATTGAATGAATAGGTTTGATACAATGTTGTCGGACCTTTTTTTGTTGGCAGAAAGGGGAAAATCTCCTATCCGCCAGTTTTGTAGAGACCTGTAGTAGTCTGAATTGAGGCTATATATAGGTCTCTTTTTTATTTTCTAATCAACTTTTTTAACGATTACCCTACTTTTTAACGATTTGAGAAAAAATTGCTACATTTCTGATATAAAATTATGATTTTATAGACTAATTTGATAAAAAGTGCTATTAGAAGACTAAGAGCAAAATTGAATATTTCTCAAACTGAATTAGCAGCAATGTTAGGTGTTTCTTTTACCTCTGTTAATAGATGGGAAAAAGGTCATCATGAACCAACTGTAATTGCAAAAGAAAAACTAAAACAGTTATTTAAAGAAAATGGTATTTTAATGGAGGGAAATTAGTAATGACAACAAATGAATTTCAAAAGCAAACAAGCATTAATGTACAAGAAAAAGCTAATCTAATATGGGCGATAGCTAATCATTTAGTTGGTTTATTTAAGCCACATGAATATGGTAAAGTCATTTTACCAATGACAGTACTTAAATGATTTGATGATGCATTAAAAGAAACTAAACAAGAGGTACTAAAGCTTAATAAAAAACTAGATGAACAAAAAGCTATTGATGCAATCAAGGATGGACTACTTTGTAAAAAAACTGGATATGATTTCTATAATATCAGTCCCTTTACATTTGCAAACTTATTAGCTGATCCTGACAATATTGCTGATAACTTTGATACATATTTAAAAGGTTTTTCTGATAATGTTAAAGATATTATATCGTATATTAAATTTGTGCAAGTTTTGGAAACTATGCATAAAGGAAATGTGCTGTATGTTGTCATACAGGAGTTTAACTCTAAGAAAGCTGACATGCACCCAGATAAAATTACATCGACTGATATGGGTTATATTTTTGAAGAACTTATTCGAAAGTTTTCTGAATCATATGATGAACAAGCAGGAGCTCATTTTACTTCTAGAGATATCATTTACTTAATGGCAGAACTTTTAATAGCTAATGAGAAAGATTATATCAAGCAAAAAGCAAAATGGCGTTGTTAAAACAGCTTATGACATGGCAATGGGAACATCAGAGATGTTAGGATGTTTGGATGAAAAAATGAAAGAGGTAAACTTAGATTCAAAGCTATCATTATTTGGTCAAGAATTTAACCCAGAAACTTTATGCTATCGATATTTTTAAAAACCTTTACTTTTGGGTGTTAATGTGTTAAAATATAAGTAATAATAATGTTTCTAAAAAAAAGAAGGAGAAATAAAATGAAAAAAATACTAACAGTACTTTTGGTTTTTGTGTTAGGACTAGGATTAACAGCTTGTAACAAGAATTCTTTAACCATGCCTAAACCTAAAGGAAAAGTAGTTCAATATACTAATTTTGAACTTGAAAAAAAATTTGACAAACTGAAATTTAAAAATAAAAAAGACAAACTTATTCAAGCTAGTAGTACTTTAAACAGACATGAGGAAGGGATTGATTATAATTATGAACTAACTCAAGAATATACAATGGTCAAAGACGCCAATACCAACGATTTGTGGCTAAATCTCAAACATTCATATAGTGAATCTGATGGCAAATATCAAATGGCTGTAAATGGGTATGAATCTAAAAACTATACATATTTTGATGTTGATTTTAAAAACAACAAAAAGTTTGATAATGAATACTATAATATAGAACTATATAATGGTAAATACAAAATAAAAAAAGAAAAAGGAAGTTGGTATGATTATAATTCATTATATGATTTACTATCGGATTATGATATATATTTTGATGATGAGTTAGACTTTGAATACGCTAATTATTACTTTGAAGAGGACTTCTTTTTAGAACTTAACGAAATAGGATATAAAAAACTTAAATTTTATGAAACTAATGAATTATTTACAATTGAATTAAAAATTACTTTAGATGATTTAAAAAAAGAAAAAGATGATTTTTACGACTTGGTAGATGATCTGTTTTATTTGCCAGATAATATCGATGATTTAAAAAAGTTTGACATTCATTTTGTGTATGTTTTTGAAAAAAACTATTTAATAGAATTTGGTTACAAAGGATCCATCCAATTCAATGAACACGAAAATAATGATGGTGAGTTTTATATAAACGTTGATTTTGAAATAATAATTAAATATACGGATAAAAAGCCAAAAGAATATAAATATTCAGACTATGAACTAATTGAAGATTCAGAAGATATAATTAAGTAAAAATATAATCAATAACCTAAGTTTATGACGTCTTAAATAGGAAGATTATATACTTCTATGGGTAAACGATATGCTTTTTCGGTAAATGTAGATAAGAATATCAATCGTAAAAACAGCCTAACAAAGCCATTAATTTTAGGGGGGCGTAAAACTAGTCAGGGGTGCGTGATTGTATTAAAATAGGTAACTCAACACATAAAAGAACAAATACTTTGATACAATAAATTCGGTTGTATTAAGTTAAAAATAGCATAAAACCGATTAAAATACCATAGTTTTAGGGTAGAATGGCTCTAGTGAGTGATTTAAGTCATATAGCTAGAGCCTTTTTATTTTGCCTGTTTGCACCTTTTAATTATTCCCTAATTAGATAACACTTTTTAATTATTCATAGGTTTTCTTGCACCTTTTAATTATTCTCATAAAATGCTCACACTTTTTAATTATTCCTAAATAACTATAATTCTAGGTACTCAAGAATCAATAAACTGTCCTTAGTTACTTTTACAAGAAAATGAACAAACTTACCCGGATATTACTATGCTTCCAATAATTGCTAGCATCTTTGAGATATTTGTTGATGAGTTACTTAATGTTGATACATTTAAACAACAAGAAGAAATAAAAAGAATTGTTGAGCAAGATAAAGTTTTATGGAGTCAGGGCAAAACTAAAGAAAGAGAATTAATACTAAGAGAATCAATAAAAAAGTTTCCAACAAATTTTGAGTTAAAAAGTTTACTTTTAAATACACTCTATTTTCAAACTGCTGAAGAAACTGAAGAGGGAAAACAATATCAAATAGAAACAATTGAGCTTGCAAATTATATTTTAGAAAAGTGTCTAATTGATAAGTATAGATATAGTGCAATGCAAACGTTGGTTCAAGTATACAGTTGGCAACACGAATTTGATAAAGCTAAAGAAATTGCAAACAAGATGCCTTCAATGTGGTCATCAAAAGAAAAACTGATGGATTTCGCCTTAAGAGATGATGAATTAGTTAAGCATTTACAAGAGAATATTGTAAGAGGAATTGAGTGGTTTAACCAAACAATCATACGTTTATCTGGTGAAGGTGTAGATGGAGAAAAATCTAAAATACTGTTAAAATTCGTGAAAATAATAGAAATAATTTTTGAAAATAATGACTATGGCTTTTATAACGAGAGATTATCATATATTTACCTACATTGTGCTCTTGATTCTGCAATGGTTAAAAAGATAGAAGAAACATTAAATTATCTTAGATTAGCTAAAGAGCATGCGTTGGTTTATGATGAAATAAAAGATCCTATACATTATACAAGCTTTTTAATAAATAAGATGATATTTGATCCAAACAAAAGCCTTCGAAGTTCAAATAAATCTTGTTTAGATATAGTGCTGAAATATATAGAATATAAACAATTTGATTTTATAAGAGAACATGATGAATTCAAGAAAATTTTAAAGTGATTATTCAAGTTGTATGTAATATTATATTAAATTTATATCATAAAGGAATTGAAATTCAATCTAATGAATTTGATTTATTTTCGAGAAATTTTATGCAAATAAACTATAACAAAAGACTTAAAGATTAAGTTGGCTTTAATGGGTGATTTTCATCTCCTCATTGAAGCCTTTTTGTTGTGTCTAATTTAAGGTGCTCAAAAACCATATAACTGTCCTACTACTTTAAAGGACGGTATTTATATGAATAAGTTAAAAATGATAGAACTCTTTGCTGGAATCGGAGCACAAAGGCAAGCATTAAAAGAAGTAGGTATTAATCACGAGGTTGTAGCAATTAGTGAAGTCGACAAGTATGCTTTAAAGGCATATGAGTTAATACACTGTGATGTACCTAATCTAGGTGACATTAGAAAAATTGAAAAACTACCTATAGCTGATATGTGGACATACTCATTTCCATGTACTGATATTTTCTTTGCTGGAAGACTAGGTGGTTTTGAAAAGGGAAGCAATACAAACAGCTCATTATTGTGGGAAGTTCAAAGGTTGCTTATTGAATCAAAAAAGGTTGGTGAATTACCAAAGTATCTAATACTAGAAAATGTGAAAAATCTAGTGTCCAAAAAGTTTATGCCATTATTCCAAGTTTGGATAGATTTCTTATCATCATTAGGATATAAGAACTTTTGGAAAGTTCTTAATGCTAAAGATTATGGCATCCCACAAAATAGGGAACGTGTGTTTATGGTTTCAATTCTTGATAAGGATGTTACCTATGAATTTCCTGAATCTATACTATTAACTCTTAAATTGGCTGATATGTTAGAAAACGATGTTGATGAGAAATATTTCTTAAGTGATAAGTTGATTGAGTGTTTTTGCTCAATGAAAAATAGTAATGGACTTATTAGAGGATTACGTTTTAGACCACATGAATTTGACGCCAAATCTGCGTGGACTATTACTACATGCCCGGGATCTAGGGCGACTTATAATTTTATTGTATATCCTATTATTGCAAAATCAAGTGATAGGAAAGGTGATGATGAAAAATTCAAACAACAACTAGAATTAGGTGATAAACTATCTAATGCTTTAACCACTGTACAAAAGGATAACTTTGTTATAGTTCCTCAAGCAATTAAAAGCGGTTATGCTATAGCAGAACTAGGTGATGGCATTTATACAAATAGATGCAAGTCTAAAAGAGGAGTAGTACAAAAGAATAAAATACCAACTCTCAAAGGATCGATATCTGATTTAGGTGTTGTAGTAGAAAAGGACGAGTGGATTTCTATCAGGAGGCTTACTCCGAGAGAATGCTGGAGATTGATGGGGTGGAAAGATGAAGATATTAATAAAGTTATAGGATGCAAAGAATTATCCAACACACAGCTTTATAAGATGGCAGGGAATAGCATAGTTGTGAATTGCTTATTTTTTATTTTTTTCTCAATACATTCATAAATTCCTACATTATGTTTCTCTTTAAATTTTGTTAATTTATGGTATAATACAATCAATAAACAAAATTTTATATTACCTAGCAAAACAATTACTTTGATGCAATAAATTTGGTTGTATTAAGGGATAAAGATAGAAAAACGAGTTAAATTATGGGGTTTTTACCCCCATTTAAAAGATAATTTGGCTTTAGTGAGTGTATATGTTCACCTCTCTGAAGCCTTTTATTTTTACTTGGTTACACTATTTAATTATCCCTTGTTCAGATACCATTTTTTAATTATTTTTAGGCTTTCTTGTAATTTTTAATTAAACCTTTATTTCTCTATACATTTTAATTATACCTTAAATAACCTTTAAATTATTCCTAGTAGTTATCGTTTTATGGTACTCAAAAACCATATTACTGTCCTTTGTATACTGAAGGAAGTTTTTTAAATTGGTGATGCATAAATTCAGTTTTATAATGTTGTAGGTTTGTAAATGATGTGAGACTAAAAAGATAAAGAAAAAACTAAGATAAAGTATAAT
>LFRM01055169.1_pt4 | contig 11200 bp, 6 predicted proteins | sample 618341 | NCBI WGS metagenome assembly LFRM01 (sample SAMN03654438, study PRJNA283298) | anaerobic digester metagenome | isolation source: pool of bioreactors CSTR01a, CSTR02a, and CSTR03a thermophilic anaerobic... | place: Denmark: Kgs. Lyngby | collected 2014-05-21
ACGCCTCCTATAAGCTTGTTACCATCGTACCCTTCATATGCATAAATTACATGCTCTGGCAATTTATCAAAGGTGCTAACCTCAATACCCGCATCTTTAAATAATTTTCCTAATTTTTGATAATTATCCACTTCAATTATTTTCATTTTCCCCTCCTAAATATTTACAAAGTTCTTTAAATAACAAGTCTTTGTTCACAGGTTTGCTAAGATGTGCATTCATTCCAGCTTCTAGAGAAAGTTCTATATCTTCCTTGTATGCATTTGCACTTAACGCTATTATAGGTATGTTTTTATTGAATTTACGTATTTCTTTAGTCGCAGCTATTCCATCAACTATAGGCATACGTATATCCATTATTATCGCGTCATATTTATTTTTTTTCGCCATGTCTATACCGATTTTGCCATTTTCAGCCAAGTCTACTATAAGCTTTTTGCTTTCTAACATTTTTTTGATTATTCTGGCATTAATCTCAACATCCTCGCATAATAGAATTTTTTTATTTGATAAATCCACCTCTGTTTTATCTTTAATATTAATTGTTTTATACTGCTCTATCTCTTCTTTTGTTGCTATCTCTAAAGGAATCGTAATGGTAAATTGAGTTCCTTTATTAAGTTTGGATTTAAATTCAATGCTTCCTCCCATGATACTAATTAAGTTTTTAGTTATTGCCAGCCCAAGGCCGGTTCCTAATTCATTTTTAGTTTCTGGGTTGGCTTCTTGTGTAAAAGGTTCAAAAAGCACTTTTTGGAACTCTTCGCTCATTCCTACTCCGTTATCTTTTATAGTTTGTACTAGATAGACTTTATTTTCTTCTTCCACAATCCTATTAGACCATACAATTTTACCACCGCCTTTTGTACATTTAATAGCATTGCTTAATATGTTTATTGATATCTGATTTAGCCTCATTACATCTACTTTATAATAATCTTGCAAATTCATTTTGCCTTTAGTCATCTGTAAATCGATTCCCTTGTCATCTGCAATAGGTTTTGTCAATGCCAAAACTTGGAAAAACATTTCTGACAATTTGCACGTTTCAGTATTCAGCTTTATTTGCTCTGACTCAGTTTTTTGCATGTCTAAAATATCGTTTAATATCCCTAGTAGATAATTTGAACTCTTTTTAATTTGCTTAAAATATTCAACGTCTTTTATATCTCTTTTATCATCTATACCTATATCTGCTAATCCCATAACCGATACTAAAGGCGTCCTCATATCGTGACTAATCCTTGAAAAAAATTCTGATTTCGCCCTATTAGCTTCTTCTGCTGCTTTCCTTGCTACTTTCAATCTGTTATTATTAATTTTAAGCGATACTGCTATAAATGCAATCGCGATTAATATAATACCTAGGAATAATATAGTATGATTTGATAATATATCAAAAGTAGTGAGTTCGTATTTGTTCATTGCGGAATGCTTTAACACATTTTTCGCACTAACATCTTTATCAATATCATGCATAGCTTTGTTAATGATGTTTAGGAGCATATAATCTAAGCTACTATCTATAGCTATGCAGCTTTCTTTTATGTTTAAATCAAAATTAACTTTTTTTAGATCAGTATTTCTTGGCATTTGCATATGGTAATCAGCTAAATAACCACTGCAAATTACAAGATCCACCTTTTTTTTATTTAATTCATCAAATGGACTATCATCTTCGTCAATGATTATATTCCAGCTCGGGTTCCTATCCTTTATTGAATTTATTGTACTTTGATCGATATTATATGCATTTATGTTTAAAGTTTCCATCGGGTCAAATTCTATGTTTCTGAGTCCTACTAAAGTTATTTCGCTAGGCAGATACCCTTCTGTTACCATGAAATCCATGCTATTTAGATTAGCAGTAGTTCTTTCAATATCCGTAACCACCTGATAATCGCCGTTCTTTAGCCCACGCAGCTTATCTTTTCCTTCTTCTATTGGTATATATTCAAACTCGATGCCTGTTCTTTCTGCAATATCTTCTAATAGATCATAGATAACTCCGGTGAAACTGTTAGATTCCTCATTATATAGTGACAATACTAAGCTATCTTTAGGTATTCCAACTTTTACTTTTTCTAGCTTTTTTAAATATGCTTCCTCTTCTTTAGTATAAGCAATTATGTTACTATTCTTTTGATACTTTTCCATTAAGTAATAGCTAAAAGAAGGTTCGCATAATTTGATTTTATTCATAGCATAATCTATTTGTTTCATAAGCTCAGTATTTTCAGGAGCTGTTATATAGTAAGTAAAATGAGGATTGTATTCACCTATTACGCGAAATCCCGAGAATTCACCAGAAGAAGATAATACAGCCACATCACATTCCTTATTTATCAGTTTATTTTGTATCTCTGTATTATTGTCTCCGATAATATGATTACTTTTAAATCCATATTCTTTTTCAAGTTTTTTTATTTCATCAAGTTTGTAATCCCCTGTGCCAAAACAGATGCTAGTGCCATCAAGCACCGCTAAATCGTCATATGCGAACCTCTCGTCGTCTTGTCTTGTTAATAATACAGTATGAGATTCTCCCATAGGAAGCCTGCTGTATTTATACTTGGCAAGTCTTACATCTGTCATACTTATATTGCCCATCATATCTATATCGCCACTTTGAACAAGTTCCATGAATTCAGACCAATCACCTTCTACAAATTCAAATTCTATACCACTAAATTGTTCTATTTTTTTTAAATACTCATAGTTATATCCACTACAATTGCCGTCTTCATCAACTTCTTGAAAACCTTCTAAAGGGAACCATCCTACTTTAACAGTTTCTTTTTTTTCAGCATAAACGCTTGTGCCGAAAACAAATAACACCGCAAATATTATTAAAACTTTAATTAGATTTTTTTTAATATTCATAATTCTCCAATCCAATCTTCAAAATTATTATATATCATAATCTTAATGTTTTCAACACTATACCGTTGTGCATAAAAAAAGCGGCTGTTAGCCGCCATAATTATTTTTTAATAAATTTACTTCCAAAGAATATATATAGTATCCCAAACACCCCCATTAGTATCGGGTAAAATGCATAAGGTATGATATCAAATGCTGACAATACAGTACTAGTTCCTGCCGTAGCTGCTGCTGCATATAGAAGCTGAGCGCCGTATGGTAGTATTCCCTGCACCGTCGATGTAAAGATGTCTAAGATAGATGCGCTCACCTTAGGTTCTATGTCATATTCCTTGCTTATATCTTTAGCAATCTCGCCTGTAACCACTATTGCCACTGTGTTATTTGCAGTTGCAATATCAACTCCTGCAGCTATTAAACCTATGCCTAGCTGTGCCCCTTTTTTAGTATGTACTCGTCTTTTAACAAATCCCAGTATAGCTTCAATGCCACCGTTAGCTTTGACCAATCCACTTATGCAGCATACCACTATAGAAATTACTGTAATATCATACATCGAAGTTACTCCCATGCCTATACTGGTAAATATCTCATCTACTGGCATCGCACCTGATGCTACCCCCACTATTATCGATGTTACTATACCAACTATTAATACTGCAAAAACATTAAATCCTATAAGCGCTCCTATTAGAACTAAAAGGTAAGGTATTACTTGAAAGAAATTATATGATAGAGCTTCCTTTTGATAATCTGTACCACTCATAGTACTTATATAAAGTAAAACTATAGTTAATATAGCTGGCATAAGAACTATCTTAAAGTTCATTTTAAATTTATCTTTCATCTCACAACCTTGAGTTTTAGTTGCTGCAATTGTGGTATCTGAAATCATTGATAAGTTGTCTCCAAACATCGCTCCGCTTACTACAGCTCCTATGCATAAAGCCATGGCAAATCCTGTTTTTTCACTTATGCCAATCGCAATAGGTGCTAAAGCTACTATAGTTCCCACGCTAGTTCCCATAGAAAGGCTGATAAAACAACCAATAATGAACAGTCCGATAACTGCAAAACTTCCTGGCAATAACGTAAGCCCTAAGTTTACTGTGCTTTCTACACCTCCAGCAGCTTTTATGCTTCCTGTAAATGCTCCTGCTGCCAGGAATACAAGGCACATTGTTATGATATTATCATCACCTACTTCTTTAGCAATAATCGACATTTTCTCACTAAAGCTAAACTGTTTGTTTTGAACAAACGCAAAAGTCAGTGCAATTAAAAAAACTACTATGGCCGGCATCTTATAAAAATCGTTGTAAACTATTCCTCCACCTATATATACTACTAAAAATAATGCAATGGGCAAAAGTGCTGCTGGGTTTTCTTTTCTAGTATTCACTAATAATTCCTCCTATAATAAAACATACCAAAATATTATAGCATATGCTAAGTTCCCAGTCTAGTAAAGTAGGCCATTAATAACCTCTTCTACTATAGTCAGCGCGCCTTTTATCCCAATCTGTGTTTTAGGTATTACATCAACATATCCAATAGAAGGTAGTGATATTTCTACACCCACAAATTCTTTTTTCATCAGCTTTAGTTTGGCTATGGTGTTTCCGCTGGCAAAAACTATATCCCCAGGAAACTCAACTATACTCCTATCTAATGTGCCTAATCTACTTATCTTATTTAGCTCCTCAAGAAGGCAATGTTTATAAATACCAACCTCTTCATCAAGAATATTTATGCTAAGTGGTATCATTCCAAAATAACCACTTAAAAAATCTACGTACGCAGCGCAATGTGAATAATACCCTTCTACTGAATAAGCCGCGCTTTTAGGCAATCCTGACAGTGAATTTAATCTAGATAAATGTACATACGCTTGTGCTCTGGCTCTTTGTGAATACTCTATTGCCTCACTTGGCTCTGTTTTAAGAATTTCTGATATTTCAGTAATGAATTTTTCAGTGTTATTAAAACCAATTAACGGAGTGCTTACGTAAGTTTTCATTCCCATGTTTTCAAGGTAATTAACACTTTTTATAGCAAATTCAGGGTTAACCACTATATTCAGCTCAGCCTCTAACACATGCTGCAAATCATGTATACTGCTTCCGTCACCTACTACGCAGTTTACTTGGATTCCACACAACCTTAATATTTTAGTTATTTCTGCAATATCACCCTTATGGTTTCTATGGTATATGGATATTCCAAAAAGATTAACTGTTTTTGGTTTTTTGGGTACATCTTTTTTCACAAAATGCTTTAATAGCGCTAATATGCCTTCATCAAATCCTACGCAAAAGGCTTCAGAATAACCAGGTGTCTGTACAGTTATTATTGGCGTTTGGGAATTCTCTTCACTGATTCCTACAAGATCATCCCCAATAAGAGAAGCCCCAGGTGAATTGATTAAAGCTATTAAATCCATTTCAACATTGTTCTTTAAAAACTCCAAGGCTTCAACTATTTTGTCTTTGCTTCCATAAACATAATCACGTTTATCAAGGTATGTGCAAGGTACCCTTGGTTGACCAAAATACCAGTTCTCTGGATAATTTAAAGGATCAAACTCAAATTGCCTTATTTCTTGGTTATCAGATGTTGCGCTATGATAAAATTTGCAACCACTAGGCCCATTGATTAATGTTACGATATTCTTCATTCCCTCAAAAGCGAAAACCAATCCGCTAAAACTATCAGGAGTTATATTTTCTAAATAATTCTTCGTCATTCTTCCATTCCCCCAGTAAATTTGTTTCTTTTAGCCTTGCCCATTTTTCACATTCCGTAATGCCTGAAAAAAATCCTACATCAGGACACATAGGCATAGTAAATGTCATTAAACCTTCTGTTCCTATGGACGATTCATAATTAGTTAAAAGTATATCCGGTTTATATAGCTCTATGTCTTGTATCCTCTTATCCTTATCATAATTTTCTTCAAAATTAAAAGTTCTACCCAGTTTTGTTCTAAATCCTTCATCCTGTGAAAAGTTTAGTATGCATAGCTTAGTAATTTTGATTCCAACGTCTATAGCAGATTTTAGTATCCAATCTATATCATGGTTGTACGTAATGACCATTAGCTTTTTACCCTTAAGCTGCGCTTTAACCGCCTTAACTCTGTCCTCATATGCTATGGTATTGTTTTCTATTATTTCTTTAGCTACAGAGGGTTTATCAAAGTATTCCCCTATTCCTTCTAGCCACTCTGCAGTTTGTAGAAAACCAACAGGAAAAGGATTTTCAAAAAATTCTACATCGTAATTCTTTTCAAAAAAATCTTGTAAAATGTTACTTGTATAATCTCTGTATGCTAGCAGATTTAATGAGGCTGCTTTAAAGTTCGCCAAGCTATCATAATCTGTCTCACATAAAAATCTGCAATTTATTTTGACGTCAAAAGCACTTAAATAATTCTTTACTATTTCGTAGTTGCTATTCGTATTCTTAGCAACCACTTTCTCAAAAACAATATTTACAAGATTTTTTACAGGTTTAACGTCTTTTCTAATTATTTGTTTTGCTAAACCAGTAAATGCCATTAGCATTCCCTGTAAATAGTCTCCCGTAAGATTTCCATCTGCCTTTAAAGTTATAACTGGTATATCACCTTCTAAGTCTTGGATCTGATCTATATCATCCCCTATTATGCCAGAAGGACATGAACTAACTACAATGATTGCTTTAGGTTTTTCTTTCTTTGTTTCCTGGATCTTGTCTTTTAGCTTATCCATTCCACCAAACACCATTTCTTGCTCTCCCATATCAGTCCCCCTAAGATTAGGTGAAATTGAAACAGGAAGAAGTGCTCCTCTTTCAAAAAGTGTCCTTCTTCCGGAAGAACTTATGCTTTGAAAAACCAGATGAGCGCAACTTTTAGGTGCGTGAGCTAAAACTGCTGTATCCATAATATGAATACACTGAGATATGGCTCCGTTAAAAGCACAGCCGTGAAGTGGCTCATCTCTGACTATATTTTTTGATAAATATAGCTCTTCGCTTACTAATTCTTTTTCAGGCTCTTTATTGGTTTCGATAGTATCAATTGTTTTTACTTTCTTAGTTTTAACACCTAAAACAACTTCTTCTAAATCTTCGTCAGAAAGAGGCTTCGCTTTATATAGGTCTAAGTCACTTACTATATCTTCCGCCAGTTGACTGAAAATATCTTTGACAATACTACATTCTCCTTCCATCACAGTTATTTTTTTTCTATCAGCTTCAGAAAAAGCATCACTTCTTGGAAATGTTGCGCATATAGGAAGCCCAACTGCTTCAGCAAACTTTTTAACCCTTTGATCTTCGCCTTCAATATCTCTTTTGTTGTATAGTATCCCGGCTACTCTTTTTTTCTCGCCATCATAATTTAAGATACCTCTTAGTATATTATTAGCTGCATATATTGACATGTATTCTCCTGATGTAACTAAAAATATGGTGTCTGCATATTCTGATCTTATCGGAACAGCAAAACCACCACAAACCACATCTCCTAGTACATCATACACGACTATTTCGTAGTTCTCTTTAACCTTAAAGTTATCTAGAAGCTCAAAGACTGTTATTATTCCCCTTCCTGCGCACCCAACTCCAGGAGTTGGGCCACCAGCTTCTATGCAACCTATATCCATAACCCCTTTATTCAGTATTTCTTCTATCCTATAATCCGCAGCGCCTGTTTTTTTTATGTAATCAAGGGCTGTTATGCAACTTCTACCATGTAAAAGCAATCTGGTAGAATCATGTTTAGGGTCACACCCTATTTGTAGAACCGTCTTACCCTTCATTGCCAATGCTACTGAAAGATTTGCCGAAATTGTTGACTTACCTATTCCGCCTTTTCCATATACTGCTATTTCCATAAATTTCCTCTTCTTAAATTATTTAATAAAATCAATCCATTAGATTTCGATTTTTTCATTTAAAATTTTTCTTACCATTCTCCAATTAGGATAATATCCATCCATAAGCGCTTTAAATCTATAGTTATGACTATGTTCATATAGGTGCGTCAATTCATGTGTAACTAAATATTCCAAGCATTCAGGTGGTTTTTTTGCCATCTGTAAATTAATCCAAATTCTTTTTTTAGATGTGTTGCAGCTTCCCCATTTAGTCTTCATGTTTTTAATGCGCCATTCAGAAGCTCTGATTCCCAAGTTCATTTCACAACTTTTACTAACTACTACGAGTCTTTTTTTTAGAATTTCTCTATACCAATTGTTTAATACCTCTTCTCGCCTGCTTAAGTCTTTAACTCTTAGAAGTAGATTGTTGTTTTCAAGAATTACTTCATTTTTCAAAGCTTCTTCGACTATTAAAGTGTAAGTCTTTCCCCACACCTGAATATTTTCACCTGTGATGAATTCTTTAGGAACTGAATTCTTTCTATGCTTTTTAATCCATTCCTTTTTAAGCATCAGCATTTCTTCTATCTGGTAACTTGTAGCCATCAGTGGAGCCGTTACTAAAATATCTCCATTTTCTTTTAATTTAATATACATGTTTTTTATTCTTTTTTTTTCGACTTTAACTACTAGTTCGCCTAGCACAATCTCGTATTTCATAAACTCTATCCTCCACATAAACTCATTATGGTTTCGATCAACTCATTTCGCATTACTGGTTTGCTTAAATGTGCGTTCATACCGCTTTCATATGATTTTTTGACATCTTCTTTATATGCATTTGCACTAAGAGCTATTATTGGAACTTCTTTATTAAATTTTCTAATTTCTCTAGATGCTTCTAAGCCATCCATTATCGGCATTCTAATATCCATAAGTATTGCATCATAATAATTATTCTTAACCATTCCAACACCTATTAATCCATTTTCCGCAACATCTATAGAAACCCCTAAATTATCAAGTAATTTTCTGACTATCAATGCGTTTATTTCCACATCTTCACATAGCAACAATTTTTTACCGTTCAAATCCATTCTGTAAACCGTTTTGCTGTTATCTAAGTATTCTTTCTCTGATGATAAATCACAATCAAATTCAATATTAAAAGTAGTTCCTTCATTTTTTTTGCTTTGGCAATCTATTTTCCCACCCATAGTTTCGATCAATATCTTAATAATGCTCATTCCCAATCCGTTTCCACCTTCAATTTCACTGAGACTTCTGTTTTCTCTAGTGAAAGGCTTATACATTTCTGATAAGAAGGCTTTGCTCATACCAATGCCATTATCTGATATTATATGATGATGACGGATTTTGCCATTTTCCAGTAGCTCATCTGTCACCTTCCAGTTGACCTTTCCACCTTGATTCGTATATTTGATAGCATTATCAATAATATTTTCGAAAAGCTGCGCTGTCCTAATAGGGTCAAATATCTCGTATTCATTGAATCCTAGCGAATCATACTCAAAGCTAACTGAGATATTCTTATCTGAAGCTCTAGGTTTAACCATTTCTAAGATTTCTTCTACGTGAGTTGATATTTTAACTGGTATATTGTTCAGTTGAAGTTTTTCCTTTTCTATTTGTGTTAAATCAAGAAGATCATTTAAAAGCCCCAATAAAAATTCGCTGCTAGACCTAATTTTGGTAAAGTATCCGATTATACCATGGTCTTTAGCTTCATCAACTCCAAAATCAGAGAGGCCTATTATGGCATTTAACGGAGTTCTCATATCATGAGACATTCTTCCTAAGAATTCGGTCTTAACCAGATTTGCCTTTTCAGCTTCTTCCTTGGCAGTATTTAATTCCCTATTCTTTTTCTGTTCTTTAAAATATATATCTGAAACATCTGCTGTGTACATGCATATGGAAGTTTTTTTAGAGTCCAAGTAACTAATATTTAATCTTTTACGCGATTTTTTTTCGTCCTTAACGACAGTATAGTATTCTACAATTTTTTCTTTTTCTTCTAATTTTTTTAGCAGCACCTCTTTGTTTAATACTACATCTATAGAATCAGCTGTATCTTCATATGTTAATCCTTTTATGCCGTTTTGGGCATTAATAAAAAAGTTATCATCACCGAAATACTTACCTTTATTTCCATAAATGATATAGCTATCATCTTGGAGATTAACAACCGTTACAAAGTCAAATTCTGCAGTCGCAAACTTTTCGATTAAACGTAATAATTTCTGTTCTTTTGAAGTGTTAAGAGTAGTAAACAAAACCATCAAGTGCTCATTTTCGGGGTTTTTGATTAGTTTTGCTCTATCTCTATACCATTTAACACCATTTTTCGTATTTAGTTCCACTTCTTTTTTTAGTAAGCGGTCACCTTTATTATACGATTTTAACAAATTTCTATTATTTAGGCTCCTATACCAGGCTTTATCTTCTTGTTTATTTGAAGCTTCTACTAGCAAGTCCATATACCCTTTATAATCTTGTACTTCTGGTAATTCAATAACACTAGATTTTCCATTAAACAAAACAATTCTCGAATCAGTAACATCAGCCAAAATAGCTAGCTCCATTTCTTCATTGGCATTTTCAAAGAGTTTAATTACCTCATCATAATGATACTTTTTTTCTTTTTGCTCAGTAATATCGCAACTTGATCCTATTGAGTAAAGCGTCGTGCCATCCCTGTCAAACACGCTGGTATAGCTTATTTTAATCCATTTATAACCACCAGATGTCATAAGTCTTGCTTCACAGCTAACATTTTGCTTACCTTGATCAATTTCCTCGTACACTCTTTTAACCTTGTAAACATCATAAGGATGAATAAGCTTATAGTCCTGATAGAGCTCATCGATATTTGTTACATTTTCATTTATGACTCCAAAAACAGAATTTTGAACGCCTGAAATCGCTCCAGTTTTAGGTAAATAAAACCAGGAGGTTATATTATTTTGTTTTAAAGCCATAGAAAAGCTATCTTCTAATCGTTTAAGCTCATTAATTGGTAATGAAGATATCACAGCTCTAGCGCCTTTGCCATTTTCATCAAATTCATTTACAGTCAGATAATACCTTCTCCATTCATATTTACCTTCTTGATTGATTCTTCTACATTCGATTCTCAGTTCATTCTTTTGGCCGTCTATTAACTGCTTTATTGCCTTTTCATGTTTTTCTATATCTTTTTCATGTAAAATCTTATTATACCTTATTGAATCGCTGAAATTCTCTATGGCTATTTTGCTGCTTAAATCTTCGGAAAGTTTATATCCAACGTCATTTTTTATGTCAAATTCTATGTATTCCATTCCTCCATGTCTTATAGCAACTATCAAATTCTTTTGGGCTCTTTTCAATTCTATTTCATTGCGATACTTCTCATCTATATCTATATGGCTTATTAGAAAATTAAACTC
>LFRM01406867.1_pt1 | contig 11199 bp, 9 predicted proteins | sample 618341 | NCBI WGS metagenome assembly LFRM01 (sample SAMN03654438, study PRJNA283298) | anaerobic digester metagenome | isolation source: pool of bioreactors CSTR01a, CSTR02a, and CSTR03a thermophilic anaerobic... | place: Denmark: Kgs. Lyngby | collected 2014-05-21
GCTAAAAAATGGACGACGCGGCTATTATCGCAAAAAGTGGAGAGTTATTCAGAGGCTCCTTAATACTCTATTTAAGGCCTTTATGGAAAGTTTTTGTTTATGCCCAACATTTTTCGGGCAATCCCACCTAGATTATCAGCGGCTTTGCTGACCACCTCGTATTGACGACATTTGTCCCCCTTTAATGTTCGTTTCTAGGTAGTTACAGCTAAGCCTGGAGACACAGTATGAGCATCACCCACGAAGATATTGCGCTGGTCATCAGCGAGTCTATCCAAGACAACCAATTCGACAGCGCGCTTGAGCTGCTTAAAGGTTTGCGTCCGGTGGATATTGCCGATGCTATAGAATTAGTTGAAGCGAGTTTGGTGTGGCGTTTGCTGGAGCGTCTACCAAAGCGAGCAGAAATTTTTAGTTATTTGGACCCCGAACAGCAGGTCATTCTTTCGCGTCATTTTCCACGCGCTATTCTGGCAAAGCTGGTGGGTGAAATGCCCGCTGACGAGCGTACTGACATGTTTAAGCGCTTAGACCAAGAACAGCGCGACGCTCTGTTCCCTGTTTTGGCGCACGCAGAGCGTGAAAATATCCGCAAACTTTCTGCCTACCAAGAAGGCACAGCCGGCGCACTGATGACGTCCGACTATGCCATGCTCAAACAGGACATGACCGCCGCTGAAGCTATTAACGCACTACGGCTTGAAGCTCCAGATGCGGAAACCATTTATCACGCTTATGTGACTGACGAAGAGCGCACTTTGATTGGCGTAGTTTCGCTGCGTGATTTGATTTTGGCACATCCCGCCAAGCTGATTAAGGACTTAATGATTAGCGATTTGGTCAGCGGTCACGTGGATGATAACCAAGAAAATATTGCTAAGCGTATCGCGCGCTATGACTTAATTGCGCTACCTATTACCGACAATAACGGACACTTGGTCGGTATCGTCACCCACGATGACGCGATGGACGTTGCTAGCGAAGAAGCCACCGATGACTTCCACAAATCTGCTGGTGTAACTACGTCTCTAGGTAATATGAAACAAGCCAGTATCAGCTTGCTTTATCGTAAACGCGTATTCTGGTTGGTGTTGTTAGTCTTTGGTAACTTGTTTTCCGGTGCAGGCATTGCTCACTTTGAAGACATTATTGCCGCCAACCTAGTACTGGTATTTTTCTTGCCCCTTCTGGTCGATAGTGGCGGTAACGCAGGTTCACAATCAGCCACCCTGATGGTGCGTGCTCTAGCTACCGGCGAGGTCGTGATGAAGGACTGGTTTGTGCTACTTGGACGAGAGGCCTTGGTAGCACTTGCTTTAGGTGGCACCATGGCGGCGGCGGTATCTGTGCTAGGTTACATCAGGGGCGATGAGATGGTTGCTTTGGTGCTGGCATTGAGCATGGTCACTATCGTCATGATTGGTTGTGTCATCGGCATGAGCTTACCCTTTGTATTAAACAAAATGGGTTTTGACCCAGCCAGCGCGAGCGCGCCCCTAATCACCTCCGTCTGCGATGCTACGGGTGTGGTCATTTATTTATTTATTGCATCACAACTGTTAAGCAACCTAGCTGGAGTTTAATGCAGTAATACCGCGGGATTGGTTTTAACACATGACTTTTTTGCAGAGCTCAACCATTACTGTAGAATGCTCGCTCTGACTTAAAGGAGTTATTATGCACACACCCACGCAACGCAGTGGGACTATAAACCCCCCTGTATTTTATACCTCTGCAGCAATCATTATTGCTCTGGTACTGTTCGCCAGTATCGCGCCTGACTTTGCACAAACATTCTTCGGCGCTATCCAAGATTGGATTATGGAGAATGTCAGCTGGTTCTATGTGCTCACCGTCGCACTGATCTTGATTTGTATTACCGTGCTGGCTGTTAGCCGTTTTGGTGATATCAAACTCGGACCTGATCATAGCCAGCCGGATTACAGCAACAGCAGTTGGTTCTCGATGCTATTTGCCGCCGGTATGGGTATTGGTTTGATGTTCTTCGGTGTGGCCGAGCCGGTCATGCACTTTCTCACCCCGCCGGTTGGTGATCCCAATACCGTAGAAGCCGCCAAAGAAGCCATGAAGCTGACCTTCTTCCACTGGGGTCTGCATGCTTGGGCTATTTACGCCATTGTCGCGTTGATTTTAGCTTTTTTTAGCTACCGTCACGGCTTACCCTTGACCCTACGCTCTGCGCTTTACCCGTTAATTGGTGATCGTATTTACGGCCCGATTGGGCATGCAATTGATATTTTCGCCATTATCGGCACCGTACTGGGCATTGCCACCTCACTTGGTTTTGGTGTGCTGCAAATCAACAGTGGCTTTAATTACCTATTCGACATCCCTGTGAATGTCACCGTGCAGGTGATTTTAATCATTGTCGCCACCAGTTTAGCCACTATCTCAGTTGTTAGCGGTTTGGATAAAGGCATTCGCCGCCTCTCTGAAACCACGCTAGTCTTAGCTGTTATTCTCATGTTGTTGGTACTGACGTTTGGGCCTACCGCGTTTTTGTTTAAATCCTACATTCAAAATACCGGTAGTTACCTGTCCGAAATCGTTAATAAAACCTTCAACCTCTATGCCTATGAGCCAACTGACTGGATTGGTGGTTGGACACTGTTTTATTGGGGTTGGTGGATTTCTTGGTCGCCTTTTGTCGGGATGTTTATTGCGCGGATTTCCCGTGGACGCACCATTCGCCAATTTATTACCGGTGTATTGTTAGTACCAACGGGCTTTACCTTGGCGTGGATGACTGTATTTGGTAACAGCGCCATCGATATGATCCTAAATCAAGGTATGACTGGGCTCGCCGATGTGGTCAGTGCCGATTCGTCCTTGGCACTGTTTTACTTCCTTGAGCACTTCCCGCTCAGCAGTATTCTGTCCTTGGTGGCCGTGGCTATGGTGATGCTATTCTTTGTCACCTCGGCAGACTCCGGCTCGATGGTCATTGATATGCTGGCCTCGGGTGGTAACTTAAACACACCTATATGGCAACGTGTGTTCTGGGCTTCCTCGGTGGGTATCGTTGCTATTGCTTTGCTCATCAGCGGCGGTTTAAAAGCTTTGCAAACCGTGACGATCGCCAGTGCACTGCCTTTCTCTGTGGTGCTTTTAGCCAGTATGTGGGGACTCATTAAAGCCTTGCAGCTGGATGTCACCAAAAAAGAGTTACTGCGTTATCAGTCTGGGGGTGGCTCACGTTTAGGAGCTACGCCGCGCAGTTGGCAACGTCGTTTACGTAGCATGGTAAACTTCCCACGTCGTACACACGTTAAACGCTTTCTCGATGAGGTTGTTACCCCCGCTTGTAATGAAGTAGCCGACGAACTGCGCAAACAAGGCTTTACTGTGGAAGTGCGTAGCGCTGAGGGTGAGGATAAACGCGTACAGTTTGAAGTACAGCACGATGCTGAAGTTAACTTTCTCTATTGCGTGCGCCCGCGTGCGTACGTGCTGCCCGACTTTATCAATCAAGGTAATGAGGGCGATGAAGAGCGTGAAGAGCGCAAATACTTCCGTGCCGAAGTGCATTTGTTAGAGGGTGGACAAGACTACGATGTGATGGGTTGGACACGTGAAGAAGTCATTGAGGATATCCTTAATCAATACGAACAGCACATGCACTTCCTACATGTGGTGCGCGAGTAACAGAATAAACTCCGAACCAAAATGTCTAGCAATAAAAAGCCCCTCTAATTAGAGGGGCTTTTTATAGTGCTGACTCAGAGCGCTTAGCGTCTAACCAGCAGATACAGCGGCGCGACAAACACCGCAACTAAGCCGGCGATAGCTGCCGCAACACCCGCAACGACCAGATAGTCTAAAATATAGGTCACGTTGGCAAAGGAAGACTTGGTCATGCTGGGCACGAGCATAAAGCTCACCACCCACACCAGCACAGCAACCAGCAAAGCCGGTTTCATCGATGTGCACCAAGGCTGAGTTTTTTTGATTTGCGTGGCCACCATTAAACCGGCCCACACCACAAAAACACCCACGATCAAACCAAGGTTCATCAAGGCCAGTTCGTAAAACGTGTTAATAATCAGCCAAATCTCATACATATGCGTATCCCCTTATAGTCGGCCTTTAGCCACAGCCATGTAGCTGGGCTTGAATAAACGGTACTTGAGCAACCACGCAAAATAGCTGTCTTGCAGCGGTTGCACCAAGGGTAAGGATGGAGTCAGGTTATTTTTGTAATCAAACTCGACCAACAAAGCAGCACCTTCGCGCACCAGCAGTGGGCAAGACGTGTAGCCATCAAAAATCTGCTTAGGCTCTAATCCCTGCATGACGCTGAGCAGATTGTCCACGATAATAGGAACGCTCTTTTTCACAGTCGCTGCAGTTTTGCCTTTACCGGTGCCATTAATATCACCTGCGCCAAATACGTTGGCGTAACGCTTGTGCTGCAAAGTGCCAGGATCCACCTCAAGCCAGCCGCCACCTGCCATAGGACCTTCTTGCCACGCCAGTGGGCTATTTTTAACGGAGTCCGGCGCGCGCATCGGCGGTGGCACATGAATGAAGTCATAGTCTTCTTCAACGCGAGAGCCGTCAGCCAGCTCAAAGGTGGCACGCTGTGCATCAATATCAATACCCACTAACTTGCTTTGGAAATTGACCGGAATACCAATTTTCTGCCAGCGGTCCAGCACTTCCTGGTTAATCACCGGTACGCTGAAGACTGTCGTACCCGCTGAGTGGAAGGTAATCTCTGAATCGGCGAGGGTGCCGGACTGTTCCATACGGTTGGCGAGCATAAAGGTCATTTTTAAAGGCGCACCAGCACATTTAATCGGTGTTCCGGGCAGCGTCATCAACGCCTTACCGCCCTTCTTGCGAAACTCATCCATGGATTTCCAACTGGCTTCTGCCATTTCTGGGCTGTGATATACAGACGTCAGCCCTTTGCTGCCAATGCGCTTTTCATCCATGCCTTCAATTTGGTTGTAATCAAGGTGCAGACCCGTAGCGACCACCAAAAAATCATATTTTAGAACTTTGCCAGAATCAGTAATGACCTGATTGCTGTCTGGCTTGAACTCTTTGGCCATTTCCTGAATCCATTCCACACCCGCTGGTATGAGCTCTTGGTTGGTGTCGCTAACCTTCTCTTTAGGCCAAATGCCGGTAGCAATCAGCGTAAAACCTGGCTGATAGTGGTGGACTTTTTTCGCGTCCACAAGGGTGATTTTTGCTCCATCCAGCTGCTTGCGCAGGCGGTTGACAATACCTAAGCCGGCCAAACCGCTGCCAACTACTACTATGTGCGCGTTGCTTTTTATTGCTGCTTGCGCAGGTGCGCTAAGGCTTAAGCCAGTGCCCGCTGCAGCGGTTACCGCAGCACCCGCAGCCAGAAAACTTCGACGGCTTAATACGATTTTTTCGTCTTTAAAATCAGTCATAAAATACCCTTCGTATGAGTACAACTCTGTAGTGTACGGCTAGAGAAATAACTGTTATGAAGTGTTAACGTATATAGTTAGTTTCGCATTTGCTCGATCAAGGGCTGGCGCTCAAATCTATACTATTTGCTCTACTGCATATTAGATTATTTATTGTTTAACTATAATTCGACTAAGGTACTCTCCTAGAGGTAGCTGCTTAACATCATGAGCCAACTCAATCCCCGCCAACAAGAAGCTGTTCGTTACATCAGTGGTCCGCTGCTGGTATTGGCTGGTGCTGGCTCTGGTAAAACCAGCGTGATTACCCGAAAAATTGCTTACCTAATTCAGCAATGCGGTTTTCAAGCACGCCATATCGTGGCGGTGACCTTTACCAACAAAGCCGCGCGCGAAATGAAAGAGCGGGTCGGTTCACTGTTGCGCGGTGCAGAAAAACACGGCTTAACCGTCTCTACCTTCCACAACCTCGGGCTGAATATTATTCGCCGCGAACACAAACTGCTGGGCTACAAAGCCGGTTTTTCAATTTTCGATGATGTCGACACGAAAAATCTGCTCACCGAGATCATGCAAAAAGAATACGCCGGCGATGACGGTGTGGATGAAATCAGGCAGCTGATTGGCAGCTGGAAGAACGACCTGATTATGCCCGAGCAAGCCTTAGAACAGGCACGCACTCCCAAAGAACAAACCGCCGCCGTGGTCTACATCCACTACCAACGCACGCTTAAAGCCTATAACGCGGTGGATTTTGACGACCTTATTTTACAGCCCGTCAAATTGCTACAAGACAATCCGGATGTGCTGGAAAAATGGCGCAATCGCATCCGCTACATGCTGGTCGATGAGTACCAAGACACCAACGCCAGCCAATACTTGCTGGTTAAACTGCTGGTTAAAGAACGTGCACAATTTACCGTGGTGGGTGATGATGACCAGTCGATTTATGCTTGGCGTGGCGCGCGCCCGGAAAACCTTGAGCTGCTTAAAACCGATTTCCCTTCGTTAAAAGTGGTCATGCTGGAGCAAAACTACCGCTCCACTGGCCGCATTCTCAAGTGCGCCAACACTCTGATTGCCAACAACCCGCATGCCTTTAGCAAGCAGCTGTGGAGCGACATGGGTTTTGGTGATGAAATCCGTGTGCTGCGTTGCCGCAACGAAGATGCCGAAGCCGAGCGCATAGCGCTGGAAATCCTCACAGAGCACATTCGCACCGATCGCCCGTACAGTGATTTCGCCATTCTCTACCGGGGTAACTACCAAGCCAAGCTGATGGAGCTCAAACTGCAGGTGCACAAAGTGCCTTACCGGTTAAGCGGCGGCACCAGTTTTTTCAGCCGTCAGGAAGTCAAAGACCTAATGGCTTATTTGCGGTTGCTGGTGAATCCAGATGACGACAATGCCTATTTACGAGTGATTAACGTGCCGCGCCGTGAGATTGGTTCCACCACACTGGAAAAACTCAGCGTCTACGCTACACAGCGCGAGCTTTCGTTATATGAAGCCAGTGCCGAGCTGGGTTTAAGCGAGCACCTCAGCAGCCGTTTCACTGAGCGTTTAGCACGATTTAAGCATTATATGGATAAGCTGCGCCAGCGCTGTTTCGGTGACGACCCTATTGCTGCATTGCAAGAAATGCTGCTGGATATCGATTATAACAACTGGATCCGCCAAAACAGCTCCAGCGAAAAAGCCGCCGAATACCGCATGGCAAATGTGCAGTTTCTGATTGAAGCGCTAAAAAACACCCTCGAACGTGACGAAGACGGTGAGCTGACCATTGAGGATGCCATCGCCAAACTGGTCTTGCGCGACATGCTTGAACGACAAGAGGAAGAGGCGGAGGGCGCAGACGGCGTACAGATGATGACCCTGCATGCATCTAAAGGTTTGGAATTCCCCAGCGTTTATATCATGGGTGTTGAGGAAGAAATCTTGCCCCACCGCTCCAGCATTGAAGCCGATACCGTTGAGGAAGAACGACGTTTGGCCTATGTAGGAATTACTCGCGCTCGTGAAAAGCTCACCCTAACCTATGCCAATAAGCGCAAACAATATGGCGAGGTAATCGATTGTACCCCCAGCCGTTTTTTAGATGAACTGCCCAAGGAAGATTTAATTTGGGAAGGACTAGACGAAGCCCCCAAAGAAGTGAAACAAGCGCGAGCTGCCAGCGCTCTAGCGGATATTCGTGCGATGTTAAGTAAGGGCTAATTAGCTTTATCCGCTACGCTTTATGCCGTTTTTTATTGTCATTAACAACCGATCTTCTTTGCGCGCTGCACCCCACTCTGTACCACAGAATGTTCGTTAATCAGCATTTGCCTGACGGGTTTTTGTGTTAATCTAATTTGCTAGCAAGCTAACTTATTTTATGAAACCAACGACCACCACCATCAGCCTAAAACTTATTGTTTTACTGGCTTCTCTTAACGCCTTAGTGGCCGCCGCCATTGATATGTATTTGCCGGCATTTCCGGTCATAGGTATCGATCTCAATATCAGTGCCGGGCAGGTTCAGCAAACCATAACCATTTTCTTGCTCGGGCTAGCTGTAGGCCAAGGGCTGTATGGGCCGCTGTTGGATCGATACGGTCGGCGCAAGCCCATGCTCGTGGGCATTAGCCTGTTTACCCTTGGTTCACTATTGGCAGCACTAGCGCACAGTTTTGAGATGCTATTAGTTGCGCGTTTTATTCAAGCATTAGGTGCGGCTGCAGGTTCAGTTACACCTAGGGCTATCATCGCCGACACCTGCGATGTGCCTGACGCAGCCCGTGCATTTTCTATGCTGATGCAGGTGATGATGATCGCCCCCATTACCGCACCGATTATCGGCAGCGTAGTGTTATTTCTGGGTCCTTGGCAGCTGATTTTCTGGGTTTTAGTCGCTGCAGGCGTTGTCGCTGGGCTGTTCAGTCTGAAGCTGCTGCCGGAAACACTGGCACCAGAAAAACGCATTCCTATTTCCGCCCGCAATATCAGCAGTAATTATTTTAAGTTACTCAGCCATCCGCGTTATTTGCTTTACACCTTAGCTTCAGGCTTTCTTGTTGGTGGCTTGTTCACCTATATCAGCAATTCACCCTTTGTGTTTATTGAGCACTTTGGCTTATCACCGGCGCATTACAGTTTGATTTTTGGCGCCAGTGCCTGCGGCATGATCGTTAGCAGCCAAATCAATCTGCGCCTATTAAGACGACGCAAACCTCTTTATGTATTATTTTTAGGCTTAATCGGTTTTATTAGCCTTGCCAGTCTACTGACGGTGCTGGTCTTATTTAACGCGGCACAGGCATGGAGTTATGCGGTTTTATTGGGTTTATGCTTATCCATGCTCGGCATGATAACTGGCAATTTAACCGCTGTAACCATGGGTTATGCGCGCGACTTTGCCGGCATCGCTTCATCGTTAATGGGTGTTATGCAGTTTTTACTGGCGGGTGTGCTGGGCTCTATCATCAACCTTGCCCCAACCACGCTCTACACGCTGCCACTAAGCTTACTCGGTTTCAGCAGCACTGCCTTAGTGCTGTGCTATGTCGCCACCCATGCTTCAATACCTAGCCGACAAACCGACTAATGCTTCTAGCGGCTGAGTAACTGCAGACCACAAAAAAGGCGACCTTCGCAGTCGCCTTTTTATACACACCAAGCTGATGCTAGCTAGGCTTGCATAGTGCCTTTAATTTTGTTCATCGCATTTTTTTCTAATTGACGAATACGTTCAGCGGATACGCCATATTTTTCAGCCAATTGATGCAAGGTTACCTTTTCATCACTTAACCAACGCTGCTGCAAAATATCTCGGCTACGCTCATCCAACAGTTTCAAAGCAGAATACAGGTTGCTGCTTTCGCTTTCTGCCGTATGCTCTTTTTCATAACGTAAAGCGGGATCATAGCTAACGTCTTCTAGGTAATTGGCGGGTGCTACGTAGCTGCTGTCATCGTCATCTGCATCAAGCGGATCAAAGGTCATATCACAGCCAGTCAAACGACTTTCCATTTCATGCACTTCACGCACTTCAACACCCAAAGTATCCGCTACTGCTTGGGCTTCACTTTGGTTTAACCAATTGAGCTTTTTCTTTTGGCTACGCAGATTAAAGAACAACTTACGCTGTGCCTTAGTCGTTGCGATTTTAACAATCCGCCAGTTGCGTAATACGAACTCATGAATTTCCGCTTTAATCCAGTGCACAGCGAATGAAACCAGACGTACGCCTTTTTCAGGATTAAAACGTTTTACAGCCTTCATCAAGCCCACATTACCTTCTTGAATAAGGTCAGCTTGGGCTAAGCCATAACCGGAATAACTACGGGCTATGTGCACAACAAAGCGTAAATGCGCCATCACCAATTGGCGGGCTGCATCTACATCTTGCTCATAATAAAGTCGCTCGCCTAACTCGCGCTCTTGTTCGGGTGTCAGCAAAGGAATGCTGTTTACCGAGTGCACATAGGTTTGCAAGTTGGCGCCTGCATTTAACAGCTGTACTGTTTGCAATGCGGTTGTAGTCATTGAAATCTCCCCCTTGTTACAGTCTTGCGGGTAACTAAACATAGGACTGTAAAGCTGTGGATAAGTTCACTTTCAGCCAGCTAAACAACTGCTTAGCCTTAACAACTATGATGGTAATAATTCGCGTAAGTGTTTGGCCACTGCTAGCCAAGCAGCAAAATAACCGAGTAATAATGCACCAAATAACAGAGAAAATCCATCTTCTATCGGTACGCCTGCCAAGCTGAAGTCGCTGCCATACAACTCTGCCAACTGCACCACGGACTCATTGAGCCAGCTCAAACCCCACAGCAGCATCAACCAAGCCAGTACACCACCGCCCAAACCATAGAGCACGCCCATATAAAGAAAAGGCCGCCGCACATAGCTATCTGTGCCGCCCACAAGCTTAGTGACTTCAATCTCAATACGACGGTTTTCGATATGCAGCCTGATGGTATTACCCACCACCAGCAACAGTGCGGCTATGAGCATAACCGTTAGCGCAAAAATAAANNACCAAGCGCTCAACCCAAAGAATATCCAACTGCACTTGCTGTACTTTCGGCAACCCTTTAATTTCTTCTGCCAAACGATTGAGCTCGGCTTTCTCTACCTGTTTAGGTGTCACCAGCAAACTACTAGGCAATGGGTTTTGCGGTAAATCCTGCAGCGCCTGACCTAAGCCAGAAAACGACTGAAAATCCTTGAGCGCCTGCTCTTGGCTAATCCATTCCACCTGCGCCACACTGGGGTGCTTTAAAAGGCGCTTTTGTAGTGACTGACCTTCCGCAGGTGTTGCTTTTAAATCTAAAAAAACAGATATTTGCGCGGCTTGTTGCCATGTACCACCAAGTTCATTGAGGTTTTTTAGCAGCAGAGTTAAACCCATGGGCAAACTCAACGCTACCGCAATTACCAAGCAGGTAAAAAAACTGCCAAAGGGCTGGCGTAACAAGCGCTTAAGACTGTCCATACAGCTAAATTTATGGCTGATCACCCAAGCTTTAAGCTGGGCCAGCACTGCCGTGTTTTCTACGGGTGGACCGTCTATTTTTGCCCGCTCTGCTGCGCCAATACGCTTGCCTGGCTGATCGGGTGTAATGCGCTTACTCATAAGCCCGACTCCCCATCGCCAATCAATCGACCACGCTGCAACGTAAGCATACGCTGACGCATGCGGGCAATCAGTGCCAAGTCATGACTGGCTATCATTACGGTGGTGCCGTGGCGGTTAATATCTTCAAACACAGCCATAATT
>LFRM01090670.1_pt1 | contig 11196 bp, 8 predicted proteins | sample 618341 | NCBI WGS metagenome assembly LFRM01 (sample SAMN03654438, study PRJNA283298) | anaerobic digester metagenome | isolation source: pool of bioreactors CSTR01a, CSTR02a, and CSTR03a thermophilic anaerobic... | place: Denmark: Kgs. Lyngby | collected 2014-05-21
CGCTTTCGGTAAAGTGCTGGCGCTCGCGGTGCTCAGACTGCTTGCCTTTGTTAAAAGCACTGACGGGGCGGTGATAGCCCATCACGCGGGTCCAGACCTCACAGCGTTGACGACGTTCTAGGGGGAGGGTTTGGTTTTGCATGGGTATTTCCTCTTGGTTGGTTTTGTGTTTGTAGTGTTGGGATACGGATAGGTTGTGGGTTTTGGGGTTTGAGTACCGCAAACGCGCCGCGAGTACATCCATCTAGGCTCTGCGTCGTCATTTATGGCGACACAGGGTTTACATGACTTAGGCCTGAATTTGTAAAAAATCCGCATTGCGTTCACATTTTTGCTAATACTTTTGCCGCGGTGATTAGCTAGCAGCCTCTTGAACCAGTTCTGCTTTTAACAGGGCATCACACTGCGGGCAGAATTCATGCTCGCCAGATAGATAGCCATGTTTTGGGCAAATCGAGAAGGTGGGTGTGATGGTGATGTAGGGCAGGCGGAAGCGGCTCAGTGCGGTATACACAAGGGTTTTACAGGCTTTCACTGATGAGATGTGTTCGTTCATATACAGATGCAGCACTGTGCCGCCGGTGTATTTGCATTGCAGTTCATCCTGTAGCTCCAGTGCTTCAAAGGCGTCTGCGGTAAAGCCAACAGGTAACTGGGATGAGTTGGTGTAGTAGGGTGCATCCTGGCTGCCGGCTTGGAGAATATCTGGAAAACGTTTTTGATCTTCTTTGGCAAAACGGTACGTGGTGCCTTCGGCAGGTGTGGCTTCGAGGTTGTATAGGTTGCCGGTTTGTTCTTGAAATTCCACTAGGCGTGCGCGGACATGATCGAGCAACCTGATGGCCTGTGCGCGTCCGGCTGGGGTGTGCATACCTTCTTGATCATTGGTGAGATTGCGCAGCATTTCATGCAGGCCATTCACGCCAACAGTGGAGAAGTGGTTACGTAACGTACCCAGATAGCGCTTGGTGTAGGGGTAGAGTCCGGCATCCATGTGTTGTTGAATCACTTTACGCTTGACTTCTAAGCTTTGCTTGGCCATGTCCAGTAGTTCATCCATGCGCTGGTAGAGTCCAGCCGAATCACCACGATACAAATAACCCAGTCGCGCACAGTTAATGGTCACTACGCCGAGAGAGCCGGTTTGTTCTGCCGAACCAAAGAGCCCACCGCCACGTTTGAGTAGCTCGCGCACATCCAGTTGTAAGCGGCAGCACATAGAGCGTACTTGGTTGGGCTCCATGTCGGAGTTAATAAAGTTTTGGAAATAGGGCAGGCCATAGCGTGCGGTCATGGCAAAGAGTCGGTCGGCGTTTTCGCTGTCCCACGGAAAGTCTTTGGTGATGTTGTAGGTGGGAATGGGGAAGGTGAATACACGCCCAAGCCCATCACCTGCTTGCATGACGTCGATATAGGCGCGGTTGATCAGCTCCATTTCCGTCTGTAAATCGCCGTAGCTGAAGGGCATTTCTTCGCCGCCAATGTAGGGGATTTGCTCACGCAGATCTTCAGGGCAAACCCAGTCAAAGGTCAGGTTGGTAAAGGGAGTTTGTGTACCCCAGCGCGAGGGCACGTTGAGGTTGTAGATAAATTCCTGCATGCTTTGCCGTACTTGCTTGTAGCTCAGGTTATCTTTGCGCACATAAGGTGCTAGGTAGGTATCAAAGGAACTAAAGGCCTGGGCTCCGGCCCACTCATTTTGCAGCGTACCCAGAAAGTTCACCATCTGCCCCATGGCGCTACTGAGATGCTTGGGTGGGCCGGCCTCAACACGCCCAGGGATACCGTTAAACCCTTCGGTTAATAGGGTACGTAATGACCAGCCAGCGCAGTAGCCGGCGAGCATATCCAGATCATGAATGTGTAAGTCAGCATTGCGATGCGCGGTGCCAATTTCAGGACTGTAGACTTCGTTAAGCCAGTAGTTGGCGGTGACCTTGCCGGACACATTGAGAATCAGGCCGCCCAGAGAGTAGCCTTGATTAGCGTTGGCTTTAACGCGCCAGTCTTCTTGGTCTAGGTACTCGTTCATGGAGGACGCCACTTCAACCAAATCTTGCTTGTCACGGCGCAGACGTTGATGTTTTTCGCGATAGACGATGTAAGCGCGGGCAGTGTGGTAGTAACCGGCCTGCATCAGTGTCATTTCTACGGCGTCTTGAATGCGTTCAATATCGAGTGTGCCTTGTTGGGGAAGCTGGTCGATAACGTGTTGACAGAGCGCGGCGGCTTCTTGAGTAGAAAATTCTTGCGTGGCCTGTGCGGCGGCGATAATGGCACGCTCGATTTTTTCAGCATTAAACGGATGCGTGGAGCCGTCTCTTTTGCTGACTTTTAATATCATTTGAATGGCATTCATGAAAGGTCTCTGTACTGCATGTTGTGTTTTATGCGCCTTGCTGGCACAAGATGTGGTGATAGTAGAGATTTGTGCAGGAAAGTAAATTGATCCCAATCAAGAAGCCTGAGCGCGAATTTAAAACGTAGATACTTTGTTGGAGCGCAACTTTTGCGTGATGGGGTTTATCGTGCATGCGGAGTTTTATGGTGAATGTTCATTCGCGCAAAAGTTGCGCTCCCACAAAAGCTGAGTTCTTACAAGACCTGGGTTCCCACAAGAGCTGAGCTCCCACAGGCGAGCCAGTGGTTTGACGGGCATAAGCGCCCGCGCGGGGATACCGCGCGGTGTTATGGTGAATGTTAGAAGGCGTAGGTGGCAGATACCCACAGGCGACGGCGCTCTTCCAGCGTACCGGTGGTGGAACGGCCGGAGTGGCTGTAGTCGGTGCCATAGGCAGTGCCATTTATATTGCCAGCATTGTTATAGGTGTTGTACACCCTGCCTTTGGCGAAGTTTTTATCCAGCAGGTTGTAGATGGTGGCGTTGAAGGTTAACGCATCCGTGGCCCGGTACGAGCCGCCCAGGTGGAACAGGCTGTAAGCCTTGGTTTTTGATCCCAGGGTGTCGTAAATTGATTTGTCGGTAGTGTTGGGCTTAAGGTTTTCGTAGCGTGAAGTAAAGCGGGCACGCTTGCCGCGATACTCATTTTTCAGCCACAGGCTAAGTTTTTCGCTGGCATCCCAGTTAAGCGTAATATTGGCGACATGGCGCGGGGTGTTGGTCAGTGGTGCGCCTTTGTCATCGCCGCTTTTTTGCTCGCTGTCGGTGTGAGTGTAGTTACCGGCGATATTCCAGTTGTCGAGGAAGTACCAACGGGCGGCTAGTTCTATACCTTGGGTGTTGGCTTTGCCGACGTTGATATCTTGCGCACAGTGCCCCGCAGGAGTTCCCCCAGACTTAGGGTTGCCGGCGCATAGCGGGTCGGCTTTGGGGTTGCCCGTTGTGATTTTATCCTTGAATTTGGTATGGAAAATGGTTGCGTTGGCGCTAAAGCCGGCCAAGTTATCGTAATAGGCAGCCAGTTCGGTACTGGTGCTTTTTTCTGGTTTGAGGTCAGGGTTGCCAATGGTAATAGTTTTCCCCTGGCCTGTTACGCCATTGATGCCATTGTGAAGCGCATTTAGATCAGGAGTCTTGTAGCCCTTGCTGATGCCGCCTTTCAGGGTCCAGTTGTCGGTAGTGTTCCAGACCAGATAGGCGCGTGGACTGAAGTGGCTGCCAAACGCCTGATGGCGATCCATGCGTCCACCGACTGTCAATGCCCAGTCAGGCTGGAAGCGCCACTCGTTTTCGGCAAATACCGCAGCAGCTTCCTGTTTGAATTTGTCCGGCGACAGGCCGTCAGTCAGCTTTGAGTGGCGATATTGACCGCCAAGAGTAGTCATATGGTTATCCCAGAACTGGCTGACTAGCTTTGAATCGACAACGAGATCCTTGTTTTTTAAGGTGCGACTATTACCAACTAAGATGTCAGGGTAGTTGGCATATGGAGTGCCGATCACTTGTCCACCTTTAGACAGCTCGCCACCTGGAATTGTACGGCCAAAAGTTTCCGTGGTGTTGTAGGTGATGGCGCTGTCGAGAGTTCCGATATCAAAACGACCCGTGTGACTCAAGGCAAACTGGGTGCGCTCGAACCTTAATTCATCTTTATATCCAAGAGCTTGAGTTGGCTCGTCTATTGTACAGCCGTTAACTGCGTCGCCACCCTTCTTGCCATCCAGAGTACCCAGCTGGCAGTTATCGTTGTCATAGCGCTGGCGTCCCTTCTCAAAATCCAGGGCAAAGTCGTGGTTGTCAGTCGGGGTAAAGTCCAAACGGCCACCGATATTGAACTTCTGACCGGAAACAGGGGACATGCCGCGTGAGCTGACACGGGTGCCATCGCTGTACTTGAGTTTTGACTCCTGGCGATCCCAAAAACTGCCGCGCACCGACAGGCCGAGCAAATTATCAATCAGCGGGCCGCTGGCGTAGAAGCTGGTGCCACCTGTATCACCATACTGGCTGTGTTCCTGCACGGTGTAGTCGGCGGTAACGCTGCCGCTCCACACCGGATTGACCTTTTTGGTGATGATGTTGATCACACCGCCCATGGCGTCGGAGCCGTACAGGGTGGACATCGGGCCACGGATTACTTCAATGCGCTCAATGGCCGACATTGGTGGCATAAAACTGGTGGAGGTTTCGTTAAAACCATTGGGAGTCACGTTGCCGGCCGGATTCTGGCGGCGGCCGTCAATCAGAATCAGGGTGTATTCACTGGGCATGCCACGAAAGCTGATATTCAGGCCGCCGGTTTTGCCGGTGCCCTGACCGATATCCAGACCCTCGACATCGCCCAGTGCCTGGGCCAGGTTGCTGTAGCGCTTTTTTTGTAGGTCAGCATTACTGACCACAGAAATACTAGCGGGTGCATCAGTGATTTTTTGCTCATAACCTGCGGCCGTGCTGACTACGGTGGTTTTGTCGAGTTGTAAGTTATCAGCGGCCTGAAGAGAAGTGGCAGTGCAGAGCAGTATTGCTGCATAAAGCGGATGGAATTTTGCGGTCATTGCAAGTCCCTATTAGTGGTGGATTGTTGTTTGAGTGTTAACAGGTGACGCAGATTAAATGAATCTAAACGGTAATGCAAGTCATTATCATTTAGTTTAGTATTGTTCTATGCCGAATCTGCGCGGGTGAGTTTAAGAGGCTAGAAAGCTACAGCTATGAAGCTGTAATTTATTCAGGACACTGTTGCCATAAAGCAGTACAATTCAGTCCTTTTAGAATCCTAGGAGTTCTCTGGTGGCTGTCGTTTTTGTTGCCGCATCCAAACTACCCACACCTTTTGCTGAATTCACCATGCATGGTTTTTTAGATGAAGAAACCGGTAAAGAGCATGTTGCGTTGACGCTGGGTGAAATTGCTGACGGTGAGCCAGTGCTCGCGCGCCTGCACTCTGAGTGTTTAACCGGTGATGCTTTATTTAGCCAGCGCTGTGATTGCGGTGCTCAGTTACATGCGGCGATGCAAGCAATTGCTGCTGAAGGGCGGGGTGTGCTGCTGTATTTGCGCCAAGAAGGTCGCGGCATAGGTCTGTTAAATAAAATCCGTGCGTATCAGTTGCAAGATGGTGGTGCGGATACCGTTGAGGCCAACGAATTGTTGGGCTTTGCAGCAGACTTACGTGATTACTCTATTTGTAAGCCGATGCTGGATTATCTGGGTGTTAAATCACTCAAGCTGATGACCAATAATCCGCGTAAAGTTTCAGCCATGAAGGGGTTTGGTGTGCTGATCAGTGAGCGCAAGCCTTTACAGGTAGGCGAAAATCCGTATAACGCACTGTATTTGGCGACCAAAGCTGACAAGCTAGGGCATTTGCTCGGTCGACAACATCAAGATGAGCATCACGACTAATCATGCTGGCAATTCTACAACGACGTTTGGCATGGCAGTGGTGGCGACCTTTGCTGGTGTTATTGGCACTTTTCTTTGCTGCTGGCCAAGTTAAGTTTTCAACCGTTTTACAGCAAGAACCTTGGGGATTGCTGTTTTTTGTGCTCAGTTTGCTAACCATTTTTGCTAGCCGCAAATGTTTCCATCAATTTAAACAAAGCCTGATTAGCCTTGGCAAAGAGCCACAACGCTTGCAGGAAATAGGCCTGTGGCAGGATTATTTTCTTGTGCGGCAAAAAGCGCTTTGGTTTGCCAGTTTGCCGACTTACTGCGCCGCTTTAGGTGCAACACTGGGGTTAGAATCCATCGCAAAAGCACTCCTGCTACTCTGTAGCTTGCTATTGTTTTGGCTTTATCGCACTCCGAGACAAGTATGGTACGTACATTCTGCAGTCTGATACTGTTGCTGTGGCTGGCTCCGGCTAGCGCCGCTGAACGCGTCATCAGTCTAGCGCCATCGTTAACCGAAATAATGCAAGACCTTCAGGCAGAGCATTACCTTGTTGGAGTGCTGGATGCCGGGCCTTTGGCAAAAGAACTTGAGTCAGTGGCTAAGGTTGGCAGTTTAGGGCAGCTCAATATTGAGCGCTTGCTTGAGCTGCAGCCAGATTTATTACTAAATTGGCCTGGCAGTATTAATCCGCGCCAATTACAGCAAGTGCAGCAGCTCGATATTCCTATTTATCAGGCGCAGGCTAAAACGTTGCGTGAGCTTGCCCGGCAGTTTACGGAAATCGGTGCCTTGGTGAATGCTACGCAGCGAGGCAAACAGCTTACAGCGCAAGCCCATCAACAGCTTGATTCTTTAGAGCAACGCTATCAACGGAAAAAACCGATACGCGTGTTTTACCAGTTATGGGATAAACCCATGTACACCCTTGGCGGCGGGCAAATTATTTCTGATGCGTTGAGCTACTGTGGTGCTGAAAATATTTTCGCTCAGTTACCCGTGCTGGCGCCGCAAGTTAACCTAGAAAGCGTGTTGGCAAGCAAGCCCGATTTGATTGTAATTACCCATGATCAATTGCGTGATAGCTGGCCAGAAACAATAAAAACACCAATGATTACCGTGCCAGATAATGGGTTGGAGCGGCCTAGCTGGCAAATGTTTAATGCTTTGGAAAAGCTGTGTCAGGCAATTGATGAGGCTATAAAGGAAAAATAATGAGTTTTGCTTACAGTGCGCGCAGTCGTGCAATTGAACCCTTTCATGTGATGGCTTTATTACAACGAGCCAATGAATTGCAGCAGGCAGGCCATGATGTGATTCATCTGGAAATTGGCGAGCCGGATTTCACTACCGCCGAGCCAATAGTGGCTGCTGGTCACGCTGCTTTAGCCGCTGGGCACACAAACTACACCCCGGCGCTGGGTTTGCCGCAGTTGCGCGAGGCAATCAGCGGTTATTATCAAACACGTTATGGCTTGTCGGTGCCAGCACAGCGCATTGTGATTACTTCAGGTGGGTCAGGCGCACTGTTGTTAGCCAGCGCCTTATTGGTTGACCCAGGTAAACACTGGTTGTTGGCGGATCCAGGTTATCCCTGTAATCGTAATTTTTTACGCTTGGTCGAGGGTGGTGCGCAAATGGTGCCGGTCGGACCCGAGACGAACTATCAACTGACCCCTGATTTGGTGCAGCGCTATTGGGATGATTCTTGTGTAGGTGCTTTGGTGGCTTCACCAGCGAACCCAACAGGTACTGTATTAAGCAGAGAAGAATTGCAGGCGCTAAGTCAGAGCGTGACTGATAAGCGTGGGCATTTATTGGTGGATGAAATTTACCATGGGCTGACCTATGGCATGGATGCGCCCAGCGTGCTGGAAGTGGATAACAATGCGTTTGTGTTAAATAGCTTTTCGAAGTATTTCGGCATGACTGGCTGGCGCTTGGGTTGGTTGGTTGCACCAGAAGATGCCGTGCCAGAGCTGGAGAAAATGGCGCAAAACTTTTTTATTAGCGCCCCGACATTGTCGCAATATGCTGCATTAGCTTGTTTTGAGCCAGAGGCGCAGGCCATTTTCGAGCAGCGCCGAGATGAGTTTGCTGCGCGGCGTGATTATTTGCTGCCAGCGCTGCGTGAATTGGGCTTTAAGATTGAAGTCGAGCCGCAAGGCGCGTTCTATCTGTACGCCGATATTTCTGCTTTTGGCGGCGATGCTTTTGAGTTTTGCCGTTATTTTCTGGAAAACCAGCATGTAGCTATTACTCCTGGAGTGGATTTTGGTCGGTATAAGTCCAGTCAGCATGTACGCTTTGCCTATACTCGTCCGATACCACGCTTGCAGGAAGCCGTTGCCCGTATCCAGCAAGGATTAATAGGCTGGCAAGCAGCGCAATGAAATTTGCTACAGAGTTAGAGCGGGGGCGCTTAATCAAGCGTTACAAACGCTTTTTTGCTGATATTAGCTGTGCTGATGGTTCTGTAATAACAGCGCATTGCCCAAATACCGGTTCGATGAAAAACTGCATGGCCGAAGGGGCGCAGGTGTGGTTTACGCGCAATGATGATCCCAAGCGCAAACTTAAAGCTACGTGGGAAATAGTGGAAACCCCTCAGGGTCGTTTGGCTTGTGTGAATACCAGTCGCGCTAATGCGTTGATTGAAGAGGCATTGCAGGTTGGCATTATCAAAGAGTTGGCCGGTTTTGAGCGGTTGCGCCGTGAAGTACGTTACGGTGAAGAAAATAGCCGTGCAGATTTTTGCCTTGAGTTTGGCGCGCAGCAGGTGTTTGTTGAAGTCAAAAGCGTCACTCTAGGTTTTGCTGATACTAGCGTAGCTGCCTTTCCCGATGCGGTAACCACGCGTGGCACTAAGCATTTGCGCGAACTCACGCAACTTGCCTTAGCAGGGCAGCGCGCGGTGTTGCTCTATTGCGTTAATTTAACCGGAATTACGGCCGTGCGTGCCGCCAAGGAAATAGACCCAGATTACGCTGCTGCGCTCGTTACAGCGCAGCGGGCCGGAGTGGAGGTTTTGGCGTATGGGGTGGATATTGACCCTGCAAAGCAATGCATTTGCGTGCAGCACCCATTAGATTTTTGCGCCAACTAGCGGCTTAGTTGACTGCACCGCTAAGCATTTGCTTGGCATGGGCTAGAGACTCATCGGTAAGGTCGATACCGCCCAGCATGCGGGCGATTTCTTCGACACGCTCAGCATCAGATAACTCTTTGATGGCGGTGCTGGTAGCGTTTTTGCCGCGTTCTTTGTAAACGTACAGATGCTGATGCGCCTGCGCTGCAACTTGCGGTAGGTGGGTGACGGTTATCACCTGCCCCTCACCACCAAGCTGGCGCAAAAGTTGGCCCACTATCTCTGCAGTAGGGCCGCCAATACCCACATCAACCTCGTCAAAAACCAGTGTAGGTACTCGGGACGTTTGTGCAGTAATCACCTGAATCGCCAAGCTAATGCGTGACAATTCGCCGCCAGAAGCCACTTTGGCTAGGCTTTTTAAAGGTTGGCCGGGGTTGGCGCTGACTAAAAATTCAATATTTTCTGCGCCCTGCACGTTGGGTTTGTTATCAGCATGCGGCTGTAATTCAATATTAAAACGTCCGCCGGGCATACCTAAATCTTGCATGCGTGCGCTAACGGCTTGGCTTAGTTGTTTGGCTGCTGTGGTTCTGGCTTTGGATAGCTGAGTCGCGGATTTGTGATACGCCTTTTCGCTGCGGGCAATGTTCTCAACCAGTGTTTCCAGTTTGCAGTCATCGCCTTGGAGTGTTTCCAGCTCGTGCAGCAATTGTTGCTGTAAATGATTAAGTTCTTCAGGCTGGACTTTATGTTTGCGCGCCAAGGTATAGATGCTATCTAGACGTTCCTCAACCCAACGCTGACGTTCTGGATCACAGTCAAAACTATCAAGGAAGCGGTTAAGTTCACCGACGGCTTCTTCGATTTGAATTTGGGCGCTGGTTAGCAGTTCATCACACAGCTGTAAGGCGGCTGGCGGCTGTTGAAAGGCACGGCTGCGCGTAAGGCTGCTGTTAAGTGCGCTTAATACAGTGCTGTCTTCATTGTCACTGCAGATGTTAATAATAAAACGGCAGTGCTCAATTAGCTGTGCCGATTGCGCTAGGATGTGCTGTTCTTGCTCCAACTGACTAAGCTCGGTGTCACCTAGGGACAGGGCTTCCAGTTCTTCTAGCTGATAACTGAGTAATTGAATGCGAGCTTGTTGCTCGTCGCTGTTTTGGCTCAGGCGCGCCAAGGTGTTGCTTTGTTCGCGCCATTGTTGTGCGAGTTGGCTGACTTCTGCTGCCAGGGGCTTGAGTCCGGCAAACTCATCCAGCAGGCGTCTGTGCGTGTCAGTTTTTAACAGCGACTGGTGTTCGTGTTGGCTATGCACATCAATTAACATAGCGCCCAGCTCTTTAAGATCGGTTTGCGTGCAGGGCGTGCCGTTAATGTAAGCGCGCGAGCGACCTTCTTGAGTAATAATGCGCCGCAACAAACATTGCCCGTCATTATCCAAATCACGTGCACTAAGCCAGCGTTGTGCTTCGGGTATTTGGCTGATGTCAAAGCTGCTAAGGATATCCGCTTTATCGCTGTTGGGTCGCACGGCACCGCTGTCAGCTCGGGCGCCCAACGTGAGGCTAAGTGCGTCGAGCATAATGGATTTGCCCGCACCGGTTTCACCGGTAATCGCACTCATGCCTTGTTTTAATTCAAGGTCAAGATGTTCGACAATAGCGTAATTGTGCACAGATAATTGTATAAGCATGTTGCGCTCACTTATTGCAAGATGACTGTTTATTTATACAGTGTTTGTTTTTGTCGATCAAGAGCATGCTAGATTTTTATTTGCAGTTTGTCGGTCTTGTTTCAGGCTTGATGTGGCTGGATTACAAAGATCTAACAGGGTCAATGTTCATGGTATGGCTATCAATACGCGTTAAATAAGCAAAAAGATCGTGTTAGCACTTGAAGCGTGGACGTGTTGCCCCCATATAAGCTGACATTAATTCTTTAAGCATTTTATTTTTGTAAAACATGAAAGGAGACTGGTATGTCCGATGAGCAGAATCCAGCGCAAGAGCCAGAGTTAGCGGAGCAAGACACTGAACAGGCACAGCCTGAGACAGATGTTAATGCGCGCATTGAAGAACTAGAGGCTCAGTTGGCAGAGGCAAAAGAACAAGTGATACGCGCTGCGGCAGAAGTTCAAAATACCCGTCGCCGCGCCGAGCAGGATGTGCAAAAAGCGCATAAGTTTGCTCTAGAAAAATTTGCCGGTGATTTGCTTGCAGTGGTGGATAGTTTAGAGCGCGGCCTTGAGGTGGCGGACGCTACTAATGAGACGCTACGGCCCATGCGTGAAGGTATGCAGCTGACTTTCAA
>LFRM01359525.1_pt1 | contig 11196 bp, 8 predicted proteins | sample 618341 | NCBI WGS metagenome assembly LFRM01 (sample SAMN03654438, study PRJNA283298) | anaerobic digester metagenome | isolation source: pool of bioreactors CSTR01a, CSTR02a, and CSTR03a thermophilic anaerobic... | place: Denmark: Kgs. Lyngby | collected 2014-05-21
CCCCACGACGTCCCGTTTCTGGCGCTGGCACGCCGAGGCCACGCGAATTATCTCGTCAGCGGCGACGCCGACTTGCTGTCAGTCAAAGAATCCCTGCCATTTTCCATCGTGACGCCGGAAGCTTTCAAAACCATCCTCAACTCCATCAAGGGAATTCAATGAAGACGGCGATCCTCCACCCGGCCTCGTTTACGATCACAAAAACCGAACCCGGCGGCACAAGCGGAGACATCAGCCTGAAGCCCGCTCAATAGTCCAGCCGCCAAAGGTTCTCGAACACGAACATACCCGTTGCGATTGCGGAAGCGGTGCCCTAATGCTATACTCCGTGAATATTCGGTAGCACGAACGCCGATCCCGAACCCGAGCCGTCCGGTCGCCCGGTTATTCCGACTTCTGCCACGACATCTCGATGAACGCCCACGCTCTAACTCCGCGATTCTCCCGACGTTCAGGCCAGGCCTGGGCGCGTTTCCGCGCGCATCGCCGCGCCTGGGCGTCGCTCTGGATCCTCGCGGGACTCTACGCGCTGAGCCTCGGCGCCGAACTGCTCTGCAACGACAAGCCGCTGCTCCTGCGCTCCGGCGGGCGCACGTTCCTCCCCGCGTTCCGCTCCTACACGCAAGACGCCCTCCTCGGCAACGGCGTCCACACGCGCATGACCGACTACCGCGGCTTCCTCGCGGATCACGCCGACCGCGTCGACGCCGTCGTCCTCGCGCCCTTCCGCTCCGGCGTCCACCAGACGTTCGCCGCGGCGGACGTCGATCCCTACCGCCGCATCGCCCTCGACCTTGCGCCCGTCTCCCACGCCGCCGCCGTCCAGTTCACGCCCAACTTGACGATTCTCCACGCCTACGGCGACACGAACTACTTCACCGGCGCACTCGCCGCACTGCCCGACCTCCTGCGCGACGCGCCCGACTTCCAGCGGGGCGTCGCCGCGCGACTGCGCAACGAAGCAGCCCCCGCCATCGATCTGCCGTTCGCCGGCGGCACCGTGTCGCTGGCGCCCTTCGCCCCCCGCCCCGCGCCGCCGGCGAGCTTCCGCGCCATCTTGCGCAGCCCGGATCACATCAGACCCGGGCGGGTGCGCGTGGCGCCCGCCCGCGTCGCCGAGGCTCTCGCCGCGTGGCGGAGTCTCTCGAAGGCCGACGTCTCCAACGTCCTCGCCGCCGCGACCGTCGCGCGGGGCGGCGACTGGGTCGCCCCCGTGCCGGTGCTGGGCGCCTCGACGAACGACCCGATCGCCGAAGTCCGCGTCGCCTACGAAGCCGTCTCGTGGCCGTTCCGGCCCGTGCCGGGCCATCCGATGGGCTTCGACTCGTCGGGGCGCGACGTCTTCGCACGCGTCGTCTACGCCATGCGCACCTCGTTGACCTTCGGTCTGGCGCTGGTGGCCGCGACGCTGCTGCTGGGCGCCGCCGCCGGCGCCGTGCAGGGATATTTCGCCGGATGGGTGGACATCGCCGGGCAGCGCTTCACGGAGATCTGGGCGGCCCTGCCCTTCCTGTACATCATGATCCTGCTCGGCAACACGCTCGGGCGCAGCTTCGGTCTGCTGCTCGTCTGCTACGCCGCCTTCAACTGGATCGGCGCGGCGGCGTACGTGCGCGCTGAGTTCCTGCGGCTGCGCACCCGGGCGTTTGTCGACGCCGCCCGCTGCCAAGGCCTCTCCAGCGCGCGGATCATCTTCCGCCACGTTCTGCCCAACGCACTCACGCCGATCATCACGTTGCTGCCTTTCGCGCTCGTCGGGGCGATCGGCTCGCTGGCCGTGCTCGACTACCTCGGCTTCGGTCTGCCCGCCGGCTCGGCGAGCTGGGGCGAACTGCTCAACCAGGCGCAGACATTCCGCAAAGCCTGGTGGCTCATCCTGTATCCCTCGCTGGCGCTTTTCACTGTGATGCTGCTCGGCGTTTTCATCGGCGAAGGCCTCCGCGACGCCCTCGACCCCCGACCGTATTCGAAATTATCATGAAGCCCATCCTCGACATCCGCGATCTGCACGTCGTCTTCGACACGCCCGAAGGCGTGGTGCATGCCGTCGACGGCGTGTCGTTGCATCTGGACGCCGGTGAGACGCTCGGGCTCGTGGGGGAGTCGGGCTGCGGCAAGTCCGTCACGGCCATGAGCGTCTTGCGGCTCGTGCCGAATCCCCCGGGCCGCATCGCCTCGGGCGCGATCGCCTTCGACGGACAGGACATCGCAACGCTCCCGCTCGACGCGCTGCGCCGAATCCGGGGATCAGCGGTCGGCATGGTCTTCCAAGACCCCATGACCGCGCTCTCGCCGCTCCACAAGATCGGCGACCAGCTCGTCGAGGCCATCCGCCTCCACCGTCCGATGACGCGGCGCGATGCGCTCGCCCTGGCCGCCGACGGGCTCGCGAGGGCCGGCATCGAGGATCCCGCGCGGTGCCTCGGCGAATACCCGTTCCGCCTCTCCGGCGGCCAGCAGCAGCGCGTCATGATCGCCTCGGTGCTGATGACGAATCCGCGGCTCATCATCGCGGACGAGCCGACGACCGCGCTCGACGCAACGGTCCAGGCGCAGGTGCTCGAGCTGATGCGCAAGGCCAAGGGCGACGAGACGGCGCTGCTGCTCATCACGCACAACATGGGTGTCGTCTGGAACACATGCTCGCGCGTCGCCGTGATGTACGCCGGCGAAATCGTGGAGACGGGCCCTGTGAAGGAGGTCTTCCGCGATCCGCGCCATCCCTACACGCAGGCGCTGCTCGACGCCATGCCCGCCAACGGCCGCCCCGGCGAACCGCTGGCCGCCATCCCCGGCTCCGTGNNGCTCCGTGCCATCCCCCCTAGCCTTCCCCGCCGGCTGCCGCTTCCATCCGCGCTGCGCCTTCGCCGTGCCAGCGTGCGCCACCGCCCACCCGGAACTCGCCGGCGCCGGCGGCCACGCCGCCCGCTGCCCCGTCTGGGCGAAAGACAAACCAGCAGAAGCCAGAATCCAGAATTCAGAATCCAGAATTCCCTCTTCCAACATTCCAGCTTCCAGTCTTCCAACTCCTGACTCCTGCCTCCTGACTCCTGACTCCTGCGCCGCCGTCCGCGACGGCGACGTTTTCCTCGAAGCGCGCGGGCTGCACAAGCGCTTCAAGGGCGTCCATGCCGTCAACGACGTCTCGCTACGGCTACGTCCCGGCGAAACGCTCGCCATCGTCGGCGGCTCGGGCTGCGGCAAGACCACGCTGGCGAGGATGCTCGTGGGGCTTGAGACGCCCAGCGCCGGTGAAATCCGCCTCGACGGCGCCCTTGTTCCCGCGCGACGTCCGTTCGCGATGCGTCGCGACATCCAGATGATCTTCCAGGATCCGTATTCCTCGCTCAACCCCCGCATGACGATCGCGGACATCGTCACCGAGGCCGCCATCGTCCACGGGCTCGTCAAGCGCCGCGACCGCGTGGCGGAGGCGCAGCGGCTGCTGGCGCAGGTCGGGATGCCGCCCGAGGCGGCCTTCCGCTACCCGCACGAATTCTCCGGCGGCCAGCGCCAGCGCATCAGCATCGCGCGCGCCATCGCGCTCAAGCCTCGGATCATCCTCTGCGACGAGCCCGTCAGCGCGCTCGACGTCTCGGTGCAGGCGCAGGTGCTCAACCTCCTGGCCGATCTCCAGCGCGAGCTGCGCCCCGCGTATCTCTTCATCACGCACGACATCGGCGTCGTTCGGCGCATGGCGCACCGCATCGCCGTCATGCACGCCGGTGCGATCGTGGAGGAAGGCCAGGCCGCCGCGATCCTCGCCGCGCCCGCGCATCCCTGCACCCAGGCCCTTCTCGCCGCGGAGCCCGGGATCAGGTACTAGCGGCTAGGGGCTAGCGGCTAGACCACTTGCCCTGAGCAAGCCCCGGGATTGACGAGGGGCTCGTCGAAGGTCCGGGTTGGTTTGCCGAAGGCGGGTGCGCAAGACGCCCCCGAATGCAGCTCGCCGGGCTTGTCCTGAGCAGCCGTAGGCGGAGCAGGGAAGGCCTCGCCCCACCTGCTTCGCAACCAGCTTGTCGAGATGACTGCAGTGAAACTCATGCAATCACGCACTCCCACCTCGAATGGCGCCGGCAGGCTGGCGCCATTCGGGTAGTCTCTACTTGGCGCGCTTCGGGCGGACGGGGCCGCTGCGTTTCTTGTCCACATTCTTCGCGGACGCCTTGACGACAGGAATCGACTCGTCGAGCGGGTAGTTCTTGCGGACGCGCGATTCGATCTTCCGGACTTCCTTGCCGTTCTCGGGGGTGAGCTTCGCGCAGAGGAGCAGGTCCGTGAAGCGGACGTTGCGGCTCATGCGGCTGACTTCGCCTGCGGGCTCCTTGAAGCTCGTCTTCAGGTAGTGCTGCTTGATCGCCTTCGACAGGGACTCGAGCAGCGCGCCGTCGCGGGGAAGCAGGCTCAGCTCGTCCAGGCGATACAGGAACGCCTCGGCCGAGACGCCGAAGCGCGCCTTCATGCGCAGAAGCATCTCGAACGTCCATTGCTCGGGCAGGATGCCCGCCCGCGCCACGCTCGTCTGGACGGCGGTCTGGGGCATGAGCATGACTGCGGCGAAGCGCTTCGCGAAGTGGCGGGTGCCGTCCGTGTCGTAGACAAGGGCGTTGCCCGTGCGCGTGTAGAGGAAGATGTTCGCCAGTTCGTACATGATCTTGAAGAGCTGCCGCTCGGGAGTCATCGCGTCGGAGACGACGATGAAGGCGTTGTTGTTCTTCGCGTCGAAGAAAGACAGGCTCTCCAGGGGCGCGGGCAGCTGCGAGAAGATCACGCGCAGCCCGTTGTTCTCCAGAAGCTCGACGTAGTCGAAGGCGACCGCGGAGGCGATGCCGAAGTGCATCCTGACCAGAGAGGCAAGCTGCTCGGCGCCGTTCGCGTCGACGTTGAACGAGACGTTCAGGGGAATCGTGGCGTGCTTGTTGACGCCGCACATCGTCTCGAGGGCGAGATGGTCGAGAATGCGCTGGAGCAGCATCGCCACGACCCGCTCGTCGATCGCGGCGTCCTGCTCCGCCGTCTGGGTGCAGCGCAGGATGCCGCGCGCCGAGAGGGGCTCGTAGAGGCGCTCGTCCGGCGAGAGCGTGGCGGGGATACCGGCACCATCGCCGACAGGGGTGCCCGCACCGGCCGCGCCAGCCTCCGCGCTCTGCGCGGCCAGCTCGCTACGCGGATAGAGGAGGTCGTTGACCGTCACGCCCAGCGCCTTGCAGATGCGTCCCAGCGTCTTGAGCGACGGCAGGTTGTTTCCCTTTTCCGAATTGCAGAGCTGCGCCGGCTGCATCTGGACGAGAGCCGCGAGCTCCGCCTGCTTCATCTTCCGTTCCCGGCGGATCCGCCGGATGGCCTGCCCGACGCGGAGGGCTTCCTCGTTCTCGATCTTCGGCTGCTTCTTGGTCTTGTTTTTTTTCATGTCGCAATGTCCCCTTTGTTATTGGTTTACGTTCGAAAAACGAGGCTGTCAACCTCGGCGGGGTGGAAGCCGCCCCGATTTCACTTCGTCTCCTCGGCATGGCGCACGGCCATGGCGGATTTCGTCCGCCGCGTCGCCCTGTCGATGTCGAAGAGGCAGCCCTCCATCACGGCCGGCCCCGCGGCCACCGTGAAGAACGACGGCATCCCCGTCCTGAATTTCTTCATGACCGGCTCGATCTCCCGGCCGATCACCGACTCCACCGGCCCTGTCATGCCCAGGTCCGTGATGTATCCCGTTCCCTTGGGCAACACCTTCGCATCGGACGTCTGCACATGCGTATGCGTCCCGAACAGCGCCGAAATCCTGCCGTCGAGATGCCAGCCCATGCAGATCTTCTCCGACGTCGCCTCCGCATGGAAGTCGCAGAGGACGATTCCGTCCCGCGGCAGCGGCCCCGCAAGCAGCGCGTCGACCGCCGCGAACGGACAGTCCGCCGGCGACATGAACGTACGCCCGATCAAGCTCACGACCGTCACCTCCCCGAGCTGCGTCGACACCGTCGTCCATCCCCGCCCGGGGCAGCCCGCCGGCAGATTGGCCGGACGCACGATCCGCCGTTCCTGAGCCACGAGCGCCGGCGTGTCCTTCTGGTCCCACACGTGGTCGCCCAGCGTGATGACGTCCGCGCCGGCGTCGAAAAGCTCGCGCGCGATCTCCGCCGTGATCCCCTTGCCGCCGGCGGCGTTCTCGGCATTCACGACGACGACGTCCAAGGACGCCTCGCGGCGAAGCTCGGGCACGATCGCCTTGAACAGGCGACGGCCCGGGCCGCCAACAACATCGCCGATGCAGAGAATTTTCATGATGACGCCTGCTACTAACCTCTTGAATTTCCCATCCATCGCCAATTCCCGTCGCGCAGACGACGTTTGGCCAATCAATTGAGAATTTGCTTAAAATTCGGGTTAATTCTATTACGAATTCAACGCCGTTGCAACCTTATTCACCGCACCGGACTCACCGGACTCAATCCAAGACCATCGCCTCCCACGGCCGGAGCCCCGACAGCGCATCCGGTCCGTAGAGGTTGTCCCGCCCGGCCGTCATCGCGCATCGTCCGGCGGCAATGACAGATTCACCCTTGAGCAGCGCGCTCAGGAAACCCGCAATGGCGCAGTCCCCCGCCCCAGATGCGTTGCAGACCCGAGCGGCGTCCACCGGCATCGGCTGAAGCCACCGGCCGTCCGGACATCCTGCGGCGTCCAAAGGCCAACGCGGCGCTCCTGCGGATTTGACCGGCGCTGCGGTGCGCAGATACGCGCCTTTGGGCCCGGCCTTGATCAGCAACACCTTCACGCCGAAGGCAAGCACGCGATCGGCGAGTTCGTCGTAAACCGACGCCGGGATCGCATCGATCAGGTCGCCCCCGGGCGCCTGCGCCGCAAAACGCGCATAGCCGGCGGAATCAAGCATGAAGAGGAGCTCTTCGATGCTCGGCGTGAAGATGTCGACGAACGGCAGCGCGTCCGCGAGGATCGCCGCCCAGTCCGTCCGGCCCGCCGGCGCATCCGGATCCGGCAGGGCCATGTCGAGCGAAATCGCGGGGCCGCAGGCGCGCACGGCCGCCAGCAGTTCCCGCAGTCCGCTGCCGCCGCCTCGCCAGAGCGCCTCCATGAGGGGCGGATAGCCAAAGTGAAAGAGACGGCAGCCCCGGACGACGCCGAGGTCGAGGTGCTCGACCGTGAAGCTCCGGTTGCAGCCGGGATCCTCGAGAAACATGCGGTCGACGCCCGGAGGCGCAAGCACGATGCCGTAGGCCGTGCCCCCCGTCGCGACGCGGCGGATCCCGTCGTGGACGCCGGCGGCGCCCAGCCGCGCGATGGCGAGGTCGCCCAGCGCGTCCTCGCCCACGCACCCCATCAGCGCCACGTCGCAGCCGAAACGCTTCATCGCGAGCCCGGTGTTCGCCACCACGCCCCCGAGGGAGAAGTCGAGACCACGCGTCTCGATCAGCTTGCCCGGCCGAAACAGCTCCGAGAAGGGAACCGCGCCGCGGGCGGCGAACCCCGGGGCGATGTCCACGCCCAGATAGCCGGCGACGACGACGTCAGGCATCGGCGATCACCTCGACGCCCAGCAGCGCGCACAACGTCCCCAGCGCGGCGCGGTTGTCGCCGTAAGTGACGATGTAGTGCTGGCTCATGACGTTCTGGACGAAGCGCTCGACGGGGAAGTCGAAGACGATCTCCAGGCTCGGGAGCTGCGGCGCGGGCGGCGCCCAGCCGGCCTCCTCCCACGAGGCCGGCGTGCGAGCCTTTCCCATCGCGATGTGCATCGCGTACCGCCCGCCGGCGTAGACGAGGCGGCACAGCGTGACAGGGCCGGTCTTCAGTTTCGAGACGTTCAGCAGCCCTTCGCCGAAATTGCCGAAGGCGTTGGGCATGACGACGACCGGGCCGTCGACGATGGCGGCGGGGACGTAGTCCGGCACGCCCATGAGAGCGCCGTTCTCCAGAAACTCGTAGAATTCCAGATAGGCGCCCACCTGGCCCGTCAGGTAGCGGACCATGAGCTGGGTCACCGCGCCAAGGCTGTCGTTTTCAGGCACCGAGGAAATGTCCAGCTCGTCGTGGAGCAGCGTCAAGGCGCCGGCGGGCGCGAACTTGAGCAGCCGTTTGACGCCGTCGACATCGCAGAAGGAAAACGCCGCGTAGCCGCGATCGACGATCTTCGCCTTCAGCGCCAGGAAGAGACGGATCGAGTTTTCAAGCGTCCCCGGCTGCGGTTCCCGGACGAACGTCCAGCGCCGTTTCAGCGCCTGGGCGAGCGCGGCCACGCCGCCTTCGTCGCCGCGCTCCATGAGCTGGGCGATTTCGAGGAGGTCGAAGTGCTCGATTTCCGGGCCAATCTGCGCCTTCAGCGACACGCCGTCGTACTGGGTTCCGTAGAGGCGCATGTCCCGGTAGCCCGCCATCCCGATCTTCGCCGTCCTGAGCAGGGCGGCGGCCCGGACGGCCTGGGCGTAGCCGAGGATCGCGTCGAGGGGCAGCTCACGTTCGCGGTAGGTCACGACGTACTTGAAATGGTAGCCCATGTCCGCCATCGGCTTGCGCAGGGCCGTCGTCCCGGCCTGATCGGCCGTCGTCACGTGCCGGCCGCCATCCTTCCAGCCACTCAGGCCCCAGAGCACCATCGGCTTGTGCCGGAACGGCTCGATGACGGCGAACACCGCCCAGGACGGAATCCAGCCGGCGACGCAGACGACCAGCAAGTCGAATTCGCCTCCGGCCTGCAGCTCGCGCACTGCTCGCGCCGCCTGCTCGCCGCCGGGATCGTCGGAGACCGGCGCCGCCACGACCAGGTCGACGCCCCGCCTCGTCAGCGCCGCGGCGGCCTCGGCGCACCGCCCGTCGATGAATTCTCTCGGGGTGTTGACCTCCCCGAAGCCCACAAAGCCTGCTTTGATGTTTCGCATGTCGTCGTCCTCGTCTTGATGCCTGTGCCTAGATTTTCTGGATGAGATAGTAGATCGACGGGAAGTCGCCTCCGAGCGTGAAGGAAAGCGTCCCGTTCGCCAGCGTCTCCTGGACCGGTCCGCAGATCATGCCCGCGGTGCTGATGGCGGAGATCTTCAGGCCGGCGACGGCCGTGTCGAGCGCGATGTCGACTTCGACGACCTCCGCCAGAATCGGGCCGCGCCCCTTGCTGTATTGCCGCGAGCGTGCGTCGTTGTACGTCGCGTCGGTGTTGTCCGCGCGACCGACGGCCGTGAGCAGGATGTTGTCGCTCCGGTCCAGGGGGGCGTCGCTCAGGGAGCTCAGCGCGATGACGGCGAAGTCCGTCTTGCACCGGAGGCGCAGACCGCGCAGCTCGATCCAGCCGAGCGCGCCCAGGAAGCCGTAGACGGCCTTCGTGCGGGGCGTGTCGATGGTGGCATAGCGGTGCGCCAGATTTCGGTGGAGTTCCCCCGTGTCCGAGCGGATCTCCGCCGCGTCCTCGGCCACGACACGCTCGTCGAGGGCGAGCTGGCGCGGCGCGAGGGCCGGCGCGCCCGGCAGGCGCATGCCGATCCTGCCGACCTCGGCGGCGCCGCGCAGCGCCGGGCAGTGCCCGTTGTCGATCGGCGCGACCCCGCCGGGCTCCGCGCCGACGCGCGGCGCCCACAAGCCGGGCAGCGCCACTTCCATGTCGCCCGTCGATTCGCGAACGTCCCCACGTCGCAGCAAGATCGCCGCGTGGTAGAAGAGGCCGAACTTGGCGGGATCGTTGAACGTGTCGAAGACGCCCCCGCGATAGGGGACTCCCGCGAGGGCGTCGCTCGTGATCGGCATCGCGATCATGTCCGAGGCCTCGCGGCAGTCGTAGCGATACGTGTGAATCGCGGTCCCCGACCAGCCCTGCAGGGCTGAGACTGCGGCCAGATTCAGGACGCTCTCCGCACGCCATTCGTTCGGCCACGGATCGTCCCATTCCGAGACGAAGAAGGGGCGGTCGAGCGTGCGCATGAGCAGCAGCGACCCGTACCAGGGGTCGACGTGGCCCAGCATGGAGTCCGTCTTCACCTCCTTCACATCGGGCTTCCATCCCCAGTTGTAGAAGTAGGTGTGGCTGTCCATGAACGGGAGCCGCCGCTGCGCTTCGAGGCTCGCCGCACCGCCGCGGACCCAGTTCGTGCCGGCGATCGGGATGCGCACGCCCAGATCGGTCAGATGCCGATGCATCTGCTCATAGTAGTCCTGCATCGTCTCGACGATGAAGGCGAGGAGGTTCTCGGTCGTCTTCTCAAAGGCGACCGGACGCGGCGCCGCCGGCAGCCCGCGCCGCTCGAGCCACGCCGCGTAGCGCGCCTCCAGTTCCGAGCGGTAGGGTTCGACGAGATTCGCCATGTCGCCGAACATCTCGTTCTCGTTGGCGATCTCCGTCAGAGCGATGGCCGGATCGTCCCGGTAGGCGAGCCCCGTGTAGGGGTTCACATGCGTCCAGATCTGCGTGCAAAACTCCTTCTGCAGCTCGATGAGGCGCGGGTCGAAATTCGAATAGGGCCGCGCCGCGTTGCCGAGCCGCTCCGCCGCCGGCACGTCGTCGCCGGTGCGGAAGCGCCGGTACGTGAGCATGTCGAGATAGCAGTAGATGCCCTCTCGCTTGAGGCAGTGGATCAGATAGTCCAGCCGCTCCATACTCTCCGGATCGAGCTGGCGCGTCGACGCCAGGCGATTCCCCTTGGTGAACTGGAAGATGTTCGGGGTGGACCAGTCGCCGTCCAGTTGATGGAAGCGCACGAGGTTCACGCCGAACTTCGCGAGGCGACGGGCGACCTTCTCGCTGTAGTCGTGGGAGGGGAAGTTCGCCGCGCTGTTGAAGTTCGTCCCCCAGAAGCGGGCCTCCGTGCCGTCCTCGAAGACCATCTTGCCGCCGCGGCAGGTCAGGAAGCCGTGCTTCCCGGCCGGCTGTTCGCCCGCGAACAGATGGCGCAGGTCTACGGGCGCGTCGTCCCAAGGGAGGCTGTAGGCAACGGTTCGACGGAGGCTGGACTGCATGGCGATCCTTTTTCGGAGTTTGCGGGATCTTCCGCGATGGCGGCGAGCGTCTTCAGCGTCGCTTCGACGAGTTCCTGTCCGCCCTGGGGGGAGACTTCGTTGCAGTACGGGCTGGCGCTGTAGCCGCGGCCCCAGGCCCCGCGCTCGGTGGCCAGGTACGTCCCGCCCCCGTCGCCGGGCACGCCCGCGAGCTGCACGATGAACGTCTGCAGGAACGGGCTGCGCGCCTGAATGCGGTGCTGGAAG
>LFRM01039422.1_pt1 | contig 11192 bp, 11 predicted proteins | sample 618341 | NCBI WGS metagenome assembly LFRM01 (sample SAMN03654438, study PRJNA283298) | anaerobic digester metagenome | isolation source: pool of bioreactors CSTR01a, CSTR02a, and CSTR03a thermophilic anaerobic... | place: Denmark: Kgs. Lyngby | collected 2014-05-21
TGCCTCTGCCGGCCACCTATCGTGAGCAAAATGCGGTCAAAGAGCGTGATTAGCAACAATTAACCCTGGCAGGGACAATAGCCGTATCGTAGTGTGCAGCCATCTCGCTGTAGCTGCGGTTTAATACTGTGTCATAGCGGGAGTTCTTGATCACTCCGGTCTTTAGGTTGTCAGGGATGACAATTCTGGTAACGCCGCCAAAGTAGTTGTACGCGTTAACGTGGGCGGTAATCCAGTTTTCTCTAACCATACTGGAGAACGCTTCTACGTATGCATATCCGCTGCATGGAAGTACACCAACGAAGATGTAAGCATCATATTGTTCACCAGTCACCCTATCGTAGATGGGCATTGTATTGCCTGCCCAGTCAACCTCAAAGGTGTCCCCGGGCTTTGCCAACTCCTGATGCATTTTGGCATAGTCTGGAATGCGCCGGGAACTGGAATCCAGCTGGGCAGGGAAAAACGTCTCTTGAATCACTTGATTTGTCACTTCGTCCGGTAGTGGCCACTCCAGGCCATGGATTACTGCTAACCGACAGACTTGGCTGACGGTGTCCCGAGAACTCCGAACGCTAGATGCTATCTGCCTCTGGCTGTAGCCTAGCGACTGAAGCCTCAGGATTTCTCGATAATTAACCATAATTACCGAACCTCCTATAAGATTGTCACACCTATGGTGTGCAGTTTCATTATAGGCTTGGTCCAAGGTAATTAGATAGACTGGACTTCTCCTCCGTGAAGGTGGCCTTCTCTCACCGTTTCAGTGGCCTTATTTCTCCGTGAAGGTGGTCTTTTCAGACCGTAATATACAGAAGTGCGCCGCAACTACGATACGCGTAGGATCATTGTGGTGGCTGACATGGGCATCAACACCGGCGACAACATCTACTATCTCCTCGGTGGGGACAAGGGGACGCGGCTCAATGGTTACGTCTTCAGCATGTCAGTTCGTCGCGGTACCAAGGAGCTGAAGAACTACATCTTATCCGAGGAAGGATATGTCGACAGCAGTGGAAAGCCCGCTACCGCAGAGTGTGACTTCAAAATGAAGAGCAGAAGGATCGCTCGGGAAATCAACGTCACCATGAAGAACGGAAGCAAGAAGAAAAAGACGATCTACGAAAAGCAGGTGGTCTTCTGGGGGAGAAAGTATGCCCAACAAGCAAGGTCTGAGCGGGAGAAGGTCCTAAAGACGGCCCTTGATCTGGTGGCCAACCCCAAGAAGTACACCAAATCCACTTCCAGCGGTCCAGCCAAGTATGTGCGCAACATCGTCTTCGATGAAAAGACAGGCGAGATTCTGGAAGGGAAGGAACAGTTGAGCTTGGACGTACAGAGGATTGCTGAAGAGGAGAAGTATGATGGCTACTACTGCATAGCCACCAGCGAACTTGACCTAGCTGATCACGAGGTGATCGACATCTACCGGGGACTCTGGCAGATCGAAGAAACATTCCGCATTACGAAAGGAGTCCTGGAAACAAGGCCTGTGTATGTGTCTCTTGAGGATCACATCAACGCCCATTTCCTGAGCTGTTTCATTGAGCTGACCATTTTGCGGATTCTCCAGAAGAAGGTGGGACACATGTATCCGGCCGAGAAGATCGTTGATTGCCTCAAGAGGATCACCTGCAGCCTGGAGCAGGAGAACATCTACCTGTTCAAGTACAGAAGTGAGATTTCGGACGCTATCGGCGAGGCACTGGACATCGACTTCACCCGTAAGCGCCTGCGTCTTGGAGAGATCAAAAAAATCTTAGCGCAAGCCAAAAAGTGACGTTTTCCCCTACATGCCCGTGACATAAGAAAGCAACCTGAACCTCCGTCCACATCGGGGTTCTAGGCTGCTTTTTCCCTTTTCAACTGTAAAACTCAGGATTATATTATGAAGCCGCGTGTTTGCCAATTCTGGCCTGCGCCATTACCTGGTTTTGTGAACTGCAAAACAGGTCCTAGGACCGCAGGATTTTACGTATTTGTTTGGAATGGGATATATAGCTATAAACGAGCAACTGGGTTGCGCATAGAGCAACTACGTGCTTGGGCAGGGCTAATAGAGCGATGTGAGGTGAGCGCGCAGTGACGAAAGAAGAGCAACTGAAACGACTTACGGAAACGGGTGTTGTGGCTGTAATCCGCACGCAAGATGGGGACGAGTTGGTTTCCATCTGTGAAGCCCTGGTGGAAGGCGGAGTTGTGGGCGTGGAGATCACCATGACATCTCCTGGGGCCACCGAGGCGATCTACAAAGCCTCCAAGGTCCTGAAGGGTAAGGCCATTATCGGTGCGGGTTCTGTTTTGGATCCCGAGACCGCGCGGGTGGTGATGCTGGCGGGAGCAGACTTTATCGTCTCACCCATACTCAACAAAGACGTGATCGCCCTCTGCCGGCGTTACGGCAAGATCGTCATCCCCGGGGCCTTTACACCCACGGAGATCCTCGCCGCCTGGGAAACGGGGGCGGATGTGGTGAAGATCTTTCCCGCGACCAAACTGGGCCCTGAGTTCATTAAGGATGTGAAGGGTCCCCTGCCCCAGGTCAAGCTCACTCCCACCGGGGGAATCAGCCTGAAGAATTTAGGCGAATTCCTGCGGGCCGGGGCAGAGTTTGTGGGCGTGGGGTCTGCCCTAGTGAGCAAGCGCATTGTTGCAGAAAAGGACTGGGCGGGTTTGACACGCCTAGCTGCGGAGTACATTGAGGCTGCCCAAGAAGCTAGACGAAACTAGGCAGCACGTTCTGGGAAGGAGAGAGATTATGCCAGGCAAAAAAGTGGTGACCTTTGGTGAAATCATGCTCCGGCTTTCGCCGCCAGGCCAGGCCCGCTTTGTGCAGGCTTCGTCCTTTGATGTGATCTACGGAGGGGGCGAAGCCAATGTGGCCGTATCCTTGGCCAACTTTGGGCTGGACGCCTATTTTGTCAGTAAAGTCCCGGCACATGAGATCGGACAGTGCGCCATTAACGAGCTCCTGCGCTATGGGGTGAACACAGAATACGTGCTGCGGGGTGGAGACCGGCTGGGCATCTATTTCTGCGAAAACGGTGCTTCGCAAAGGCCTTCTAAGGTAATTTACGATCGGGCCGGTTCGTCCATTTCCCAGGTGGAACTGGGGGAGTTTGCTTGGGAGCGCATCTTTGAAGGAGCCGCCTGGTTCCATTTCACCGGGATCACCCCGGCCCTCAGCGACAAGACCGCGGCTGTAACCCTGGAAGCTCTGCAGGCCGCCAAGGCCATGAACGTTAAAGTGAGCGTGGATCTCAACTACCGCAAGAAGCTGTGGACCCCGGAAAAGGCCAACCGGGTCATGAGCCAGCTCATGGAATATGTGGACGTGATCATTGCCAACGAAGAAGATGCGGAAAAGGTCTTTGGCATCAAAGCTGGGCAGTCAGATGTCACTAAAGGGGAGCTCCATGAGGAGGGTTATAAAGAAGTTGCCCGGGAGCTGATGCGGCGCTTTGGCGTGGAGAAGGTGGCCATTACCTTACGGGAAAGCCTTTCGGCCTCCGACAACAACTGGTCCGGGATGCTTTACGATGGGCGCGAGTTTTACCAGTCCACCAAGTATTCCATCCACATTGTGGACCGTGTGGGCGGTGGCGACTCCTTTTGCGGCGGCTTGATCTACGCGCTCCTCAGCGACATGGATCCAGCTTCCGCTGTGGAATTCGCCGCGGCAGCCTCCTGCCTGAAGCAGACCATCCCCGGCGATTTCAACCAGGTTTCGGTGGAGGAAGTGAAACTGCTCATGCAGGGAGATGCCTCGGGAAGGGTCCAAAGATAAGCTAGAAGGCCCCGTTCCTTGCCTCGCTGCGTAGAGCGGGGAGGTTTGGCCTCTAGGGATAGGTCGTCGAACATCCAGAACCTGCCAGCCCACCTCCCGTGAAAAACTCAACAAATTTTTACTTTGTCTGCAGGAGTTTTGGGGAGATGTGTATAATACAGATCTTGCAACAATGTGCAAGGTGCGCACATATGTGCGGACAATAGAGGGCACTGAAGGCTGAAAGGGGGCAGTGGTACGGCAGGACGTTGGTGCTTGGTCTCAGACTGAACATATTTTGGTTAGGAGGTAGCTAGATTTGATCGACGTTGCTTTGGACGTTCCACGTTATGAAGGCATTATCAACGGGGCCCTAGGCCAGAGGGAAAAGATCGAACGTTACGCGGATGAACTGCACAACAAGGGTTTCAAAAACATCTTTTTCATCGGTGTGGGGGGCACCTACGCCCACTTCACATCTTTGCAGTCCATCGTGGAAAGCCACTCTACCCTGGATTCTTACGTAGTTATCGCTGCTGAATTTATGGCCAAGGGCCACAAGCATTTCAGCAAGGATTCCCTGTGCATCATGGCTTCCCGTTCGGGAACCACCAAGGAAATCATTGAAGCAGCCAAGTTCTGCAAAGAAGCCGGCGCGACGGTGGTTATGTATACCGCCAACGCGGGTACTCCCGTGTGCGATCTGGCGGACTATCTCTTTGTAAACTTTGCCGAAGACGACAACTTTGCGGAGTCCTTCTTCCTGATCTACATTCCCTTCATGTTCCGCTTGATGCACCACCGGGGCGAGTTCCCCCGCTGCGGCGAGTTCATGGATCAAGTGGGGAAGATCACTCCTTACTTGGTGGAAGCCAAGAAGAAGTACGATGACCGCTGCCGTGAACTGGCGGAGAAGCACAAGGACACCAACTACCACATGATCGTGGGCAGCGGCAACATGTGGGGACAGGCCTACTTCTACGCCATGTGCATTTTGGAGGAAATGCAGTGGATCCATGGTAAGGCTATTCATGCCGCCGAGTTCTTCCACGGCACCCTGGAGCTGGTGGAGGAAGGCACCAGCATCCTCATGCTCTACGGTGAAGATGAAACCAGGCCCCTCATGGACCGGGTTCTGAACTTCGCCAAGCAGTTCACTAAAGAAATTGCCATCTTCGACAGCAAAGACATCGAGCTGCCGGTTGACGAGGAGTTCCGCGGTTTTCTCAGTCCCATCGTGGTCTATGCCCTCACTGAGCGCTTCAGCATTCACCTCTCCAAGGTCAGGAACCATCCCTTGACCACCAGGAGATATTACCGGCGCATGGACTACTAAGGCATCGGGGGCAGTGGGCCTCGGATGAAGGTAGGGGCCCACTCTAGGCTCCTACCTTGTTTGTCTCGGTTAGAGCGGCCCCTGTTGGGATCGTGTAAATCTTGGAACAAAGAGTTGCATAATTAAGCAGGTATTTTCGTTCCTGTCAAGAATAAGTAATATGCACTGGTATAGACGACATGACGTCTATACATGATAGTAACCTCCAGGTACAAGATACAAGTCTGGATGGCAGAGCCCCCGCAGTCAGTGCCGGGAGGGACTCTGCGAGACGGTGAGCCAAGGAGGTGGTGCCAGGCGGGTCTGAGAGTTGGCGGCAGTTAAGAAGAGAGTTGTAAAGACATCATCTCGAAAGGAGAAGGGTAATGAGGAGAATTGCAGCCGTTCTGTTGGTTGCTGTGCTGGTCATGGCCATGGCTGTCATGCCCGCAGCGGCGCAGGAGAAGAAATATGATATTGCTGTGATCGTTAAGGCTACTGACTCCGACTTCTGGCAGTATGTATTGATTGGTGCTCTCAACGCGGCAGTAGATTATCCCGTGAACGTAACCACCTACGGACCACCTTCTGAGGTAGACATCGAGCAGCAGATCGCGATCCTGGAGAACGTAATCACCAGGCAGCCAGATGCCATTGTCATTGCTTCCACCAGTTCCGAGGCTTCCGTACCTGCTCTGGAGCGGGCCTATGACCAAGGCATCGTTATCATCACCATCGACAATGCTGTAAGAACTGACAAGATTCATTCCTTCTTGGCCACTGACAACATCGAAGCTGGCGGCAAAGCTGCAGAAATCATGGTGGAGTTCCTGAAAGAGAGAGGCCTGCCTCTGAACAAGAAGGTTGGCGTGATCAGCTCCATGGCTGGTGTACAGGTGCTCATCGACCGCGACAATGGTTTCGTGAACAGGCTGAGAGAACTGGCGCCTGAGATGGAGATCCTGCCCATCCGCTACGTGGATGACGACATGCTCCGCGCCATGCAAGCCACAGAAGACCTGCTCACAGCCCACGGCGATGACATCGTCGGCTTCTTCGCTGACAACAACCTGACGGGCGACGGTCTGGCCAGGGTCATCGACGAACGGGGTCTCCATGACAAGATCGTCGCTGTGGCCTTTGACTCCGACCCAGAAGAAATCCAGGCTCTGAGAACCGGTGCTCTGGACGCCCTGATTCTGCAAGACCCATACAACATGGGTTACATGGGTGTCGTCAGCGCTATCCGGGCCATCGAAGGTGAAGAGCTGCCCAAGTACGTAGACACGGGCTCCACCGTAGCAACCAAGGCAAACATGGACGAACCTGAAATTGTGGAACTCTTAGATCCCACCTTGAAGAAGAAGTACTAAAGTCCAGCAGAAAGACGCAGGGGATAGGGTTAACCTATCCCCTCGCAATAAAGGGGTTATGGTATGGAACACGTTGATATTGTCAAGATGACCGGGATTTCCAAGGCGTTTCCCGGCGTTAAGGCGCTGAACCGGGTCAATCTAACGGTGAAAAAAGGTGAAGTCCACGGCCTCGTTGGCGAAAACGGCGCGGGGAAATCCACTCTCATCAAGATTTTGATGGGTGCTTATCAAAAAGACGAAGGCCAGATTTTCGTGGATGGCCAAGAAGTGGAGATCACCGGCCCGTCCGTGGCTAAGCAGCTTGGTTTGGGTGCCGTTTATCAGGAGATTACCTTGGCACCCCATCTTTCTGTGGGTGAGAACTTCTTCTTGGGTAAGCTGCCCACCAAGAATGGGCTGGTGGATTGGGCCACCGTCAACAGCGTGGCCAGGGAAACCTTGGAGCAGTTGGATCTGGATATCGATCCCCGCTTGCGGCTGAAGGACCTCACCGTTGCCCAGCAGGAAATGGTGGCCATCGCGAAGATGGTCCATGAACGGGCTAAGCTGGTGGTTTTTGACGAGCCCACTGCGCTGCTTACCACGGAGGAAACGGACCAGCTTTTTGAGATCATCAGGCGCTTGAAAGAAGATGGTGTAGCAGTCATCTACATCTCTCACCGCTTGGAGGAGATCTTCCGGATCTGCGACACCGTGACCGTGCTCAAGGACGGAGAATGGGTGGGTACCCTGCCCGTATCTGAAGTGGATGAGGACCGCCTCATTTCCATGATGGTGGGCCGCACCCTGGAGGATATTTACTCCATCAAGCGGCACAAGGGCCAGAACGTGGTGCTTGAGGTAAGGGGACTAACCAAAGAACCCAGATTCAGGGATATCAGCTTTGAGCTGCACCAGGGAGAGATCCTGGGCATGTTCGGCCTGGTGGGTTCAGGCCGTACAGATGTGGTCAGGGCCATCTTTGGTGCCACCAAGCCAGATGCTGGAGAAATCACCATTAACGGCAAGAGGCACAACCCCGAATCGCCCCAGGATGGCATTAATATGGGTATCGGTTTCCTGCCCGAGGACAGGAAGCTGCAGGGCCTAGCTCTTAAGCTCTCGGTGCAGGACAACATTAACTTGGTGGTTTACCCCCAAATTGCCAAACTGGGTATCATTGACGGCGCTGAAAAGAAGAACCGCGCCCTGAGGTACATCGATGAGCTGCGCATCAGGACGCCCTCCATGGTCCAGAGAGTGGATCGGCTCAGCGGAGGCAACCAGCAGAAGGTGGTTGTTTCCAAGTGGCTCAACGCGGAAAGCGAGATTTTCATCTTCGATGAGCCCACCACAGGTGTGGACGTGGGAGCCAAAATGGAAATATATAAGATCTTTGAAGCACTCACCGCCAGGGGAGCTTCTATCATTCTAATTTCATCATATCTACCTGAAGTGCTGGGCCTGGCCGACAGGATCCTTGTTATGCACGAAGGCAATCTGGCAGGGATCGTGGGCAATGATGCCACTGAAGAGGAGATCATGAGGCTGGCTTCGGGGTTAGATCGCAAAGGCACTAAGGAGGAGCGGGTATGAACGGGAATCCAAAAAACGCGACTGCACAAGCAGCTCGCACGCGCTTTAAAGGTTCCTTTATTGCAGAAGGTACTATTCTAGTCGTTTTCCTAGTCTTGTTTGTAGCATCGGCCATCTTTGTCCGGGGTTTCTTCACGCCTCACAACTTGTCCAATCTGGTGAGGCAGGCTTCCATCAACGGCGTCATCGCGCTGGGCATGACCTTCGTCATTGTTTCCGCAGGTATTGACCTGTCCGTGGGTTCGTCCGTGGGCTTTGCCGGTATGCTGGCTGCCCTAATGATGACCCGCTTTGGCATGGGCATCTTCCCCGCGGTGCTCATCGGCCTCATCGGCGGCACGTTGGTGGGTCTGGTCAACGGTATTGTGGTGTTTGACGGTAAGGTTCCTCCGTTTATCGCCACCTTGGGTTCCATGACTGTGGTGCGCGGCGTGATCATGCTGATCAGCGGAGCGCGCATGGTTTCGGGTCTGCCCCGATCCTTTACCAACTTCGCTCAGCTCACGGTGTTGGGTGTACCCTCGCTGGTCTTGGTGTGGTTTTCCGCGGCCATTGTCGCTGGCTTCATCATGCGCAAGACCGTTTTCGGCAGAAACATCTATGCCATGGGCAGTAACCCCGAGGCAGCGCGCCTGAGCGGTATCAACCTGCGCCTCAATTACTACGGCATTTACGCCTTCAGTGCCCTGATGTCGTCCATTGCCGGTATCATGCTCACCATGCGCCTGGCCAACGCCCTGCCCACCGCGGGTAATGGCTACGAGCTGGATGCCATCGCGGCCTGCGTCATCGGCGGTGCGAGCTTAAACGGCGCAGAAGGAACGATTGTTGGTACCGTGATTGGTGCCATGCTCATGGCCACCTTAAGAAACAGCGGTACTCTGCTGGGCATCGACCCGTTTGTACTGCAGATCCTGATTGGTGCACTCATCGTGGTGGCCGTCTTGATTGACCAGGTACAGAAACACAAACAATAGAGAGTAGGGGGGCTAAAATGATCTACAGACAGGTTGGCAAGACTGATCTGAAGGCTTCCGTCATCGGCTTCGGCTGCTGGGTGGTCTCGGGCAGCAAGTTCTGGACGGGAACGGATGATCAATCGTCCATCCGCGCCATCCAGGCCGCCTTCGACATGGGGATCAACTTTTTTGATGTGGCCCCGGTGTATGGCTACGGCCACGCGGAGAGGCTTTTGGGCCAAGCGCTCAAGGGCAAAAGGGACAAGGTGATCATCGCCACCAAGTGCGGCCTGGTCTGGGATGAGAGTGGGAAGACCCAGAACATCCTCACCAAGGAGAACATCTTCCGGGAAATCGATGAGAGCCTGGAAAGGCTGGGTACTGATTACGTGGACATCTACCAGATGCACTGGCCCGACTATGCCACGCCCATTGAAGAGAGTATGGAGGCTTTAACAAAGCTCCAGGAGCAGGGCAAGATCCGCCATATCGGTGCCTCCAATTTCCCGCTCTTTTTGCTCAACGAAGCGCGGCAATATGGGGAGATCGAGTCCCACCAGTGCCTGTACAACATGCTGCAGCGCAACGATGACAACTACCACAACATCGCGCTGGGCTACAGGACAGAGCTGGAGATCCTCCCCGACTGCCGCCAGAACCAGGTGGCCTTCATTCCCTACAGCCCGCTGGCCCAGGGACTCCTAACGGACGGTTTCGATCCCGAGGGCATCAGTGCCAGCGATGTGCGCAATGCCAATCCGCTCCTGCAGGGTGAGCGGCTGGCCAAGAGCCTGGCCGTGGTGAAGGGTTTGAAGGAATTCGCCCAGGAAGTGGGGAAACCCTTAAGCCAGCTGGCCCTGGCCTGGATGATCAAGGATGAGACCATCACCACCATCATCGCAGGTGCCACCAAGATCGAACACATTCAGGATAATGTGGAGAGCACCACGTGGGAGCTGGATGATCAGGTGTACCAGCGCATCAACGAATTTCTGATGCGAACAGCTAGAACTTGAGAGAACGGAGAGATGCCGTGGCACTGGAGAACGAAAGCGTTGACAGGGGGATTCCCGTCCCCCTTTATTATCAAATCAAGGAAATACTGTTGAAGTACATCGAGCGCAATGAGTTCAAGGTGGGCGATCCCATTCCCTCCGAGGCGGAGCTGGTGGCCATGTTCGATGTGAGCCGGCCCACAGTACGGCAGGCCGTGACTGAACTGGTGAATTTGGGCTACCTGAAGCGGGTGCGCGGTAGGGGAACCTATGTGGCCAAACCCAAGATCAAGCAGGAGTTCACCAAAAGGATCATCAGCTTCAACGATGAGATGATGCTCAAGGGTCTGAGGCCCTCCACCAAGGTGCTGGAGCAAACCCGCCTGGTGGCGGATGCGTCCACCAGCGAGAAGCTGGCGCTGAAGCCCAACGAAGAGGTGCTGTTCCTGAAGCGGCTCCGATCCATCGATGGCTGTCCCATTGTGGTGGTGGACAGCTTCATTCCCCTGAAGCACTTTCCCGGGCTGGAGGAGGAGGATTTCATCCACCAATCACTCTACGGCATTTTCCGGGAGAAATACGCTACACGGGTCAGGCGCGTCGTGCGGTCCATTGAGGTCATGGTCGCGGGGGCGCAGGAGGCCAAACTGCTTAATATTGAAAAGGATCGGGATCCCATCCACTACTTCGAGACCATCGCCTTCGATCAGTACGATCGACCCATTGAGTACACACTTTCTCGTTATCGTGGCGATCGGAGCAAGTTCATTATGGAAATCGTGGAAGAGTAGTTCAGCTTGAGGGGTGACAGGGTATGACGAAATACATCTTGGCCCACGATGTGGGAACATCCGGAAACAAGGCGACCCTTTATACTACCGATGGTGAGCTGGTACGCAGTGCAGTCCATGCCTACGATACATACTATTCCCATGGCAGCTGGGCAGAGCAGAACCCGGAGGATTGGTGGCAGGCGGTCTGTCGCGCCACTCAGGAAGTGCTGCGGGGCATAGACCCCCAGAGCATCGTCTGCGTTTCCTTTTCGGCGCAGATGATGGGGTGCGTATGTGTGGATAAGGGTGGCAGGCCCTTGAGAAACTCCCTCATTCACTCCGATTACAGGGCCACCAAAGAGGCAGAAGCCGTGCTGGAGAAGATCGATCCCATGGAGTTCTACCGCATCACCGGCCACTTGTGCAGCGCCTC
>LFRM01179315.1_pt1 | contig 11192 bp, 10 predicted proteins | sample 618341 | NCBI WGS metagenome assembly LFRM01 (sample SAMN03654438, study PRJNA283298) | anaerobic digester metagenome | isolation source: pool of bioreactors CSTR01a, CSTR02a, and CSTR03a thermophilic anaerobic... | place: Denmark: Kgs. Lyngby | collected 2014-05-21
AGCAGATACTGTACCATCCTCAAGATATGTTACATCATAAAAGCTTGGAACATATATACCTGGTATACCGGCTGCTCTCTCCAAAAAAGCAACGCGACTTTCACCAGAATCCTTCCACTCTCCATACAAGTCCAGAAGCTCTTCCGTCAGCTCCTCCCCTTCTCCCAGGGCAACCAGATCTACAAAGTCTGCTAGGGGCTCTACATTGTAGGCGCAGGGGCCTCCAACTAGAACGAATGGCTGACCTTCACCCCTCTCCTTTGTTAAAAGAGGAATGCCAGCTAAATCCAGCATGTTTAAAACATTGGTATAACTCATCTCATATTGTAGGGTGAAACCAACAATATCAAACTCCGAAACAGGAGACTTGGTTTCCAGGGCAAACAAAGGAATGTCCTCCTGTCGCATTTTCTCCTCCATATCCACCCATGGAGTAAAAACACGCTCACAGTAAGTATCATCTCTCTCGTTCAGTTGATGATACAGAATTTTCATGCCCAGATGGGACATACCTACTTCATAAACATCGGGAAAAGCAAAAGCAAAGCGAATTGATACCTGGCTTGGGTCCTTTTCCACCATATTATATTCATTTCCCATATAACGTACAGGCTTGGTAACCTGTCCCATAATATGGTCTAATTTTATTTTGTCCAACAAGTGTCCTCCTTAAATAATTCTCTTTAGTTATTAAATAAAATCTTGTTTTTCTATTCTACCATAAAATTTCATAGTGTTGTCTGTCTATAGCCCACTAATGTTAAACTTGCAATCTAAGAATAATAAATATATGTAACGAGCCTTTGCGGGAACGATTAACATTCTTAGCGAATATCAGCAGGAAATTCGTTAAGCAACTTCCACTGTTTGAACGCAGTGAGTTTGGAAGGTGTAGAATTTTCTGATGAGATGAGCTATAGAATGATTCGTGATCGCAACAGCGAGTGGAATATATTTATTATTCGACTTAACTATAGCTTTTTTAGCAATCTACCTACTGATACTTGAGCGCCATGGTCCAACAGTCCCTGTACAATTTCTCCTTCGCTAAGGGTCCCCTGCTCCTTAAGGTGTTCATCCACTATCTGTATGTAGTGATAGCGTTGTGGCACAAATTTCTTCACCACATCCTTTACAGGTAAGCTGGAGATTACTGCTATGTTCCGTATGGGCAAGCTACCTTCTTTTAATAAGGCTTCTTTCTTATATGTTATATCCTTAAGCATAACGTAGGTTGCATTCCTTTTTTCTCTTGCAACTGAATACACTAGAAAGCCTGCCAATATAAACAAGGAATAGTTGAACACACGATAGTATAGGCCATAAAGCCCTGCTGTAGCCAATACCAAGGCTAGAAGCAAACCCATACCTGCAGCAATCTTAGTTGCTCTTTGAATACCCATCTGCTGCGCTAAAACAGCTCGTAGTATCCTGCCACCGTCCAGTGGGAGAGCTGGCAATAGATTAAAACCTGCCAGCATAAGATTTATATTCACAAATTCTGGTCCAGGTAAAGAAGCCGCTATACTTTCTACCTGCATACCACCGAAATATAGCAATAACATTAGTATATTGGCAAATGGCCCGGCTATGGAAACCAAAATTTCATGAGCTGGGTTAAGCTCAAATAAGCTTTGTATCCTAACTGCTCCACCAAATGGTAACAGTTCTATTTCATTTACCTTTAACTTCAGCAGCCTTGCAGCCAATACATGGGACATTTCATGAATGGTTAAAATTAAAAAAGTAGCGGGTAAATCGCCGCTGTTTCCCGTTACCAATAATATAGCCACTAATAGCAGCAGATATTTGCTAATGTGGATATCAATATCGGATATCCTGCCAATTCGCATACCCCTTATACACCTTGCCCTTCTGATGCTTGCCCGGCTTGGCTAATGCGTTTCAGGGGATCTACTGGTTTATCATCTATCCAAATCTGAAAATGCATGGTAGACTCACCCTCAATAGGCGATTGTACCGTGCCCAGCTTTTGTCCTTTATTAACTTCTTGACCTACCTTAACATCTACTCCGCTGCATCTTCCATAAAAGCTAAACACCTTATTACCATGCTCCAGCCATATGGACGGTCCATAGGTTTCATGTTCTTCAATTGCTGCTACTAATCCATATGCAGAAGCATAAACACCAGCATTCTCTGCGGTCTTGATATCTATACCCTGATTAGCATATACTTTACCAGTATCTTGCAACACTATCTGCTCTCCAAAGGATCGGACTATCTCTCCACGGACTGGAGAAGCAAAATCACCAGAGTTAGTACCTGATCTTTGTTGCTTGTCGCTCTCATCTGAATCCTGTGTATCCTGCTGAAAAACTGATTTAATCTGTTCAGGTATTGCATCACCCACAAATTTCAGCTTCCCTAGAGCTTCATCAACATCAAAATCCTCAGTTAGCACCGTTTTAACTTGGTCTATAACTCCTTGGGTAAAAGGTAGTGGAATGCTGTTTAAAAGAAAGATAATCAAAGCCAACACCACAGAAACTCCAATCTTAATCATAAGGGAATTGTGCTGTAAAGTCTCTTCCTCTATTATTCGCCTTCTTGGACGAGGGCCAGTAGGGGTGACACGACTTGTCGAAGTTCGTCCAGCTAAATAACTACTGGAGCGCATAGAAGTCCTGCGTTCCAATCTTGGTAAATCCTGCATGCTCCTTGTGGCCTGTGAAGGATCTCTACCTTCCCGCAGGGTCGATAGATTATAAGCACTTGATAAGCCCTGACTTTCAAGGTCATTTGACTTATCGGAGACATTGGCATTGCTGTTATAGCGACTTGGGTATGAATACCTTGCTCGCTCCGAGGGCCTTTCCCTCTCTATCGTTCTACCCTGTATGACAACAGTTTTTTTCTCCTCCATATGCAGTTCCTCCTTTAATTTATCCTAGTCAAATAAGCATGTCTCCTAGAACAATATATTTCAAAGAGTTACTGAATATGCCCCACAAAAAAGAATCCTAAAGCCAGGATTCTATAGGGAAGGAGAATCGTCAGGGGGATTCACTAGATAACGCCAGTCTAAATCTCCCCGTTCTGTTGCCTTTAACATAGCCTCTGCCGTGGCCATATTGGTAGCCAGAGGAATATCGTGTACATCGCATAGCCTGAGTAATGCATTAACATCTGGTTCATGGGGTTGTGCTGTTAATGGATCTCTTAAAAAAATCACCAAGTCAATCTTATTATAGGCCACACGTGCACCGATTTGTTGGTCTCCACCTAGTGGTCCAGACAGGTATCGATGTACTTTCAATCCCGTTGCCTCGCTTATCAATTTCCCCGTAGTCCCAGTAGCACATAGATTATGGTTTTCCAAAATATGCTGGTAGGCTATGGAAAGATTAATAATATCCTCCTTCTTCTTGTCGTGAGCAATTAATGCAATGTTCAAGTAATAACCTCCTAAAACTTGAGCTTTTGTCGACGCATGCCGACATTAATAACTAAAGCGCAGGAAGCCATATTGGTCCACATGGAACTTCCTCCATAGCTCATAAATGGTAATGGAATACCCGTAATGGGCATAATCCCCATGGACATTCCGATATTTTCAAATACATGGAACAAAATCATTGAAGCGACTCCAACGCAAATATAAGAGCCCAGTACGTCCCGAGAGCGACGAGCAATACGCATAGTACGCATAATTAGCATGTAGAACAACAGGATAATTGAAATTCCTCCGACAAAACCTAAGGCCTCTGTTGTAACAGAATAGATAAAGTCCGTATCCTTGGCAGGTAGGAAATTCAACTGACTTAGTGAGTTTCCGCTTAGAAGCTTCCCTCTGCCAAATTGTCCTGTAAGCTGCCCCGAGCCTAAAGATGTAATCGATTGTATTACATGGTAGCCATCTCCCAATGGGTCCATGCCTGGATTTAAGAATACAATAATTCGATACTTTTGGTATTCATCAAAATAAGCAAACCAAGCTAAAGGGATAGCAGCCAGTCCTATTCCTAAAGCTATAAATAGATACTTGTATTTGATTTCAGCGACAAAGAGTATTCCAACAAAGATAATAATCAAAACAGAGGCTGTTCCAAAATCCGGCTGAGTGGCTATAAAGGCAAAAGGAATGGCTACTATCAGTAAGAGCTTTGCAATGGTTTTTAGATTATTTACGCCGGTTTCCTCTTGCTTAGCCATAACACGAGCTAACATCAAAATAACTGCAATTTTGGAGAACTCCGAGGGTTGCATGCGAAAAGACCCAAAAGCTATCCAGCTTTGGGCGCCCCCTCCCTTGGTGCCAAATAATTTAACTACGATCAATAGCCCAATTATCAACCAATAATAATACGCAGATAATTCACTGATAACATGATAATCTATGCTTATAATAATTGCCATGATTACCAGCCCTGTTATAAAATTAATAGCTTGCACCTTAACCTGTTGCAGGTTGAAGCTTTCTAAACCCTCAAGTACAGCGCCATCTACACCTTCAACCGGAGAACGGGTTGCCAGCATTATACCCACCAAGCCAAAGCCCGTGAGCAGAATGATAAATAATAATATTAAAAAATCAAAATTTTTGACTAGCTTCTTGTCAAACATGAGCCCCGCTCCATCCCATAATTATCCGTTGTTTTTACCTGCATTTTTCATCCTCTTTATTGGTATGTTAGCTACTAATGCCGAGGTATAACTATCATCATCATTCTCTACTCGAGATAAGCGTATTTCGAAACCCTCTTCATCAATCTCCATGTAGTTGGAAATGACCTTACTTATATCGCTTTTTACCATCTCAATAAATTTGGGTGAAACATTTGCTCGATCATGCAGCAATACCAATTTCAATCGTTCCTTGGCAATATCCTTACTTTTGTTGTCTTCCTTACTAAAAAATTTAAATAAGTTCAGCAATGTATGTCACCCCTTTAATGTTTTTTATTCTTTGAGAACAACTTCTGTAATTTTTTGAAGAAAGTCTCTTCTTCTTCCAGATTAATTAAGGGCACTTCTTCCCCAAGTAACCTTCTGGCTATATTACGATAAGCCTGTCCAGCCATGGAGGATCCTTCTGTTACAGCTGGCTCTCCTCGGTTGCTGGATACAATTATGCGTTCATCATCGGGCACTACACCTAATAGATCTACGCCTAGAATATCTATAGTGTCTTCAATGTTCATCATGTCCCCCCGCTTAACCATATCTGAACGCAGACGGTTTATAATTAAAAGAGGATTTTGGAACTCGTTAGCTGATAAAAGTCCTATGATTCGGTCTGCATCCCGAACAGCAGAAATTTCAGGCACCGTTACCACCACGGCCTTGTCTGCTCCAGCAATGGCATTTTTAAACCCTTGCTCAATACCAGCTGGGCTGTCAATGATGATATAATCAAAATGCTGCTTTAATTCATCGCAAAGCTTTTTCATTTGATCCGGAGATACGGCATTTTTATCTCGTGTCTGAGCAGCTGGTAACAAGAACAATCCTTCAAAACGCTTGTCTCGAATAAGAGCTTGTTTAAGCCTGCATACTCCTTCTACTACATCTACTAGATCGTAAACTATTCTATTTTCCAAGCCCATTACAACATCGAGGTTGCGCAGGCCGATATCTGCATCAATCAGCACAACAGTTTTACCTTGTAAAGCCAAGGCTGTACCAATGTTGGCTGTGGTTGTGGTTTTGCCCACGCCTCCTTTTCCCGACGTTATTACATATGCTTCTCCCATATTTTTTCCCCCTATGTACTTATACTATCTTATTTTAAAAAGTTGAGTCTGCCGGCTTTCCTTTTCCCGGAAGATATGGCTCAATGAATAATTGATTATCTTTAATAAAGGCAACCTCAGGATAAGAAGGTGCTCCAGTTTCTCCCTCAGGAGCGCGAGTAATATATCCAGCAATTCTAAGCTGGGTTGCTTGCAAGCTGTAAGAAGCTACTATAGCATCGTGATTGCCAGTTGCTCCTGCATGGGCAATGCCACGCAATATGCCAAGCACAAGAATATTGCCACCTGCAATGACTTCTCCTCCAGGATTTACATCACCTATAACTACTACATTACCTTCATAGAAAATACGCTGGCCACTTCGTACAGTCCCCCGTACAAAGCGAGTCATCCCCTCTTCAATACCCTCAAAGGAGCCATAACTATCCTCAGTAGGAAGATCCTTATGTGGATACAGCTGTTCGTCCTTAAACTCCACAGCACCTGGAGTCATATATTGGGAAAACAACTCAAGAAGCTGTGTTTGTTCTTGGGAGCTAAATTCTCTGCCAATAAAAGACAGATTTACTGTAGCTCCCTCGAAAAAGGGTTTTCCCTTTTGTAGCTTTCCGCTTATGGCATTTAAGACATCAGCCATTTGGGCACTATGGGCTACATAAATGCGTAATCCATTTTTTGTACCTTTAAAAACAACTGCTTGTGCGTTCATATTACCTTATCCCTCGCTGTCTATCATAATCACATTCTACTTCCTATTCTACAAAATTGCACAAATTCCTTTATTTATTGCAGCAATTATAAGTCTACGGCACCATTTCATTAGACTCAGACAAGGTGTTTTTTTGATCACTGTTTTTTAGTTTATAATATTCTTCAATGATTCGCCTGGCTATAGGTGAAGCATTTCCTGAAGTCTTTCCATTGGGCACGGTTACCACTACTGCAATCTCTGGATTTTCATAAGGAGTGAAAGAAGCAAACCAAGCGGTGTTGCGGTCGGTGTTGTTTGGGATAACCTGGGCTGTACCAGTTTTTCCACCTAATGTAATCTCTGGATCTATATCAGCAAAAACCTTAACAGCAGAGCCTCTACCACCAGGTCCACTATCATTATATACAACCCTTCGCATACCTTCCTTTACAGCAGCTACATTCTCTTCCTTTATATCCAGCTGATTGTATATAGGTTCGGTTTTCTGTACAAGTTCACCTTCCGAAGAACGAACTTCTTTTAATACATGGGTTTCCATAACCTTACTACCATTGACCAATGCAGCAATATATCGTGATACGGCTAGTGGGCTGACACTAGTATCACTTTGTCCGATAAAAACACGGTAATAATCCACAGGACCCCATCTTCCAATATCAAAAAAATCAATTAATCGTCTGGCTACTTTAAAACCATCTAATTCCTCAGGATCATAAAGTTTTTCCTTCCTCATATATTGCATTAGTTCTTTAGTGTTCCTATCAATATCTATAAGGTCCCAAGCTTGCTCGTCTGTTAGATCTATGTCATATTCCTTATTCATGGCATACTTTATATTATAAAATGCACTGTTACGACGAAGCTTCTCCCTAAGATCTGGATTAGCTACTCTATTATGATCCGTTCGATCATCCATTTGAAGCAATTCCAATCCTGTAGGGCCATTCAGTCCATAAGCAGCTGCATATTTATGAAAGTCCCATATATCCATACGCGCACCAATAGCTGTGAAGTAATAGTTGCAGGATATCTTCAATGCATCCATGAGATTTACACTTCCGTGTCCACGGGAGCTCCAGCATACAGGAGCATTCTCATTCAAGCGAATCCGATCATATATGGTTTCCCTAGGAGTTGTCTTTCTTTCCTCTAAAGCAGCTATTCCTACCAACATTTTAAATGTAGAACCTGGTGAAAAGCCTCCCTGAAATGCAATTGGTAACATGGGCTTAGTCGGATCGCGGTACAAATTTCCATACAATTCAGTTGAAATACCCTGAGCGAAATCATTAAGGTTATACTCATAATTACTGTTGGCATAACTTGCCATTGTTAGGATCTCGCCTGTATTTATGTCAAGTATAACAGCTGCTGCTGTATTAGCTAAAGACGCCTGATTATCCCCATCAAATGGTGGGAGACCTTCTCTCATTTTATATAATTCTTCTTCTAAAATAGTTTCAGTAATCCTTTGCAAACGACTATCCAAGGTTAATACTACATCATTACCATCCTGCGGTAGATGTTGATCCAATACTTGAATTACTCGTCGGGATGCATCTACCTCTGCTCCCAAATATCCATGCTTGTCCAAGGTATTACCAGTGAGCCATTCTTCAGCATAAGCTTCAATTCCAAGCTGACCGTATTTGTCGCTGAATAAATTATAACCTGCCTCTTCAGGTGTTTTTCCGTAATTCTTCATATAGGAATCTATGTTATTGTCTGAAATTTTACCGACATATCCAATAATATGCTGAGCACTAGTACCATAAGGGTAATATCTGCCTAATTCAACTACTGTTTGAATTCCAGAAAGCTCGTTAGTATAGGTTTCCAGATATGAAACTGTCTGATTGTCGATGTCCTCAGCAATCTTCACAGGTTCGTCTTGACGAAAGCGGTTTAAATAGAGATCCAAGCGAATGGATATCATTTTCCTTGCCATCTCGTTAGATATGGTAGGTTCAATATCGTATCTGTCTCTCAGCAACTCTAGCATTTGATCTGCAGGAAGGTCCTCCCTTATACCTGTATTACTTCTCCAGGTATTATATCTTCTTTCCTGGGTCTCAACATTATCAGTTCCAAAATCATAGTAGAAGCCATCTATTGTATAAGGTATCATATCATCATAAACCTTGACACCATTCTTAATGGGGATATTATCTAAAATGGTATCTCCATTTAATTCAATGATCTCAATGGCCTTTTTTAATATTTCATTGATTTCTACTCCTCTAGCGGGCAACCAACGCCTGTCCACCTGAGCTACATAAATTTGGCGATTTACTGCTAGAGGAACCCCATTGCGATCTAATATGTTACCTCTAGCCCCTTTTAAAGTTACCTCTATCTTTTTTCGTTCCTGGGCTCTCTGGTAATAATACTCACCCATGTCTATTGTCAAATAGGATAGGCGAAGTCCCAATGCAACAAACAGGAGTGTTATAAGCACTCCAAATATAAAATGCCGGTTTTTTGCCAGTTTAATAAACTTTTTCATCATGACTGAACATTCTCCTCGAAAAAACCATGTCAGCTTATTGTATCATGGTAGGTAGAAATAAAAAAGGAGAAGTGTTATCTCCTCCGAAAACTCCATCTTTTTCTCATAAAGCGTTGACGAAACAATAGGGACATCAGATAAAATGTCAATGGCATAAATAGGGCTGTATATAAGGCTTCGGGTAGAATAACCAGCGACAAAGCAACACTTGCAGAAAATTCTATTCTCATAAAATACATATAAGCCATCATGAGCATACCTCTAACAATTGAGCCACCAAATGCACAAAGTATAGGTATTAGTAATTTGCCCAAATATACTCTTTCATTCAACTGTCCTACAAGAAAACCAATAAGCATATAGTGCAAGGCAGCTAAGCCAATGGGACCACCATACAAAATATCCTGTAACAAGCCTCCAGCTAAACCAGTGAACAAGCCATAATAGCTACCACCTAAAAGACCAAAACAACACACTAGTACCATCAATGTATCGGGTTGTATACCAAAGACTTCTAAGAACGGAAGCAGAGAGGATTGAAGAATCATGTTTACAAAGAGAATTACTGCAATAACCCAATACTTCATCTAAACCCCTGCCTCACTTAATCATTAACGGACCCTATAACCAAACCTTCTTCCAGCCTTAGAAAATCAACAGTAGGCTGGATTATGGCGGTAATGTACTTTTCACGTTTCTCTTCTACCACCTCAATGACTTCTCCTATAGGAACACCCTTAGGGAAAATCTCACCTAGTCCGGAGGTGATAATCCGATCTCCAACTACTATGTCCGAATCCAGGGGCAGATTGATCATTTGGCATAAGCCATCTTCTGTTGTAAAGGTATTATTTCCCTTTACCATACCATTGTCCCTAGTACGTTCCACAATGGCGCTAATGGAACTTTGCCCATCTACAATAGCTCTAACCTTAGCCCAGTTTTTACCCACTTCAGTTACTCGACCGATTAGGCCTTGGTCGTTGACCATGGCCATATTTTCAGTAATGCCTTGCTGTAATCCACTGTCTATTGTCATGGTATTAAACCAGTTTCCGGGATTTTTGCCTGTAATACTAACACCGGCTACTATATTTAAATTCTCTTCCAGTTTGAAATCAAGTAGTCGTTTTAACCGCTGATTTTCTCGTAAGGATTCATCCATTTCTAGTTGTTGCTGCTCCAGTATAGTAACCTTTTCCTTTAGCAACTCATACTCCTGAGCCATTTGCCTTCTTTCACTGAAAGAATTAAAAAAATTGGATATGGATGTGGCAACCCTATACAAAGTCTCCTGTATAGGTGTAACAATATCCCCTACCAGCCCTTCTATACTTGTTAGTTTATCCCGTTGTCCCGAAGTGACGATAGTAAGAACAATCAGCAGAATCGCCAGTATAATTACGATTACCAGCGGCCACCTTTTGAAAAATTGGGACAACCCTAATTCCCCCTACCTTATATTTTTCGCAGATATGGCCACCCTTTTCAAGGTTTCCAATTCTTCTATCACCCTACCAGCGCCTATTACAACACAATCCAAGGGATTGTCGGCTATGCCGACTGGCATACCAGTTTCTTCTCTGACCAACTGGTCCATACCATATAAGAGTGCTCCGCCACCTGTTAGCATAATTCCTTTATCCATAACATCAGAAGCCAGCTCTGGTGGTGTCTTTTCCAAGGTCAGTTTAATAGCCTCAATAATGCCACTAATAGGCTCTCTTAAAGACTCCATCACTTCAGTAGAACCAATCTTTAAGGTTTTCGGTAAACCAGTGATTAAGTCTCGTCCACGAATATCCATGAATTCTTCTAGCTCTCTGGGATAGGCACTGCCAATGGTAATTTTTATTTCTTCAGCAGTTCGTTCCCCGATCATAAGATTGTATTCTTTTTTTATATGAGAAATAATAGCTTCATCCATTTTGTTTCCACCAATCCGAATAGATCGGCTGGTAACAATGCCACCAAGTGAAATAATAGCTACCTCACTGGTTCCTCCACCTATATCTACAACCATACTGCCTGTGGGTTCTTGAACAGGAAGGCCAGCGCCAATGGCTGCTGCCATAGGCTCTTCAATTAAATATGCTTCTTTTGCCCCTGCAGAACGAGTTGCTTCATCTACAGCTCTTTTCTCAACCTCAGTTACTCCAGATGGTACACAAACTACCACTCTGGGATGAAAAGGCATAAATCTGGAGGTAGCTTTCTTTATAAAATACCGTAGCATCTCCTGTGTAACATCGAA
>LFRM01070803.1_pt2 | contig 11183 bp, 9 predicted proteins | sample 618341 | NCBI WGS metagenome assembly LFRM01 (sample SAMN03654438, study PRJNA283298) | anaerobic digester metagenome | isolation source: pool of bioreactors CSTR01a, CSTR02a, and CSTR03a thermophilic anaerobic... | place: Denmark: Kgs. Lyngby | collected 2014-05-21
CCGTGGTGGTAATGTTAAAACAATAGGAAGTAAGTTAGATAATGTCCCCTGGGTTGTTGGCGTTACAAATCCTGACCGTATTAATGATAGTTCGGTGCTTTCTTTAGCTTTTGCTGACTCAATGTCTGTCGTTACTTCAGGTGACTATGAAAGATATTTTGTCGATGAAGATGGTAACCACCAACATCACTTAATTGATTCAAAAACCTTACAGCCAGCAAGGATTTCAAGGTCAATAACAATTACGACCAAAAATTCGACAGTTGCTGATATATTATCGACAGCCTATTCAATGACAACTTTGGATGAGGCAAAAGAATTTACTCAAAAACTTAATATCGAAGACTTAGGTCTAGTTTGGATCTTTGATGAAAAACAAGAAAACGAAGACTATAAATATATGGTAGTAGATGGTAAATATATTTACTACAATGAAGTTATTGAAGCAAATATTTATAAAAAATAAGTTTAATAAAACACTTAAAAAGGCAGATCATTCTGCCTTTTTAAATATCTTAATTAAATTTTGCCTAACAATTTAAACATGTTACGCTTATAAACTTCAACCCCTGGTTGGTTAAATGGATTTACATTAATTAAATAGGCCGACATGGCAATTGACTTAAAGAAAAAATAAGTTAAATAACCAAAAGTATAAGCGCTAGTGTCGGGTATGGTAATAATCAAATTTGGAACACTACCTTCATCATAGTGGGCGGCTAAAGTTCCAAGTCTTGCTTGTGTATTAACATAGTCTAGTGATTTACCACTTAGATAATTCATATTATCTTTATCTTCTTCATCAATTGGAAAAATCATATCTTCCATTGGCTCTTCTACCGCTATTAAAGTTTCAAAAAGATTTTTGCTGCCTTCTTGGATAAATTGTCCCATTGAATGAAGGTCAGTTGAAAAGTTAACACTGGTCGGTAAAATCCCACGCCCTTCTTTTCCTTCTGATTCACCAAAAAGTTGTTTCCACCATTCAGCAAACATTGTCATTTGAAATTCATAGCTAACTAACATTTCAACAGACTTGCCTTGTTTTTCCATAATTCTTCTAGCTACCGCATATTGATAAGCTGGATTTACATTTAAATCGGGATTGTCTAATTCTTTATATGCTGTTAGGGCTCCCCGCATTACTTCTTCAATACTAATTCCAGCTACAGCTAAAGGAAAGAGTCCAACGGCTGTCGTTACTGAAAAACGACCACCAATATCAGCTGGTATTGAAAATGACTTATAACCAACATCATTCACTTCAGCTCTTAGTGTTCCATTTTTAGGATCAGTTGTTGCGATGATATAATCTTTATAGTTTTCTTGGTGTTTACTTTTTAACAATTGCTTTAATAATCTAAATGCCATTGCTGTTTCTGTAGTTTGACCACTTTTTGAAATTACATTTACATAAAAGTTTTTGTCAGCAAGATAATCTAAGGCTTGCACAATGTAGGTTGAAGATAGGGTATTGCCAAGATACATTATTTCTACTTGACCTTTAGGATATAAGCCATTTATCATTTCAATAGCTGCTCGAGCACCTAAATAAGATCCGCCAATTCCACAAACAACTAAGACATCTGCATCTGCCTTAACTTTTTTTGCATGTTTTAATATTTCAACAAACTCTTCTTTATCATATTTTTCTGGCCAATCAATCCAACCTAAAAAATCATTACCTTTGCCGGTTTTTGCATGTAGAGCCTCATGAGCACTATCGACAACTTCTTGGTATTCTAATATTTTAGAACTCAAATAGCCTTTTTTCTCATCAAAATTAATGTACATCTTCTTCCTCCAATTGTTTTATCCATATTTCTAGTTTTTCTTCTAAAGTGCTAAAACCTAATTCAAATTCTGGCAATTGCCGAATTGGTATTCTCCGTCTTTTTCTGCCACTAACCTTCTCTAAGGCTTTCAGTGAAACTCTGACTTTAAAAGGATCAATAATATCTATTATTTTAACTTTAATAATAGAGTTTACATTTACATAGTCACTTATATCCGCAACAAAGCCACTCGATATTTCTGAAATATGCAAAAGACCGCTAACGGTATCATCAAGTTTTACAAACACACCATAAGGTTGAATTCCAGTAACTGTAACATCAACAATATCATTAATTTTATAGTTCAAAGAATCATCCCCAATCATTTAATATTATAACATCTTTACTTAGTATTTTTAAGCAAAAACTATAGTAAATCAATTAATGAGGATTCAAATATGTTATAATAATAAAAGAGGTGGAAAATGAGACAATTATATCCGATTTGGGTCTCGATGGCTGCAATGGCTATTACTCAAGTACTTAAGCCGATCCTATTTTATCTATTACATAAAAAGTGGAATTTAAGACTTTTGTTTGATAGTGGTGGACTTCCAAGTTCACATAGTAGTATGGTTACATCATTAGTTTTATCAGTTGGGCTTTTAGAAGATTTTTCTTCGACAATTTTTGCCGTAACCGTCGTCTTTGCTTTTATCACAATGTATGATGCGGCAAACGTCAGATATTATGCGGGTAAAAATATTCAACTTACAAGAAAACTAATTACTGATTTAAAAGCCTCTGAATCATATATACAAGACCTTGATGATCCAATATATGATATGCGAATTAAAGAAATTTTGGGTCATAAATGGTTTGAAGTGTTCTCTGGTGCCCTTTTGGGCTTATTGATTGCAGGTTTGTCATACTTTGTGTTTAAATATTAATAGGAGTGGTAATATGGAAAAAATAAATGAAATAAAGCAAACTATTGAAAAGATCCGTCCTTACATCAACCGCGATGGTGGGGATGTTGAATTTGTTGGATTTGATGAAGATAATGGTGTAGTAACAGTTAAGATGCTTGGTGCATGTGTTGGCTGTGCCGCGGTTGATCAAACTGTTTTCTATGGTATTCAATCATTACTTATGGAAGAAGTTGCTGGCGTTAATGAAGTAAAACTAGATACTTCTAACTGGTAATCTTAATATTGTAAAGAATTAAATATAATAAAAGGATGTGAATTGATAAATTATTATCAGGCCACATCCTTTTTTATTTGATCTTAAATATTATTTAACGTTTACTAACATCATAAATTTCACCAGCTGCTTTTGGTCCAACACTCTTGCCACTAAATACAAGTAAGGCAATAACGGTTAAAGCATACGGCAAGGCTGAAAATAGTTGGGTAGGCAAACTTTGAATTAAAGGAATTCGGTTGGCATAAATACCAATTGTTTGCGATAGTCCAAAGAATAATGAGGCACCAAGTAATCCAAATGGATTCCATTTACCAAAGATAACGGCAGCTACAGATATAAAGCCAAGCCCGTGAATTGAACTTATCGTAAACTGAGTATCAACTGTTAAAACAATCATGCCGCCAGCTAATCCTGCAAGCAGTCCTGAAATAAAAACTGCAAGGTAACGTGTTTTAATTACGTCTATTCCCATTGATGCTGAGGCATGTGGATTTTCTCCACAAGATCTTAGTCTTAGTCCAAATGGAGTTTTGAATAAAACAAACCAAATAAATAACACTAATAACACCGCTACAAAAATGGTTGGATAAACTCCCCTAAAGAATCCACCGATGAGGGGAATTTCACTTAAATATGGGACGACCATTTTTCTAAATCCCCTTTTATAAGCTACTGTTCGTTGTTGGTTAAAGATTATTTGGGTAAAATATATTGTAATACCAGCTGCAATTAAGTTAACAGCAGTACCCGCAATCGTGTGGTCTGCGCTAAACGTAATTGTTGAAACTGCTAAGATTAAAGAAAATATCCCACCTGCAATTGCCGCAACTATTAATGATAACCAAGGTGCTTGACTAAACCAGCCAAAGCTTTCAAATAAAATTACGATGGCACCAGCTGCAAAAGCACCAAATAACATTATACCTTCAAGGGCAATATTAACTATTCCAGATCTCTCTGACATTATTCCACCAAGTCCTGCAATCATTATTGGTGCAGCAATCATTAACATTTGTGGAATCATTTGTTCAATTAGTAAAATCCATTCCATTAAGAATCGCCCCCTNNGAATCGCCCCCTTTTGTTTCAACTACAAGTTTTTGTTCTTTACGCCGATTATACCAATTAATTATCATTGGTAACATTTTTTGAGAAGCTACGAAAAAGACAATTAAAGCTGCAATAATACTACCAATTTCTTCTGGAATTCCACGCATTTGAAGCATTGGTTTTGTAACTCCTAAAAGTCCAAATAAGAGACCAGCTAAGGCAACACCAAGGCCAGTTAAGTTACCAACTAAGGCAACGGCAATTCCGTCATAGCCAACGTTTCCAAAACTTGTTAGAGTTAATACATTTCCAAAGGTTCCAAGTGTTAACATTGAACCCGCAAGTCCAGCAAAAGCTCCGGAAATCATCATTGAAGAAACAATATTACGGTTTACTTTTAATCCTGCATATTCAGATCCATCTTTATTGTGACCAGTGGCGCGTAAATTGTAACCATATGTAGTTTTTTCAATAATAAACCAATAGGCAATTACTGCTAAAATAACTACAAAAATACCTAAGTGCATTCTTGAGCCACCAAATAGTTTACTTAACCATGGAACTCTTAATGATGCTGTTTGTAAAACATTAGGTGAGGTTAAGTTTTTATAACCTTCCATATTTACAACAAAATAATTACTGACATAAAGGGCAACATAGTTGAGCATAATCCCTACAACTACTTCTAAAATATTAAAGTAGGCTTTTAATAGTCCTGGAATTAAGCCCCATAAGGCACCACCTATCGCTCCTGCAACAAGTGCTAAAGGTATATGTAATAAAGTCGGTAGTTTTATTTGAGTTGCTACAAACAAGGTAAGTAAGCTTCCCATAATTACCTGGCCTTCAGCCCCAATATTAAATAAACCGGTACGATAAGCAAAGGCAACTGCTAAACCTGTTAAGACCATTGGCATTGTTGCTACAAGTAGCTCTCCAATATAGCGTAGTTGAATTATTTTACCACGTGCCATATCAAAGCCAATTAAGCCTTTTAATAATTCTTGGAAAAGTATAATCGGGTTTTTATTAGTTAGAATTAATAAAATACAACCGATTAATACTCCAGCTAAAATAGCTAAAAACGGTACTAAAGATTTGTGTTTTTCACTAATCATTGCCTAACTCCTCCATAAATACTCCAGTCATCATTAACCCTAAATCATTTTCATTAGTATCTTGTGGTTTTACAATTCCCGTTATTTCTCCACCACTAATGACGGCGATTCTATCTGACATAGCCATTATTTCATCTAATTCAAATGAAACAAGTAGGATTGCTTTTCCATTATTTCTCTCTTCAATAATTCTTGAATGAATATATTCGATTGCCCCGACATCCAAGCCTCTTGTTGGCTGGACAACTAGTAAGCAGTCTGGAGATTTATATAACTCACGTGCAATAATTGCTTTTTGCTGGTTTCCCCCTGACATTGAACGGGTTAAAGTCTTTGGACCTGCCCCAACTCTAACGTCAAATTCATCAATTAGTTCAACTGCATGACTTGTTATTTTAGGAAAATCAAGAATTCCATAATGGCTAAAACTTCTTTTGTTATAATCATGGATAATAAAGTTTTCTTCTAAAAAGAAATCTAAAATAAGTCCATGGCGGTGACGGTCTGATGGAATATGGCCCAAGCCACGATCAGTTCTTGTGCGAATATCAAGTTTTGATATTTCTTCACCATTTAATTTTATTGTACCTGACTCAATGTTTGTTAAACCAGATAAGGCATAAATAAACTCATCCTGACCATTACCATCAATTCCAGCGATGCCAAGGATTTCACCGGCATGAACGGTTAAGCTTAAGTCCTTAACAGCTTTTAAACCACGATTGCTCATAACATTTAAATGCTCTATTTCTAAGACTGGCTTTCCAGCTTCTTTATCAGGTTTATATACATTAAAATCGACTTCCCGACCAACCATTAGTTCGGCAAGCTCTCTCTCACTTGTCTCACTAACATTGACCGTGCCAACATATTTTCCTCTTCTTAAAATACTACATTCATCGGCAACTTGCATTATTTCTTTTAGCTTATGTGTAATTAACAAAATCGTTTTACCACTATCTACTAACTCACGCATGGTTGCGATTAATTCTTCAATCTCTTGTGGTGTTAGTACTGCCGTAGGCTCATCAAATATTAAAATTTCAGCATCTCGATAAAGCATTTTAAGTATTTCTACTCGTTGTTGGGCCCCAACCGAGATATCCTGGATTTTAGCTGTTGGATCAACCGCTAACTTGTAATCGTTAGATATTTTTTTAATCTCTTTATTAACTTCCTTGTAGTTAATTGTCCGCATCTTTGTCGTTGGTTCACTACCCAAAATAATGTTTTGAGTTACTGTGAAATCATCAACTAATTTAAAGTGTTGGTGAACCATACCAATTCCTAAGTCTGCTGCATCATTTGGATCATTGATTGTGACTTCTTTTCCTCTTACTTTAATGACTCCCGAATCTGCTTTATATAAACCAAAAAGAATTGACATTAATGTTGATTTACCTGCCCCATTTTCACCTAATAGTGCATGAATGCTTCCCTTTTTTACTCTTAAACTAACATTGTCATTAGCCTTAATACCAGGAAACTCCTTAGTTATATTAAGCATTTCAACTTCATAAGTCATAAATTCAACCCCTTCCCTCTTTACTTCATTGTATTTATTATATCATAATTTTAAAAGGTCCTAATATATAAAGAAAGGCTTCTTGTAAAAACAAGAAGCCTTTTATTAATAACTACGTTACTAAATAAATCTTACGATTTACTGGAGTCGTGAAACTTCGAATTTCTCCTCCATAATTTTAGAAAATTATTATTCTACGTCTGACAATTTCCAAGCAGTTTGATCAGGAATTACTGGATCTTCTGTAACTGTAATTGTTCCAGCTTTAATTTTTTCTTCCAAATCTTTAATTGTTGCGATTTCTTCAGATGTTAAGTTTCTATCTTCAGTTGTTTCAGCTGTAATACCTTCGTTTTTCATATTGAATGTATATAATTCAGTTGATACTTTTCCATCATTTTCAAAGTATTCTTTAATGAAGTCATAAGCTGCAACGTCTACACGCTTAAGCATTGAAGTAAGAACTACTGAGTGATCTTTTTCATCCATACCATCTAAGTATTGGTCTCTATCTACACCAATTACCCACACGTTTTCACGGTTTAAAGCTTCACTAATAACACCATTTCCAACGTTACCAGCTGCATGGAATACAATATTTGATCCTGCATCATAAAGTTTAGTTGCTAATGATGAACCCATTGCTGTGTCATCAAAGCTCATTGCATATTGAACATCAATTACTGCATCAGGGTTTGCTGCCCAAACGCCTTGTTCAAATCCAGCTTGGAATCTACCAATAACTGGTCCTGGGAATCCGCCAACAAATCCAACACGGTTAGATCCGTCTGCTTTTGCTCTTTCACCAGCAACATATCCTACTAAGTATGAACCTTCATGCTCAGCAAATGATGTACTGTGAATATTAGCAACATCTGGAATAATACCATCTATAAATAAGAAGTGAACGTCAGGATGTTTTGGGGCTACTTCAGCTAATGCATTTTCGAATAAGAATCCGATTGCAATAACCATGTCAGCACCTTCAGTAGCTGCTCTATCTAAATTTGATACATAGTCACTACCGTCATCTTTTGAGCTCAAGTTAACTGCATGGGCATCACTTAGATTGTTATCTTTTAAAAATCTTTGGATACCTTCCCAAGTAGATTGGTTAAATGATTTATCATCTTGTCCACCTGAGTCAAATACAGCTACAACTTTAAATTTAGTTTCATCGTCACCATTAGTGTCTCCGTTTCCTGTGCCTCCACAAGCTACAAGTAACGCAACAGCTAATAATGTCGCGAATAATAACTTAAATGTTTTTTTCATTATTTTTTTCCTCCATCTTTCTAGGTTTCCCTATACATAAATACTACCTTGATTCTCAGTCTTTGTCAAACAAAACGTTCACAGAACTAACACATTTCTGCTAATTCAGAAGTTTTATTTTTAACAATTGAAATCGCTTACAGCTTTAAAGTGGCCAAGACCAACCTTTAAAGCTCTATTTTATTAATATTTAAAAAAATAACTACAATTTAATGTAGTTATCTTATCTAATATTATTATAAATCTTCTTCATCTAAGTAGACATCACGTGGTTTACTACCTTGCATAGGTCCAATTACATCTTTTGCCTCTAAGGCATCAATAATTCTAGCCGCTCGGTTATAACCTATTCCAAAACTTCTTTGGATTAAAGAGGTACTCGCTTTTTTCTCTTTTACAACAAACTGCTTAACATCTTCATATAAAGGATCATCAAAAGCCATTGGCATTAGAGAAGTGTTTTCTTCTTCATCTAGGTTTTCAAAAACGTCTAAATGATCTGGACTTGGCTGTTTACTTACAAATTCTGCGATGCGACTGACCTCATCATCAGATACATAAACACCTTGAAGTCTTGATGGGGCTGAATATGTAACAGGATAGTACAACATGTCCCCATTACCTAAAAGTCTTTCGGCACCAACTGCATCAAGAATCGTCCTTGAGTCAATTCCACTGGATACAGCAAAAGAGATTCTTGATGGAATATTTGCCTTGATAATTCCGGTAATAACATCGGTCGATGGTCTTTGGGTTGCTACAATTAAATGAATACCAGCCGCTCTTGCGAGTTGCGTGATTCTTTGAATACTCTGTTCAACTTCTTTTCCGGCAACGATCATTAAGTCAGCTAATTCATCAATAATAACTACTATTAATTCTAAGCTTTTTAAGTCTTTATCCGGGTTAACGATTTTATATTCATTATAAGCGGTAATATTTTTAACACCTATTTCAGCAAAGGCCCGATAGCGATCATCCATTATCTCAACTACCTTGGCTAAGGCATTGTTGGCCTTTTGTGGCTCTGATATAATATCAGTTAACAAGTGTGGCACATGACTAAAACTTGTAAACTCAACCTTTTTAGGGTCAATTAAAAGTAACCTAACTTGATCGGGTGTAGTCCTAATTAAAATTGTTGTAATAATCGCATTCATCGCGACTGATTTTCCAGCTCCGGTTGCGCCCGCAATTAATAGATGGGGCATTTTTGTTAAATCACAATACTGGGTATTTCCCATCAAGTCTTTACCTAAGGCAAACAGAAGTGGATTATCAACATATTCTTGAGGCATCCCTCTTAAGAGTTCATAAAGTTTTACAGTTGTGTTTTCAATGTTTGGAATTTCAACTCCAACGGTATTCTTACCTGGAATTGGTGCTTCAATCCGAATATTTTTTGCCGCTAACTCCATTTTAATGTTATCTTGAATCGCACTAATGCGACTTACCTTAACTGATGAGTCTGGCCTTAATTCGAATTTTGTTACAGAAGGTCCAATATGGGTGTCAACAAGTTCTGCTGTAATGTTAAATTCACTTAAAACTTCGACAAGTTTTTTTCCTTTGACTTCAGCTGCATTTTTATTTTTAGAAGAAATCTGACTTACAACTTGGGTGTCTAATAATGTTAATCTTGGCAATTTATAGCCTTTGCTTGTAACGACTTTATCTTCATCTAAGGGTAAGGTAATTTGATCAATGCCCTTTGGGTCATCCTTAAGCGTTATAAATGCACTTTTTTTAGCTTTAACTACCTCAGTTTTATTATGTTCAGCTAAGTATTCATCACCAATTTGATATTCATCTTGGTGTTTCTTTTTTGCAACTTTTTTCTTTCTTTTAAGTTTTGAGGCTTCAATTGAAGCATTAAGTTTATCAATCCATTTTCTAATGTCAACGGTTAATAAGATTCCAATTAAAACAATAATCAATAAAACAATTATTGTGCCAACATAGTCAAATAGCATTGTAAAAAAACCATAAACTAAAATCCCTAGCATCCCACCACTAGCATTCATCCGATAGTTAAAGATGTTGGAACTGTTGGCGAAAAAGAAACTAATTGCTTTGCCACCAACATAGTCATGATTATTAACTAAAGCTGAAAACAGTAAAAAGCCTAAAAACAAAATTGAATAACCAAGAATGTTTGGTTTTGACAATTTTATTTTTCCATAGGCTAAAAGGACCATTAAACTAGTTAAGATTAAAAGTAGATAAGTTACAAAGTGGTATTCACCAAATAAAAATCTAAATGATTTATCAATTAAGATTCCAACTATGCCCAACTTAAAAAAAGCTATAATTGTTATAGCTATAACAATAAGGCTAGCGATACTTATCTCTAGCCGATGTGATTGTTTATCTTTTGATTTTTTTGCCATCAAATCCCCCTACTTTTTATATTTCGATGATTGACGGTAAAATCATTGGACGTTTGCCGGTTTCTTTAGAAACATAACGGCCAGCCTTAGATCTAACTTCAGTTCTTACGTCAATATTAGTATAGCGATTGTCTTTTACTGCTTGATTTAAAGTGTCAACCATAATCTTGCTTACTTCTTTTAATATATGATTTGCATCTCTTACATAAATTAGCCCACGCGATTGAATATCTGGTCCACCGATAATTTCTTTTGTTTTATGGTCAATTAAGACACCAATGATAATTACACCATCTGTTGATAGTGTTTCACGGTCTTTAAGGACTAGACTTCCTTCTTCTAGGCTATCAGTACCATCAACCATAACATCTTCAGCTGAGACCATATTTGAAGCACTCTTTAAACGATTCTTTTCAAAGGTCGCTACTTGACCATTGTCTAAAATAACAATGCGATCAGCCGTATATCCAAGTCCCATTGCTAAGTCAGCATTACCAGCTAAATGACGATAGTTACCTTTTACTGGAATATAGTATCTTGGTTTAAATAAATACAACATCATCTTTAAGTCTTCTTGGGATGCATGCATTGCTAAAAGTTCATCTTTATCAATTGTAATAACCATATGGTCATCTTTATATAATTCATTTTCAAGTTGAATTGCCTCAACTTCAACCCCAGCTACAATTGGTGAAGCAATAATAACGGTATCATCTTTTTTAAGTGACAAACGATTATCTTCACCTGAAGTTATCGCAAACATTTTATTAAACACTTCAGAACCATCACCAGTAACTAAAACGATCGTTTCATTATCATTAACATCATCTAGAGTTGCGAC
>LFRM01030450.1_pt2 | contig 11182 bp, 8 predicted proteins | sample 618341 | NCBI WGS metagenome assembly LFRM01 (sample SAMN03654438, study PRJNA283298) | anaerobic digester metagenome | isolation source: pool of bioreactors CSTR01a, CSTR02a, and CSTR03a thermophilic anaerobic... | place: Denmark: Kgs. Lyngby | collected 2014-05-21
TGGGCAGCGGGAAATGCGTAGTCAGACAGAATGGCGCTGTTCCTTAATCTGTTCAATACGGTGTGTTTGTTGTAGAACTTTATGAAGTCGATGATTCCGATGGAGAGCACAAAGACGCCGGTCAGAAGAAAGCCGTAGCCTAACGGTTCCCATGGCAGGGCGTAGAGTGAGAAAACCGCTGCAAGAATACAGAGGGATGCTAAACCGGCTAGAACAGACGCTATTCTTCCTTTTAAGTATGCACGGAGGATAGATGAGAATGCCATATCATTCCACCGGTCATTCCACCAGATACCCAATGCCTTTCTTGGTCTTGATAAAGTCCTTCAGCCCGACTTCTGCAAGCTTTCTTCGCAGGCGGGTTATATTGACTGTCAGGGTATTGTCATCGACGAAATCATCACTCTCCCAGAGACGCTGCATTATTTCTTCTCTGGAGACCACATTGCCTGCATTCTCCATCAGCAACTGCAGGATTCTGAAGTCATTCTTTGTCAGGTCAATCTTTCGGTCTTGGTAGGTTAGAGTCGCATCACTGATATTTAAGATGGCTCCGTTACGTTCAATAATGTTTACCTGGCCGAGAAAAGAGTATGTCCGGCGCAGGAGAGCCTTCACCTTTGCAGCAAGAACGTGCAGGTCAAAGGGTTTCGCGATAAAATCATCGCCGCCCATATTCATAGCCATCACAATGTTCATATTATCGCCGGCAGATGAGATAAACACCACCGGTACTTTCGATATCTTGCGTATTTCATTGCACCAGTGGAATCCGTCAAAAAAGGGAAGGATCACATCAATGAGGACGAGGTGCGGTTGGAATTGAATGAATTGGCGGATTATGTCTCTGAAATCGGTGACATAGATAGCATCATAATCCCATTTAGACAGGTGTTCCTTGATAGTCTTGGCAATGGTGATATCATCTTCAATTATCATGATCTTGTACACGGAATCCACCCCACAGACATTACACAGGTTCCCCCGTGGATATCTCACCCTTGCGACGTGTCTTATTACATTCTATCGATTCTACAAAAGATCTCCAGTTTCCCTTATCCTGTTTCAGATTTTTCAATAGATGTCCGTTTTCGCATGTCTTTAACATTGCGGTTTAAATGAGGTTTCCGTAGTTGATGATGTTAGGCCGGACTTTTTATCTCCGTTACTCAACAGAGTTTGTTTTCCTGCAGTCTTTTTCCAGGGCCGGTTTTGCAGGCGATTGCTGTAAAGCAGATGACATGGTGATCGCACGTTAACAGGCAACCATGCCAATGAGCGATAGTATTCAGCAGGAAAGAGGCGCTGAGCCAGAGGAAAAACGGATTATGCAAGAGAACATCTTAGTATGAGTAATCAAGTCATCTACCATAACGCAAAAACCTATACAATGGATGATATCGGTCTGTGCGCTGTTTGAGAAGAGCTGACAGATGCTAGTGTTCGCGCATGGACCTCCGGAGTTTCAGGTGCGGCGCAAGCAATCCGTGACTAAGCAGTCCGGAGATTCTTGATACGAATGTCTCGGCTGCAATCGTCGGAGGATGGGCGGTAACTGACTATATAGGACTTGAAGGAGATTGATAGCTCATATGAAGGACGCGGTTTCAAAGCAAGATAACAACCCCATCTTTGTCAGAAATCAGTCGCTTATCGAAGCGACTTTTTTGGAGAGGCCCAACCGCTTTCTGGCGCTAGTGGAGATTTCTCCTGAAGATGGACTGCATGAGTCCTGCCGGGTAGACGGTGCTAGAGCAGGTATCGCACAAAGAAGGCAGGTTCAGGCCCATGTGGCGGATCCAGGAAGGCTTAAGGAGCTTTTGGTGCCTGGAGCCAAAGTCTATTTGTTACCTGCGCAAGACGGAGAGCCCAGACGCGGGAAGGGAAGAGGGAACACGAGGAAGAGGAGTGCCAAGCACGAAAGGAAGACAGCCTATACTCTGGTTTTGGTGGACTATGAAGGGACATTGGTTTCCATTGATTCAAGGGTTCCCAATGCATTAGTCCATGACGGTTTAGTAAAAGGATTTTTCCCGGAGTTTAGTATGTACAACTGTATAAGGAGTGAGGCGACATTCGGTGACAGCAGGCTGGATTTTCGTCTGTCAGTAAACGCGTGTCCATCAGACGATTCCGAGCCAAGAGTCGAAGACAGCGCGGTAGGTGCTCCTGACTGCCTGGTTGAGGTAAAATCCGTGACCTTGGTCAGTGATAAAAGGGCACTGTTTCCTGATGCGCCTACCCTTCGCGGAGCCCGTCATATGAGAGAACTTGAGGATGCAGTATCCAAAGGCTTCAACGCGTCCGTGATTTTCGTGATCCAGCGAGAAGATGCAGAAAGCTTCTCACCCCATGATGCCATGGATCCGAAGTTCGGTGAGGCTCTTCGTGAAGCTTCCGCATCCGGGGTGGATATTTTGGCGTATACCTGCTGTGTTTCAAGAGAAGCGATTACCCTGGGTTGGCAGGTGCCTGTTATTCTCTAGCGGGATGCTTTTTCTGTGGATTTGCCGGCTTGGTTTGTCAAGGCGCCTTATTGGCGAAGCGCTTTCAAAATCCTACGATTGTGCGCAACTGTCATCTGTCGGCTGGTTCGTCAGTGCGCCTTCAGTCAGTACGTCCTTAATACTATGCGATCGTGTGCACCTGTCGTATGTCGGCTTGGTTCGTCAATGCACTTGTTGCCAATGCGCTCTCAGTACGTTCTCAATATTCTACGATCTTCCGTACGTGTCATCTGCCGGCCTGGTTCGTCAATGCACCTTATGTCAGTGCGTCCTTAATGCTCTGCGACAGCCAGTACCTGCCGTCTGCAGGTTTAGTCTCGGATTACTATGGTGGCATTTTTGCCTGATATGCGAGTCTGACTCGGATCAAGGTTGGGGCGACATCAACTGAAACACAGTTGTAGCTGGGTATAATTTAAACGAGAAAAATTCTGTAGAATTTTTTGTCTAATAGTGTTGACAAAAGTGACAGGCTATAGTTAAATATAACTAGGGCCGTTAGTAATATATGAGGAGTCAATGCAATGGTCACGAATAAGTTAGAGTACCTTCTCTTGATTCTCATGGACTTAGCAGTAAACAAGACTGACGACTATATAGTATCAAGGGATGTAGCTGAGAGGCAAGGGATACCGCCGAAGTATATGCCGCAGCTAATGGCCCTCCTAACAAACAAAGGGTGGGTTGACTCTGCCAGAGGGTGCAAAGGCGGAGTCAGACTCGTGGCGGATCCTATCGAAATCACAGTTCTCGATGTTGCCCAAGTCGCCGGCGAGCCTGTCATTGTCAAACCATGCGTTTCCACACACTATCATTGCGACCGCAAACAAATATGTCCTCTTAACGAGCTTTGGCTCAAGGTACAAGCGAGTATAGATGGTATTGCAGAAAAGACTACTTTAGCTGATCTATTGGACAACAAGGAACGTTTAGAGACAGTGTTTCTTCAGAAAAACCGTTTCAGCGCTAAGGGCAATACTGCGAGTTTTGGCTGACTGCCTAGGACCAGGCCCCAGACGAGAGATCTATTATTATTAGTAGACTACCTCGACTCTTGCTGCTTATATATGCGGNNGGGGGGGCGGAAAGATGTTTTGCTATCAATGCGAACAACGAGCAAAAGGAACAGGGTGTACAGTTGTAGGTGTTTGCGGTAAGGATGAAAGCACTGCAGTACTTCAGGACCTTCTAATCTATGTCATGAAAGGTATATCAATGTATGCAACGAGGGCCCGGAGTCTGAGTGTGAGGGATCAAGAGATTGATGAGTTTGTAATTAAAGCTCTTTTTACCACTATCACAAATGTTAACTTCGACCCTGAGCGAGTTGCTGAACTTATCCAGAAAGGTGTGGCCCTAAAGGATAAGGCTAAAAAACTCTATGAAGACGCATGTATGGCTCAAGGCAAAACTCCTGAGTCCCTAAAAGGCCCTGCTGAGTGGCAAGGCGACGAGGATCTGTCCAAGCTTATTGAGGAAGGAGCAAGAATCTCCGAGGAGTGGCGCAGTGGCGTTGAGACTCTGGGGGAGGATAGAGCCGCTCTACGTGATCTTATCCTGTTCGGCCTGAAAGGTGCCGCAGCTTATGTGGACCATGCGCAAATACTGGGAGTGCAAGATGAAAAAGTGTACGGCGACTTCCACGAAGTATTGGACTTCCTTACGGCAAGCGACCCGTCATTAGACGACTTGCTGGGCACTGCTCTTCGCGTAGGTGAACTTAATGTACGTAGTATGGCGCTACTGGATAAGGCAAACACAGAAGCTTACGGAGACCCCGTACCTACTGCTGTCAGAACTACTCCTGTTGCAGGCAAGGCTATACTCGTATCAGGACATGACCTCAAGGATCTGGAAGAGCTGCTTAAACAGACAGAAGGCAAAGGGATTAATATATACACTCATGGAGAGATGCTTCCTGCCCATGGTTATCCGCAACTTAAGAAGTATAAGCATCTTGTAGGCAACTACGGTAGCGCATGGCAGAACCAGAGCACGGAATTTGAGAAATTCCCAGGTGCAATCCTGATGACTACAAACTGCATCCAAAGACCGAAGGACTCCTACAAGGACAGGATTTTCACAACAGGGCTCGTAGCATGGCCCGGTGTTCGTCACATCAAAGACAAAGACTTTACTCCTGTGATTGAAGCTGCTCTGGCAGCAGAGGGATTTGCTGAAGATGAGCCTGAGAAAACGATGATCGTAGGGTTTGGCCGGGCATCGCTTCTCGGAGCTCAAGATAAGGTCGTCGACCTTGTAAAGGAAGGCAAGCTCCGCCATGTATTCTTGATTGGAGGTTGCGATGGCGCAAAACCCGGACGTAATTACTACACAGAGCTTGCCAAGGCAGTTCCTGAGGATTGCATTATCCTAACGCTCGCTTGCGGAAAATACAGATTCAATGACCTTGAATTCGGTGAAATCGACGGCATTCCGAGGCTGCTCGACGTCGGTCAGTGCAACGACGCTTTCTCAGCAGTGCAGTTGGCCGTTTCTCTTGCGGAGAAGCTGGGAACTGACGTAAACAGTCTGCCTCTTTCACTGATTCTGTCCTGGTATGAGCAGAAAGCTGTAGCTATACTCCTATCTCTGCTGTACTTGGGTATTAAGAATATCCGACTCGGGCCTACTTTGCCCGCGTTCGTTACGCCCAACGTACTTGAGGTTCTTGTGGAGAAGTTCGGTATTATGCCTATCAGCACACCGGAGGAAGATCTCAAAGCGATACTGGGGGCTTAAGAGAATCCACGAGACCGGGATACAGAAGACTTAGAAATGCTCATAGCCGGGACATTAATGGTTCCGAGGACAGCCTCGGAGCCATGCTGATTTCTATGCAAAATCTCCTTGTGCCTTTGAATGAAGTGCGATGCCGGATCCCGCTAGGCGACCTCTTTACAGGAGGGTTCGTCTTCAGGCTTTTTCGTCTGGATAAGAAATATTCCGGCGAGGACAAGGGCAGCTCCTACCAACTGCCAGCCTGCCAGCGTCTCGCCGAGAATCAGAAATGCAAGCAAGGTGGCAGCAGCAGGTTCGGCCATGCAGGTGATCCCGGCGTCAGCCGCCTTTATGTGGTGAAGAGCCAGTACGTACATAACATACGAAGCGACCGTCGGGCCGAATACGATGCAAAGCACTAACAACCATACTGTCGGAGAAAACTCCAGGACCTGTGCGAGATTCTTGCCTGCAAAACATACCAAAAAGAAGCCGCCGAACCCAAATGAGTAAAGCACCGTTGTCCATGAAGAGTATTTCGAAAGAGCATATTTGCTGAGTAATGTGTAGGAAGCATAAGTAATGGCGGCTAAGAGCGCTAAAAGAATGCCTGCTGGATTCAAAGAGATAAGCTCCCTATCATAGCCACCGGCAACGAGGAAGCATCCGGCAAAAGCAATAATAAGGGCAATCATTTGCGTCTTTGTCAGGCGTTCCCTAAAAAACATGCAAGCTCCCAAAGCCACAAAGGCAGGGGCTGTGTAAAGGATAATCACTGCAGTCGTTGCTGATATGCGCTTTAATGCTTCGAAGTATGACAAGTGATTAAGGGTAACCCCGATAAAACCGAATGCCAAAAAGAAAGGGATATCTTTTATATCGATACGGAGTTGAGAGGGGTTTAGGATAACAAAGGATATAAGTAAGGCTATGAAAGCCAGGGAAGACCGTAGTGATACCACGACTATAGGGTCGATTCCGTAGGCATATATGAGTTTTGCGAAAATGCCGAGAGTACCCCAGATTACGGCAGCTGCCAAAGCCAGCACGTATCCGAGGCGAGGATTCTGTCGAATCCCAGGTGCGGCAGGGTTAGCCTTTTTTGCAGTTGGCATTCGTGTTCCACTCCTTGGGGCTATTTGCATTCCTGATCTGTTGCTGAAGCTTAGTCTCAACTGCAGTTTATTTGCCTTTGTAGATGGGATAAGCCAGAGGTCTATTTGCTTCCAGCCTCTTTACTGCGATAGCTACAGGTGTGATTACAACTGCAGCGAGGATCGCTTCCGGCACCCCTTGGAGCAGCGCTATACCGATGGCCCCTTCAGGACCGGAGAAGGGGATATATCCAAAGACAACTGCCAGGCCAAGAGTTCCCACGGTGTTTGTTAAGCTTCCCGCGATTGCGGCAAGGGGGATGCTCCAAGACTTCTTACCGCATCCTGCGTATACCAGGTATGATACTATTCCGATAAGGAGACGTGCAGGTATGACGACACGTGGATCCGGCAAGAATCTGAGAGTGAAGAGGCCGAAGATCAGCCCAACGAATGATCCGACAACAGGCCCTTGTAATATTCCTGCGAGTTCCACTGGAAGATGCATGAGGGTTGCGGCACCTGCCGGGGTAGGCACCGGAACGAATCCGAGCCCTGTAACTCCGAGGACGAGCGCCAGAGCTACCAACAAACCGGAGATAACAATCTGTTTCGTATTTAGTTTCACCTTACGACACCTCCGTTCCAGCCTCTTTCCGGGACAGCCCTTTAGAGCCGCTGATCCAAGAGTGCTCCGAGTGCTCTGAGTGCTCNNTGAGTGCTCTGAGGCTCTTCTTGCGGCAGCTTTTCCAAAAGTGCGGTCTTGCTCGGTTACGACTCTTCGCAAAACAGCCTTCTTGAAAAAAGCCGCCTACTGACAGTCCCTATCAGAGTGCCGGACGTTGTAAGTTTGAGAGAAACGCCGGGTAACAGGTGTACCTGTGCAGAATTCCGGTCCTGGTAAGGATCAGGATTCTACATGTATCCTTGTTACGAAGTTACGAACCACGCTTCCTGCATGTGTTTCTCTCTGATATATACCCTACTATATTGTATACTCTCGTTTATACGCTAGCAATCCTTCTACTATCTGATCCTAGGGAGAGGTGTTGCTATGTAGCTTTCACACAGTACACGATTTCTCTCATCTGTAATCTCAACTGGACCTATGTAATCGTAACTGCACCTATTAACGAAGGCCATAGCTTCTGAGAACCGGGCTTGATGAGCTAAGGCAAGGTAACCGAGCCTGTTTCCGACCACATTTTCTCGAAATGCTGAACTGATTTAGCCCGCTTCCCGGTTTTTACGAGCAAACGCTCATAAATGGTTCGGTTTCAACCACCTTTCCTTGAAGAGGTGGTTCAATGTCGACCACACTTTTGGATTTTTTCGAGCAAACGTTCATAAATGGGCGATTCTGAACCACCCAAACCGGCTCAGGTGGTAGAGATTCGACCACGTTTTCAGGTTGCGGCCCGGTTTTCGGAGCTTTTTGGGGCTTAGGTGGTAGATTCTCTACCACTTTTTTTAAAAACGTGGCAGTTTTTCGCCCACTTTTTCAGAAAATGTGGGTGAGTTTCGACCACTAAACCGCAAATTACCAGATTATGGGAGGCGTGGTGGTCGATATCCTACCACCCTAGCACCTGATCATGGTAGAAAACCTTCCACCTTTGAGCGTTCTGGTGGGCGAGAATCTACCATTTACGAGCAAGCGCCCAAAACTGTGGTAGAAAAGCTGCCACTAAAGAGCGTTTCGGTGGTTGTTTTTCGACCACCCCAGGCTGTCGCTTCGGACGGGAGGGTTGGAATCGAGCTGTTTACATTAGGAATCCATAATACTGCTTGCAGCAGGAATTGAGGCTAATTCGTCCGCGTTCTTAACAGCCCGTACGACTGCGACTTCTATGGCAGATGCAGCTGCTTCTCCAATCAAAGAGATATCTTTTGCCTTATCTCCGGTGAATGCTACTTGTCCCGTTGAGAGAGCAAAAACAGTGTCTCCATCGTACATTGTGTGCACAGGCCGTATCACCCGGGCTAAGCCATTGTGGGCCATCTGGGCAACTTTATTTGCTCCTTCTTTGGAGAGGACAGCGTTTGTGGCTACAACGCCTATAGTGGTGTTGCCTGAGAAGCCCTGGAAATCACCATAGGTCAGGGAGATGAACTCTCCTCTGTCTCTGTCGTATGCACCTGCAATCACTTCTCCTGATTTCGGGTCAATGATATTTCCCAGGGCATTTACGACGACTATTGCCCCAACAATAACGGAAACCTCGTTGCCTTCCGGGTCTTTTCCTGCGCCTAGTTTTATTGACCAGCTCCCCAATCCGCCTTTCATGGCAAACCTCTGACCGTAAAGCTTGCCTACAGTTGCACCGAGACCGGCTCCGGCATTGCCTTCTCTAGGCACTGAAGAAGAGGCGTTCTTACATGCTAAGTAGCCCATTTCAGAATCAGGCCGCAGCTTCGGATTCCCAACATCCAGATCGAAAATCACCGCTGCGCCTACAATAGGGACTATACCGAAACCGGTGTCAAATCCCACACCTTTTTCCTCCAGAAACCTCATAGCTCCACATGCAGCGTCCAGGCCATATGCGCTGCCTCCTGCCAACACAATGGCGTGGACTTTCTCCACCAGGTTGCAGGGTTTCATAAGATCCGTTTCTCTCGTGCCGGGGGCTGATCCTCTTACATCAACTCCTGCCACTGCACCATCGGTGACTAAAACAGCAGTGCAGCCGGTAAGCCCCTCTCTGTCCTCTGCATGTCCAACAAGCACGCCCGGTACATCTGTAATGGTCGGCAACTCATAACACCTCGTTCTGACGGTTTCTTGTTCTTTATCCTTGTTTATACTCGTCATCGTTGCACTCAAATGTATTTTACATCTAATGGTGCGATTTGTCGCATATATGCAACAAATCGTGGGAGAGTATGAGCACGTTGGGTTATTGCCTAAGCGCGCACTATAATAGTGCGATATGCTGGCTTCAACGGAGCGGACGTGAGAGCGATAGCATGTTGACGTATTACCCAAATGTGCATTACAGTAGTGCGATATGCAGGCTTCAGCCGATCCAGGGTGACAGTGTGAGGCTGTTGGGGTATTACCCGAGTGTCCATTACAATAGAGCGACATACAGATTCCAACTGAGCCGGGGTGCATCCGGTATTAGCAGGCCACAACTTAGGCCGGCTTTGCCTTAATTTGCTCAGAAGATGCTCATCGTGATATTTTTTTCAACTAACATCGCGTTTGACGAACGCTAGCTATCAGCTGGGATCTGCCTGCCAGTAGAGGTGCTCAGCTTCCACGCCGGTCTTGTCATGTACCGCAACGAGGATATCGTACCTGCCTGCCTGAAGCCGGACTCAAAAGAGATCCTAACCAGCATTAGTGACGGGCGCGAGCTATCAGCTGAGATCCACCTCCCAGTAGAGATACTCAGCTCCCACGCCGGCCTTGTCATGCACGTCAACGAAGATGTCGTACCTGCCTGGCCTGAAGCCGGACTTAAAAGAGACCTTAACCAGCACAGGTGAGGTTATGCTGTCGTTCTCGTAAGTTGCCTCTGCTTCTGCGAACTCCGGATATTCTGTTATTGAAAAACCGTTGAACCGTACCCTTACCGAAGATATGTCCAGAGATTTCTCCTCTGCATGACGCAAGCCTCGCAGTTTGGAGACTGCCGGTATGAGCCTGAAGATAAGCATTCGTCGTCTGAACACCATGTCCAGGAGCTCTTTTTGTGTCGGCAATTCCGCACCTGAAGCCAGTGCTGTCCCATCGTAGTTTACCACCGTTATGACAGGCTTCAGCGACAATGCAAGGTCCTGTCGGGCCTTTTCTAAAGATCTTCCTTTTAGCAGCACTGCATTGGCTAGGACAAGGAGTGCATCTCTTGTAGGTATTCGCACACCTTTGTCAGGACCTCCGAGGCTGTCAAGGGATTCGGTGATCAGGGTTTCAAGGGACGGTTTTCCTACCTTGTTCCACAAGATTTTTCTTATGGATTGTGAGCGCATTAAAGGGCCGATTACAGGAGCTTTTTCAAAGGCCACCAGAGGGTTGTCGATCATGGCTAGGGTGCGATTGAACGTTGCTTGGCTGATACTTCCGCCGGGAAGAGACATAGAGGACGCGAGGGAGTGCGCTATCTTGAATATTACAGTGCCAGGATACTTTTGGATCTTAGAGTCTAATGGTTCAATAGGCATGTTCCGGGAGCGGATTTTCCTACCGAACCTTGCCAGCTCAGCCATTTCGTCAAAACTCTTTCTAAAGACCTTATCTACAACGCGATCTATGGAAAGATCCACATATTTCGTGGTGACCACCTGTTCGGCTTCACGGTGGAAGTTGGGCTTGCGCAGGTATATCAGCTTCTGCAAGATGGACATTCCCAGGAGTATCAAGTTCATGTTTTGCCACAAGATAGGGACATGGTCCTCGGGAAGTTTAACAGCCCCTCCGAAATCCAAAGATGCGGTGCTGATAATATTGGAGCCGTTTTTCAAAGTCGAGAGGTTGGGAAGGGAGAGATTGCGCAATTGCGGCCCGTCGGGGGAGGCGACGATTATCGTATCTACCAGAAATTCAGCCAAACCATGGTCAGCCAGGTTATAGCGGCGAAGATGAGGCACGGGATAATCGTGCCCGATCACTCTATGAGAATCGGAGTATCCGGAAAACCGAAAAACTTCGTCAGCTATGGCATCTTCCGGGTCACATAGGTTGCCGTCTCCGTCTATACATGCATAATGCGCGTACCAGTCCGCTACTTGATGAGACAGCCAACCGCAGGCAATAGCCAGGTCGAGGAGCCTCGCATCAGGAGAACTCCATGCTGATTCAGGCATCTTGTGCCAGGTATCTACCAGGGTGTAGCCGAAATTCGGAAGGCCTTT
>LFRM01155826.1_pt1 | contig 11181 bp, 10 predicted proteins | sample 618341 | NCBI WGS metagenome assembly LFRM01 (sample SAMN03654438, study PRJNA283298) | anaerobic digester metagenome | isolation source: pool of bioreactors CSTR01a, CSTR02a, and CSTR03a thermophilic anaerobic... | place: Denmark: Kgs. Lyngby | collected 2014-05-21
GCCTTGTCCAGCTCATTCCGCGCCTATATGATGTAAGCGAGGGCAGCGTGGAGGTTGCGGGCGTTGATGTGCGAAACTACGACATTGAAACCCTGCGCAACGCCGTCGCCTTCGTTCTGCAAAAAAACGAGCTTTTCTCAGGTACCATCAAGGAAAACCTACGCTGGGGCAACGAGCAGGCAACCGACGCGCAGCTTGAGCATGCATGCGTACTGGCGCAGGCAGATGGCTTCATCAAGGCGTTTCCGGACGGCTATGACACTTATATCGAGCAGGGCGGCAGCAACGTATCCGGCGGACAGAAGCAGCGCCTTTGCATCGCAAGAGCGCTCCTTAAGAACCCGCAAATCCTCGTCCTTGACGACTCCACATCCGCAGTTGATACCGCAACCGATGCGCTGATTCGTCAGGCATTCACCAATGAAATCCCCAATACCACCAAGATCATCATCGCCCAGCGCGTTGCGTCCGTCATGGATGCAGACCAGATCATCGTCCTTGACAACGGACAGATCATGGGCAGCGGCACGCACGATGAGCTCCTGTCCACCAACCATATATACCAAGAAGTCTACGAATCCCAGATGAAAGGAGGCGACGAAGAATGAACAAAGGTGTAAAAATTCGCGGAAAAGTAAGCAAGCCTAAAGACGTCAAAGCAACCATTTCAAGGCTTTTCAAATACGTGGGTGCCTATCGCCTCAGGCTCTTGATCGTCGTTCTTTGCATCATGGTCAGCGCCGTGGTGGGTGTTTTGGGTTCGATGTTCATCCGCACATTGATCGATGACTACATCACCCCCCTTCTCATCACCGCAAACCCAGACTTCAGCGGTCTTTTGACCAAGCTCATTCAGATGGCGATCATTTACGCCATTGGCGTGCTCGCAGGCTATCTATACAATCGCCTCATGGCAGTTCTGTCCCAAGGCGTTTTGCACAAAATCCGCTCCGACATGTTCTCCCATATGCAGACCTTGCCCATCCGCTATTTTGACGCGCACAGCCACGGCGAGGTAATGAGCCACTACACCAACGATGCCGACACCCTGCGCCAGATGATTGCACAGGCGTTTCCCCAGGTGCTCTCCTCCATCATGACCATCGTGTCCGTCTTCTTCGCCATGATCTCCCTCAGCCTATGGCTCACCCTTTTGGTGCTTGGCTTTGCGGGCATTATGATGTTTGTAGTCAAGAAGCTTTCGGGCAAGAGCGGCAAGTACTTCGTACGCCAGCAGCAGTCCCTAGGTGCGCTGAACGGCTACATCGAAGAGATGATCAACGGTCAGCGTGTCGTCAAGGTTTTCTGCCATGAAGAAAAGGCGAAGGAAGACTTTCAACAGCGCAACGCGGACCTTTGCGGCAATGCTACCCAGGCCAACAAATTTGCCAATATCCTAGGTCCCATCACCAACAACATGGGGCATGTTCTCTACGTGCTCCTAGCCATTGTCGGCGCAGCCCTTGGTCTCGCCAACGTCACCAACTACAGTTTATCGGGCGTCAGCACCATCACCCTTGGTATGATCGCCTCCTTCCTCACCCTCTCCCGCAGCTTTGTCATGCCCCTCAGCCAAGTTGCCCAGCAGCTTTCCTCCATCATCATGGCACTCGCTGGTGCAGAGCGTATCTTTACCCTCATGGACGAGATTTCTGAGGAAGACGAAGGCTATGTCACCCTCGTTCGCGCCAAGTACGTCGATGGCGTTCTCACCGAAACCGCCGAGCGCACAGGGCTCTGGGCGTGGAAGCACCCCCACACCGATGGCGGCGATATCACCTACACCGAGCTTACCGGCGACATCGTCCTTGATGATGTGGACTTTGGGTACACCGAGGATAAAACCGTTCTCCACAATGTATCCCTCTACGCCAAGCCCGGTCAGAAGATCGCCTTTGTCGGCGCCACCGGCGCAGGCAAGACCACCATCACCAACCTCATCAATCGTTTCTACGACATTGCCGACGGCAAGATTCGCTACGACGGCATCAACATCAACAAAATCAAGAAGAACGATCTCCGTCATTCCCTTGGCGTCGTTCTTCAGGACGTGAATCTATTCACAGGCACCGTCATGGACAACATCCGCTACGGCAAGCTAGACGCGACCGATGCCGATTGCATCCGCGCCGCCAAGCTCGCCAACGCCGACGGATTCATTCGCATGCTGCCAGACGGCTACCAGACCGTACTCACAGGCGACGGCAGCGGGCTATCCCAAGGGCAGCGTCAACTGATCTCCATCGCACGCGCCGCCGTTGCCGATCCGCCCGTCATGATTCTTGACGAAGCGACCTCCTCCATCGATACGCGCACCGAGGCGATTGTCCAAAAGGGTATGGACGCGCTCATGCACGGTCGCACCGTCTTTGTCATCGCCCACAGGCTATCCACCGTTCGAAACAGCGATGCCATCATGGTTCTTGATAAGGGCGCTATCATCGAGCGAGGCGACCACCAGTCCCTCATCCAGCAGCGCGGCACCTATTACCGTTTATACACAGGCGCATTCGAGCTCAGCTAAAAATGTTTACACCCGCAATCCGCCAATCACTTTGACCTACGCCGCCGATGTGGTATAATAACCAACACCTTATGCCGCATCCCTTGCGCTAAGGAATTGAAGTGGAGGAATAGAGAATGAAGAAATATATTGCGCTTTTGCTGGCCCTCGTGCTTTGCACCTTTGCCATCTCTGCCTTTGCACAGTCCGACGACGTCATAACCATGGACGTTACCTTTCAGTCTCAAGAAATCACCGTCGATGATCTAGGTGTTGGCTTTTTGATCCCCGCTGATTTTGTGAGCGATGTCATTAGCCAACAAGCAGCATCCTCCGACATTGTCTTCAGCGGAACCGATGCCGCCGGCACCTACACCATGCACGTCTACATGCAGTATCAGACCGTTGACGCCCTCATGGTATTCCTTGACGACAACGCCGACGTTACCCAAGTGGGCGAGGTCACCATCAACGACATCGACCTCATTGGATATGCTCTGCCGTCCCAAAACACCTTCGTCGTAGCCCTACCCGTTGGTGAGGAGAGCATGCTTTCCTTTGTCTTCAAAGTAGCCACCGATGCATCCGGTCTCAGTCTTGAGCAGATGCAAATCATAGGCTCCCTCTTCGACTTGTAAGGGCTTGCAGGGGGTTCTACCCCCTGCACCCCCGCAAGGGTCTGGACCCTTGACCCATTATGGGCTTCGCCCACTGCGTATCACGAGCGGCTCACCGCCTTGAACTGTGCTGGGATTTGTTCCTATGTATTAAGAGTGACTTCGTCACCTTGAACTGTGCTGGGATGTGGGTATGTGCGTCACGAGCGGCTCACCGCCTTGAACTGTGCTGGGATGTGGGTATGTGCGTCAAGAGTGACTTCACCGCCTTGAACTGTGCTGGGATGTGGGTATGTGCGTCAAGAGCGGCTCACCGCCTTGAATTGTGTTGGGATGTGGGTATGTGCGTCAAGAGTGACTTCGTCACCTTGAACTGTGCTGGGATTTGTTCCTATGTATTAAGAGTGACTTCGTCACTTTGAATTGTGTTGGGATGTGGGTATGTGCGTCAAGAGTGACTTCGTCACCTTGAACTGTGCTGGGATGTGTTCCTATGTATTAAGAGTGACTTTGTCACTGAATGATCTTGCACAAAGCAAATGGCTGGAGAGCCTTCGCTCTCCAGCCATTTCTGGGGTATTCTATGTATTTCAATTGTTGCTTACTTCGTCTCGATTCTCTGCTTTTGCTCCGTTGCTCCTGTGATTAAGCACAGCAGACCAAAGACCGTCACGATCAATCCGCGGCTCGTGAAGAACGCGTGGTTGTACGTATGGTTGGATGTGCCGAGATACCACAGGAACGGAAGCACAGACACCAGTGCCATCAGCAGTGCATAGGATGGCTTTAGGACTTTGCGGTTACCGCGTGATCGATACATTGACACCCCGCAGCCTATCGCGATCCCGCCGCCCAGCAGCAGATAGGGCTTCTTGGCAAACACGCTCATCACGCTCCCAAGCACGTCCATATACGACAGCGGGATGCTCGCACTTTCCATCGATGACCGCGTGTCAATCGTGGACAGCAGGTTATACCAGAAGTATTCCTCCCCGCCAAACAGCCCCGCGATCAGCCATTTTCCAGCCCACATCCCAAAGTATCCAACCACCCACCAAATGCCAAGCTGCACAAAGGTTTTCGCTTGTTTGTCATTATCCTTCCGTAGCAGCATCAGCAGCAAAAAGGGCATGCCAAACGATGCGATGGGGTAGGTGAGGAAATCGATAAAGAACGTAGACATGCCGATCTTTTCCTCCGCGAACTTTGGTTTCCAAAGCATCAGCACCATCGCGATAGCAAACACGTAGAAAACAGTTGAAAACTGCATCGAAAACGGCATGGCAATCGGAGACAGGCACACCAGCGACACCGCGAACGGCACGATATATCTCCCAAGCCCCCGCTTTTGCATCAGCAGGATAATCGCCAGCACCAGCCCGCCCTGCCCCAGCATATTGAGCATGCGGACATCCATATACGTCATCACCATCAGCAGCGGCTTGAGCACCACCAGATACCCAAGCCAATACCTTGCCCTTGCCGTGCTCTGGCTGTTATCAAAATCCGCCTCGCCCATCTCCCGAAGGGTGAGATACGGCAGCCCCGAGCTTCCTGTATACGCGTATACATTAGCCACCTGCTTTGTCAGCGGTTCATCCGACCGATTGATCGCCGTCAGCAGCATCAGCGAGTCCGTTGAGTTATCCAGCTGAGTGGATCGGTAGCCCTTCAGCAGCTGCTCATACGATTCTTCCCCCGAGCCCCATGTGCCGTCAAACGTAGGCAGCGAGAGCATCACGTTATCTTCCATCCTATCCACCGGCAATGCATAAACGGCGAGCAGCAGCAAAAAACCAACTGCAATCCCGCCAACGAGTATCAAGCTATTTCTCAAAATGCCGCGCAACCACGGCCTCTTCATCTGTTTGGAATTCACCATCTAACCACGTACCATCCTTTTATCAATCGCTCTATTATACTTCAACCTGCTATGCGTGACAACCCGCAGTTGACAATATTGAATCGGATATGATATGATTCAATGAGTACAAACGTTTGCACGTTTTCTGTTTAAACATATACAAGGAGCATGCCGCATGAAAACAACGATTAAAGATATCGCTAGGGAAGCGGGCGTGTCGCCCTCAACCGTCAGCCGAGCGCTTCATAATAATCCCCGCATCAGCGAAGATGTGCGGATTAAAATCAAGCGAATCGCCAAAGAGATGGATTTTCATCCCAATCAAATGGCGCGCAGCCTTGTCAGCCGAACCAGCCGCATCGTCGGCATCGTGTTTCCTGGCAATGCCGAGCAGAGCCTTGGGCATCCTTTTTACCCTGCCGTTTTGCAGGGTCTTGGGCATGTGGCGGGGGAGCGGAAGTATCATATGCTGCTTGCAACAGGCAGCGATGCCGTAACGGCTGAGGAAGCGACGAGCAAGCTTGTGGAGAGCGGATATGTGAGCGGGTTGATTGTGCTCGCCGCCGAGGACAGCCCCGAGGAGGACGTGAGCGTCCCCGTCGTGGTCATTGGTCGTCCGCCAAACGCCAAGGAATGCTACTACGTCGATACCGACAATATCAAGGCGGGCTATACCGCCACCCAATATCTGCTCGACCGCGGGCATCGCCGCATTTTGCTCATCGGTTATGACAAGCAATACATCGTTACCGTTGATCGCCGCCGCGGCTACGAGCGTGCTCTTTTGGAGTCGGGCATTGAGTTTCGCCGCGACTGGGTTGTTCCCAGCCAATTCATTCAAAACAACACCGACAGCGACCTTCTAGGTGCTATTTTCAAAGCCGACGATCGCCCCACCGCAGTTGTTAGCATGGACGATGCCCTGAGCATCGGGCTTGCGGGCTTCCTGAGCACCATGGGACTCAGCGTGCCCAGCGATGTCAGCATCATCAGCTTTAACAACACCGAATCCGGTCGCTACCACACCCCTGGTCTCACCTCCTTTGACGTTGACCCCTACCGCCTTGGCGTCAGTGCCATGACGCTGATGCTCGACCGTCTCAAGGATAAGATTGATGGACCAACTGCAATTGAAGTACCCTTTTCGCTCATTGAGCGGGAAAGCGTAACATATAATCATTCGTTAGATTCATAAAGGAGTTTCGTTCATCATGCGCAATATTCATTTTGGGGCTGTATATCATATGCCATGGCTGGAGTATCGTCACGCCATGCCTGACGGGCGCGTTTGTCTGCGCCTAAAGACGGCAAAAGGCGATTTCTCCCGCGTTATCGTTCGTGTCACAAGCAATTACGATTATCCTCAGTTCTTCCAAATCGCACAGGATCATGAAATGAGCATTGCCTATCAGGATGAATGGCATGATTTTTATGAGTTGATATTTGAGCCCCGCGATCTTCGCCTCAAATATCTCTTCGTCCTTCAAAGCGACGAGCTGACCTTCAAGCTGGATGCAGCGGGTCTGCATGCCGGCGCAGATGCCTACGAGGACATCAGCGAAGCCTTCGCCTTTGCCTATGCTTATCCCACCGAGCCCATGCCCGAGTGGGCGCGCGGCTGCGTTGGCTACCAGATCTTCCCCGACCGCTTTTGCAAAGAGGGCAATGACAGCGACGGCATTGAGCCATGGACGAGCGACCGTGTGCAAAACGAATTCCGCTTCGGCGGCAACATTCGCGGCATTATCAAGGCCGTTCCTTATCTGAAGGATTTGGGCGTGAAGATGGTCTACACCACCCCGCTCTTCGTATCCGACAGCTCCCACCGCTACAACACCTTTGATTATTTCAAGATTGACCCCCTGCTCGGCAGGGAGGAAGATCTCAAGGAGCTTTGTGATGAGCTGCATAAAAATGACATGCGCATCGTGATGGATGGCGTGTTTAACCATGCAGGCACTTCTTTTGAGCCCTTTGTCGATGCCAAGCAAAAGGGCAAGGACTCGGAGTATTACGACTGGTTCTTCTTTGACAACACCGAAGAATGCGGCTACCAGACCTTTGGGCACTGGCCCTACATGCCCAAGCTCAACCTCGAAAATGAGGGCTGCGCTCAGTATTTTCTTGAAGTGGGCAACTACTGGATGCGCAAATGCCATATTGACGGCTGGCGGCTGGATGTCAGCCCGGAGGTCTGGCCTGATTTTTGGCGCCAGTACCGCAAGATGATGAAGAAGGAAAACCCCGACAGCCTCATGATTGCAGAATGTTGGGACGACAGCCGCGAGTGGGTCACACAGGGCGATATGTTCGATTCGACCATGCACTACGTGCTCAGCCGAAACATCTGGAATCGCTTCTGCTTCCACAAGATTTCCACCGAGAAATTCGATCATGCGATCAATCGCGCCCTGATGCTCTATCCCAAGCGCACTCAGGACGTGCTATGGACATTCCTTGGCAGCCACGACACCGCGCGCGTTCGTACCCGTGCGGGCGGCGACATTCGCATGCTGCATGCAGCGTCCTTCTTCCAGTTCACCCACCCAGGCACGCCCATCATCTACTACGGAGATGAGCTCGGCATGGAGGGCGGAGACGACCCCTATTGCCGTTTCCCAATGCGTTGGGATCAGGTCGAGAACAACCTCACCCACAGGCATTATCAGAAGCTTGCCACCATTCGCCAAGCCGTGCCTGCGCTGCGCGTTGGCTCCTACAAGACCCATGCTGTCTTTGAAAACGGTCTCTACGCCTACATCAGGAAAGAGGGCGAGCAGCAGGTGCTCTGCCTCATCAACACCTCCCTTGAGCCGATTCGCCAGCGCGTGATGATGCCAAAGGGCATGGGCGGGGTAGCGGTTGTGCATGATTTGTACAGCGATCGCAGCATTGCTGTGGAGGATGGAACCATTCTTGCATCGCTAAAGGTTGGCGAGGGCTTGATTTTAATCTAAAAAAGCTTACAATAGTATATACATCATAAAGCTGCCGAGGATGATGCTCCGAGGCAGCTTCTTTCAATTAGCAGAGGAGGACATCCTGAAATGAAGGAATTGGTCGAAGCGATATGTAAACAGGGCGTAGGCGTAGGTACGGATGTTGTCAAAGTCGATATGTTTCTCAATCACCGCTTGGATACAGCGCTGTATGTAAAGATGGGACAAGCTTTCGCTGATGCGTTTTTGGAGTATCAGCCCGAGATCGTCCTAACGGTCGAAGCTAGCGGCATTGCGGCAGCGATCACCACCGCGATGGCGTGCGGAAACATCCCCGTTGTCTTTGCCAAGAAGAGCCCCACGCGCAACGTCACAGGAGATGTGTACGAAAGCCGCGTATACAGCTTCACCCACGGTGTCGAGAACCACATTCGCGTTGACAAGGAGTATCTCCCCAAGGGCGCAAAGGTGCTTGTCGTGGATGACTTCCTAGCCAATGGCGAAGCGGCAGAGGGTCTTTGCGACCTTGTGAATCAATCAGGAGGCGAAGTGATCGGCGTGGGTATCTGCGTGGAAAAGAGCTTCCAGCCTGGTCGACAAAAGCTCCAAGACCTAGGCTATCGCGTCATTTCCCTTGCCAAGATCACAGGCATTGTGGACGGCAAGCTGCAAGTCAAGGAATAAGCAGTTAGGGTTTTTGTCAAGAGGAACTTTTCTAAGACGGGGAAAGCACGTCAAATATGCCCTTGTCGCCGTTTGACAGGCGTTTTTGGGGTGGGTAGATAAAAAACCTTACCACCCCCATAATGGGGTTTTAAGCGTAACGAAAGCCTATAACCATACGGTTTACAGGCTGCAAAAACGCTAAATGTCGACATTTAGCTGTTATGGTATTCTGGTTTTTATGGAGAAAATTATGGCTATTGCCTGTTCCCCGTTGTCGGTAACGCAATGGCACAGCAAAAATCCAGACAGTTAGTGGTTTAGGGTGGAGCTTTTCGCAGAAAATACTACCCGTTCATTGATTGTCTGGATAGGCGGAACGGATCGACAAAAAGGGAATGCCATGCGGCACTCCCTTTTTTGATTGCTATTTTTTTCCGGTGGTGTTTTATCTGTTTGTCATCTCGCTACATCAATAATATGCAAGCCTTTCTTCCTTGCGTAACGGACAGTTTGACCTGTTCCGCTTTTTTCTTGCAACAATGCACAAATACAATAGGCTGATTGCTCCACCATGTAGTTGTTTCTTTTCTTCATGCAAAAGGCATTGTATTCTTCGGAAACATAAATAGTTTCGTCCGCTTCAATCAATAATTTTCGGTATAACATTTTTTGTTTCTCGTTCCATAATTCATCTTGATTTTTGCATTGCCCATTTTCTTTTTTGCAATAATCAAAGAAGCAGCTATCTGGTCGAAGCCTATAGCACCACCAGATATAAAATCCGTTATACCTTTTGCGATAAGGTTCTCAATCTCACGGTCAAGGTTCAGAATAATCTTTTCGATTTTCTTTGCTGGCAGATTTCTATGTCCTGTGAAACAACAGGCGAAAACGCTATTTATCATTCGGCATACCTCCCCAAAAATCTACTACCATATGACAGGACTAGTATCAGTCCCATTGTAACATACTATCAGCATAAAATAAATAGTAAATGGACTGAAAACGGTTCTTTATTTTCAGGTGGGGGCGGTGCGATATGGAACAAAAAATTAAGCAAGATGATATACAAATTGGAACGAATATACGAAAAATAAGAAAAAGCAAAAACATTGGGCAGACCGAACTTGTTAGGCTTTTACAGCTTCAAGGTGTGAGCATGACAAGAGAAACGCTGGTGAAAATTGAGCGTGGCATTCAGCATATTCAGGCAACACAGCTACGCGCCATCAGGGACGCGCTAGGCACAACCTATGATGAACTATTGCGCTGATTGCCTAGTGGTTGCGTCGGGGTAGGTTAAAACTTATCCCGACGCCTTGCTTTTTATAACGCCATATCCTGTGCCCTTGTGCGCTGTGTTACTCTCGTTTCCTCGCACATAATATCATAAACATTCGGCACTCGGTTTTAGCTGTTGCGATAAGGTGTCGTTATGGGCGTTTAACATTAATTTACCGCCTCGTTTTCTATAAGGCGTATGATTTTATCGCTCTTTGTTTCCTTGCTCGTTACGCTAAAATGGACGTTTACCTTGTAGGTGGTCTGTCCAATCTGCTTTGTCAGGTGCAACGGCTTGAGGTTACGATTTTCAGCCTTGCCCTTTGTCGGTGTCTGCATTGGATTGACCTCCTTTTCAATTGTTGGTATAGTGATATTGTTGTTAATATCTGCTCTCCTTTCTCCTTTCCCCACTCGTCCAAAAGTGCCGCAAACGGTGTAACCGCCTGATTAATACGGTTTATATCCGTTCCTTTATGATACAGCCCTTTTGGCTTTTTGATCCTTTTAAAACAGGTGCGGGTTCGCTGCGCCTGTTTTTATGCCCAAAATGGATATAAACAAAAAAAGAAGCAGTATTTTTCAGCGGCATATTATGCATCATAAAAAATACATATGGTTATATATGGCATAAGTATGGTATAATGGCGTGAAAATGACAAATGAGGAGGGCTTGCCATGCAAAGTGAGATCGTAGCGCAAGGACGTCGCAGCTCGTCCACCACGCGTCAATCCATGCCTTTTTTGCGTCCCATTGCGCATGATGCGCTGCTCAAGAAATCGTCTGTCACGCAAGATAGCGCACCTGCTGCGCCTGTGGATCAGGAGTTTGCGGCATATACGCCCAACGAACTGCCTAAGTCCACTGTCCCCTCATCCAGACGCATCGCCTCTGCGGCATTTGATGTGGACGGGGTGATCAAGGAAATTCTCGAGCAAGATCAATCCGTCGTCCTAGGAGCTTCGCACATCTCATTAAGCGAATCAGCCCAAACAACAAGTACCGCATTGCAATGCAGTGCGCCGCAGATCACATCACCCCAGCCAACACTCATCCAGCAGCTGGAAGACAATATCAATATCTTCCCCGAGCAAGACGAGCCCGTGTTTCTAGCTGGGGACGAGCCTATGCTGCTATCCAGCCCCAAACCCACCGATTCAAAATCCGACTTGCTCGCCCCTGCCAATCACGAGATGGATTTATTAACCTCGCTCAATGTGTTTTGGGAGTCCATGGGTGAATCCCCCAAGCAGGGTAGCGAGCCGCTGCAAAGCTACTCCGAGGATGATGAGCATATGGCGGAGGATGCG
>LFRM01309932.1_pt1 | contig 11176 bp, 7 predicted proteins | sample 618341 | NCBI WGS metagenome assembly LFRM01 (sample SAMN03654438, study PRJNA283298) | anaerobic digester metagenome | isolation source: pool of bioreactors CSTR01a, CSTR02a, and CSTR03a thermophilic anaerobic... | place: Denmark: Kgs. Lyngby | collected 2014-05-21
AATAGTTAGCGATGTCGTAATAATCGGAGGATTTCCCGCCGGTTTTATCGGCACGTTTGAGTGTTGCATATGTCGAAACAAAATTTCATTGAAGTGAACAGCCGCACTTTTTTATGTATATAATGATTCTGAAATACGCAACCCGCACGCTTACATATAAACGGGCAATGAGCTGATGCTTCGTTAATATCTGATATCTGCCCGCCTGCCCAACTCTTTTTATTGCTAAACACTCTCCTCACATAACAATAAATCAACTCAACGAATATAATAATTCATAGAAATATTTCCACCAAGGAGATTTTTATGGGTTATTATGTTGACGTAGAGCAAAATGTAAAAATTTATGTGGAAGATTTAAATCCGGCGGGTAAAAAAGCTATTCTTTTCCTGCACGGCTGGCCCGGAAATCACAACCTGTTTGAATACCAGTTTGACATACTGCCGGGGCTTGGTTTCCGGTGCATTGGAATTGACACAAGGGGTTTTGGTAAATCGGACAAGCCATTTGACGGATATGATTACGATACTTTATCAGACGATGTCAGATGTGTTGTTGACGCCTTAGGACTTCGCAACTTCACCTTAGTCGGACATTCCACCGGCGGCGCTATAGCTCTGCGGTATATGTACCGCCACAACGGATATGGGGTAGCAAAGCTTGTTTTAGTAGCAGCGGCCGCCCCAAGCTTAATCAAGCGTCCTAATTTCCAATATGGCATAGATAAGCAAGTTGTGACTGATATAATCAAATGTACATACAACGACCGCCCCTTGATGCTTCGTGAATTTGGGGATAAATTCTTCTTTCGGCATACATCGAACGCGTTCTTAGATTGGTTTTTCCACTTAGGTTTACAAGCGGCAGGATGGGCAACAGCGGCAATAGCGCAAACATGGATTAATGAAACACTGTTTGGCGATCTTGAAACTGTTTGTGTGCCAACACTGATCATTCACGGCACGCACGATGAAATTGTCCCTTATCAGTTAGGGGAAATACAGCACAGAGCAATCCGAAACTCAATATTAGTACCGCTTGAATTTTCAGGACACGGATCGTTTTACGACCAAAAAGAAGATTTCAATGCCATATTAATGAAGTTCGTGGAAAGCTAAGTAGCGGACTAATTTTTCATATGAGTTACGATGCATTAACACACTGATGATCTATTTAAGCAAAATAGCCAAACGTTTGTTTGGCTATTTATTTATCTATACTTTGTGATTTCTCTATTTACCCACGCAAAACTTTGAGAAAATTTCGTTCACTATTTCTTCCGTCACTTCTCTTCCGTCAAGCGATGCAAGGTGAGCGAGCGCCCCTTCAAGCTCGCCCGCCGCAATATCGGTGGGAAGACCGTTATCAATTGCCGCAATCGCACCCATAACACGGTCAAGAGCACCCTTTGCTTCGTGAAATTGCCTTGCTGTCGCCAGTACGGCGTCGCTTGTGAGATCTATCTCCGTATCCGTAAATATCCGTTCAATTTCAGCGACAAGCTCATCGAATCCGTCGCCTTTTGAAGCCGACATAACGATGGCGGGGGTATCCGCAGCCTTTGCCAAGGCTTTATATGCACTTATGTTTTCATCACTTGCCACATCGGCCTTATTGATTACAGCTATTTTTGCAGGAGCTGATACATTTAAAAGCTCGCTGTCACCATCACCCGGCTTTTCTGTCGCATCATAAACGGCAATGATAAGCTCCGCTGTGCTGATTTTTTCACGCGCGCGCGAAACGCCTATGCGCTCAATCGGGTCATCTACACCATCATCACGAAGTCCCGCCGTATCGTAAAGATGAAGCAAAACGCGCCCGGCGGCGACGTCGGCGCGAAGCGTATCGCGCGTCGTACCGGCAATATCCGTGACAATTGCGCTTCCTTCCCCGGCAAAAAGATTGAAAAGCGTGCTTTTTCCTGCATTCGGACGCCCGCAAATAACCGTCTCCACCCCGTCGGTAACAGCCCTGCCCGTCTTGTATGACGCGCAAAGGCGGCGGAGTCTCTCGGCAGCCGCTACGGCTCCTGCGCGAAGCTCATCAGGTGTTATGTCGGCAAGATCCTCCTCAGGATAATCAATCGTCACATACGTGCGGGCAACAAGCGAGCGAAGGCTTGAGTAAATATCGCTCACTTCAGCCGATAACGCGCCGCGCGCCGTTGATGATGACAGCTTAAGCTGGCTGTCGGTTTTTGCTTCAATGAGCCTGCCTGTCGCTTCTGCCTGCGAAAGCGTTATTTTACCCGATAAAAACGCTCTGCGTGTAAACTCGCCCGCCTCAGCCGGACGTGCGCCGGCGGCAAACGCCGCCTCAAGCACGCGTGCTGTCACAAGCACACCACCGTGGCATGTAATCTCCGACGTATCTTCGCCTGTGAAGGAATGAGGGGCGCGATATATAACGCAAACGCCGTCGTCTATTACTTCACCCCCGTGCGGCATGATTATTCTTCCGTATCTTGCCGTGGCATGGCGCGTCGCCGTAAGCGGTGTGCTTCCTGCCGGGACAAACATACGCGACGCGCACTCAATAGCGCCGTCGCCGCTTATGCGTATCATAGCGACGCCGCCACGCCCCCGTGGTGTTGATACTGCGGCTATAACATCCCCGCCCATATATAAAACCTCGTCTTTTCCTTTGATATTTGTGTGTTTTGCTTTATTCTATCCGTCGGCACCGGCTTTTTTATGTTTTACCCGTTTCCCCCCATAATGCGTGCCGGCAGTGCTCATTTTTACGCTTATCAATTGTTATTATATCAAAAAGCCAAGCCTTCATCAAAAAAGCTCGGCTTTCTCTGTTTTTTGCTTTATTTTATCTTCTGGCTATCTTCCGACAAGTGCGCTTTTGACCGTATGCTCAAGCAAAACTGCTGTCGTCACGCCACCGACACCGCCGGGAACCGGCGTTACGGCTGCCGCCACGCTTACGTCGTTCATGTCAACGTCACCCGTAATGCCGTTCTCTGTGACATTAATACCGACGTCAACAATAACCTGCCCGGGTTTTACGAAATTATGATTTATCAAATGCGCAACGCCGGCACAGGCAACGAGAATGTCGGCCTCACGGCACACAGCCTCAATATCGCGCGTTTTCGTATGGCAAATCGTAACCGTCGCATTTCTTGACAGAAGAAGCATGGCGACAGGTCTGCCGATTACCATGCTGCGGCCGACAACAACGGCTCTTTTGCCCGTAATCTCAATGCCGTAAAAGTCGAGCACCTCAATAACAGCGCGCGCCGTGCATGGTGCAAAACAGTCAGGATCCCCTGAAAAAACACTTGCCAAGTTAGCAGGGCTCATCCCGTCGACATCTTTTCCCGGGTCAATGAGCTTTTTTATTCTTTCCTCCGAGAGCCCCCGCGGGTACGGACGGAATGTCAGTATACCGTCAACGCTTTTGTCTTCATTGAGGTTTTGCAGGGCAGATTCAAGCTCCGCTTGTGAGACATCCTTTGGCAAAACATTAACTTTAACCTCAGCACCCGCCGCGCTGAATCTTTTAATAATACTTTTCTCGTAAGATATATCGCCGCCATCCTCGCCTATGCGAAGTGTGGCAAGGCAAGGCGTATTCCCCTGTGCCTTCAGCTTTTCAATCTGCGCCGTGGCGCGCTCAACAATTGCTGCGGCAACAGGCGCTCCTTTCATTATCATCATACCAGCGTCCATTCAGGCAAACTCCCCCGGTGACATCGATTTATTTGCTATTTTCTCGAATCTGCGCTTCGATTTCAGCGTAGATTTTATCGCACACAGCCCGATAGCGTGCTATAAGCGCCTCAGCTTCCGCATCGGCCGCCGCCGCATATTCTCTGTCCGTCATTAAAGCTGTGTTGATGTATACATTCATTGCGGCGCCATCCATTGCTGCGCGGCAAGCAGCGGCTGCAACAGCAACATCGCTTATGACAAGCTTTGAGCATTTATGCGAAAGTTCCTCTATTAGCTCAACTACCTCGCCTATACACCGCAGCATTTCAAGCGGTGCCGAGCATGCCAGACGAAGCGCCGCTTCAAGCGTTTCCTCACGCCCCGGCGTGCCCTTCGGTATTGAATAAGCGCGTGATAGCGGCTCGAAAACATCGGCATCGCGCTGAATGAGGTTTAAAAGTTCCTCCGACTTTGCTTTTGCTTCTTTTATTATCCTTGAAAGGTCTTCTTCATACTCAGCAAACTTTTTCTTGCCAGTCGTAAGGCTTGCCGCCATTGAGCAAAGAGCAGCACCGACAGCACCAACAAGAGCACTTGCGCCACCGCCGCCCGGCGTCGGTGCGGACGATGAAAGCTCACCTATAAATCCGCTCAGCGTTTTTTCTTTCATATTCACATTCATATCCATAGTTTTACACGCAACCCCGCTGTTTTTACTTACACATCATATTATAACGATTTTTTACCCCTCATCAATGCTGTTTTCTTTTCATCCAATCATCGCGCGTAAGAGTGTATTTCGCATCATCAAAAGTCTTGTCAAGCTGTGCTGCCACGTATTTATCATTCTTAAAAAATTTAAAACCGCATTTTTCAATAACACGGCGCGAGCGGTTGTTTTCGATAAAATGCCCAACTGTTAAAAGGTCAAGTCCCAGTGTTTCAAAGCAATATTCAATGACGTGCGTAACAGCTTCCGTCATAAGCCCGCGCCCCCAGTAGTCTTTTGAAAGAACATATCCGACCTCGGCAATGTCAAGACCCTTGAACTGCCCCTCTTCCTCCGCCCAGGATTGATGAAGCCCGAGAGTGCCGATAACATGCCCTGTCTCATTATCGACAATCGCAAATACATTTTTTTCAGCTAAAAACATGGCAATAATATTTTTTGTTTCTTCAATGCTTCCGTGATGCCGCCAGCCTGCAGCTTCACCGACGCCGGGAACGGACGCATATGCATACACATCTTCCGCGTCATCATCCTTTATGGGGCGCAGTGTCAGACGGGGCGTTTTAATTATCGTGCCTGTTAAGTCGATATGATAGGGCATATTTTTACTCTCCGTTATATTTAATTTTTATTAATTCGCAAATATGTTTATATTCTAATCGTATTTTTTGTGTTTTACAATCCTTCCTCAATATAATTATAAAATATCTCACTTTAGAACTGCAAACTTTTAAAAGCGAGGATGGTTTTATAATACAAAATAACATTTTTTGTTTCCTTAATGTTCCGCAAGGCAACATTTTTGATTCTTTTTTTTCATGCCTTTGTTTTGTCTTTAAGGCACAGCATAAATAAGCCCCCGATAATTGCTTTATTCGATTGACAATAAGAAATACATGTGACATAATGGTTTGAGAAGCATTATTATGCAGATACAATAGTGACGGAGGTAACGCAATCATGTTCTTCCCGGATTATTACAAAACGCATAAGATACTGCATGTTGGCTGTGAAGAGCCTCGCGCATATTTCATCCCATACGAGTCAAAAGCAGCCGCAGACCGAAATCTCCGCGGTCAAAGCTCGTTTTTCAAATCTCTTTGCGGAGACTGGGATTTCCGTTATTTTAAATCGGTTCTTGAAGTGCCCGATTTTACAGTCCCAGGATTTGACTGCTCCAATATGGACAAGCTGACAGTTCCGATGAACTGGCAAATGGAGCTTGGCCGTGGTTACGACGTCCCTAACTACACAAACGCAAACTATCCGTTCCCCTGCGATCCGCCCCATGTGCCGGATGATATCCCCTGCGGCCTTTATATCCGCGACTTTTCTGTTCCGGCAGATGTTCTTTCAGAAAAGGAGATATTCCTTAACTTTGAGGGCGTTGATTCCTGTTTTTACGTATGGATTAATGACACATTCGTAGGATATAGTCAGGTCAGCCATCTTACAAGTGAGTTTAACGTAAGTAAATACCTGAAAGCTGGCGAGAACACAATTAAGGTTCTCGTGCTTAAATGGTGTGCCGGCACATATCTTGAAGACCAGGATATGTGGCGTATGTCAGGTATTTTCCGCGAAGTTTACCTGCTTTACCGCGACAAGAATTATATCCGCGACATTTTTGTCAAGACACCGCTCGCTGATGACTTTGCGTCAGGCGCGCTCACGATTGAGCTTGATGGTATCGGACTTGACGCTGTAAATTATGAATTCTGCTCACCGACAGGAGAAACAATCTCTGAGGGTGCTATCACATTTGCTGACGGCAAGGCTGCGGCTGAAATACCCGTCGCCCCTGTTTTGCTCTGGAGTGATGAAACACCGACTCTCTACACCCTTTATCTTAAGAGCGGAACAGAGTATATTCGTGTTCCCGTCGGATTCAGACGCATTGAAACGAAAAACAAGGTTGTTTATATAAACGGCAAGAAGGTTAAGGCAAAGGGCGTAAACCGCCACGACAGCCATCACCTGCTCGGACACGCAACTCCAGCCGATCACATGATGCGTGACCTTCTCATCATGAAGGCGCACAACATTAACATGATCCGTACAAGCCACTATCCGAACGATCCGCGCCTGCTTGAGTATTGCGATCAGCTTGGTATATACGTCTGCGACGAAACAGACATTGAAACGCACGGCATGCGCCCGTGGAACAGGCTTTCCGATGATCCTGATTGGGAAGAGGCCTACGTTGACCGCTCCCGCCGCATGGTAGAGCGCGATAAGAACCATCCGTCGGTCATAATCTGGTCACACGGAAACGAAAGCGGTATCGGACGCAACCATTATGCGATGACAAAATATGTCCGTTCGCGCGACAACACACGCCTTATTCATTATGAAGGCGCTTGTATCGGTCATAACGGCGGTGTTCAGGCTGTTGGGCTTGTTGACCTTGAGAGCAATATGTATGCAAGCCCCTCCTACTGCATTGAGTACTGCAAGAACAAGAACTTCACACTCCCCTACTTCCTCTGCGAGTACAGCCACGCGATGGGCAACGGCCCCGGTGACCTCGCACGCTACTGGGAGATAATCTACGCACACGACGAATTCTTCGGCGGCTGCGTATGGGAGTTCGCCGACCACAGCGTTGCAATTGGTGATAAATACAGAAATCCGTCGTTCACCTACGGCGGCGACTTCGGCGACAAGCCGAATGACGGAAACTTCTGTGTTGACGGTCTCGTTTACCCTGACCGCCGTGTTCACACAGGACTTCTTGAGCTTAAACAGGCTATCAAACCCTTTGCTATTAAGGCAAAAGATATATCTGCCGGCAAGTTTACGGTTAAGAACCTCCGTTACTTTACTGGCCTGCGCGATCTTGACCTTTACTGGTCGCTTGAACGCGACGGCCGCGAAGTAGCGTCGGGCATAATCCCCTCGCTACCGATAGCCCCGCAGCGTCAAAAGACCTTTACTGTCGATTTCGGCGGCGTCCGCCTCTACGGCAACCTTTATCTCAACATCAGTCTTCGCACAAGAGCCGCAACGCCGTGGGCTCCCGCAGGATACGAAGTTGGCTTTGAGCAGTTCGAAGTTCCGGCAGCCGAGGTTGTTTCCTACGAGACAAAATCATATCCAGCGCCTACAGCGGAAGTCGGCGACCGCTTTGTAAAAGTCAAGGCAGGTGAAACTGTTTACACATTTGATCTTGCACACGGCTGCGTATCAGAAATCATCGACAACGGCAAATCGTTGATTACACAGCCGATTGTACCGACAGTATGGCGTGCTCCCACAGACAACGACCGCAACGTCAGATGGGAGTGGATGAGATACGGCTATGACCGCGCGTTCGTAAAGTGCTATGAGGCAAAATTCCTCGGCATAGATGAAGAAGCCGGCACCGCATCCGTTTTGGCAAAAATTGCTCTTGGCGGTTACGCAGAAGTGCCGATTCTTAAGGCCGACGTACTTTACACTGTCAGCGGATGCGGAAGCCTTACAATCAAGTACGATGTCAACGTAACAAACCACGACATCAGAGGTGGCAAGCAGGTAACATTCCTGCCGCGCTTCGGCATCGAGCTTAAAATGCCCGAGGGCACCGAGAACATGCGCTACTTCGGCTACGGCCCATACGAAAGTTATTCCGACAAACACCTTGCCTCCAGAATGGGTGAGTTCAAATCGACAGTCCACGAAAACTACGAGCCGTACATTTTCCCGCAGGAGAACTCAAGCCACTGGAACACAAAGTGGGCTATCGTTTCCTCCGTTGCCGGTCACGGCCTCATGTTCACAGCAGGTGGCAAGCCTTTCCACTTCAACGCAACACATTACAGCTCGAAGCTTCTCACCGAAACTGCTCATCACTACGAGCTTGTTCCCGAAAAGGAGACGACAGTCAACATCGACTACAAGCAGAGCGGTATCGGTTCCAACTCCTGCGGACCAGGACTTGCTGAGGAGCATCGTTTCACAGAGAAGGAATTCACCTTTGAAGTGACGATAAAACCGGTCTTTGCAAACGAGGCATCACCTTACGAATTAATCTAAAACATATATACCAAAAGAAACATCCAAACCGGAGTGCGACTTAGGAATTTACTTTAATAAGTAAACTTTGACCGACACTCTTTTAACGGAAACAAAACAAGGCCACACAAAAGGATAAAACCTTTTATGTGGCCCTGTTTTTTTAGTGTTTCTGAAACGTTATCAAGCCATTTTCATAAAAAATATTAATAGTATAAAGGTAACACGAGAAATATTTTCATATTAATATGCAAAAAGTATTGTATATTGGAATATTTTATGTTATTATACACGCAGGGGAGGGTGCTGATTAACAACCCGTTTTAAGCATATAACGTTTTTTAACGTTATAACGTCAGACCAGCTTAAAATGTTCGAAATTGCTGTGTCAAGATAAAATCAAGCACCTGTCTCTTTTTTTTGTGCAAAAAAACGGCACAATAATCTTAACACAACGACTCAAAAGGGATAACATCGCCATCCTTACAACTGAGCATGGCAGTTATAGAATGTTTTTTAATAAATGAATATTGAGAAAACTTTTATAACCCATTCACTACTGAATGAGTTTTTTTATTTTGCAGCATTTTACATTAATTGTGTGATTGCATTATAAAATCCATTAATTGTGTTTTATATCTGTAAGTGCATTTTGACGGTATCATATAACAGGATATGAATCCTGCTATTTGATAATAAAACGAAAAAGGCTGGTTTACGAAAGGCTTTTACGTGTCTTATGACATGACAAAACTTTCGTTGTCAGTCAAAAGTATATCATTAATTTATCGGGGGGCGAGAAACGGAAAAGGCAATGATAAAGTAAAAATAAAAAAAGCATTGTTGATTTGCCTATGAGGGCAGGGTTTTGACGCCGGGTGAGAGATCAGGGCCATATGTACTTGTGGTAACACAATGCGCTATAAATGCGACCTTAAATGGCCTGCTTATGAAAACGAAGATTTCCTCTCAGAATACTTGACAAAAGCTGTTTCATGTAAAAATAAACGCAATTTAACCCATATTACCTGAATATTGCTAACGGTTGAGCGGTTGCTTTTCTTTATTGAATTGATATATCGCAGGACAACACGAGGAATACCGAATTTTGTATGCGGGAACGCACACACCAAAATGTGCGTAAATGAAATTTAGCAAGATAGGCTGTGTTTTAAACGGCTTAACAAGCCGGTTGCCTGTCTGTAAAGCAAAAAGAAAAGAGTTTTTAAGAGGAGAAAATTTATGCAGACAGTTTTAAAGAAAAAACTGCCGATTATATTAGTTCCCGTGCTTCTGATTCTGATTGTCCTGTTTTTTGAGACAATCGCTTCGGCCGAAACATATTTAGACCCGGTTAGTGGTATCAGATGGGTTTACACAATAAACGATGACGACACATGTACCATTACATCATCCTCCTATGCTTCAGGTGTAGTTGTGATTCCGGAAAAAATCGGCTCATACAAGGTAACAGCACTCGGTGCGGGCGGAATGAATAATATTTTCGGTGGTAATTCAAACAATACCGTAACATCCGTCACAATTCCGAACTCCGTCATTGCCATTAATGATGGCGCATTTCGCTCCAGTAAGATGCTTGAGTCCGTTAACATCCCTGATTCCATAATTTCTATTGGACCACAAGTATTTTGCGATTGCACAAGCCTTACAAACGTCACAATACCCAGTTCTGTAATTTCTATTGATGTTAGTGCTTTTTTCGGTTGTTCCTCCCTCACCGCAATAAACGTCAACTACGAGAATGAAAATTATACAAGTGTAGATGGCATCTTATTTAATAAAGATAAAACTGTTTTATTACGTTATCCTCATGCAAAAGCCGGATCGGAATATATTGTCCCTGATTACGTAAATTCCATCGGAAGTAACGCGTTTCAGGATTGCGGCACACAACTTAACTCCATCGTCATTCCCGATACCGCTGCCGGTACGATCGGGGAATATGCATTTGATGGATGCTTGGGACTTGAATCTGTCACTATCGGAAACTCAATAACCCTAATTGATACAAGAGCATTCTGGGAGTGCACAAATCTGTAATCAGTCATCATCGGGAATTCCGTCACGTCTATCGGAACAGATGCTTTTGAAGATTGCACGAACCTTGAAACTGTTGTGCTTGGGAACTCCGTTGAAACCATTGGTGATAGAGCTTTTTATAATTGTCAAAAGCTTCAGTCGATAAATTTTCCCGAATCTGTCAGGGTAATTATGTTCTCATCATTCTACGGATGCACGAGCTTTGAGTCTGTTGTAATTCCCGATACCGTAGAAACACTCGAAGCCTATGTATTTAATGATTGCACTAATCTTGAATCCGCCGAAATTCACGCCAATATAACTTCTCTTGAAGATGGTTTGTTTAGGGGTTGCACGAGCCTTATATCCGTTACCATACCTGACACTGTAACTTCTTTTGGAGATGACACATTCCATAACTGCACAAGTCTTGCTTCCATAACCATACCCGATAATGTAACTTCTATCGGCAGTTATACTTTTTGCGGCTGCACAAGCCTTACATCCGTTACCATACCTGATTCCGTTACTTCTATTGGCGAGTATGCATTTAATGGCTGCACAAATCTTGCTTCTATTAATCTCCCCAAAGCTATAACTTCTCTTAGCAATTCATTATTCTGGGGATGCACAAGCCTTATATCCATTACTATCCCCGCCTCTGTAACTTCTATTGGCAGTTATGCTTTTTACGACTGCACAAGCCTTACATCCATTTATTTCAAAGGTGATGCGCCGACG
>LFRM01242344.1_pt1 | contig 11170 bp, 9 predicted proteins | sample 618341 | NCBI WGS metagenome assembly LFRM01 (sample SAMN03654438, study PRJNA283298) | anaerobic digester metagenome | isolation source: pool of bioreactors CSTR01a, CSTR02a, and CSTR03a thermophilic anaerobic... | place: Denmark: Kgs. Lyngby | collected 2014-05-21
GTAGCTTTGTTTGTGCAAGCAGCAAAAGAGATAGTTGTAGCGATAGCTACTAATAAAATTAATTTTTTCATTTTTGTCTTTAAATTAAACGATATAATTGCTTTGGTTTTTTCAAGCGTGCAAAGATAATAAAGTTTTTATGTTATACAACATGTTTGGACAGTTTAATCTATTATTCATCACATTTTAATTGATACATGAGCTAGTACCCAACAATCTATGATGTGTTGACTTGTAAAAAAACGATGAACAAATTTTTATTGCAAACGTTAAGAAATTAAGTAGTTGAAAATGAATTTATGAACCAATTCAATATTATTTTCTTAATCTGTAGTAATGCATTACTACAGATTAAGATTAAACATAAATCACATATAAAAATTTAGAAGACATGATTAAAAATAAACTAGGATTAAGTTTACTTGCTACAATAGGTTTTTTTCTCATTGTATCTTCATGTAACAGTGGAGATAATTCAAATAAAAGGGTTACACATCACGACAATACTAGTACGATATCACAAGACAATAGCAATGCGATATCGAAGGCTATCTGCGTATTAACGCCAACGGTGGGTAATAATGTTAAAGGGACAGTGACTTTTACACAAACTGACGCTGGAATATTAATTGAAGCGAATGTTGAAGGTTTATCTGAAGGAAAATATGGATTTCATATTCATGAATTTGGAGATATTTCAAAATCAGACGGAACCTCAGCAGGTGGTCATTTTAATCCCGAAGACAAAGAACACGCTGGACCCGAACATGCAATAAGACATGCGGGTGATTTTGGTAATATTATAGCCGACGAGAACGGAAATGCCCATTATGAGCGGGTTGATAGTCTTATATCATTTAAGGGAGTAAATAATATAGTTGGTAGATCAATTATTATACATGAGGATAGCGATGATCTTGTTTCGCAACCTACTGGTGATGCTGGAGGACGGGTAGCTCATGGAGTTATAGGGGTTGCCAAATAAGTAGAAAATACCCTTTTTTTTATGTTCTCTCAGGTCAATAGTTATTTCTTTTGCAACATACATTCAAATTATATACTACTCTTTACTTTGCAAAGTAAATAAAGTAAAGAACTTATAATTAAAAAGGGTTCAATCAGTTTTATTTTTCAAATAAACAGACAAAAAAACGCTCTCGAAATATTTCGAGAGCGTTTTTGCTTATAATATATGTATAAGAGAAGGGTTAATTAATTAACCGTTCACTTTTGCCATGTGCTGAATAAGATCAACAACTTTACTTGAGTAACCCCACTCGTTGTCGTACCATGATACAACCTTTACGAAAGTTGGGCTTAATTGGATACCAGCGTCAACATCAAAAACAGATGTGCGTGCATCACCAATAAAGTCGCTAGAAACAACAGCTTCGTCTGTGTAACCTAAAATTCCTTTTAATGGACCTTCAGATGCTTCTTTCATTACTTTACAAATTTCTTCGTAAGTAGTTTCTTTTTCTAAGCGTACTGTTAAGTCAACTGCAGAAACATTAACTGTTGGAACACGGAAAGACATACCTGTCAGTTTACCGTTTAATTCTGGAATTACTTTACCTACTGCTTTAGCAGCACCTGTAGATGAAGGAATGATGTTTGCAGAAGCTGCACGGCCACCTCTCCAGTCTTTAGATGAAGGACCATCAACTGTTTGTTGAGTTGCAGTCATAGCGTGAACTGTAGTCATAAGACCTTCAAGAATACCAAAATTGTCATGCAATACTTTAGCTACAGGAGCCAAGCAGTTTGTTGTACAAGATGCATTAGATACAAATTGAGTTCCTTTTTCGTATTTCTCTTCGTTTACACCCATTACAAACATTGGAGTGTCGTCTTTTGAAGGAGCAGACATAACTACATATTTCGCACCAGCGTCAATGTGCCCTTGTGCTTTGTCTTTTGACAAAAATAAACCAGTAGATTCAACTACGTAGTCAGCACCAATTGCATCCCACTTCAAATCTGCAGGATTTCTTTCTGCTGAAACGCGAATTTCGTTTCCGTTTACTACTAATTTTCCGTCTTTTACTTCAACAGTTCCGTCGAATTGACCGTGAACGGTGTCATATTTTAGCATATAAGCTAAATAGTCAACTTCAAGTAAGTCATTAATACCTACTACTTGAATGTTTTTATTTGCTTGGCTAGCACGGAATACCATACGTCCAATACGTCCAAACCCGTTGATACCTACTTTAATCATAATTTTAAAAATTTAAATTGTTATATTAAATTGATGTTTTTCTATTTTCAAAGAACAAATGTACTCTTTATTTTCATTTCTGTAAAATATATAATGTCAAAAACCCTGAAAATAGACCAGATATCTTGATTTAAGAATTAAAAAACATCTAATAGAACATATAGATGCATTCAAATTGATTATATTTGCATTTGCTATTTACGAAATTATTAAAACATTAAGATACAACTATGTCTGACGATAAAAAAATTATCTTTTCGATGGTGGGTGTTAGTAAAACATTTCCACCCCAAAAACAAGTTCTAAAAAATATCTACTTGTCATTCTTTTATGGTGCAAAAATTGGCATCATTGGTTTGAATGGTTCGGGTAAATCAACGTTGTTGAAAATGATTGCCGGTATTGAGAAAGAATATCAAGGCGAAATTGTTTCCGATAAATCTTTCACAGTAGGATACTTAGAACAAGACCCTAAGCTTGACGAGGAAAAAACAGTAATTGATATTGTGCGCGAAGGTGTACAGCCAATCATGGATTTGCTGCAGGAATATGAAGAAATAAATTTAAAGTTTGGTTTGCCCGAATATTATGAAGATTCCGACAAAATGGATAAGTTGTTTGTTCGTCAAGCCGATTTGCAAGACAAACTAGATGCATCGGATGCTTGGACAATTGATAATAGACTAGAAAGAGCAATGGATGCATTGCGTTGTCCGCCCGAAGACGAGCCTATTCGTCATCTTTCGGGAGGTGAGCTTCGCCGTGTAGCTCTGTGTAGATTGTTATTGCAAGAGCCAGATGTGTTGCTATTGGATGAGCCTACCAACCATTTAGATGCAGAGTCAATTGATTGGTTGGAGCAACATCTACAACATTATAAAGGAACAGTTATATGTATTACCCACGATAGATACTTCTTGGATCATGTGGCTGGGTGGATTCTTGAGCTTGATCGTGGTGAAGGTATTCCTTTTGAAGGAAACTATACTTCGTGGTTGGAGCAAAAAACCAAGCGCATGGCAATGGAGGAGAAAACTGTGAGCAAGCGTCGCAAAACATTAGAGAGAGAGCTAGATTGGATTCGTATGGCTCCTAAAGCTCGTCATGCTAAGGGTAAAGCGCGTTTGAACTCTTACGAACAACTCTTAAATCAAGACCAAAAAGAGGTGGAAGAGAAATTGGAGATATTTATTCCAAATGGTCCTCGTTTGGGTAACAAGGTAATTGAAGCGCACGGTGTGGCTAAGGCATATGGCGATAAATTGTTGTTTGACGACCTAAATTTTACACTGCCTCCTAATGGTATTGTAGGTGTAATTGGACCAAATGGTGCGGGTAAAACTACATTGTTCAGGTTGATTGAAGGTCTTGAAACTCCCGATAAAGGAACATTTGAGGTAGGTGAAACTGTAGTTACTGCTTATGTAGACCAAACCCACAGCTCTATCGACCCTAACAAAACAGTATATCAAGTAGTGTCGCAAGACTCTGATTTTGTAAAGGTAGGTGGACGAGAGCTTAATGCTCGTGCCTATTTAAGTAGGTTTAACTTCTCGGGAGGCGACCAAGAGAAAATGTGTGGAGTGCTTTCGGGTGGTGAGCGTAATCGCCTGCACCTTGCAATAGCATTGAAAGCCGAAGGCAACGTATTGTTGCTTGATGAGCCTACCAATGATATTGACGTAAATACACTGCGTGCTTTGGAAGAGGGTTTAGAGAGTTTTGCTGGTTGTGCTGTAGTTATATCGCACGATAGATGGTTCTTAGATAGAATCTGTACACATATTTTGGCATTCGAAGGCAACTCAGAGGTATTTTATTTCGAAGGTTCGTATAGCGAGTACGAAGAGAATAAGAAAATGAGGATGGGTAATGTTGAACCTAAAAGGGTGAGATACCGTAAGCTTTAAGGAGTTCTGTAGAACCCTTGCATGCAATGGCTCAGAATACCTTGCTAAGTTTATTAGTAATTTGAGATACATTTATAGGTAGAATAGTAAGGGCGTATGGCATACGCCCTCACTTTCTTAAATATTTTATACTGTTGACAATCTATTTAATATATTCTAAATGATAAACTCTAATTAGTTAAGTATGAAACATCTTATTTCATTCGTTTTTGCTGTAGTTTTTTTGGGTTACTCATGTAGTAGCAATCCAGTAGAAGCTCCAAACAATAGCGGAGCAAAAGTTAAAGTGGGCGTTTTTGACGGTCATGGCGGATCTCAAACTTGTGTTTGGGAGGCAGTTGAGGCAATAAAAATAGATAAAGAGATGGATGTAAGAACTATCACCACATCCGATATTGCTAACGGTGTGTTAGAATCTCTAGATGCAGTTATTATACCTGGAGGTGGCGGTAGTAGACAGTATTTGAATCTTGGACACGAAAACCATGATCGTATTCGTGCTTTTATTGCAAACGGAGGCGGAGCAGTAGGTATTTGTGCTGGCGCTTATTTCTTTTCAAATACACCAGGCTATGCAGGCATTGCCATTAATGGTGCCGAGGCTATTGATATAGAACATGACAATCGTGGACACGGAATGGCAAAGTTTACACTTTCGGAAGAGGGCAAAAGTATTTTTCCAGAATTAGCTGCTCGCGATACTAGTTATGTAATGTATTACGAAGGTCCTGTATTTATAAATGCTCCCGACAGTATCAACTACACATTGTTTGCTACTATGGAGAGCGATGTGCACGAAGAGGGTGGTGCTCCAGCAAATATGACCAATGCAAAGCCGTTTTTTCATGGTAATAACTATGGCAAAGGGCGTGTGTTTAGCACTATTGCTCATCCTGAGGCAACTCCTGGTATGCGTTGGCTCATTCCACGTATGGTAAGATGGACATTAGACTTAGAGTATATAGAGTATAGTGAGAATGCTGTTAGGCCTACTCTGTTTGAAAAAGAAATTCTTTTCAATGTAGATATGCTAAAGCGCGAATCGGCTTACTTTAGAACTTTTTTATATGGTACTCCAGAAGAGAAAGTAGAGGCATTAGACTGGTTAGAAGAGACTGCAGCCTGGGATGCTAAAAGATTAGTGCAAGGGTTAGTTTTCGATTCATCGGCAATGGTTAGAGCAAGAGCTGCTGAATATATTGCCAACTCAGAGTTTACGCACTATCTGCCAGATTTAAAGGCTGCCCTGAAAAACGAGAAAGATGAGAATACAAAAGTTGTACTTGAATCTTCTATTCGTTTCTTAGAGAATATATAACAATAGCAACATTCATTTTGAATGTGAAAAGCTAAATGACTTCGTTTTAATATATATATATAATCTGAATATAATCATTTAGCAAAAATGAAAAAGTTAATAATTATACTACTTATACTTAGTTCCTGTTTGGGCTTAATGGCTCAAACAGGAATTGTTGTTAAAGGTGTAGTGCTAGATGCTGTTAACAGAACACCACTGCCCTATGTAGCACTCTTTTTTGAAGGCACATCGCAAGGCGATTTAACCAATAGTGGTGGCAAGTTCACAATAGCCACTTCTGAAGACGTTGTGCTTGAAAAGCGTTTGAAAGCAATGTTTACAGGTTATCACACCCAAGAGATAAAGCTTAACGCTGATAGTATACACACATTAGAGATATATCTAATGCCTGTGGAATACAAAGATGAGATACCTATTCTAGAAACAATACGCATATTGGGTGATGAGGGACGAAATCCACTGCCGTACTATCTATACCAGATAACCAATATTGTACGTAACAATAATTTACCGTTGGGTAACCCTCAAACCAATAAATTTGACTTATATAGAATACAAGAGATTCCCGCTTACAATCATTTAGAAGGTATACGGCTAAGATTGTCTATGGCTACAAATGCTCGTCTGCACCCAAATTTGTTTGCGAAGGGATATGTGGGGTATGGTTTTAAAGATAGGAAATTGAAGTATAGGGGCGAGTTGGCATGGTCGTTTAACAAGAAAGCCTATCACGACGATGAGTTCCCTCGCAACAGCATAAGAATAATACACGAAGATGATATCTTCTCACCTGGACAGAATCATCCTCGTTTGCCCAACGACTTTCTTTTGTATTCTTATAATCGTTCGCGTAGATCAATGACCTATAGGAAATTTACAGAAGTGAACTACGAAAAGGAGACACTCTATGGATTGTCTTATCAATTGTGGGCTAGGGTGGCTGAGATTCAGTCGGCTTGCCAAATAGAGTACACGCCTTTGGATGTAGAGAAATATACAGAGCCGATGGCGTTGTTGAAATCTAAAAATGCAGGACTCTCTTTACGCTACTATCCAAATGAAGCTTACATTCAAAACAAACGCAATAGAACACATTTCTCCATGACCCAGCCCCTGTTTATGCTATCGCACACCGTGGGTGACAATAGTGTTTTTGGTGGCGATGAGTTGTATCATAAAACAGAGCTGTCTTTTCAAAAAAGAGTTGAGTTTGAGAATTATGGACACTTAGACTTAGTTGCTGATTATCAAAAAGTGTGGACAAAAGCTCCATTTCCTATGCTGTTATACCCAAGTGCTAACAGAGGTTTTATAGTTGATAATAAAGCTTTCTATTTGGTAAGAGCAATGGACTTTATTAATGATGAGCAATTTAGCATTAGGGCAACTTATGTAGCCGACAACCTACTGTTTGCTCGTGTGCCAATATTAAAAGCTTTGGGTTTTAGAGAACTATTTATTCTTCGTGGCTTTCAGGGGAAATTGAGCAACAAGAATATTCCTACCAAAGAGAATGGTCTGTTTGTACTGCCCCAGCAAACCATTACAATGAACAATACACCCTATTTAGAAGGTGTAGTAGGAATTACTAATATACTGGGATTGCTACGTGTGGAGTATATTCACCGATTAACATATCGCAGTCATCCTAATATTCTTTTATTTGGGTTTAGATTAGAAGCTACTTTTTGAAACAAGAAGCAAGAAACAAGAGATATGAAATAAGGGACTAGAAGCTAGAGGGGAAGTTGAAAAGAGCCACCTATTTCAGAACACTTTAATTAATTGTCAATTGCTAGCCCTGTGAAATTGGAGTTTTTATTTAACGGGGTCCATTGTCAATTGTCAAATAACTAAGGTGCTAGTCTGCGCAACATCCACTCATCCCCCGTTTTAATATAAATCAACCTATCGTGCAATCTGCTTTGGCGTCCTTGCCAAAACTCAATAGTGTGAGGTTGCAACACAAAACCTCCCCAATGAGGTGGGCGGGTAATAGGCTTATCATTAAAATCGCTCTCTATTTTTGCTTGTCTAGCCTCTAACTCTTCTCGTCCGTCTATAAAAGTGCTTTGCGGTGACACCCAAGCGCCTATCTGACTACCTTTGGGTCGAGAATAGAAATATTTGTCCGATTCTTCTTCCGATACTTTTTTGGCAACTCCCTCTATTCTCACTTGACGCTCCATCATGTGCCAGTCGAACACAATAGAGGAGTGAGGGTTTTTTATCAACTCAATTGCTTTTCTGCTTTCATAGTTTGTAAAGAAAACAAACCCTTCTTCATTGAAACTTTTAAGCAATACTACTCGTGCCGAAGGTTTGCCATCGGGCGTAGAGGTAACCAATGTCATTGCATTAGGCTCTGCTACTACTTCTGATAAAATAGCTTCTTGCATCCACTTCTCAAATTGAATGATAGGGTTTTGGTCTACCTCGCTTATTGAGAGCGTGTCTTGCATATAATCTTTACGAAAGTTGTGTAAATTTGTCATGTTCTAATTTTTCCTTTTACTTTATTAAAGTAATAAACAACTGTGGGTGCTATTTGTTTGTGGAAATGGTATAATAAGATGACTGTAGGGGCGTGGTTAACCCCCGCCCTATATATCACAACCTTTTAAACTAACCATCAATTTACCAATGCAAAAAACCAATGCAATAGAACTTTCTTGAGGGTGATGTGCATTCAAAGGGCTAAGGCAAGCAGTCGCTACTGCAACAGCATTNNTCTTTGTTAATATTTCTTTTTTCCTTATCTTCGCACATTCAAAGTTCATTGCAAAGAAAATTACTCCATAATACTCATTTATGATAAAGGTACAAGGTATAAACAAAAGTTTTGGAAGCCTGCAGGTCTTGAAGAATGTTGATTTGACCATCAGTAAAGGTGAAATTGTTTCAATAGTAGGTCCTAGTGGTGCAGGTAAAACTACTTTGTTACAAATAATGGGTACGTTGGATAAACCCGATTCGGGTAAAGTAATATTTGAGGGCAACGATGTAACAAAATATAACGACCGCAAGTTATCGGATTTCCGAAACAAGAATATTGGCTTTGTATTTCAGTTTCATCAACTCTTGCCTGAGTTCACTGCACTAGAAAATACCATGATTCCCGCGTTAATTGGAAAAAAAGATCGCACACTAGCAAACAAAGAAGCCAACAATATATTAGAATTGATGGGGCTTGCCGATAGAAAGTTTCACAAACCTGCCGAGTTGTCGGGTGGCGAGAAGCAACGTGTTGCAGTGGCCCGTGCACTTATCAACAATCCTATGATTGTGTTTGCCGACGAACCATCGGGAAGCTTGGATACAGAAAATAAAGATGAACTGCACGCACTCTTTTTTAAACTGCGCGACGAGTTGAATCAAACCTTTGTAATTGTAACCCACGATACGCAATTAGCCAAACTAACCGACAGAACCATCAGTATGAAAGATGGTATTATAGAATAGATAAACAAAAAACAGATTATAAACTCATACTCCTATTATTATGAAATTAAAGCATTTTTTTATGGCAATTACCTGCACTGCACTATTAGCATCGTGCGATGGTGGCAAGCAAGGAGATTCAACTCATCTGGGGCCAATTATTGGAAAAGCATCTCCAACAATTGAAAACGGAATAATGACTCCCGAAGTACTTCACAGTTTTGGGCGAATTGGTGATGTGCAAGTTTCTCCCAACAACAAGGAGTTGCTCTATCATGTTAACTTTGTTGACATTGAAGAGAACAAAACCAACACAGAGATTTTTAAAATGAATGTGGATGGTTCTGAAAAAAAACAACTCACATTTACCAACAACCACGAGAGCAGTGCTCAATGGATTGACGGAGGCAATAAAATTGCTTTTCTAAGCAACCACGAAGGGGCTACGCAGCTATGGGTAATGAATGCCGATGGTAGTGGCATGGAGTGCATTAGCGATGTTGAGGGAGGTATTGAAGGTTTTACATTCTCACCTGACGAAAGCAAAGTAATGTATATAAAAAAAATAAAGAGTGTAGAAACAACTGCCGAACGTCATCCCGATCTGCCAAAAGCTTCAGGTAAGATAGTAGATGACTTGATGTATAAACATTGGGATCATTGGGTTGAAGAAATTCCACACACATTTTATGCAACTATCAAAAATGGAAAACTGGCCGACCATGTCGACCTATTGGAAGGCGAACCTTTTGAAGGACCGCTACTTCCGTTTGGTGGTGCAGGCGATGTTGCTTGGAGTGCCGATAGTAAATCGATTGTATATACATCAAAAAAGTTAACTGGTAAGGAATATGCAGAGTCAACCAACACCGACCTTTATATCTATTCGCTAGAAAATAAAACTACCGAAAATCTTACAGAGGGAATGATGGGGTATGATGTTAGTCCACAGTTCTCACACGATGGAGCACATATTGCTTGGCTAAGCATGGAGCGCGATGGATATGAAGCAGACAAAAATAGATTGTTTGTGATGGATATGGCCACAAAAAAGAAAACATACTTATCAGAAGATTTCGACAACAATGTAGATGATTTTATTTGGGACAGAGACAACAAAACACTTTACTTTGTAGCTGTGGTTGAGGCTAAAACTCAACTATTCTCTATAGACATGAATACGAAAGAGGTGAAAACACTCACATCAGGCAAGCATGACTACACTTCTGTTGCATTGGGTGGCGAGGGGTTAATTGCAAAACGTCAATCAATGTCGCAGCCTGCCGAAATATACTCGGTAAATATTAGCAATGGCGAAGCCACAGAGTTATCTTTCGAAAATAAACATATTCTCGACCAACTAACTATGGGTGAAGTGGAAGAGCGTTGGATTACTACATCAGACGGTAAACAAATGCTTACGTGGGTAGTATATCCTCCTAATTTTGATGCTACTAAGAAATATCCAACAATACTTTATTGTCAGGGTGGTCCACAAAGTGCTGTAAGTCAGTTTTGGTCGTATCGTTGGAACTTGCAAATGATGGCTGCCAATGATTATATTATTGTAGCTCCCAACCGTAGAGGCTTGCCAGGATTTGGACAAGAGTGGAACGAGCAAATAAGTGGCGACTATGGTGGTCAAAACATGCGCGACTACTTATCTGCAATAGATGCATTGGTAAAAGAACCTTTTGTTGACGAAGACAAATTGGGTTGTACTGGTGCTAGTTACGGTGGGTTTTCTGCCTACTGGCTAGCTGGAAATCATGACAATCGTTTCAAAGCATTTTTATCGCATGCAGGTATTTTTAACCTTGAGGCTCAATATCTAGAAACCGAAGAACTTTTCTTTGCCAATTGGGATATGGGTGGACCATATTGGGATAAATCGAATGCTGTAGCTCAGAAAACTTATGCTACATCGCCACACAAATTTGTAGACAAATGGAATACGCCCATTATGATTACGCATGGCGAATTGGATTACCGAATACTTGCTTCGCAAGGAATGATGGCATTTAATGCTGCTAAACTGAAAGGTATACCCGCACGTATGTTATTATTTCCCGACGAAAACCACTGGATATTTCAACCACAAAACGGAGTGTTGTTTCAACGCGAGTTTGCAAAGTGGTTTGATGAGTGGTTGAAGTAGACGCGACAAGAGATAAGAGACAAGGAATAAGGGCAGAGTCTTCTTCGCTGGCGCGGGTCTCCGACCCGTGCTTCTTGTCATGTTGAACGTAGTGAAACATCCCGTTAATGTTTGTGGGT
>LFRM01126696.1_pt2 | contig 11169 bp, 10 predicted proteins | sample 618341 | NCBI WGS metagenome assembly LFRM01 (sample SAMN03654438, study PRJNA283298) | anaerobic digester metagenome | isolation source: pool of bioreactors CSTR01a, CSTR02a, and CSTR03a thermophilic anaerobic... | place: Denmark: Kgs. Lyngby | collected 2014-05-21
CTTACGAGATGAAGTAGAAGCAGAATTAATCGAATCCATGAAAGAGTTCGTAGTCGCAAAATCCTTAATCAATGAATCATTTATTGAAGAGTTGTTTGTAGGGACTGAAACAAACGTGGAGTTAAGTATCCAAGAAAAGAATGTTATGAGTGTCATAGTGCCAGAGATGAACTTTAATGTGAAAGAAGCAGAAGTTTCTTCCGATGTGCAATATGGTTACTTGAACTCAAGCAGTGAAATGGATGACGCGATTGAACGGATTGAAGACGTACTTCCAAAATTACTTGAGTTGAGCGAAATCGAAAAAACGTGCCAATTGATGGCCGATGAAATCGAGAAAACGAGACGGCGTGTGAACGCATTGGAATATCGAATGATTCCGCAATTGCAAGAAACTATTCGTTATATCCAAATGAAGCTAGAAGAAAACGAACGGTCCGCCATTGTCCGTATGATGAAAGTCAAAGACATGGGCCAATCCACCTAAAGAATGCTTTTAACCAGCCCCGAATTCCTTCATGGATTATCCGTGAAGTGAGCGCGGGGCTGTTTTTGAGGACGGTTAAGATTTCAAATCAAGAAAGTCTCAAGTAAATGCGTCTAAATCTGTTTCTACTTGAGACTTTTTAGTATAACTCTCAAGTAGAATGTGAAAAAGTCGATTCTATTTGAGAGCTGCTACTTATTTAGTGTTTTCTCCCCGCCAAAAAGGTCACTTAAATGATAATGAAATGAAAAATCATCACGTTTGTTTTCATGAGCCAGAGTTTGTGTTACACTGATAAGAAATAATGCGGTACCTGAAACGGTAATGCCGATGGATTAAAGTATATAGATGGATGGTGGGTTACTAATGACCGAAAAGGGGTTATTAATTGTTTTATCTGGACCTTCTGGTGTGGGTAAAGGGACAGTGAGACAAGCGATTTTTTCTAAAGGAGAACGTGATTTTATTTACTCCATTTCTGCTACCACGCGTCAAAGACGTGAAGGAGAAGTTGATGGCGTAGATTACTTTTTCAAAACACGTGAAGAATTTGAAGATATGATTAAGAATGACCAACTGTTGGAATATACAGAATATGTTGGAAACTATTACGGAACGCCTGTTGATTACGTTCAAAAGACAATTGATGCAGGGAAAGATATCTTCTTGGAAATTGAAGTTCAAGGTGCAATGCAAGTTAAAGAAAGAATGCCGGAAGGCACGTATATCTTCTTAACGCCACCTAATATGGATGAATTAGAAGCACGTATCGTGAACCGTGGCACTGATGAATCGCCAGTAATCCGCCAACGTATGGAGAAAGCGATTGAAGAAATCGAATTAATGCGGTACTATGACTACGCAGTCGAAAATGACACAGTCGAAAATGCTGTTAACAAAGTGTTAGCAATTATTCAAAGTGAACACTTAAAAGTTTCACGCCTATTAGAGTCAAAATTACCAAACCAAGGAGAGTGATTCAATTATGATGCTATATCCATCAATTGATAAATTATTGGACAAAGTAAGTTCGAAATACACAATGGTCATCCTATCTTCAAAGCGTGCACACGAATTGCACCAAAATGCTGAGCCGTTGTTGGATGAATACAAATCTTACAAGAATGTTGGTCGTGCATTGGAAGAAATCGTTGCTGGCGAACTGACAGCGACAGAGGAAAAATAGTCTTACTAATCAGAACTGCTGTATTTGCTCGTCAAATTCAGCAGTTTTTTAATTTTGTCTAAATTGAGCAAGACTTTGCCTTGATTATCGAGTAAAATAAAAAATAGAAACTCAATTCAAAAGGGGGATGAAACATGAAGCAAATTGCCAAAGTCGTAGTGGATGTGCCGGTTATGCAAACGAATCAACCGTACGATTATGCGATTCCTCCTACATTAATTGATCGCTTACAAGTGGGAATGCGTGTTGAGGTTCCATTTGGTCCCCGACACATTCAAGGATTCATTGTCGCAATCGTCAACGAACCGGATTTCGAAGGTGAATTGAAAGAAATTATTCGCCCGCTCGATTTAGAACCCGTTTTAACAAAAGAACTCTTGCAACTGGGTGAAGATATGGCTGATCAAGTCTATGCATACCGTATCCACTGCTATCAAACAATGCTGCCGCCGGTCATGAAAGCTAAATACGAGAAAGAATTTTATCTGCTTGATGGCCATCAAGCAGAAGATGTTCAGATTGTATTTCAAGGCGAAGACGTGATTAGCTGGGATCGAGCATTAGAAATAGAGGCCTTGCCGCAACTCTTAGAATGGAAAAAACAGAACATTGTCGATATACGCTACCTTGTTAAGAGTAAAGCGCGCGTCAAAAAAAAGACTGTCTATCAAAAAAATATTTCACCTTCAGAAATTGAAGAGGAAATGAATCAACTGTCGAAGCAGGCGAAAAGTCAACGTGCGTTACTTGAAGTCTTAATGGCGATTGAACCAGAAGCGTGGCTGACCAGAGAGCAATTTCGTGAACAATTCGATATTATGCCACGCACATTGCAAATAGCCGTAGAAAAAGGTTGGATGATTACAGAAGACAAAGAAGTCTACCGTGATCCGCTCAAGAACCGCCACTTTGCACAAACAGAAGCAAAGGTTCTTAACGAAGGCCAACAGATTGCCTATCAGGCCGTGAAAGAAAAAATTGATTCCAATCAACATGATGTCTTCTTATTAAAAGGTGTAACCGGAAGTGGAAAGACGGAAGTGTATTTACAATTGATTGGTGAGGTTTTGGCACAAAATAAAACAGCGTTGATGCTGGTTCCGGAAATTGCTTTGACACCGCAAATGGTTCATCAATTTAAAGGACGATTCGGTGGAGAAGTCGCCGTTATGCACAGTCGTCTGTCTACTGGTGAGAAGTATGATGAATGGCGGAAGATTAAGCGCGGTGAAGCACGGGTAGTAGTTGGTGCACGCTCCTCTATTTTTTCTCCCGTTGAGAATTTAGGGATTGTTATTATCGACGAGGAACATGAAACGACTTATAAACAAGAAGAGAATCCGAAATACCATGCCCGTAATGTAGCGATTTACCGGGCGAAATACAATCATTGTCCGGTTGTGTTGGGAAGTGCGACGCCTTCTTTAGAATCGCGCGCCCGCGCTCAAAAGAATGTCTTTCACTTGCTTGAGCTGACGGAAAGAGCGAACCAACAGGCAATGCCGGATGTGCGTATTATCGACATGCGTGAAGAATTTCAGAGTAATAACCGAGGAAATTTCTCGCAAATCTTGCAAGATAAAATCAGAGACCGCATTGATAAAAAAGAACAAACCGTTCTATTATTAAATAAACGGGGTTATAGTTCTTTTATTATGTGTCGTGATTGCGGTTATGTACATGAATGCCCGAATTGTGATATTAGTATGACGTTCCATATGGATACAAAAGGGATGAAATGCCACTATTGTGGACATGAAGAGCCGGTTCCAAACCGTTGTCCAAAATGTCAGGGCAACCAGTTCCGCTACTATGGAACAGGCACACAAAAAGTAGAAAGTGAACTCCAAGAACTTTTCCCGGATGCCCGAATTATTCGAATGGATGTCGATACAACCCGTAAGAAAGGTGACCATGAACGGTTGCTGGCCGCATTTGGCCGCGGTGATGCGGATATTTTGCTAGGAACACAGATGATTGCCAAAGGACTCGATTTCCCGAATATTACTTTGGTAGGCGTTATAAATGCCGACACATCCTTGAGCTTACCAGATTTCCGTTCTTCGGAAAAAACCTTCCAATTGTTGACACAAGTGAGTGGACGAGCGGGCCGATCTGATTTAGTTGGAGAAGTCATTGTGCAGTCCTTCAACCCTGATCACTATGCAATTCGCTATGCACAAAATCATAACTACGACGGATTCTATCGTCAAGAAATGGCATTGCGTCATCAAAGTGGCTATCCACCGTATTATTTCACGACTCAGATTACGGTCAGCGACTTAGATGAGAAGAAAGCCCAGACTAAAATCTATGAAATTAATGCTAAGTTGCGAAATAAGCTGGAAGGCCAGACAATTATTCTCGGTCCATCCAGAAGCTCGATTGCACGTATGAACAATCGTTATTATTTCCAACTATTGATCAAATACAAACAAAAAGAAAACTTGCATGAAGTATTGAAAGAAATACTCGATGCATCACAAAAAGATAATGCAAAAGGACTTTACATCTCGATTGATACGGAGCCTGTTAATTTCTTTTAAGGAGAGAAACACGGATGAAAAAAATTATATTTATGGGAACGCCCGAATTTTCGGTACCTATTTTACAAGCGCTATTTGATAGTGAATATGAAGTAATTGCGGTTGTAACGCAACCGGACCGGCCGGTAGGGAGAAAACGCATTTTGACACCACCGCCTGTTAAAGAGTTAGCGTTGAAATACACTGTACCTATTTTCCAGCCGGAGAAAATTTCTGGTTCAGAAGAAATGGCAGCACTCATCGCACTAGAAGCAGATGTGATTGTGACAGCAGCTTATGGTCAGTTTTTACCAACTAAATTATTGAATGCGCCGAAGCATCGCGCGATTAACGTTCATGCATCGTTGTTACCAAAATACCGCGGTGGAGCACCAGTTCATTATGCTATCATTAACGGTGATAAAGAAACCGGCGTATCGATTATGTATATGGAAAGAAAAATGGATGCGGGAGATGTCCTTTCGCAAAGAAGTATTCCGATTACCTCCTCAGATGATGTACAAACAATGTTTAACAAACTAAGTACATTGGGCCGTGATTTATTAATGGAAACTTTACCGAGGTTATTTACTGGAGACATACATCCGGTTCCGCAAGACGAATCAAAAGTAACCTTTTCACCGAATATTAGTCGAGAAGAAGAACGCATTGAGTGGGAACTAACGGCAACGCAAATTGCCAATAAAATCCGTGGTATGCGTCCATGGCCGGTTGCACATGCAGTATTGAACGGCGAACGTTGTAAGATGTGGGTAGCTGTTCCAACTGAAGAAACAACGCAATCCAAGCCCGGATCGATTACACATTGGGACAAAGAGGGCATCTACGTGGCGTGTGGGCAAGGGACAACACTTAAAGTAACCGAGTTACAACCATCCGGTAAAAAACGTATGACCGTTACTGATTTCTTAAATGGAAATGATATGGAAACACTCGCACAGATAGGATTTGATTAAGATGGCAAAAGGAAAACCAAATAAAATCGTCCATTCTGTCCGTTATTTGGCAATGGAAATTTTAACAGCAATTGAAGTAGAAGGAGCTTATTCCAATATTCTCTTGAATGCAACGATTGAAAAAGAAAAATTGGATGCCAAAGACGCCGGACTTTTAACGACTATCGTCTATGGTGTAACGCAACGTCGGATGACTTTGGACTATGGCTTGACACCATTTATTAAAACACCCGAAAAAATGCAGAAATGGGTCCTAAACTTATTACGTTTGTCAGCGTACCAAATGCACTACTTGGATAAAATCCCAGATCATGCGGTTCTATTCGATGCAGTCGAAATCGCGAAGAAAAAAGGACATGTTGGTATCGCGAAGCTGGTAAACGGCGTTTTGCGTAACCTTCAAAGAAAAGGTCTTTTGGATTGGCAAGAACTGACAGATCCTATTAAACGAATCAGTATCGGAGCAAGTGTTCCGGAATGGCTCGTTAAGAAATTTACAAAAGAATTAGGTAACGAGAAAGCCGAAGCACTCTTTTTCTCTCTATTGGAAGCCCCTTATGTTTCGGTCAGAGTTCAAAATCCAGCTGACTTAGAAATGATTATAGAAGAACTCCAAAACGAAGGAAAAGAAGTTGTTCGAAGTCCGCTTTCACCTGTCGGTATCCGGATTCTATCCGGAAAGGTTACAGATTCGCCTTTATTCAAGCAAGGGAAAATCACTATCCAAGACGAATCAAGTCAGCTTGTTGCACTCTTAGGAAACGTAAAATCAGACGACACCATTCTGGATGCTTGTGCAGCACCTGGCGGTAAAACGGTCCACATGGCCAGTTTCGTGGAGCAAGGAACTGTTCATGCTTTGGATATACACGAACATAAAATTCGTCTTATCCAACAAAATGCGGAGCGCATGAATGTGTCTGATGTGATTGAAACACATCTGTTGGATGCAAAAGATGTCGGTACCGTTTTTGAACCGAACAGCTTCGACACCATTTTTGTGGATGCGCCTTGTTCAGGTCTAGGGTTAATGCGTCGGAAACCAGAAATTAAGTACGGTGTAACGAACCAAATGATTCTCGATTTACATAAGGAACAACTGGCAATCTTACAAGCTGTCACGCCACTTCTAAAAGAAAACGGACGTCTTGTTTACAGTACTTGTACATTAGCAGCTGAAGAAAACCAAGAAACAGTTACTGCCTATTTAGAGAAACATCCAGAAATGAGGAAACAAGCAGTTGATTTTAATCAAGCTGCTATTCCCACTCAAGTGAAAATTGATGAGGGAACACTCCAAATTTACCCTGAGGATTTTGGTACGGACGGCTTCTTCATCTGCACGATGGAGAAAAAGATGCAGTAGAGGAGACAAATAATGATGCATATTGCTTTTAAAAGTGATGTTGGTCAGAATAGAACAACAAACGAAGACTATGTAAATTGGTTTACAAATAGTAGTAAGCAACCATTGATGATTCTGTGCGACGGCATGGGCGGACACCGTGCAGGTGATGTAGCAAGTGAGATGGCTGTTTCCCACATGGGACAAGCTTGGAAAGAAACGACTTTTTCTTCGCCAGAGTCCGTCTCTGTGTGGTTGTTGGATGCCGTTCAAAAAGTTAATAAGCTTATCTTTCAGAAATCATTGGATTTTGTCGATTTGGACGGGATGGGGACGACTTTAATTGCAGCTACCTATTTAAAAGGACAGCTTGTCATTGCCCACGTGGGGGATAGCCGCGCTTATTTGTACCGTGACTTTCAATTCAAACAGTTAACAGAAGACCATTCATTGGTTCATGAACTAGTAAAGTCAGGCGAACTGACTGATGAGGAAGCACGTAATCATCCACAAAGAAATTATATTACGCGTGCTATTGGCGTAAAAGAAAAAATCCAAGTAGATTTAACGTCTATGCCAATTCTTTCTGGAGATTTATTACTCCTTTGTACAGACGGCTTAAGCAGTGTCTTGAGCGACGAAGATTTGAAAAAAGTTCTAAAAAATTGGAAATCAATTGATGAAAAAGTAACAGAATTTATTGATTTGGCCAACCAAGCAGGAGGACCAGATAATATTTCTGTCCTCATTGCATCATTTGAAACGGGAGAGGAGGAGAGAACGTGATAGAAATTGGTACAAAAATCGGCGGACGCTATAAAGTGCTTGCTCTGTTAGGAACAGGTGGAATGGCTCATGTTTATCTGGCACGCGATTTAATTCTAGATCGTGATGTGGCAGTGAAAATTTTGCGCTTTGACTTCCAAAATAACAAAGAAGCATTGCGACGTTTCCAACGTGAAGCTTTGTCGACGACGCAATTGATTCACCCGAATATTGTTTCGGTATATGATGTTGATGAAGATGATGGCTTACAGTACATCGTGATGGAATACATCGAAGGAACGGATTTGAAAGAATACATTCAACAAAACGGACCTACGACGCCAGAAAATGCGATCCATATTATGAGCCAAGTATTGTCAGCGATGGCATTGGCACATCAAAACCGTATTATCCATAGAGATATTAAACCGCAGAACTTATTGATTAATAAAGAGAATACGATTAAAGTAACGGATTTCGGTATTGCGGTTGCTCTTTCCCATACTTCCATTACACAAACAAATTCTTTATTGGGTTCTGTTCACTATATTTCACCGGAACAAGCACGCGGAAGCGTCACAACAACGAAATCAGATGTGTATGCACTTGGGATCGTCTTATATGAGTTATTAAGCGGCGAGGTTCCTTTCGATGGAGAATCGGCTGTATCGATTGCTTTGAAGCATTTCCAGGAAGAGATTCCTTCTGTGCGTCAAATGAACGCAGCTGTTCCGCAAGCGTTGGAGAACGTCATTTTAAAAGCAACAGCGAAAGAACCGGCTGACCGTTACAATACCTGTGAAGAAATGCAGCGAGATTTATTAACAGCATTAAATCCAAGTCGATTAAATGAAGCTGTCTTTATCCCAGAAGCAATGTTGCATGAGACGAGGGTTTTAACCCCGATTCAGCCTGCGACACCTGTCGAAACAAAGGCGGTTCCTATTGTAGAGGAACCGGAAGAAGCAGAAGAATCTAAGAAAAATGAACGCCAAAATAAAAAGAAGAAATCAAAACGCAGTATCTTGCTAATCATCTTTTTCATTTTATTGGCAGCCTTTGGAGCCTTGCTGGCCATTTTATGGTTTAATCGTCCACCAGAAGAAGTGGAGGTGCCGAATGTTGTGAATCAACAAGAAGCTAATGCTCGGACCATGTTAACCGATCTGAATTTTGTGATTGGGGATGTGGAGACTGAGTATAACCCAGATGTAGCTGAGGGCGCGGTGATTCGTACGAATCCGGAAGCAGGCGAGATGCAGGCGGTAGAATCCACAATCGACCTCGTTATCAGTCAAGGTGAAGAGCCGGTGGAATTGCCGGATTACAGAGGAGAAAAATACGGTGATGTACGTTCCGAACTGAGAAGTATGGGTATTAAAGTTGAGCGTGAAGATGTCTATGATGACAGTGATTTAAATACTATTGTGAGTCAGAGTATCGCACCGGAAACGGAAGTCATTCCGTCTGAAACGACTGTTGTACTGCAAGTAAGTCTTGGAAAACAAACATTCACGATGGAAGATATGGCCGGTTATTCACGAGAAGAAGTAGAAAGTTTTACAGACGAATTTGGTCTCGATTTAACGATTGAGAGTGAATATTCGGCTGATGTAGCTGAAGGACTCGTTATTTCACAATCATTGAAACCGAATAGTAACTTTTCAGCCGGAGATTCCGTCACCGTTGTCATTTCACTTGGACCAGCGGAACCAGAGATTTTTATCTTCTCAAAAGCTATTACGATTCCCTATAAGGCACCTACAACACCACCGCGTAACAACAACGGAAACAGTGGGAATAGCCAATCGGAGTCCAGTTCTGCTGAGGTGGAAAAGAATAATCATATCGTCATTTACATGTCCGATTTAGATCATCAAATGACTGAAGTTTTCCGTGAATTCAATATCACAGCGGATACACAAGTTGCGTTAAACTTCCGCATTCGCGAAGGCGAAACAGGTGCGTATCGTGTTGAACGTGATGGCGAAGTCATTATGGAAGAAATGAATTTAAAAGAATAAACGTAGAAAAGAGGCTGGAGAGTAATTTCTCGACCTCTTTTTTTAGACTAAGCATCATTTNNGCATCATTTAATAGCCTATTAGCCTTTTGGGACACACTGTTCTTTGAATTGTTGTATAATAGTAAGAAGAAATAACTGTTAGAAGAGGAAGTGAATTATGCCTAAGGGACAAATAAGAAAAGCAATTAGTGGCTTTTATTACGTTTATTCAGACGGAGTAACATACCAAACACGTGGAAGAGGAAACTTTCGAGTGAAAGACATGACGCCTTTAGTCGGTGACATTGTCGAATTCGAGAGCGGGAATCTGGACGAAGGCGTTCTACTTGCTGTGGATGAACGCAAAAATGAATTGGTCCGTCCACCGATTTCAAATATTGATGTCGGTGTGATTGTCATGTCTGCTATCGAGCCTGAATTTTCAACGTATCTGTTGGACCGGTTCCTCGTGTACTTAGAAGGACAACATATTGATGCGGTTATTTATATTACAAAAACAGACTTATTAAACGAAACGGATCACCAAAAAATAATGGCATTCCAAGAAGATTACCAAGCTTTGGGATATACGATTGTCTTTTCAGACTTCCCTGAATATCGTTCAGTAGATGCATTGTTGGAAGTTATCGGCTCATCTTCAGCCGTCTTTATGGGGCAGTCCGGTGTTGGAAAATCTTCTCTGTTGAACCATATCTTGCCGGAGCTGGATATAGAAACCGGCGAAATTTCAATGGCATTGGGGAGAGGGCGTCATACAACACGACATGTGGAGCTTATTCCTGTAAAGGATGCCTTAATTGCCGATACGCCTGGCTTCAGTAATGTGGAGCTGGAAGAAATTGATGAAGCGGACTTACCTGATTTATTTCCGGAGTTTTTACGCAACCGTGATGATTGTCGCTTCTCAGGTTGTTTACACCTGAATGAACCTAATTGTCGGATTAAACAGATGGTTGAAACGGGAGAAATTAAACAGTATCGTTACGATCATTATTTACAATTTTTAGAAGAAATTCAGAACAGAAAACCGAAATACCATAAAAATAAAAAGTAAGGAATTGATCTATTTATGAAAATTGCTCCATCTATCTTAAGTGCAGATTTTGCCAACTTAGAAAAAGACGTTAAACGCGCTGAAGCAGCGGGTGCCCATTATATCCACGTAGATGCAATGGACGGTCAGTTTGTCGATACCATTACTTTGGGACCAAATATCGTTCACGCAATTCGTCCCCACACAAAGCTTCCATTGGATTGCCATTTGATGGTCCAAAATCCTGAGAAACATATTTCTGCTTTTGCTAAGGCAGGCGCGGATATCATTTCTGTGCACGTAGAAGCGACGCATCACATACACCGGGCCATTCAATTAATCAAAAACGAAAAAATCGCTGCGGGTGTTGTGATTAACCCGGGTACACCTGTATCCACGATTGAATCCGTGCTTGGGGATGTGGATTTAGTTTTGGTGATGACAGTAAATCCAGGTAGCGGTGGTCAAACCTTTATCGAAAGTACATTGTCAAAGATTTCATTACTTAAAGAATTACGTGAAAAACACGGCTATACGTATGAAATTGAAGTAGACGGCGGTATTTCCGACAAAACAGTCAAACGTGTGTTGGATGCTGGAGCTGATGTGTTTGTAGCGGGCTCTTATTTATACGGTGCTCCCGATTTTCAAGCGGCGTTGAAAAAACTAAGAGATGCTGAAAATGCCTAAAAAAGCCGTTATTGTCGCAGGTGGAAATAAAGAGGGACTCAAGCAGATGCTCGCGGCCGAAGACAGAGAAACGTTGCTAATCGGAGTGGATGGCGGTGCACTTTCTTTATTGGAAATGGGAATGACACCTGATAT
>LFRM01193790.1_pt1 | contig 11167 bp, 5 predicted proteins | sample 618341 | NCBI WGS metagenome assembly LFRM01 (sample SAMN03654438, study PRJNA283298) | anaerobic digester metagenome | isolation source: pool of bioreactors CSTR01a, CSTR02a, and CSTR03a thermophilic anaerobic... | place: Denmark: Kgs. Lyngby | collected 2014-05-21
GTGAGAAGCGTCCCCGCACTTGACTTTGAAATGCCTTTAATCGATAATAACATTAGAAAAGCTCTGTTGATCTGGAGGGACTGTACGAATGATAAAGGGTAAAAAGCCTGGGGTCTACGGCAATGAGAGCATTTCATCCCTCAAAGGGGCGGATCGGGTACGGCTGAGGCCAAGTGTTATCTTCGGTTCTGACGGAATTGAAGGTTGTCAGCAGGCATTCTTCGAAATCCTCTCGAATTCAATTGACGAAGCGCGCGAAGGTTTTGGCGACAGGATCGAGGTTATCCGTCACAGCGACCATTCGATTACGGTCAGAGATTACGGAAGGGGCATCCCGGTCGAATTCAATCCTAAGGAAAACCGTTACAACTGGGAACTTGTCTTTTGCGAATTGTATGCAGGAGGCAAGTACAACACCAATGAGGGCGAGAACTATGAGTTCAGCCTTGGTCTGAACGGCCTTGGCGCGTGTGCTACCCAGTACAGTTCTGAGTATATGGATGTGACCGTGTTCCGGGACGGCTACAGATACGACCTCCACTTCGAAAAAGGCGAAAACATCGGCGGGCTGAAGAAAACAAAGTGCGATTATGAAAGCACCGGAACGATCCAGAAGTGGAGACCCGACCTGGAAGTGTTCACGGATATCGACATACCGCTGGATTATTATATCAACACGCTAAAAAAGCAGGCCGTCGTCAATGCCGGGTTGAAATTCATCCTGACTGACGAGTTTTCAGGCAATTCCTATGAGTTCGTCTATCCGAACGGTATCGTCGACTACATCAGGGAAGTAAGCGACGGCAAGAATTTCACCGAGATACAGTATTTCGAGACAAGTACGAAAGGCCGCGACAGGGAAGACAAACCCGAATACCGGCTCAAGATGCAGATTGCTTTCTGCTTCTGCAATGAGGTCAATCTGCTTGAATACTATCACAACTCCAGTTTCCTGGAATACGGCGGTTCGCCCGACCGTGCGGTGAAAGCGGCGTTTGTCAACGAGATAGATAAATGTATCAGGAACAGGGGCAAGTACAACAAGGATGAAGCAAAGATCACTTTTGCCGATATCCAGGACAGCCTCATCCTGGTGACGAATTCTTTCTCCACCATTACCAGTTACGAGAACCAGACCAAGAAGGCGATCACGAACAGGTTCATCCAGGAAGCGATGACGGACTTCCTGAAACAGCAGTTGGAAATATACCTGATCGAGAATAAAGCCGACTGCGATAAAATAATCGAGCAGGTCCTCCTGAACAAGCGCAGCCGCGAGACCGCGGAAAGGACCAGGATAAATATAAAAAAGAAACTGGGCGGCTCGGTCGATATTTCGAACAGGGTGAAGAAGTTCGTTGACTGCCGGACCAAGGATGTGAGCAAGCGTGAACTCTACATCGTCGAAGGCGATTCGGCGCTGGGTTCCTGCAAAATGGGCAGGGACGCAGAGTTCCAGGCCATAATGCCTGTCAGGGGGAAAATACTCAACTGCCTAAAGGCAGAGTACGACAGTATATTCAAGAATGAGATCATCGTGGACCTGCTGAAGGTGCTTGGGTGCGGCGTTGAGATAAAATCTAAGCACAACAGAGACCTTAACACATTCGACCTGAACAACCTCAGGTGGAGCAAAATAATAATCTGCACCGACGCGGATGTTGATGGATTCCAGATCCGGACCCTTATCCTTGCCATGCTTTACCGGCTGGTCCCGACGCTTATCCAGGAGGGTAAGGTGTACATAGCGGAATCTCCGCTGTATGAAATTACTTGCAGGGACAAGACCTATTTTGCTTACTCTGAGAAGGAGAAAATGGAGATACTGGCCAAACTCGAAGGGAAAAAGTACACGGTGCAGCGCTCAAAAGGCCTTGGGGAAAATGAGCCCGAAATGATGTGGCACACAACGATGAATCCGGAAACCAGGAGGCTCATCAAGATAGTGCCTGATGATATAGAAAAAACGGAAACCATGTTTGACATATTGCTTGGCGACAACCTGCAGGGCAGGAAAAACTTCATAGAGGAACACGGCAGCCGCTACCTGGATATGATAGATGTGAGCTGATGCGGGGACAGTTCTCACTTTTTTATCATTTTGAGGCTAGATGTAATAATTCGTCAATACCCTCTTACGGCTCTGCGTGGATTGCAGAACAACAATTGCCGGCAGGCATCGACAGGTTGTGGAGCGAGTTGTTGACCGTGATGGGATGCACTGATTAGGGAAAGCGCTGATGCGGGATGAAAGCCGGATTTGCACCGACCGAAGTAACCGGCGGCCAACCGGGTCATCCTGGCAGACAGACGGATCACTGGTTCGTTTAGCCTGCGTTGCACGGTACCTGTCGGCACCAGTTAACAGTTTGCCGGTAAATGTGTCAAAAAGTTGAGAACTGTCCCCCTGAATTTTACCTTCCCCAGGTATTTACATGCTAGGCGATGGAAAAACCGAGGTGAACTTCCCGGTCGTATGAGCGGCCAACGGAAATGGGCCGGGTACCCGTTTGAGCAATCAACAGAAGAATTAGCTGATGAGCTGGATTATCAACTAAATGTTCAATAAAATAATCAAACAAATGATAAAAAGGTGAGAACCGTCCCCGCTATATTATTGCAGGAAAGGTGCTGTTATGTCGGACAAGAACCTGATTATCCAAAAGATACCGGAAACACTGGAAAAAAACTATATGCCGTATGCGATGAGCGTCATCGTCTCGCGCGCGATCCCGGAGATCGACGGCTTTAAGCCTTCCCACAGGAAGCTGCTGTATACCATGTACAAAATGGGGCTCCTGACGGGCAACCGCACCAAATCGGCAAACGTCGTAGGCCAGACGATGAAGCTGAATCCGCACGGCGACATGGCCATTTACGAGACACTGGTCAGGCTGACCAGGGGCAACGGTGCGCTGCTGCACCCGTATATCGACTCGAAAGGCAATATGGGTCGCCAGTATTCCAGGGACATGCAGTTCGCTGCCCCGCGTTATACGGAGGTCAGGCTGGAGAAGATCTGCGAAGAGTTGTTCCGGGACATGGACAAGAATGCTGTCGACTTCGTCGATAATTACGACAGTACGATGAAGGAGCCGACGCTGCTGCCGGCGACTTTCCCCACCGTCCTCGTGAATGCGAACCAGGGCATTGCCGTCGGTATGGCCAGTAACCTATGCAGCTTCAACCTCAAAGAGGTGTGCGAGGCAACGATCGCCTACATAAAGGATGAGAACGTGGATCTGCTCGAGTATATCAAGGCCCCGGACTTTTCGACCGGCGGAGCCCTCATATACAATGAGAAGACCATGAGAGAAATCTATGAAACGGGCCGGGGCAGTTTCAGGGTCAGGGCAAAATACAATTACGACAAGAAAAACAGTTGCATCGAAATATATGAAATACCTTACACGACGACAACGGAAGCGATAATCGACGCCATAGCAGGGCTTGTCAAAAACGGCAGGATAAAGGACATCACGGACGTCCGCGACGAAACCGATTTGGACGGGCTGAAGATCACGCTGGATATCAGGAAGAGCGCCGACGCGGACGCCATCATGAACAGGCTTTACAAGCTGACCCCGCTTGAGGATTCCTTCAGCTGTAATTTCAACATCCTAATCAATGGCACCCCCCGTGTAATGGGCATCAGATCGATCCTTAAGGAGTGGGTCACATTCAGGATCAACTGCATTAAGAGGCAGACGCAGTTCGATATAGAAAAGAAGGAAGCCAAGCTGCACCTGTTGCTCGGCCTGCGCAAGATCCTGCTGGACATAGACAAGGCGATCGCGATCATAAGAAACACTGAAAACGACGAGCAGGTCATCCCCAACCTCATGGAAGGTTTCGGCATTGACAAGCTGCAGGCTGAATTCATAGCTGAGATCAAGCTAAGGAACCTGAACCGCGAATATATCCTGGACAGGGTCGGCGAAGTGGAAACGCTGCAAAAGGAGATCGCCGACCTCAAGGATATCTATGCCAGCGAGAAGAGGATCAGGCAGATCATAATAAAGCAACTCGGCGAAGTGGCGAAGAAATACGCGCAGCCAAGGCGGACGGAAATCATCTGTGAGACGAGCATCGAGGAAATAACACAGGAGCACATGGTAGAGGATTACAACCTCAAGCTGTTCCTGACGGAGCAGAACTACATCAAGAAGATCCCGCTTGTTTCGCTGCGGTCCAATCCCGAGCAAAAGCTCAAGGAAGACGACGTCATCATACAGGAACTCGAGACCCACAACAAGGCAGAACTGCTCCTGTTTTCGAACAGACGCACGGTGTACAAGATGCGCATATACGATATACCGGACTGCAAGGCGAGTTCGCTGGGCGAATACCTTACAAACCTGCTTCAGCTCGAAGAGGATGAAAGAATAATCTATATGACGGCGACGGACGATTACTCCGGCTGGATGCTGTTTTCGTTTGAAAACGGCAAATGCGCCAAGATAACGCTGGAGAGCTATGCTACAAAGACCAACAGGAGAAAGCTTGCCAATGCCTATTCGGACCTTTCGCCGCTTATTGACATAAGGTACCTGGCAGAGGACACCGACCTTGTCGCTTACAGCAGCATAAACAAGGTGCTGGTATTCAGCACTGCGTCCATCAACCCCAAGACCACGCGGGATTCCCAGGGGGTCCAGGTCCTGAAATCGAAGAAAGGGAGCAGGATGTGCGCGGTGAAGACACTCGAGGAATCAGGGATCAAGAATCCCGATTACTACCGCACGAAGAGCATCCCTGCTATCGGATGTTATTTAAGGGCAGAAGACTTTGAAGACAGGCAGATCAGGATAGACTGCACATGATCTTGGTCGCATAAGCGGCACAGTGCCGCCGGCTGCGGCTATCCGGTATAAGGGCGTCAGCAGTTGACCCGTAGAAAAAGGCCGGCAGATAAACGGTATTACGGCGGCAGCTAAACAGTGGCAAAAGACCGGCGGAAGCCTGGTATGACGCCGACAGCAGCTGATTTGTAACATGCGTCCGTCGATTGCGGAAAAACGGCAGGAGCCCGGCATTTGCGGATAAACGTCAAAGGACTGGGATCTGAGGACAGGGGCATAATATTGACAGGAGGATATTCGCGGTCTAATATATTGGCACAGCACAACGCTGCAGGAAAATGAACCTTACGGACAGCGCATCAAACGGGGCTTCCCGGCAGCAGATGCAATAAGTCGAATGTAAATAAAGTGACTGGTTTGGGATTTGGTGATGGGAAACGAAAGTTCAACAGGAAATATCAGGCCTGGAGAAAGGAGAAATACCCGGCCTGACGGAACGGGGACTACCCGATCCGGCAGAGTAAGAAATACCAAGTCTGACGGAACGGGGAATACCAGGTTTGACGGCACGGGCAATACCAGGGCTGACAGGAAAGAGAATGCCAGGCCTGGATGGAAACGAAATATCAGGTCTGACGGGGATGGAAATGTCAGGCCTGGCAGAAAAGAAAACATCGGAACAGGCGAAAACAAACGGAAAGCAGCAGTTTACATCGTCCTGACAGCAGTGTTTATAGCCGCGGTAACCTATGCCGGGATCAGGCTGGGTCCGAGGCTGACCGAACTCGCCAGGAAACCTGATGAACTGAGGGAATGGCTCAATTCATTCGGCTGGAAAGGAGTTATCATATTCATCGGGATACAGGTGCTGCAGGTCGTTATCGCTGCGATTCCCGGTGAATTTACACAGTTGGCCGGAGGCTATTTGTACGGAACGTTTTTCGGCACCGTATACTCTCTGGCCGGCATCGTGATCGGTTCCGTGATCGTGTTCTATGCGGCGCGCCTGCTCGGCTATCCGCTGGTGAAGCTGCTTGTTTCGCCAAAACAGCTTGAGAAGTTCAGTTTCATGCTCAACAGCAGCAAATCTGAAGCGGCCATGTTCATATTGTTCCTGATACCCGGCATCCCCAAGGACATACTCACATATATCGCCGGGCTGACCCCCGTAAGGCCGTTCAGGTTCTTCGTGATAATAACCATCGGAAGGCTCCCGGCTTTACTGGGCTCTTCATTTATCGGACACAACACACAACTGGGCAACTACGGCATTGTGATTGCCGTATCGGTTGCTGCCTGTATCCTGTTCTTCGCAGGCGTTTTATTCAGGGACCGGATAATCGACTGGGCACACAGGTTGATAAAGAAGGACGGGGAACCTGACAGCGGCGGAAATACCCGGTCATGATCCGGATTACGGAGGATCGCGCAAGATTTCTTAAAGNNTCCATAAAGGACTTCCATAAAGGACTTTCACAAAAGACTTTCATAAAAGACTCATAAAGGGCTTTCATGAAAGGTTTTCATGATAGATTCCCGAAAGATATGTTAGATGCCTGGGAATTGGAAATTTCGAAACCTGGATCAGAAAATTTCAATGTCCTTCAATAGACGGCAGATGGTTATTGCGGTTTCGGAGGTTTACGAAAGATTGCAGAGGATCGAGGAAAGCCATGCAGGATCGCTAAGGGTAGGCAAACTTGGCTGCCCGGCAACGAAGGTCAACGATAAACTGTCCGGCAACCAAAAGTCGACATTATATTGCCTGGCAACTGAAGTTCGACAGTAAACTGACTGCAACCGAATGCCTGCAGCGAACTGCCCGGCAACCAAAAGCCGGCTGAAAAACTGAAATGGCCGGCGTATCGCTACACCGGCCGTGTTCTGCCTTGAATCGGTATGGTTGTGCATATTACTCGCTGCTCGGCGCATTGCCCTGCTTTTAGCGGATTTCCATTTAGCTTCTTGCTGCCATGCCCGCCTTTGCATATCCTGCTTCCCTTGATCCGGCGCATGCACGGCGTCTGCCTGCCGCTTACTGTTTTCTGAGGAACCGCTTACCCTGCAGTAACTTCCTTCTTTCTGAAGAACTCATTGTACAGCGCCTTTATCGCCCTGTCTTTCTCGTAATCCTTAATGCCGAAGATCATACTGACCTCAGACGGACCCTGGGTTATCATGTCCAGGTTGATGTTCTCCCTCGCCAGTGCCCCGGAGGCACGTGCAGTAATGCCGACCGTGCTTCGCATGCCTTCACCCACGATCATGACGAGGGCGAGGTTCCGCTGTACCGAGATGTCGTCGACTTCCAGTTCCTTGATGATACGTTCGACTATCCGTTTTTCCTTTTCCTCGGTCAGGTGGACCTGTTTCAGTATGATCGTAACGTTATCGATACCTGACGGCATGTGCTCGAAGGGGATATGCTCCTCTTCCAGGATCTGGAGCAGCTTGCGGCCGAAGCCTATCTCGCGGTTCATCAGGTATTTTCCCACGTAAATGAAGCAGAACCCGGCGTCGCCGGCGATGCCCACGACAGGCTCCGTGATGTTGTGGCGTTCCTTCACGATGGTAGTCCCGGGGGCCGACGGGTTGTTCGTGTTCTTGATCCTTACGGGGATGCCCTTTTTGAAAACCGGGACAAGCGCTTCTTCCTGCAGCACCGTGAATCCTGCGTAGGAAAGCTCACGCATTTCACGGTATGTAANNTAAAGATCCGCGTCAACAGCAGCGGCAAGGATCGAACCTGTGATGTCTGAGCCGCCCCTGGGGAATGTAACGACCTCGCCGCTCAGTGAGTATCCGAAGAAACCGGGAAATATCGTGATGCCCGGGTATTCGGAAAGTGATCTCAGATTCTCGTATGACTGCGGAAGCACCTGGGCATTCCCATATTCGTCGCTCAGAATGAGACCGGCATCTTTTGGGCTAACATACCGGGCATCGTGCCCGAGGCTTTGCAGGTACGTGGCCACAAGCTTCGCGCAGTTGTCCTCGCCTGCAGCCTTCAGGTTGTCGATATACTTGCCTCTGTCCGACTTGTCACTGTCAAGGCGCGCCCATATATCAGCAGCGACAGTCTCTGCAAAGCTGCCCGGCAAGCCGAGCTCGGAAGCGATCTGCGCATACCTTGTCACGACCGCCTCCACCTCGGTATCGGCATTTCCCTTATCGAGACCTGCCTGCGCACAAGCTATCAGCATATCCGTAACCTTGATATCGTCCCTGTGGCGCTTGCCAGGCGCGGAAACGACGATGATCCTGCGCTCCGGGTCAGATGTGATGATATCGCAGACTTTTTTTATCTGACTGGCAGATGCCAGGGAAGTACCGCCAAACTTTGCAACGATCATCAAACCAGCTCCTACTATATCTGTTTTCATCATATTATCACACCAGACAAAAGGTTATGTCAATAAAAATTCAATATAATATGCATGGAAAATTGAAAAATTTAAAGCTATAATGGTGGGGACAGTTCTCACCTTTTCAACACTTTGATAAAAAATAACAGGCACAGAACGGTTATTGGCTGTATAAAATCAAAAGACCGGTATGAACTGGTTGGGCGGCAAATAACTCTCGGTCCGGAGTTTCCGTGAGAAACGCAAGGATAACGGATAACAGGAACGGGTATAAAGAGATAAACGGGTATAAACTGATAAATGACGAACACAAATAGACCGGGATTAATAGCCAGGATCAATGACAACGATAAAATGCATGGGCAAAGATGACAGGGGCCGAATGATAAAAGTAAGGATTGTCCCTCGACGCACTACAGGCTAAAAAGGTGAGAACTGTCCCTGGAGTACTGCAGGCTGAAAAGGTGAGAACCGTCCCCGGAAGAGAATGATAGCTATCCAGGAAGTTGCGGCAGATATAAAGGCAGGACTATTCAAAAAGTCAAAAACGTGAGAAGTGTCCCCGGGGGAACCCGAGGGAAAGGAGGATATATGCCTGAGTTTAAAATAGTTTCGGAATACAGGATGTGCGGCGATCAGCCGGAAGCAGTGGATAAGCTGGTAAAGGGTCTGAACAGGGGCTACAGGCACCAGACGCTGCTGGGGGTGACTGGCTCCGGGAAGACCTTCACGATGGCGAACGTTATTGAAAAGGTCCAGAGACCGACACTGGTCATAGCGCACAACAAGACGCTGGCTGCCCAGTTGTGCAGCGAGTTCAGGGAGTTTTTCCCCAACAACGCCGTCGAATACTTCGTCAGCTACTATGACTATTATCAGCCGGAGGCATATATACCGTCCACTGACACATATATCGAAAAGGATTCGTCTATCAACGACGAGATAGACAAGCTGAGGCACTCCGCCACAGCAGCGCTTTTCGAGAGGCGGGACGTGATCATCGTAGCGAGCGTATCCTGCATCTACGGCCTCGGCGACCCCGAAGACTATACGGACCTGATGATATCACTGCGCCCCGGAATGATAAGGGACAGGGACGAAGTGATCAGGAAGCTGGTGGACATCCAGTACGAAAGGAACGAAATAGACTTCAGGCGCGGCAGGTTCAGGGTCAGGGGAGATGTGATCGAGATATTCCCGCCAGGTTCGACGGACCATGTCCTGAGGGTGGAGTTCTTCGGGGACGAGATCGAAAGGATAACGGAAGTCGATTACCTGACCGGCGAGATCATAGGGATGCGCACCCACGCTGCCATCTTCCCTGCGAACCATTACGCGACGACAAGGGAGAAAATGCTGAAGGCCGTTGCGTCGATAGAGCAGGAACTGGAGGAAAGGCTCAGTGAACTCAGGTCCCAGGACAAGCTGCTGGAGGCACAGAGGCTTGAACAAAGGACCAGGTACGACCTTGAAATGCTGCAGGAAGTCGGCTTCTGCCAGGGTATAGAGAACTATTCGAGGCACATAAGCGGCAGGGCGCCCGGCAGTCCGCCCTATACGCTGCTGGATTACTTCCCGGATGACATGCTGGTCTTCATAGACGAGTCCCATGTGACCATCCCGCAGATCGGCAGCATGTACAACGGGGACCGCTCAAGGAAGGAATCGCTGGTGGAATACGGCTTCAGGCTCCCGTCGGCGTTCGACAACAGGCCTCTGACGTTCGAAGAGTTCGAAAGCAAAGTAAAGCAGGCCATATACGTAAGTGCCACGCCCGGTAAGTATGAAAGGGAACATTCTCAGCAGATCGTCGAGCAGATAATCAGGCCGACGGGTCTGGTGGATCCGGAAGTCGAGGTGCGTCCGGTGAAAGGCCAGATAGATGACCTGATCGGCGAGATCAGGATGCGCGTCGAGAAGAAGCAGAGGGTCCTCGTTACCACGCTGACCAAGAAAATGGCCGAGGATCTCACGGCCTACCTGAAGGAACTGGGCTTCAAAGTCGAGTACCTGCATTCCGACGTGGAAACCCTCGAAAGAGTCGAGCTTCTGCGGGACCTCAGGCTTGGCGTGTTTGACGTTCTTGTGGGCATAAACCTGCTGAGGGAAGGGCTCGATCTTCCCGAGGTGACCCTTGTTGCCATCCTCGACGCCGACAAGGAAGGGTTCCTTCGTTCCGAGACATCGCTGATACAGACCATCGGACGTGCCGCAAGGAACGTCGAGGGCAAAGTCATCATGTATGCCGACACGATCACGGATTCCATGCAGAGGGCCATCAGCGAGACCAACAGGCGAAGGAAGATACAGATGGAATACAACCAGAAGCACGGGATCACGCCGACGACCGTCCAGAAGGGCGTGCGCGATACGCTTGAAACGATCAAGGCTGCGGAGGACGATGCAAAATACACGTTTGGGCAGGATACTGAGCACATGCAGAGATCCGATATCGAGGCGCTGATCAGCAAGCTGGAGAAGGAGATGAGGGAAGCGGCAAGGGAGCTCCAGTTTGAAAAGGCTGCCTTCCTGAGGGACAGGCTGAAAGAACTCCGAGAGAAGCTATAGTGACAGCCGAAAAAATCTGAAAATGTGAACATATGTTACAAAAAACGTTTCACTAAAAGACAGAAATGACAATTTCGATGTCCGGAAGAAAATCGAACGGATAAAAGCCGGAAAAGCTGACAGTATCGGCAGTATCGGGTAAAATCGTCACAAAGGCATAAGTTTGCCGGGGAAAGAAAGGGCAGTGTATACTGTCGAAAAAGTTCAATAAAAGTTTAACGATTAACCATATTCGCGGTTCTGCGGCGAAAAAGGACTTCTATCCGGTCAAAAAAGAATGATCCCCGTCGAGCAAAAAAGCATATATCCAGCCTGTTACACCTGTCGCCAGACAGGTTGCTGGTGCTCAGGACAAGTGGCCGCAGCCAGCATTTCTGGCAGCGCTTCAAACTAAAGCCGATGCGGCAGCCAACACTGCAACTGGTTGTGCTG
>LFRM01260987.1_pt1 | contig 11167 bp, 16 predicted proteins | sample 618341 | NCBI WGS metagenome assembly LFRM01 (sample SAMN03654438, study PRJNA283298) | anaerobic digester metagenome | isolation source: pool of bioreactors CSTR01a, CSTR02a, and CSTR03a thermophilic anaerobic... | place: Denmark: Kgs. Lyngby | collected 2014-05-21
AAAAATCTACTGATCTTTGTACCTACCATTGAAATCGCTAAGCGTTTATCCAGAGTCTTAAGGATTCCTTGTGTCCACTCGAAAAGTCATAATAAGGAAGTTATCATTCAGGATTTCGCTAACAAGAAGTATGATCATTTAATCTCAACAACGATTCTTGAACGTGGTGTTACCTTTGAAGGGGTAAATATTTGTGTACTCTTTGCTGAAAACGCCGTCTTCTCGAAGGCTTCGCTAATTCAAATAGCGGGTCGGGTAGGCCGGAGCCCAAAGCATCCAAGCGGTCATGGATTGTTTTTGGCTAGTAAGCAATCGAAAAAAGTTGAGGAGTGTATAGCATTGTTGAATATGATGAATGCTTAATCTGTCATGATTCGATCTTAGTTGGTTTATCTTTGTTTGCCTTGATTACAAATGATCAAATTTGTCGCAAATGTCGAAGTGATTTAAAAATAAATATTAAAATGACAAAATTTCATGGCCATCAGTTAATCACGCTTTACAAGTATGAACTAGGTCGTAAGTTATTAATTAGATACAAAGATTATTTAGACACGGCTTTGTCTCCCATATTTCTTAGCCCTTTTAATATCTTGTCCAACTTTATTTTTAAGGGCTATTCACTTGTATTAATTCCTTCATCAGAGTCAATGCGTAAGCGGCGTGGTTTTGATCATTTAGATTTGATGCTGCAAGCAATCAGATTGAAGCAATTTAAAATATTGGCTAAGGGTGATTCGCTGCAAAGATTTAGTAAGGATCGACAAGTTAAGTTTAGACTTTTAAATGACCAACCTTTAAAGAAAGTAATAATTTTTGATGATGTTATAACATCAGGTAATTCGATTAAAGCGGCACTTGATTTACTTGTGCCAATTAGTGATTCGATTATCATAATTTGTTTGTTTAATAATTTAAGTGAGGTGAGAGAATGATCGGTGAAGTTAAGTGGTTTGATGATGAAAAAGGTTTTGGTTTTATTTGTCAAGAAGATGGTCAGGATGTCTTTGTGCATTATTCGCATATACTCCAGGAAGGTTACAAATGCTTAGTTGCAGGAGATAAGGTTGTCTTTGATGTTATCCAAGATCACAAGGGTCTACAGGCGCGTAATGTCAGCTTAAAGTCCTAATTTACTCAAAATTCCTATAATAGGTGTAAACGCTACCCTTTTTTGCTAGATTTCTTTGATTTTTGAGAAACTTGTTATATAATTAAAATACGTATATGCGTGGAAAGGGTAGATATGAAATGGTTGGAAAAGTTAAAAGATTTAATCAAACTAAAGGTTTTGGCTTTATCGAGACAGAAGACAATGGGGATGTATTTTTTCATTTCTCGCAGTTAGTCATGGAAGGTTTCAAAACTATTGAAGAAGGTACCGAGGTTGAATTCGAGCTGGTCGAAGGTGATCGCGGTCTTCAAGCACACGACATAGTTAAACTATAAAATGTGAATATTGAATTTAAGAAGGTGGAGACACCTTTTTATTTTGAATAATCATGAATAAATTTTCGTCTTTATGGTATACTTTTATGAGATGTAGATGGAGGACATAATATGAGTTTTATTAAAAAAATGTTTAATAACATGTTTTCTTATGAGAATAAAAGATTAGATCAAGTAGAAAAAATAGTAGATGAAATTTTGGCTTATGATCAATTGATGCAAGCTGCAAGTGATGATCAGCTAAAAGATAAAACAGTTGAGTTTAAAGAAAAGTTAGCTAATGGTGCTAGCTTAGAAGATATCTTACCTGAGGCTTTTGCCTTAGTTCGTGAAGCAGCTTATCGTGTAATTGGTGAGAAGCCATATCCAGTTCAGTTAATTGGTGGAATTATCTTAAATGATGGCGATATCGCAGAAATGAAAACTGGGGAAGGTAAAACTTTAACTTCAGTCTTACCAGTTTACTTAAATGCTTTAAGTGGAAATGGTGTTCATGTTATTACAGTTAACGAATACCTAGCTAAACGTGATGCCGAGTGGATGGGTCAAATCCACGAATTTTTAGGTTTATCGATTGCTTACAACTATCGTGGTTTAACTAATGCAGAAAAGCGTGAAGCTTATAATGCCGACATTACTTATACAACAAACTCTGAGTTAGGGTTTGATTACCTACGTGATAATATGGTTACTGATATTAATGAGCGTGTTATGCGCGGATTAAACTTTGCTTTAGTTGATGAGGTTGACTCGATCTTAATTGATGAGTCACGTACACCTTTAATAATTTCTGGTGGTTCTCGTCAAACAGCTGGCCTTTACACACAAGCAGATTCATTTGCGAAAACATTAAAAAATAATGAAGATTTCGATATTGACCTTAAATCAAAAACAGTTCAGTTAAATGAAACTGGAGTTGAGAAGGCTGAGCGTTACTTTAAGATTGATAACTTATACTCAGCGGATAACACTAATACTGTCCACCATATTAATATGGCGCTTAAAGCTAACTATACTATGAGTAATGAAGTTGAGTATGTAGTTCGTAATGATGAGATCGTAATTGTTGATCAGTTTACTGGTCGTATGATGGAAGGTCGTGCTTTCTCAGATGGACTTCACCAAGCTTTAGAAGCTAAGGAACATGTAACGATTAAAGAGGAAACTTCAACGTTGGCGACAATTACTTACCAAAACTTCTTTAGACTATATAATAAATTATCAGGTATGACTGGTACTGCGAAAACTGAAGAAGAGGAGTTCTTATCAATCTACAACATGCGTGTTGTCGAGATTCCAACCAATGTTCCAATTGCCCGTCAAGATTTACCAGACTTAGTCTATGGAACACAGAAGGCTAAATTTGCGGCTTTAATTGAAAGAATTGAAGAAATCAATAAAACGGGTCAACCAATCTTAGTTGGTACTATTTCCGTTGAGACCAGTGAATTTGTTGCCAAGATGTTAAAACAAAGAAGAATTCGTCACCAAGTATTAAACGCTAAATTCCATGAGAAGGAAGCGGATATTATTCAACGTGCTGGATTTAAAGGTTCCGTCACAATTGCGACTAACATGGCTGGTCGTGGGACTGACATTAAGATTTCTGATGAAGTTAAAGAATTAGGTGGTCTAGCCGTATTAGGTTCTGAGCGTCATGAATCACGTCGTATTGATAATCAGTTACGTGGTCGTGCTGGACGTCAGGGTGATCCTGGTATGTCACAGTTCTTCGTTTCAATGGAAGATGAGCTAATGGTTCGCTTTGGTAGTGAGCGCTTTGCAGGCTTAACTAATGAGCTAGGCGATACTCCGATTGAATCTAAGATCTTTACAAATGCAATTGGTACTGCTCAAAAACGTGTTGAAGGGGTTAACTTTGATGTTCGTAAGTCATTATTAGAATATGATGATGTCTTAGCACAACAAAGAGCAACCATTTATGAACAAAGAGATTACATCTTAGAAAACGATGATATTCATGTTATTGTCCAAGAGATGTTTGAAAAAACAATTAATGATTTAGTCTTAGCTAATGTTTCAGTTGAAGATGCTAGTCTTGATTATGCAGGAATCTTAGTATCTTTAGATCACTTAGGTTTTGATGGTATTATTCAATCGAAAGATATTGAAGGCTTAGAGTCGGCTGAACTAGTTAATAAAATTAATAAAGTTGCTTGGTCATACTATGAACAAAAAACTAAGCCAGTTAAGAACCAAGTTGCGAAAGTTGAGAAGAATGTTGTCTTAAGAATTATTGATAGACAATGGGTTGACCATATTGATACGATGAGTCACCTGCGTGAAGGGATTCATCTAAGATCTTACGCGCAATCAAATCCACTACAACAATATATTGAAGAAGGATTTACTTTATTTGAAGAAATGATGAATAATATCGCGCAAGAAGCTACGCAGTGGTGTATGCGTGTTGAAGTTAAGGAAAGATAATATGCAGTTACATGAAATTAAGAAATTAGTAGAAAGCTTAGATAACAAATTCGTTGCGCTACGAGGTTCGCTTTGACTTAGAGGTCAAAGAAAAATTAATTGAAGAATTAAATGCGAAAACTTTGGCGGATGGCTTTTGGTCTGATCAAAGAGGAGCGCAAGTAGTAATTAATGATTTGAACTATAATCGTTCAATCGTTAATGAATATAATGATATTAAAAAAGCTTTAGAATCAATCAGTGAAACATATGAATTAATCCGTCTTGAAGAAGATGCGGATATGTTAGCTATGTATGAGGAAGAGTATCATGAACTAGAAGATAAGTTTAATGAGTTTGAACTTAAGGTGCTCTTAAGCGGTAAGTATGATAATAATACAGCGATTGTGGAAATTCATCCGGGCGCTGGTGGAACTGAGAGTCATGACTTTGCTTCGATGCTTTATCGTATGTATACGCGCTATGCTGAGAATAAGGATTATAAACTTGAAGTTATGGATTACTTAGCTGGTGAAGAGGCTGGCTTAAAGTCAGTGACATTTAAGGTTAGTGGTCCACTAGCTTATGGTTATTTTAAGAGTGAGAAGGGTGTACATCGTTTAGTCCGTATTTCTCCTTTTGATTCATCAGGGCGTCGCCATACTTCCTTTGCGGCTGTTTCAGTAACACCTGAGATTGCGGATGTGGAGTTAGATATTCCTGATTCTGATATTACGATGGAAACCCATCGTGCAACTGGTGCAGGTGGTCAGCATGTTAATAAGACTGATTCTGCAGTACGTTTAATTCATAAGCCAACTGGTATTACTGCCGGTTCGCAATCAGGCCGTTCACAGCATGCTAACCGTGATGAAGCAATGGCTTTATTAAAGGCGCGTGTTCTTCTTTTAATGGAAGAGGAACATATTGCGGAGTTAGATAAGATTACTGGTGTTAAATCAGCAATTGAATGGGGTTCGCAAATTAGGTCTTATGTCCTGCATCCTTATACTCTAGTTAAGGATACGCGCTCTAATTATGAGGAAGGTAATGTTGATAAGGTTTTAGATGGTGAGATTGATGGTTTCATTTATGCTTATCTTAATTTAGGTGGTAGTAAATGATGAAGTTAATTAAAAAGCATTATAAGTCGATCTTTATGATTGTGTTTGGGAATATAATTTTGGCCTTTGGAGTTTCTTTTCTAATTTTGCCAAATCAGATCTTAACTGGTGGGATCTTTGGGGTTGCGATTGCGCTTAAGCCAATCTTACCTAATATCGATACTAATTATATTGCTTATACTATGATCGCGATTACCTTTATATTAGGGGCAGTCTTCTTAGGTCGTAGTTTTGCGGTTAAGACAGTCTTGTCCTCTATCATCTATCCAATCTTTTTGGAGATGTTTCGTTATTTCCCAATTACGATTACAAGCGATCCACTCTTAGCTTCCTTATATGGAGGCCTAATTACTGGGGTTGCACTTGGGATTGTCTTTAGGGCAAAGGGATCAACGGGTGGTATGGATGTCTTTCCACTGATAATGAAAGCTAAGTTTAATGTTAAACCGGCGACTGGAATTATTCTTGTTGATGGATTGACAGTCTTACTTGGTCTATCTACTTTAGGGGCGGAGCATGTCCTCTTTGGTTTGATTTCGGTCTTTGCATCTTCTTATACGATTGAGAAGGTAATTATGCTTGGTTCGGAATCGGCTAAGTGTACTTATATCTTATCTGATAAGTTGGCAATTATTAATGATCGGATTCATCAGGAGTTAGAGCGTGGTACGACTTTCATTAAAGCGGAGGGTGGCTATTCACGTGATTCACGCGATATGTTAATGTGTGTCTTAACGGTTGAACAGTATCCAATCTTAAAATCAATTGTATATGAAGAGGATGAATCAGCTTTCTTGATTGTTTCTGATTCTCATGAGGTTTTAGGTGAAGGATTTACTTACGGACATCGTGTTTAAGCCTTATAGATGGGCTTTATTGACGTTTTAAAAGAATTTTAAATACTTTAGACAAAAGGCTTGCAAGTTGGAGCCTTTTTATGTTATAATTATCTAGCGTCGCAAAGAAGCGTGAGGTTACCGATACACCGGAGTCCGTTGTCATGACTGGTGGGATATTGGAGAATTTACGCGGAGCGTTAAAACACCTTAGAGTGATACGCAATAAAAGGAGGATTTCATGGCAAGAAATAATGTTAAGATTCGTTTAAAAGCATATGAGCACAGAACGTTAGATATAGCGGCTGAAAAAATTGTTCAGACAGCAAACGAACACGGAGCTAAAAAAGTTGTAGGTCCAGTACCGTTACCTACGGAAAAAGAAGTTGTGACAATATTACGTTCAGTACACGTTAATAAAGATTCACGCGAGCAATTTGAGCAGAGAACACATAAAAGATTAATTGAAATTGTCGGACCAGACGCATCAACAATTGATGCACTTAGTAGATTAGACCTACCAAGTGGTGTAGACATCGAAATTAAACTTTAGTGGTGATGGAGGATAAATCATGAAAGGTATTTTAGGAAAAAAATTAGGCATGACTCAAGTGTTCACCACTGATGGTAAGTTAATTCCAGTTACAGTGATTGGTGCAACACCAAACGTTGTTATGCAAAAGAAAACAATTGAAACTGACGGATATGAAGCAGTTCAATTAGGATTTGAAGACGTTAAAGAACAACGTGCTACTAAAGCAATTAAAGGTCACTCAGCTAAAGCTGAAACAGGCCCTAAAAAACACTTTAGAGAAGTACGTGGAAACGGAATGTCGGAATTTGAAGTTGGAACAGAAATTAAAGTTGACTTATTTGCAACAGGTGATGTTGTAGACGTTACTGGTATTTCTAAGGGTAAAGGTTACTCAGGAGCTGTTAAGATTAATAATCAGGCTTTAGGACCTAAAACTCACGGTTCTAGATTCCACCGTAGTGCGGGATCAATCGCAACTGGTGGTACAGTTGGTAGAGTAGCTAAAGGTACAGTTATGGCTGGACAATACGGTGGTTACACTACAACAAACAGAAATTTAGAAGTTATTGGTGTTGATGTTGATAACAACTTAATTTTAGTTAGCGGAAACGTGCCAGGACCAAAACGTGGATTAGTAATGGTTAAAACAACTACTAAATCTAAAAAACACGTTGAACCAGTACAATTAGTAGATTTCTCAGCTAATGAAGCTGTAGTAGAGGAGGATTAATCAGATGTCAAAATTAAATATGTATAGCCTAGACGGTACACAATTAACTGATTTTGAAGTATCAGATGCTGTATTTGGTATCGAACCAAATAAACAAGTATTACACGATGCCGTTGTAATGCAACAAGCTTCCCTACGTCAAGGTAGTCATAAAGTAAAAAACAGAAGTGAAGTTCGTGGTGGAGGACGTAAGCCATGGAAACAAAAAGGAACTGGACGTGCTCGTCAAGGTTCTACTAGATCACCACAATGGCGTGGCGGTGGAGTTGTTTTCGGACCAACACCAAGATCATACAAATATAACCTAAATCGTAAAGTTAGAAAATTAGCTTTAAGATCAGCGTTATCAGACAAAGTATTAAACGGTAAAGCTATCGTATTAGAAAACTTTGTTATGGAAAGTGTTAAAACACAAGATTTCATCAAAAATATGGAAGCATTAAACTTAAACACAAAAACATTATTTGTTATTAGTGCAAATGAAAGTTACGAAAATGCTTACTTATCAATGAGAAACATTCCTAAAACAGATATCTTATCAGTTGAAGGTCTAAACGTGTTTGACATTCTAAATGCAGATAATTTAGTAATGACGCAAGAAGCTGCTAAATTAGCTGGGGAGGTATTAGAATAATGAGTAGAGCTAAAGATATTATTATTCGCCCAATAATCACGGAAAAATCAATGCAATTAACAGAAGATAACAATACAGTTACATTCGTAGTTGCGAAAAACGCTAATAAAACAGAAGTTAAATTAGCTGTTGAAGAATTATTCAAAGTAAAAGTTGACCGTGTTAACGTTATTAACGTTAGAGCTAAAGCTGCTCGTATGGGTCAATACGTCGGTACAAAATCTTCATATAAAAAAGCAATTATTAAATTAGCTGAAGGTTCATCAATCGACATCTTCGAAGAGAAGTAAGATTTAAGCGGAAGATCGCGCTATTTCCGTCAAACGCGCATGAAGGAGTAATTAATGGCTATTAAAAATTATAAACCAACCACTCCAGGCCGTCGTACGATGACTGCTCTAGTAAGAGAAGACATCACGACAAACAAACCTGAAAGATCTCTTGTTGAATCAATCAGCAAGAAGGGTGGACGTAATAATACTGGTAGAATAACAACTCGTCACCAAGGTGGAGGAGCTAAACGTCAATACCGTATTATCGATTTTAAACGTAACAAAGATGATATTCCAGCAAGAGTATCAACAATTGAATACGATCCAAACAGAAGTGCACATATCGCACTTGTAGTATATGCAGATGGTACTAAGAAATATATTATCGCTCCAAAAGGATTAAAAGTTGGAATGGAAATTATTTCAGGTAAAGATGCAGATATTAAAGTAGGAAACGCTAAACAATTAATTGATATCCCTGAAGGTACAACAGTACACAATATCGAATTAAAACCAGGTAAAGGTGGACAATTAGCTAGATCAGCAGGAACTAGTGCACAAATTGTTGCGTTCGAAGGTAAATATGTAACATTAAGACTTGCATCAGGTGAAGTTCGTAAAGTATTAGGTACTTGTAGAGCTACAATTGGTCAAGTTGGTAACGAAGATCACTCATTAGTAGTAATTGGTAAAGCAGGACGTGCACGTCATATGGGTAAACGCCCAGCTGTTCGTGGATCTGCAATGAACCCAATCGATCACCCGCACGGTGGTGGTGAAGGACGTACAGGAGTTGGACGTGTTTCTCCAATGACGCCTTGGGGTAAAAAAGCTATGGGTGTTAAAACTCGTAAGAGCAAACAATCTGACGATTTAATCGTTAGAGACAGACGTAAGAAGAAATAACGAAAGGTAGGAAACTAATATGAGTCGTAGTTTAAAAAAAGGTCCATTCTGTGACGAGCATTTAATGAAAAAAGTAGAAGCTCAAAAAGGTGGAAAGAAATCAGTGATCAAAACTTGGTCAAGACGTTCAACAATTTTCCCACAATTCGTTGAGCACACATTCGCAGTATATAATGGTAAAGAACATGTTCCAGTATACGTAACTGAAGATATGGTAGGTCACAAATTAGGTGAGTTTGTACCAACTAGAAACTTCAAAGGACATGGCGGAGGAGACAAATCAAGTGGACGTTAAATCAACAGCTAAAACAATGAGAATTGCGCCAAGAAAAGTTCGCTTAGTACTTGATCTTGTACGCGGTAAAGATGTAGAAACAGCAGCAGCTATTCTACAACACACACCAAATTATGGTGCTGAGCTAACAGCTAAAGTATTAAAATCAGCTGTAGCTAACGCAGTAAACAATCACCAATTAGATGAATCACAATTATATATTACGTAATGTTATGCTAACGAAGGTGTAACAATCAAACGTTTTAGACCTAGAGCTAAAGGTTCAGCAGCTCCAATTATGAAACGTACAAGCCACATCACAGTTGTTGTGGCAGAAAGATAGGAGGAGCGAGTAAATATGGGTCAAAAAGTACATCCAATCGGATTACGTGTCGGTATCATTAGAGACTGGGAATCACGTTGGTATGCCGATAAAGAATTCGGAGATTTATTAATTGAAGACGTAAAAATTCGTGAATACCTATTCAAAGAGTTACATGAAGCATTTGTGTCAAGAATTGAAATCGAAAGATCAATCAATAAAGTAGAAGTAATTATTAGATCTGCAAGACCAGGAGTAGTTATTGGACAAAGCGGAGAAAATATTGAAAATCTTAAAAAAGCACTTGAGAAAATTACTGAAGGTAAACAAGTCTACGTTAAAGTTGTTGAAATCGGAAATCCTGATTTAGATGCATCTTTAGTAGCTAGAGGTATCGCAGAACAATTAGAGCAAAGAGCATCATTCAGAGTTGCACAAAAACGTGCTATTCAAAGAGTTATGAGAGCTGGCGCTAAAGGAATTAAAACTCAAGTATCTGGTCGTTTAGGTGGTGCTGATATGGCACGTGCTGAAGGGTATTCAGAAGGAATTGTTCCTCTACATACTTTAAGATCAGACATTGATTACAAACATTATGAAGCTGATACACAATATGGTAAATTAGGAGTTAAAGTTTGGATTTGTCGTGGAGAAGTATTACCAGGACAATTAGTAACTGAACCTGAAGCGCCAAAACGTAACAGTAGAGATAACAGAAGACGTCGTCCTCAACAAAACAGAAGACCTCGTCCTGAAGTAAAAGCTAACGAAAGTAGTACTAAGGAGGGTAACTAATTATGTTAATGCCAAAAAGAACAAAATATAGACGTCCTCATTTAGTAAAACATGAAGGTAAAGCGACAAAAGGTCGTAACGTCGACTTTGGAGAGTTCGGTTTAGTAGCTCAAACTGGTGGATATATTTCTAACCGTCAAATTGAAGCTGCACGTATTGCAATTACACGTTCTATGAAACGTGGAGGAAAAGTTTGGATTAGAATTTTCCCTCATTTAGCAATCACGAAAAAACCATTAGAAGTTAGAATGGGTTCTGGTAAGGGAGCACCTGAAGGTTGGGTTGCTGTTGTTAAAGCCGGAACAGTAATGTTTGAAGTTGCTGGTGTCAGTGAAAAAGTTGCGAAAGAAGCTTTAAGACTTGGTGCTAGTAAACTTGCTGTAAATACGAAAATAGTTCGCAAGGGTGAGGTAAAGTAAAATGTTAGATATAAAAGAAATCAGAGATTTAAGTATTGAAGACTTAAATCAAGAGGTTGATGACCTTAAAGAAGAATTGTTTAATCTACGTTTCCAACAAGCGGTTGGTCAATTAGACGATACTGCTCGCCTGAGAAGTGTTAAGAAAACAATTGCAAGAATATTAACTGTGATCAATGAAAGATCACAGGCTTAATTGAAGTAGGAGGATTAATATGGAAAGAGTAAATAACCGTAAAGTTTACCGTGGTAAAGTCGTATCGGATAAAGGTGATAAGACGATTGTGGTAGAAATCGCTACTTCAAAACGTCATAAATTATATGGAAAACGTGTAAAGAGTTCTACTAAATTAACTGCTCATGATGAAAATAATGAAGCAAAAATTAATGATACAGTAGAAATCGTTGAAACACGTCCATTATCAAAAACAAAACGCTTTA
>LFRM01147438.1_pt1 | contig 11166 bp, 7 predicted proteins | sample 618341 | NCBI WGS metagenome assembly LFRM01 (sample SAMN03654438, study PRJNA283298) | anaerobic digester metagenome | isolation source: pool of bioreactors CSTR01a, CSTR02a, and CSTR03a thermophilic anaerobic... | place: Denmark: Kgs. Lyngby | collected 2014-05-21
AAATCTCTTTAAGACCTTACGTATGATGACAAAAGAGGGTAAAACCGTACTTTTCATTACTCACAAATTATTTGAAGTAGTGTCCTTTGCAGATCGGATCACAGTATTGCGTAACGGCAAACTGATCGACACCTTGGCTAAGAGTGAAGAAGTTGACCGTGAGCTTTTGGCCGAAATGATGGTTGGCAGACAGATGAAGAAAATTAGTGTCAGCAACGGAAATGGACGCAGCAAGCCGAAGGAATGTGGCCTTAAACTTGAAAATATAACTGTACTGGGTGACCGTGGAGTACCGGCTTTGAATGAACTTAGTCTTGAAATTCGTTGCGGAGAAATTCTTGGCATCGCGGGTGTAGCCGGAAACGGTCAAAAAGAACTTTGTGAAGTTATTGCCGGATTGCGCCCCCCAACCAAAGGTACGATTATTCTTCACGGAGAAGATATCAGTGATTTAAGTTGCCGGCAGACAGCAGAAAAAGGGGTTGGTTATATTCCTGAAGACCGTATGGGAACAGGTTTGGTTGGCAATTTAAATATGATGGACAATTCAATCTTGCGTGACTTTAATTCCTGTGATTGCAATAAACGAGGCTTTCTTAACCGGGATTCAATTCAGAAACGAACCAATGGTTTTGTGACGAATTACGACATCAAACATGCCGGACTGACAAAACCAGTTGGATTTATGAGCGGAGGAAATCTGCAAAAACTCCTGGTAGCCAGAGAAATTGACGGAAATCCAAAACTTATTATTGCAGCTTACCCTGTCCACGGTGTGGATGTAGGTGCCTCTGAGACTATACATGAGCTGCTTCTTGAAGAACGCAAACGGGGTGCAGCAATTCTTTTAATTTCTGAAGATCTTGAAGAATTATTTTCTCTGAGCGACAGAGTAGCCGGCCTATATAGTGGTCAGATAACCGGATATATGGATATCGGGGAAGTGACTGACGAAACTTTCAAGGAAGCCGGACGTTTAATGTTGGGGATTAAGAAAAGTGAGAATAAATCTCACTCGGTATCCTCAGTAGCTGCAGCTTTATAAGAGTAATACTCGGATTTGATGGAGGAGACTTAGGTGTTTGGACTGAGTGTTCATTTTGAAAAAAGAGACAAAACAAATAAAATAATGTTTGTGCTGATTCCAATAATATGCATATTTCTAGCTTTATTTGTAAGTGGCATTGTTATGCAAGCCTTAGGACATGATGCGCTGCTGGCGTACAAATTTCTGTTTAAAGGAGGCTTCGGAAGTTGGCGCAATATTTCTGAAAGCATTCTTCAGGCAGTCCCATTAATGTTTTGTGGCTTGGGTGTCGCTGTCGCAGCTAAGATGTCGGTTAATAATATCGGAGCTGAAGGACAGTTCATTCTCGGAGCCTGGGCTGCTACCGGAGTTGCGCTTTTTGCTGACTGGATTCCCAGATCCCTGTTAATACCGGCAGTACTTGTTGCTGGCTTTCTGGCCGGAGGCCTCTGGGCAATAATCGCAGTTTTCCCCAAGGCAAAATGGGGGGTCAACGAAACGATTATAACGTTGATGTTTAACTATGTTGCATTGCTGTTCGTAGATTATTTTGTCTATGGTCCCTGGCGTGATACATCTTTTGTTGGTACTAATTTACCTTACTCAGAAACATTGCCGCCTCAAGCCAGGATGGCTTATCTCGGCAACACACGGATAACGTGGGCTATTTTTATTGCGATGATTGCGGCCGTTCTGATCTGGGTTTTCTTTGAAAAAACGGTATTGGGTTACCAGGTTCGCGTTATTGGATCCAATGTAAAAGCTGCGACTTATGCCGGCATGAAAATTTCCCGCAACACGCTTATCGTTATGCTCATTTCGGGCGGTTTGGCCGGCCTGGGAGGTGTAGCCACAGTTACAGGAGCCGTGGGCTGCCTGCAGCCCAACCTGGCAGCCGGTGCAGGTTATACAGCCATAATAATATCTTATATGTCCCACCATAATCCGTTTATAGTACTGCTGGTTTCTATTCTTTTTGGCGGACTGTCCCAGGGTGGTTTTAACGTTCAAATAACAGGTGTGCCAGCGCAGATAGTTACTTTAATTCAGGGCTTAATATTATTATTCATACTTGGCGGAAATATTTTTGCCAGAAAAAAACTTGTTTTTACCAAGCACACTAAGCTCGATACAAGTGAAATTTCAGCTGAAGAAGGAGCAAATTAATGAATACAGTTATACAAATATTAGCTGCAACTTTGGCGACTTGCCCTCCTATTCTCTATGCTAGTTTGGGTGAAATATTTTCAGAAAAAGCCGGCATCTTGAATCTTGGTTTAGAAGGAATAATGCTTATTGGAGCTGTTTCAGGATTTCTTGTTGGTTTAAATAGCGAATCTTTGTCAATGGCTATATTGGCTGCCATGGGTGCAGGCGCACTTGTGGGTGTGATTTATGCATTTCTTACTGTCACTTTACAGGCCAACCAAACTGTCTCCGGTTTAGCCTTAGTTACAGTCGGAGGTGGCTTGTCAGGTGTTTTAGGCCGGGATGTAACCGGTGCTGCAGCTACTATCTCTTTTAAAAACATTGCAATACCCGGATTGTCGCAAATTCCTGTTATTGGACCAATTCTTTTTAATCAAAATGCGATGGTATACGCGCTGTATTTTTTGGTACCCTTGGCCCATATATATATCTTCAAAACTCGCCCGGGCTTAAAACTTCGTGCCTTGGGCGAAAATCCGGCAGCTCTTGATTCAGCAGGTGTGAGAGTATATCTCTTGAGATACCTGTATGTAATTCTGGGCTGTTCCATTACTGCCCTTGGCGGAGCTTATATAACGCTGGCCTACACACCTACCTGGATGATTGGTATCACGGCAGGTAAAGGCTGGATTGCTGCGGCCTTAGTTATTTTTGCCTCCTGGAAACCTTTTAATGCTGCCCTGGGTGCACTTCTTTTCGGTGGAATTGAGGTTCTGGGAACAAGAATGCAGACAATGGGAGTTCCGGTTTCATCTTACTTTATTAACATGCTGCCATACATATTTACTGTACTGGTATTAATTATTTCAACAGGCAATTTCAGAAAAACGAAATCCCCGATTCCCGCCGCTTTAGGTCAGCCTTATGACCGTGAGGCACGTTAATCAGAACGCAATCGAATATGAAACAGGTAACAACCTGTGGATATAACGCTAGTAAAGAGCTAGCGAAAAGGAGGAAAAATAATGAAAAAATCTAAGCTTTTAGCTTTGATTCTGGCTGTCACCATGATGTTTTCAGTTTTTGCAGCTTGTTCTCAAAGCCCCGAAGAACCAACGAAAACCACTAAAGAAAGTCAGGGTACAACCTCTTCAGGTGTAGAAGAGCCCGCTGCAGGCATTCCTTTGGATGAAATCAAAATTGGTGCGATCCTTAACACTAATAAAGAGGATGGCGGCTGGAGTCAGGCCATGTACGAATCCTTTCTGAGAGCGCAGGAAGAATTGGGTTTGCGTGATGATCAGCTGGTTATGATGGAAGAGATAGCAGACACGGGAACAGTAACTGAAAATGCACTTGAAATGCTGGTGGACAGTGGCTGTAACATGATTTTCGGATGCTCATCCGGTTACACTAATCCAACAGCCATAACTTCCGAACGTTATCCGGATGTTTATTTTCACCAGTTTGAAGGTAAAACCACAGACAATCTGGCTTCATTTACGATACGCGATTACCAGGCCATTTTTATGTGTGGTTACGCAGCTGCGAAAATGAGTTCTGTTGATGAATTGGGATTTGTTGCAGCTCAACCTCAGGCATCAGTGGTTCGTGCCATTAATGCTTGGTCAGAAGGTGCTGAATATGCAAATCCTGATGCTACGGTTAAAGTAGTATGGTCCAACAGTTGGTACGATCCTGCTGCTGACAAGGAAAATGCCAATAGTCTTTTCGACAGCGGAATTGAAGCTTTAGGATATCATGGTAGTACAACTGCGGTTATGCAGGCAGCAGGGGAAAAAGGTGGTTATGCAACCGGTTTCCATATTGACATGGAAAGTTATGCTCCCGATGCTGTTTTAACATCTTTTGTGTGGAATTGGACGCCAATATTTGTTGAATTCATTGAAGAGGCAGTGGCTGGTACCTGGACTAATCAGACCAAGTTTAAAGGTATGGAAGAAGGAGCCGCCTCGATAGCACCTTACAATGAAGAGATTATGCCTGCTGAAGTAATTGCAGATTGTCAGGAGGTTGAAGCTAAAGTTAATTCCGGAGAAGTAAAGGTTTTCGAAGGCCCTCTATATGACAATAAGGGAAACCTGGTGCTGGAAGAAGGCGAAGAGTTCAGCGATGAAGAATGGATCGGCATGATGTATCTGGCGGATAATGTTATTGGAGATTTGCCATAATATGCCATAAATTGTATTTTAAATAATGGTCGACAAAGTTGCATCGAAAACTGTATAATTATGTTAATAAAATAATTGAATTACTTTATGCAGTATTGAAGGTGGAATTCCACCTTCAATACTGTGGTTATAAAGGGGGAACAAGATGCCAAAGGAAGAACTAGAGAAAGATAAATTTTCGGTAATAGGGAAACAGGTTCCGAGAGTCGATGCAAGAGCGAAAGTAACAGGTGCTGCTACTTATGTTGCAGACATCGATCGTCCCGACATGTTGCATGCCAAACTGCTGCACAGTCCCTATGCACATGCCAACATAAAATCTATTAATGTAGAAAAAGCACTTTCTTTACCGGGTGTTGCAACGGTTTTAACGTATAAAGACGTACCTCAAATTTACTATACATCCTGTGGTCATCCGCATCCGAGCGATACCCCGGAAGACACATTGATACTGTCTCAGCGTTTACGCTATCGTGGTGATGTAGTAGCCGCCGTAGCAGCAGAAACTAAAGAAATAGCAGCTGCTGCCCTCGATTTAATAGAAGTTGAGTACGAAGTTCTTCCGGCCTATTTTACTACTGAAGAAAGTCTGGCAGAAGATGCTATCGAAATACATGATGGATTGAAGAATATCTGCGGACAAAGTGACTATGAGATTGGTGATGTTGATGCCGCCATGGCGGAAGCAGATTATATAGTAGAAGATGAATTTCGCACACCTATTATCGCTCATTGCCAACTTGAACCACATACATCCTTAACCGAGCTGGATTCTAACGGCCGCCTGGTAATGTATCTTCCTACTCAGGTTTCCAGCATTATGAGAGAGCGTACCGCTTTAGCCTTAGGGAAAAAGATTCGAGATATACGTGTAATCAGAACAACTGTTGGCGGAGGTTTTGGTGGCAAGCAAGAACCTGTGTTCGAAATATTAAACGCTGCGCTAACCATAGCCACTTCCCGACCTGTACGCCTGGAATTGACCAGAGAAGAAAATATTTCGAGTACGCGCACGCGCCATTCCTCTTACATAAAACTTCGTACGGGGATTAAAAAAGACGGAACGATGTTGGCACGTGAGATGTACGCGGTAAATAATACCGGTGCTTATGCCAGCCACGGGCACAATGTACTTTGCAATGCAGCCTCCCAATTTGGTTTATTATATCCAACGCCTAATTTGAAATTTACAGGAATTACTGCATATACCAATATTACAATCGCAGGTGCCATGCGAGCCTATGGTATACCGCAATACTGCTTTGCCATGGAAAGTCATATTGATCATCTGGCGGCAAAACTGGGCATGGATCCTTTGGATTACCGCCGCAAAGTAATGTTTAAAAAAGATTCTCCTATTAATATTCAACATTTTTCAATTAACACTTTTGGTCTGCCGGAAGTTGTTGAAAAATGTGAAAAAGAGATTAATTATTGGGATTTTCGTTCGCAGCCAAAAAGCGAGGGAAATATCAGACGGGGTCTGGGTATGGCCCTTAGCAGTTACGGCCAATCCTGCTATCCCTGGAGTGTTGAAATGAGTGGTGCCCGCGTCATGGTTAATGAAGACGGCAGTGCCAGCCTTTTTATCGGCAGTTCTGAAATTGGCCAGGGTAGTGATACTACTATGCAGATGATAGCAGCAGAAGCTCTGGGAGTACCCGTAGATTGGGTCCAGGTTATCAGTGGTGACACTGATGTTTGTCCTTTTGATGTTGGAGCTTTCGCATCGCGGCAAACATATGTTTCAGGTCATGCTGTCAAAAAAGCAGCCCTGGCCTGTAAAAATCAGATATTAGACTTTGTTGCAGAAAAATACACCATCAACCGTTCGCGCCTTGATATAAAAGAAGCAGCAGTAATTGATGTTGACCGGGGAGAAGTTGTCGACGAGTTGGAAAATGTTGTAATGAAAATGGTGTACAACATTCCTGAACCAACTACAATTTGCCATGACGCCAGTTACTATCCTACAGACAACGTTTTGACTTATGGCTGTACCATGGCAGAAGTTGAAGTAGACATGGGGACGGGCCAGGTTGAAATAAAACAACTAGTTGCTTCTTTAGATAGCGGACGTTTGATTAACCCACAAGCAGCAATGGGGCAGCTGATCGGTGGAACCATTATGAGTTTAGGCTACGGAATGTCTGAGCAAGTTATTATTGATCCTGAAACAGGGGCAGTATTGAACGATAACCTTCTTGATTATAAAATTCTGTCTTTTGCAGATTTACCCGATATTAAAGCTCATTTTATTGAAACAGATGAACCCAGCAGTGCTTATGGCAATAAGAGCATGGGCGAACCGCCCTGTATTGCCCCTGCAGTTGCTATCCGTAATGCCATCTACGATGCAACCGGCGTTGCAATAAATGATATACCTATAACTCCTCAACGTGTTTATGAGGGTTTAAACAGTTAATAATTGCTATTTGAAAGGAGCAAAACATGTCTAAATTAAAGACAGTTGGTAAAAGTGTCAATAAAGCTGACGCTTTTGACAAGGTTACAGGACGTACCAAATATGTAGCCGATATGCACTTTGACCACTTGCTACACTCTGCGCTTTTACGCAGCCCGCATGCACATGCGAATATAAAAAGTATAGACACCAGTGAAGCAGAAGCTATGCCGGGTGTAGTTGCAGTCGTAACTCATAAAGATGCACCCGATATTATCTTCACGCTTTGCGGACATCCTTATCCGGCAGATGATACACCCAGCGACACCTATATATTGAATTCGAGGGTACGCTATGTTGGCGAACCGGTCGCTGCTGTTGCTGCTGAAACTCTTGAGATTGCCCGTGCTGCACTGGAAAAGATTAAAGTTGAGTACGAGATCCTTCCTTTTTATCTGGAAGCAGAAGCAGCACTGGCAGAGGATGCCGTAGAGCTGCATTCAGGTACCAAAAACGTCACTGACAGCACCGGCTATGAAGTGGGTGATGTAGATAGCGCATTTGATGATCCTGAGCTAATTGTTATTGAAGATACCTTTGAGACTCCGATTGTGACTCATTGTCCCATTGAAACTCATCTTTCGGTAGTGGACATAGATAGCCGGGGCCGGCTGACATTTTATGTTTCTAACCAGGTACCCAACATTTTGCGTGAGCGCCTTAGCCGCGCTTTGGGTTTGCCCTATTACAAGATAAGAATTATAAAACAGCCGATTGGAGGCGCTTTCGGTGGCAAGCAAGAACCTGTTTACGAGCAGATTAACGCATTGCTCACACTCAAAGCGAATCGACCGGTTCTTCTGGAGTTAACTCGTGAAGAAGAATTATCCTCAACACGTACAAGGCACGGAGGATCTTTTTCCTATAAAACTGCTGTAACCCAAGAAGGTGAGATTGTTGCCAGGGAGATGTCAGTGGTGCAAAATACGGGAGCATACAGCTCTCACGGACATTGCGTAGTAAATTGCATGGCCGGTCAGTTCCCGCAACTTTACCCGTCTCCCAATTACCGTTTCAAGGGTGTAACTGCCTACACGAACATCCTGATTGCCGGTGCAATGCGTGCCTATGGTATACCGCAATATGCTGCCAGCCATGAAGCCCATATTGACCACATTGCCAGAACCTTAGGTATTGATCCTCTGGAGTATCGCAAACGCTATTCATACAAGCTCGGTGACGATATTGGTGATACCGGTTTCCAACACTATACATGCGGCTTAGAAGAATTGATTGAAAAGGCCAGTAAAAAAATAGGCTATGATGAATTCCGACAAACGGACCAGAATACTGACAGTAACAAGCGTCGCGGCATCGGTATGGCTCTATCCAGCTATGCTTCCTGTGTTTTCACATACAGTGCCGAGATGTCCTCGGCGACTGTGACAGTGCATGAAGATGCATCTGCAACTTTAACCGTAGGATGTATTGACAGTGGTCAGGGATCATCTACCGCTATGCAGCAGATAGCCTCAGAGGAACTTGGCATTCCCGTAGATTGGATACACGTTTATGACGGTGATACAGATTTAACTCCTTTTGATGTGGGAGAGTATGCTTCAAGACAGACATATATTGCCGGTCAGGCCACTAAAAAAGCAGCAATAAAATGCCGTGAGCATATATTGGAACTTGCTGAGAAATATTACGAAGTTCCGGCATCCGACTTGTTTACAGAAGGCGGAGATATTTATCGCCACTCAACAGGTGAGATGCTTTGCCATATGAAAGATGTTACTTTTAAATCTNNACACTTTTAAATCTTATTACGATTTATACACACCGGAATCAATTTCCCACCATGCTTCGCATGCGCCCAATGAGAACGTTATAACTTACGGCGTTGCTTTTGCAGATGTTGAAGTAGATATGGGAACCGGCCAAGTTGAAGTTAAAAAACTGGTGACCTCACTGGATTGTGGAAAATTGATCAATCCATTATTAGCAGAGTGCCAGCTATTGGGCGGGGCGGTAATGAGCTATGGTTACGGTTCTATGGAAGAAATAAAAATAGATCCTAAGACGGGCAGAGTATTCAACGACAATATGTTGGATTATAAAATACCAACATTTGCCGATATCCCGGACCTAGATGGATTTTTTGTAGAAACAGAAGATCCGACATCAGCGTATGGCAACAAAGCTTTAGGTGAGCCCCCGAATATAGCTCCCGCAGCTGCCATTCATAATGCTGTTTACGACGCAACCGGAGTTCGTGTAGGTGCAATACCGCTTACACCTGAACGTGTTTATAAGGCCTTGCGCAGAGATAGAATTAAGCTATCCGCTTCAGCAAACAAGGCTAAAGCATAAGGAGGAAATATGTACGGAGTAAAACAATTAGATCGTCCTAAATCCTTAGAGCAAGCACTTGAGCTGCTAAGTGATAATTCTGAAATAATGCCTTTTGCGGGTGGAACGGATATTCTTGTGAAGATGCGTGCCCAAAATATGCAAGGTGTACATCTTATGTCTTTGCAGGATCTCAAGGAGCTTTCTTTTATCAAGGAAATGGACGATGGTATCCATATTGGACCAATGATCACCTATGCCAAGCTGGCAGCTAATCCTTTGATTGAGAAATATCTTCCGCTCTTAAAGACTGCAGCACTTGCTATGGGCGGCCCCCAGGTGCAAAATTTAGCAACCATAGGTGGCAATATTTGCAACGGTGCCACTTCAGCAGACGGCGCAGCCCCACTCATGGCACTTGATACACAGTTGGTTTTGCGCAGTAATCAAGGCGAAAGAACCGTACCGATCACGGAATTTTATACCGGACCCGGCCGTGTTGTTCTGGAGCCAAATGAGTTGCTGATTGATATTATCATCCCCAGCCTTCCCGAACGCGGATTTGCTGGTGTTTATAAGAAGTTTTCCACACGTAAAGCAATGGATATTGCTACTTTGGGATCTGCGGCCACTATCACTTTAAACTCTGATGGATCGATAGCTAAAGCAACACTTGCCTACTGTACTGCAGGACCTACTCCTGTGCGCTGTCCTATGGCAGAGGAACGATTAATCGGCGAAAGTGAGCTCACCGATGACTTGCTGGATGAAGTTGCCGATTTAGCAGTAGAATCTGCTAATCCGCGCACATCCTGGCGAGCTTCGAAAGAATATCGTATAAATCTTATCAGGCAGCTAGCGAAAAAAGTATTGGTTGAAAGCTTTAATGAGGCAAGGAGTTCACTATGAAAAAAATAGAATTTGAATTAAATGGAAAAGATGTAGCTATCGAGGTAGAGCCGGGAGAGCTTCTCCTGGATGTCTTAAGAGAACGCTTTCGTCTCACCGGCACTAAACGCGGTTGCGAAGTCGGTGAATGCGGAGCTTGTACTGTCTTACTTGATGGAGAACCAACAACTTCGTGTCTTTTACTGGCCGAACTGGTTGACGGAAAAAGCGTTACAACAATAGAAGCTCTGAGCAGCGGCACTGAGCTGCATCCTGTGCAACAGGCTTTTGTTGAAGAAGGAGCAGTGCAGTGTGGCTTTTGTACACCGGGCATGATTCTTTCGGCCCTGGCTCTTTTGCGAAAAAACCCTTATCCAAGCCGCGAAGAAATAAAGAGGGGTTTATCCGGTAATTTTTGCCGTTGTGGTGCTTATGAGCATATTATTCGAGCAGTCCAGAAGGCCGGAAGAGTAATGGCAGAAAACAAAGTTTCTTCACGTTAAAAATAATCCTCCAAAGTGCTGTACAACGCTTGACTCTATAGTAGATGTAAGGTTTAAAATGTTATTTACTACAGTGCTTTGGAGGATATATGTCAAAAATTTTATTGAAGAATGCCCATGCTATAGTCACTTGTGACAGTGATGATAACGTATATAAGAATTGTGACGTCTTAATTGACTCGCCGCAAATTTTGGATATAGGACTGAATCTGCATGACGAAGATGCAGAGGTAATCGATTGTACCGGTAAAGTTATCTATCCCGGTCTGATCGGTACACACCATCATTTTTTCCAGACTTTTGTTCGCAACCGAATGGTTATTGACTATCCTTCCATGACCGTGATGGAATGGCTGGATCGAGTTTATCCAATTTTTGCTAAGGTGGATGAAGAGATAATGTATTACTCTTCTTTGACAGCTATGACTGACTTAGTTAAGCATGGTTGTACCACAGCTTTTGACCATCAATACAACCATACCAAAGACTATGGCGTATACATGATAGATCAGCAGGTTGAAGGCGCAGAAAAACTTGGCGTTCGCTATGTAGGTGGCAGATCTGCCAATACTCTGCCCATGGAGAAGGGAAGTCCGATTCCTCCGGAAATTTTGGAAACAACGGATGGCTTTTTGGCAGACTGTGAGCGCC
>LFRM01360184.1_pt2 | contig 11161 bp, 10 predicted proteins | sample 618341 | NCBI WGS metagenome assembly LFRM01 (sample SAMN03654438, study PRJNA283298) | anaerobic digester metagenome | isolation source: pool of bioreactors CSTR01a, CSTR02a, and CSTR03a thermophilic anaerobic... | place: Denmark: Kgs. Lyngby | collected 2014-05-21
ACATGGTGGCATAGTGGTAGGCATAGGATGTATAGCCGACAGATCCAAGGGGGATATTAAATATCCCTTGTACGCAGGGACTAAGCTAGAGATAAACACCTATGAAAATGAGGATTGTCCCCTATGCAAAGAAAACCTACCCATAGTAAAACCGGGAAGTAGAAAAATATTATGATGAAAATTTACAATAAATGAAAACCAAATAAGGAGTTTATTAAATAGAGGATTTAGTCCTCTATTTTTGTTTGTATAGGTCAGAACCAATGGTTTTACTTTTATTCTCAATTATTTTATTTAAGGCTTCCTCATTTGAATTACTTAACACTTCATTTGGTATATTTATAGAACTTCCCCTAGGAGGGTATACATCCTTGTTTTTATCAAATCCAGCTTTTTTTAGAGCTTTTTTATCCTTAAAATTCATATAAACACCTCCAGTAAATTTAGTATTTGTAAAAAAACAAATAATATAAGTCAAATTTCATATAAAAGCATAAGCTGCCTTAAAATAATTAATAATAAACTTAAAATATTTAAAGAAAAGCCTTAAATATATTAAAATATCTATTGACATATTTAAAGGTTTAGACTATGATATTTTTAAGAAACTAGGAAAATTTTACAAATATAAGAAGTTTGTTCAAGGGGGTGTAGTTTTGAAGGAGCTTTTATTGAAGAGAAAATCCAGGTTCATATTATATCTCATAGCTTGCCTACTGCCGGTAGTAGATCGTTTTTTTACTAATTTTGCCATAGCTTTGTTAATTGGTAGTGTTCAAGTTGGGAGCATGGATTATTTCATCAAGATTTGTTTAATTACGATTGGCCTTATTATACTAGGGGTCATATTATTTATCATATCTAGATTTATGAGGATTTCCTTTATGAGGGATACCCTTTTAGATGTAAGGCTTATGGCCTTTGATAAGATCATAAATTCATCCTATAAAAGCTTTAGTCAAAAATCTAAGGATACCTATATATCTAATCTTATCAACGATATTAATATAATTGAGAGGGAATTTTTTCTATCTTTAATCAATATCATTTACAATGCTGGAATATATATAGTTTCATTAATATTAATCGCTTTCTTAGATTTTAAATTTGCACTGATTGCTTTTGCTGCTTCTATAATACTCTATGTAACTAGCAAACTATTTGAAAAAAGGACCATAGCATTACAGGAAAGGGTATCTGATGAAAATGAAAAATTTGCAGTAGATATGTCTAATACCTTCAATGGACTAGAAATTCTAAAATTAAATAGGATAGAAGACCAATTTCTTTCTAAGGCATTGAAGTCTGTAACAGGTCTTGAAAGGAAAAAGTTAGACTATAACATTTATACAGATGGGCAAAGTAGGATTTTAGAATTATTAGGTTTTTCTTTTTTGATTATCTCCTTGATATACTTATCTAGTTTATTTATGAGAGGCATAACATTGACAGAGGGAACCTTCATGGTTCAATTGTCTAATAGCTGTGTGTGGAGTATAATTGCAGTCTTACCTAGGGTAAACCAATTAAAATCTTCAGTGAAGATATTTGATAAGATTACAAAATATGAGGAAGACACTTCTAATAGCCTAACAAAGGATAAAGAATTTGAGTTTGAAAAGGAAATAGAGGTAAAAAATCTTTCTTTCAGATATGGAGAGAAGGAAGTATTCAAAGACGTATCTTTCAAAATTGAAAAGGGTAAGAAGTATTTAATTAAAGGGCCCAGTGGGGCAGGCAAATCTACCCTAATCAAACTCTTGTCCATGATCTATGATGACTATACAGGTGAGATTAAAGTAGATGGAGTAGATTATAGGGAGATTAAGGAGAAGAGCTTAAATGATAATGTTTCCTTCATATATCAGGATGTTTTCCTATTTGAGGATACCATATTCAACAATATAGCCCTATATAAGCCTTATACAGAAGAAGAAGTACTAGAGGCCGCTAAGAAATCAGGCTTAGATTCCTTATTGAGTAAAAAGGAAAATGGGCTCTATGAAATGCTTTTAGAAAATGGAAAAAACCTTTCTGGTGGTGAAAGACAGAGAATATCTATTGCCAGGGCAATAATAAAGAACTCCAAGCTCTTATTTATAGATGAGGCTACCTCTAGCCTAGATGAAGAATTGGGAAGAAAAATAGAGGAGACAATACTTTCCTTAAACAGTACTGTTATAGCTATTTCCCACAGATATTATGAAGGAATAACTGAAAAATATGACTATGTTTTAGAAATTAAGAATGGCCAGGTAAATCAATATGATGGCAATGAATACTTCATGGAGGTGGCCATATGAAAAAAGCTATAAATAGAGGAATACCTTTTCTAATATTGGCATTACTGATGGTTGCCATTGCCATGGGCATAGATGGATATATATCAATAAAAATAATGAGGATTATAGACTATGCCTTAGATGGCAATATGGAACTTTTTAAGAAAGAATCTATTGAAGGATTTATACTAGTTGGGATCCTACTCCCATTAAATATACTAGTTGCCATAACAAGGGGCTTATATATCAATAGGTCTTTAGTAAAGTCTAAAATCTATTATATAGATAACTTATTCAAAAAGAATATTAACGAGTTTCAAGGGGAAAACAATGCAAAGTATTTAGCTGCTTTAACTAATGATATGAATAGTATAGAGCAAAATTATCTTGTTGGTATATATGGAGTCGGGGCAGGTATTATTAGGTTTTTAGTATCCTTTATAGTTATTGCATCAGTTAGCCCTTCAGCCCTATTTATCGGAATAGGCATATCTATAGTATCGGCCATATTTTCCATGCTGGCAGGCAAACCCTTACAAAAACATGAAAAACAAAGGTCCGACCTATTTGAAGGCTACACATCCTATATAAAAGAAGTCCTTGGAGCCTTTCAAATTATTAAGGCAAATGATTTAAATGATAAGGTTAAGGATGATTTCTATAATAAGAGTGAAAGTATTCAACATAAGNNCAACATAAGGGCTATATTATAGATAAGATTTCCACCTATATATTTGCATCTCAACAATTTATTATGATGATGTCCATTTTACTAACCTTTATGGTGGCAGTTTACATGGCCATTAAGGGCTCCATTACGGCAGGAGCAGTTATATTAATAGTAAATAATGTGGAGAGCATGTTTTTTCCTTTAATGAATTTAACGGAACTTTTCCCTAAGATTGTATCAGTTAAATCCTTATTTGAAAAAATGGACCATAGTTTAAAAAATCATGATGATTATGAAGAAACTTTAGAATTAGATGATTTTAAACATTCTATTGATTTCAAAAACGTATCCTTTAGCTATGATGACAATCAGGTACTACAGGATATAGATTTAAGCATAAAGAAGGGTGAAAAGTATTTAGTAGTAGGCCCCAGTGGTGGAGGTAAGTCCACTTTATTAAAACTATTGAGAAAATATTTTAACCCTACTGAAGGAGAAATATTGATTGATGGTAAAAATCTAAAGGATGTTAAAAAAGAATCCTATTTCAAAAAAATTTCCAATGTGGAGCAGCAGGTTTTTCTATTTGAAGATACCATAAGAAATAATATTACCCTGTATAAGGACTATAGGGAAGAAGAAATAAATCTTGCCATAGAAAGGGCTGGACTTACAGACTTTATAAAGGGTTTACCAAATGGGCTAGACACCATAATCTATGATAACGGTAAAAATATTTCAGGTGGAGAAAGATCAAGGATTGCCATAGCAAGGGGGCTTTTGGCAAAAACAGATATAATATTCTTAGATGAAGCCTTTGCCAGCCTAGATGCTAAGGTGGCACAGGAAATCGAAAAAACTTTACTGAACCTAGAAGGGGTTACGGTAGTCAATGTTTCCCATGTAATCTTTAAAGAGACTAAGGATAAATATAATAAGGTTTTTACTGTGAAAAATAAAGCTATAATATGAGTTGGATTATCGTCCAACTCTTTTTTTGGGTATTACTACCTAAAAGTAATGAAAATTCTAAATTATAGACTATATCCTTTGTAAAATCATAGCTGAATTAGTAAAATTATAGGTAAGGAGGGGAGACTTTGAGAAGAACTATTGACTTAGATGAAAGGATATTGAAGAAAAATAGGATACCATTATTATACAATGAACCTTCTTGGGTTAAGCTATTTGGGAAGGCTAAGGATAGAAATATCCAAAGGGCCAAGGAAGAACTTATGGCTCTTGTGGAAAAGGAAAAAGAGTTAGATGCCAAAACTAAAGATCTGCAAAGAGAAAAGTTAAAGGCCATGAAAATGATTTTAGGTATCTCCGATTCAGTAAATAATGAGAACAAAACTGAAAATATAAGATTGTTGGATGAGTATAAGAATAAGGTAGAAAAGATTAATGAAGAGTTAGATGAACTGATTTTTCAATTGGAAACCATGCCAAAGAAGATTCGGGAAGCAAATTTACAGCTGTTAAATGCAACCATAGAATATGGATACAAGGAATTAAATAATAGGGAAAAGGTACTAAGGGAGGCCATAGAAGAAATAGACATATTGAGGACAAGGCTCAAGGGCTTAATAAAGATCAAGTATGATTATGAAGAATGGATAAATGAAACCTATAGGTTTTTCCATGGTTTATTAGGGTCTGATACCATAGAAAAAATAGATGAAGAGAGACTGAGGTAACTATGAGAGGATTTAATAACTTAACTACAGGTGTTGATATTATGAGGATAGATAGGATAAGAAAAATCCTATTAAAAGATAAGGACAGGTTTTACAATAAGATCTTTACAGAAAGGGAAATAGGATATATATCAAGTAAAGGCCATAGGGCAGAAACAGTGGCAGGCATGTTTGCTGCCAAGGAGGCCATAAGCAAGGTCCTAGGTACTGGCATAGGGACTATTGGGTGGAAGGATATTGAAATAGACCATGAAAACAATAAGCCCTATGCAAATATATCTGAAAAGGTTAAGGGTAGAATGGATGAAATAAAAATCTCTAATATAGAGATATCCATTACCCATGAAGAGGATTATGCCATAGCCAATGCCATTGGATATTATAATCCTAACAAGTCTAAGTTGAAAAATATCAAAATAGATGCTTCTATGAAAACTCTATTAGCAAAAAGAGTACCTAATAGCCACAAGGGAACCTATGGGAGGGTAGCCATAATAGGAGGTAGTAGAGGAATGACCGGGGCTCCTTACCTTGCTTCCATGGCAGCCTTAAGGGCTGGAGCAGGCCTAGTCTATACCATTGTACCTAAATCTTTAGAAACCATAATGTCCATTAAGCTTACTGAAGCCATTATCAGGCCTGTAGAAGATAAGGGAAGGGGATGTTTTACCAAGGATTCCCTAAATCCTATTTTGGAAGTCTTGGAAAATATGGATGTAGTGGCCATAGGCCCTGGTATGGGTGTTGACGAAGATAAGATTTTAATAGTTGAGGAAATAATTAAAAACTTTAAAGGCCCTATAATCATAGATGCCGATGGTATAAATTGCTTATCCTTAAAACCTGATATTTTATCAGGCCACCAAAACCCCATAATAATAACCCCCCATCCAGGAGAACTAGCTAGGCTAGCTAAGAAAAATGTTAAGGAGATTCAAGATAATAGAATTTATTATTCTAATTATATTTCTGGGAAATATAATATAATAGTAGTTCTAAAAGGGTTTAATACTATAGTTGCACATTATAAGAACAGTATTTATGTGAATGAAACAGGCAATCCAGGTATGGCTACTGCAGGAAGTGGTGATGTCCTAACGGGGATTATAGCTAGCTTCGCTGGTCAAGGGTTAAGTCTTTTTGATAGTGGAAGATTAGGGGTATACTGTCATGGCTTGGCAGGAGATCTAGGAAGTCAAGATAAGGGAGAATATGGATTAATTGCCACTGATATCATAGATAATATTCCCTATAGTATTAAAACAATTCAAGAGTAAAGGTTGGGGTTATTATTGAAAAGAATTCTATTGCTTATGTTGATTATTTCCATTTCACTAACATCTTGTTCCTGGTCAAGGGATGAAAAAATATTTTCTAAGATAGAAAAAGCCTATGATGAGTATAAGGGGTATAAGTGTAGAGCAAATATAAGGATAATTTCAGGTGAAGTAGAATCAACATATTTAATAGAAGAAACCTATAGTAGTTCTGAAGAATATAGGTTGGAAATCTTAGAACCTAAAGAAAGTAAGGGTATAATAATTTTAAATACTGATGATAAGATCTTTATAGAACACCCATCCATAGAACAATCCATATCCTTAGTGGCTGTAAAATCCTTAAACAAACAATTAGTAATAGGAGACTTTTTTGAAGATATCTACAGAGCAAGCCTAATAGGAAGCGAGGAAATAGACAATTCGGAATACCTAGTATTTGAACTAGATCTAGAAGACCAAAATAGGTATAGGGATACTGCAAAAATTTGGATTAAAAACAAGAGTTTTGTCCCTTATAAGTTGAATATCTACGATGATAGTGATAAACTTATAGTAGAAATTATCTACGAAAGTTTTAAATTTATAAAGAAGTAAAGTAACTTATAAGGGGGAAATCTAAATGTATACCTTAGATGAAACTAGGCCAGTATGGGCAGAGATCAACCTAGATAATTTAGCCCATAACATTAGAGAAGTAAGAAGGCTTACCCGCAAGGATGCTTTAGTCACTGCAGTAGTAAAGGCCAATGGATATGGCCATGGCTCTATAGAAATTGCCCAGACTTTCTTAGACAACGGTGCGGATAGGTTAGCAGTAGCTGTACTTACGGAGGCCATTGAATTAAGAAGAGCAGGCTTCAAGGTACCTATTTTAGTTTTAGGATATACACCTACCACGTTATTTGAAAAGGTAATCCAATATGATATAAGCCAAACTATTTATAACTATGATGATGCAAAAATCTTATCAGAAAAAGCAGTTAAGCTAAATAAAGAGGTTGCAGTCCATATTAAAATCGATAGTGGAATGGGAAGAATAGGTTTCTTATCTAATGATGAGGCCATTGAAGAAATATTAAGGATATCAAAACTTCCAAATCTATATCTTGAAGGTATATTCACCCATTTTGCAAAGGCAGATGAAGTTGATAAAAGTCATGCAATGACCCAATTTAAGAAATTCACTTCAGTAGTGGATAAATTAAAGGAAAGGGGATTAGATATACCTATTAAACATGCATCTAATAGTGCAGCCATAATAGATTTGCCAGACTTTAATCTAAATATGGTAAGGGCTGGAATAATGATTTATGGTCTAAAACCTTCAGATGATGTAAAATTAGATAGGGTTGACTTAAAACCAGCCATGACCTTAAAAGCTAGAATATCTCATTTAAAAACTGTACCAAGGGGAACAGGCATAAGTTACGGCCAAATCTTTGTTACTGAAAGGGAATCAAAAATTGCTACAATTCCAATAGGATATGCAGATGGCTTCACCAGATTATTGACAGAGAAAGCAGAAGTATACATCAATGGTAAGAGAGCGAAGATAGTTGGAAAAATTTGTATGGACCAATGCATGATAGATGTAACAGACATTGAAGATGTAAAGATAGGCGATGAAGTCATATTATTTGGATATGGTAAAGAAGGCTATCCCCATGTAGATGAAGTAGCTGAAAAACTGGGAACCATAAATTATGAGATCGTTTGTATGGTTGGTAGAAGGGTACCAAGAGTATATATATCAAATGAAAAAATTGTTAAAATAGTAGATTATTTACTGGAAAGATGAATATAATTATATCCATCTATTTATTGACATAATTAACATAGTAAATATATAATTATCCTAAGCAATTTTAAATAATTCATTGGCATTTGGGGGTGCATATTGTGGCTGAGACTAGAAGGGTGCTTGCTAGCTTGTCTAACAGCCTCCTTAATCAAGTTAATCTAATGGCACCTGTGGAGTGTAATAGTGCTGCAGACTGTGTTATAGAGACAATGAAGGTTATTGTAAGTGAGAGAAAAAGATTAGAAATAATAGAGAAACTAAAGGAAGGATACGAGGAAATGAGTCAAATAAATTTAGACTTTGCTGAAATGGGACTAGAGCAGGATATTGTTGATCTAGTTTGTTATGAAGCAAGTCTTAAAAGGCGTGGGATGTTATGATAGTGAAAAGAGGGGAAATTTATTATGCGGATTTAAGTCCGGTAGTTGGATCTGAACAAGGGGGAGTAAGGCCAGTAATCGTAATTCAAAACGATATTGGCAATAAGTATAGTCCGACCATAATTATTGCAGCTATTACTTCTCAGATAAATAAGGCCAAATTACCAACGCATGTAGAAATCAATGCCCCAGAATATGGACTGCCTAAGGATTCGGTAGTCCTTCTGGAGCAAATAAGGACCATAGATAAAAAGCGGCTTCGAGAAAGAATAGGAAAATTTAGTGACGAAATGATGAAAAATGTAGATGAATGTATAAAAATTAGCTTAGGATTAGTAGATCTGTAATAATACATATTCAAAAATAGGCATCGAAAGGTGTCTATTTTTATTTTAAACTGTATAATCATTTCACTATACACAACTATTTATGCATTAAATTTGATATGGGGACTAACAAAGCCATTGGATTGATTTTCCAATGGTTTTTTCTCTCAAATACTACAGGTTAAGTAGCTAATATTCTTGTAATGAACAATTTTATATTATATAATATGACACATAGTAAACTAACTAATATATGTGGTAAACCAAAAATACATTATTAACAAAAATTGAGGTGCAAAATGTTGAAAAACAAAAATATTTATACAGAAAAGTTGGAGAGACTATTAGAAAAGCCCTTTATAATAGATATCATATTTGTTTTAGGGACTATTTTCAGTATTTTTACTAAGACCATATATTTACAGTACACCATTAAGCTAAAAGAACCTCCTTTTAGCCTACTGAACTATGTTTCAGTCTATATTTTTTTGACTACTGCTATTATGGTCTTGTTTGTGGCACTCTGGGTGCCAAAGAGGTATAAAGGAGTTTTGTTAACATTTAATATTTTGATTTCTATATTACTCTTTAGTGATACCCTCTATGGTAGATACTATGGTATTCCACTAACAATTCCAATCTTATACCAGGTTGGCTTTGTAAATGACATAGCTCAAAGTATTTTTTCTTTGTTAAAAATCAAGGATATAGTATTTTTTATAGATTTTCCAATTATTGTACTCTTTATCTATTTGACAAGGAATATAAAAACTAAGAAAAATCCTAAATTAGTATTAATAAGAAGCACAGCTATTGTCCTATCATTGCTTATAGGGGTTTCAGTATTTAATAAAACTACTGAAAGGATCGATAGGTCAAGACATGTTTATCAAAGGAAAAATATAGCCGTAGACTTAGGTACCATTTATTTCCATGGTTCTGATATATATGACTTTGTTAAACAAAGGATAATTAGGAACCAACCTTTAACTGATGAAGAAATAACGACATTAAAAAACTTTTATGAATCAAAGGGTAATGAAAAGACTGACTATTATGGTATTGCCGCTGACAAGAATCTAATAGTAGTCCAAGTTGAAGCCATGCAGGAATTTGTAGTAGATTTTGCCATAGAAGGTCAAGAGGTTACACCCTTCCTAAACAAATTGAAAGAAAACAGCTTTTACTTCAACAACATATATCATCAAGTTGCAGGTGGCAATACTTCCGATGCAGAATTTATGCTAAATAATTCTATGTATCCTACAATAACAGGGGCAGTAAATTATTTGTATCCTACAAATGAATTTTTATCCCTAGGAAAGGTAATGAAAAACCTAGGTTACGTATCTTATGCCTTCCATGGCTATGAGTCATCATTCTGGAATAGGGAGGCAGTATATAGAAACTATGAATATGATAAGTATTTTAGTATGAATGACTTCGAATTAGATGAAAAAAGAGGCTGGGCTATTAGTGATGAATCATTTTTCAGACAAGCATTAGATATAAGCCTAAAGAATGAAAAGTTTTTTAGCTTTTTAATCACCCTGTCTTCCCATCACCCTTATGATGCCTTTGGAGACATAGACCTATATACAGGTGAGTTTGAGGGGACCCAAGTTGGCAACTATCTAAAATCTATGAGATACGTAGATACAGCCATAGAAAGCCTATTTAGGGAACTAGAAGAGAGGGGGCAACTAGAGGATACCCTTATAGTCATTTATGGTGACCATAGTGGATTATACCAAGACCAAAGAGGCTTAACAGAGGCCTTATTGGGCCTAGATGGTTCAAACATAGCCTGGAATAAAATTCAAAAGGTTCCAGTATGGATCTATACCGGTTCTGAACTGGAAGGAAGGACCATAGAAAAAGTAGGTGGACAAATTGATATACTACCTACCATCCTAGATTTAATGGGTATAGACCATCCTTATACAATGGGTAGGTCCTTATTATTGGATGGACCGGGATATTGTGTGAAATGGGATGGAAGTGTTATTTTTGACGATTATTATTATAATAATCAAGAAAGGGTCTTGTATAATAATAACAATGAGCCTGTAGAAGATGAAAAAGTCGTATCTGAAGCTCGTTCAAAACAGGAAGCATTAAAGGTTTCAGATATAATATTGAAGAAAAATCTTTTGAAGAATGGGAAGTTAGATGAAATTCTAAAATAAAGAAATAGATTAGGCATGGATTTCATAGTAATTGTAAAATACTTCGGGAGGATGTAGAGATGAAGAAAAATAGCATATTAGTTATATTTATTATAATTGGAATAATAGCTTCTTCAATACTGACTTTTAATAGGGTGGGAATTGAAAGTGAGAACAAATCCATTGACATAACCTTTGATTATAACGACCTTATAAAGTTTGCAGAACAAACTGAGGAAGGTTTAAGTTGGTGGTTAAGAAAATTTAAGGAATTAGGAGTAAGCTCTGTAACCGTAAACGAATTAACAATTGAATCTTTGATGGTAGATGGTAAACCTCTTGAAGTTAAAATGGTAGGAAATATTATTAAGGAGCTTGGGTGGAGGGAAAAATACCCACAGCCACTAGTAGACTATATAGAGGAAAGTGGCATGGATGAATATGATGCAATAGTGGCAACAGATTCAGAATCTCTTTTCCAGCTATTAAAAGAGAGATTGGATGAAAGGTATGATGAGAACAAGTATAAGATATTTAAAACAGATAACCTATTT
>LFRM01072496.1_pt4 | contig 11159 bp, 9 predicted proteins | sample 618341 | NCBI WGS metagenome assembly LFRM01 (sample SAMN03654438, study PRJNA283298) | anaerobic digester metagenome | isolation source: pool of bioreactors CSTR01a, CSTR02a, and CSTR03a thermophilic anaerobic... | place: Denmark: Kgs. Lyngby | collected 2014-05-21
AGCTTGCAGCGGGTCCAGGTTGTTTTCTATTCTGAATTCATTTAAAAGCATATATGCTTTGGCCTCATCTGCCGTAAGCCAGGACGGCGCGCCGGGTATGGCAGGAGGCTGGGATGGTTCTGAAGGGTTTACCGGCGGGTCGGCCGGCGGAGGTGTTGAAGGGTTTGACGGCGATGCAGGAGGAACATAAAAGCCTCCTCTCCTCCCGATCGTTCGGTTGGGGGGCGAATAGGAATTTTGCGGCCTTTCATTATCTTCTTGCCCATCACCGGGTTGTGGCGAAACCGGCTCCTCAGGTTCAGGGTAAACAGGTGCTTCCCCACCGCGGCCGCCGTTTGAAGGCACAACCGGGTAACGATCCCTTGCTAAAAAACCGCCAACTGCACCCGCCGTACTGGAGGGTAAAAGGAAAGCTAACAGGAAGACAACCAGTGCCAGTGCGCAAACTGCTTTGCTGTTTTTCTTCATATCAATTCCTCCATTTTTTATTTCCTATTATTATACAAATTAACAGTAAATTTAACAAATATACATTTTCTGTATGAGTTAGGTAAAATACGGGAGCTTATCCGGCACTCTCCGTGACGAAAGCTTTATTACAATAATTTTGTACCATTCCAGTAAATGCTAATAGAAAATAGGAGCGGCGGGCGGCGGAAGTCAGCATGGGAGTAAATATGAATTGAAGAAGCGGTTAATAAGTTTGTTCTCATCGGAATATCTATTAGTAGAGCCACGATTTTATTATTGGAAAGGCAGGTGGATATTTGTGGATACACACCGGATCTGGAGAACAGATAACATTCCGCTAATAATGTTGACAAAAAACGGAAAAGAATATTTCATGCTCGATAAACAGGGCTATCTTCAACATTTTTCCTGTAATAACGAAAGGTGGATATTAAAAACAGACAATATCTTTCAGCAGAAAATACAGGGCTTCGATGCGGCTATTGACAACCAGGGTAACATTTTCCTTATTGGATATAACGATGCCGGAGGCCTCTATTGCCTGTCACCGCCATCCAATAAAGCAATAACAGCACCTGTTTACCAGGACGGCAGCAAAACAATAGGTCACCTTTCTGCCTGCCTGGATGAGGAAAACAATCTGCATCTGCTGTGCCTGTATCTAGACGACCGGCAAAAGATGTGGTGGCTTGTGTATCTTTATCAGGAAGAAAAAGGTTTGTGGCGCGAACCGGCGATTATTGATTTCGGGTACGAATTCCTGGAACAAAACGGTATAATTATCAAAGATCTTAAGAACAATTTTTTCATTCTGCAAAGATTGGCTGAGACAGGAAATTATTGTCTGCTGCTCCGCAGTTTGCCTGAAAAGGACAAACGCCCGTGGAAATCGTTCTATTTCCCGAACAGGCATGAAGAATGCTTTTTTCCCGCTTTTCTGGTTGCTCCGGACAATACCCTGCATTTTTCATGGATAAGCTGTCAAGATGAGGTGCTGTTTTTAAGCTATATTCAAAAACCTCCGGGCGGAGACTGGGACAGTTTTTTCCGCATAGAGATTCCCAATAGGACACTGACAATTGCGCCACTTTATGGCATGGATAACAAATTGGTTTTAACGTTTAAAAAAGACGATGAGTTGCTTTATCTTCTGTCCACTAATGCAGGGAAAAACTGGAAATGGGGCGAAAAAATACTATTGCCAAAAGATGCCCAACTTACGCGTTTTCGCTCCGCAATCAGTTCCCAGCAAAGAGAATATGTTTTTACTCTAGGCAGCCCTCCACAGATACTTTACCCAAAATATACTTTAGACAGCTTTATAGAAAAAGTTGAACTTCAAAAGGAGTTTCAGGTCCTGGATCTTCTTTCCCTAAGCCTGCTTACCCATGCAGGCAACCTGCAAGCTGCCAATGCTTCTTTAAAACAAAAGCTGCAGCAAAGAGAAAAAGAGTTGGCCAGATTATTTTCCGGAGGTGTTTCACAAGTGATTAAGATGGAAGAAAAACTGCATGCTAAAAAAATGGAGCTACAACAAATGGAAACTACTTTTAAAAAAGCGCTTGAAGAACTGCAGAAAAAAATAAAGAGTGAAAAGGAGGAATTTGCGGCACGCAATAAAGATTTGTTAATGCAGGTAAATGAACTTTATAAAAAAAATGAAGAGCTTAAAAAAGAAAAACTCATTCTCTTAAGAAACGTTAATGAGCTAAAAGAGCAGGTTCAAAATTTGCAAAGGGAAAATGAGGAGCTTAAAGTAAAAAAGAGCCGGGCTCTGCCTGTTCTTTTGAACAAATTAAGGTTTAAATAGTTATTTTGTCTTATTTTTTTTGCTTTCCCCGGCCTGTTGATCCTGATAAAAATGATCATAAAAAAGACGGTAAGTATTATAGTATTTTCGATTCGGAACAGGAATACCGGTGGCAATCTTCTGCTTTTCACGCGCAGCAAGATCCTCTTGTCTCCGTTTTTGTTCCTTTTGCGCACCGAGGCTTTCTTCAGTGCGTTCAACTCTTTCAGAAGGGAAAAAATCCCCCACTACAGGCTTTTCTCCCCGTGAAGCAAGTCCGCCGGCCGCTCCTTTAAGCAGGGCCTCTTTTTCCAATGTTTCCACACTTCTCGTGACAGGTACTTCCATGGAGATGTTTTCCGCAGGAATGCTATCCGCATTTGTTTTTACCGTTTTTTCAGGAAAACCTGTTAAAGGTACGGCATTTATCTTCCCCTGCACAATTATAGTGACTTTATAGGGGATAAACTTTATCTTGCTCCATAACGGAAACAAAAAAAGAGAAACAGGAGTTGTCCTGTAATTATATTCTGCCTCACAGGTTAAATTTCTCTTTGATTTCGCAACTTCTTCGGAAAAATAATCAGGTGACGGGGTAAAAACGCGTGAGAAGCCTTTAGCCAGGATCTTTTCCGACGTTACTACTTCTCCTTTTTGATATTTCAAATATTTAACAACAAGGTTATAACTTCCCCAAATAGAAAGCTGTTCATGGGCCGGTTTATCCCCCTGGCCGGCAAAAAAATCCTCTATTTGGATCGATACAATCTTCCAGAGGTTTATGACAAAAAAAGTATGCTTATGTTTAAATTTTATAAGCGAATAAACTTTTTCATCTTTACCGCGTTCCATCTTTCTACCTCACCAATTTCATATTCACAGCTAAAACAATCGAACTTGAGCCGGCAGGTTTAGCAAAGCAGGGCTTAAAGTATGCCCGGCGGACATGGCCGTCCGTTGTCATAGCTTATTGGTCTTCTCTTTTAGCCCCTGCGCCGTTCCAGAAGCAGCGCTTTGCTGTAGGCGAGAGCGACTTGTGAAGCGAAATTAAAAGTTCACGGTGAAGCGAAGGCCGGAGACGACCCTGCCGACATGGACGCCTGAAAAAAACGAAGGTAAATAGCTCTATTAATAACCCGTTTCATGCCCCGCAGGGGTGGCGCAAGGTTGGGGCGAGCGGAATGTGCAGCTTGAGTCTGCAGGTTCAGCGAAGCGATGGCTTGAGATGGCCCGGCAGACATGAATGTCCTTGTCATAGCGTGTTGGTTTTCTTGTTTAGCCCCTACTGCCGTCTAGGGAAACAGCGCTTTGCTGTGGGCGAGAGCGATTTGTGGAGCGAAGTCAAAAAGTTCACGGTGAAGCGAAGGCCGAAGACGACCCTGCCGACATGGATGTCGGCAGCCGGCCTCTGACCATGGATGGGAATTGGCCGGGTAGGTCGTCGGAGGCCTTAGCAAACCGTAGAACTTTACGAGCGGAACTCGGAGCTCCGCCTACAGCAAAGCGCTGCTCCATCCTCAAGCGAACCCTGAAGCGAGCGCCAACCTCGCGCCACCCCCGCTTTAATGGAAATTGGCCGGGCAGGTCATCGGAGGCCTGAGCAAGCCGTAGAACTTTACAAGCGGAACCCGGAGCTCCGCCTACAGCAAAGCGCTGCTCCATTTCCATAATTAAGCTTAATAAAAGGCTCCAAGCGGTTTATTGACCGACCCACGGTCAGTTTAGCTCTTCATCCCTCAGCAACTACCGACATTTACATAATCATTAAGACTGTTTTTGCGGAAACTTCTCTTTTTAAGGATAATAACACCGCCGATGCGGCTGCTGCTTTCGACAAGCTGTTTGTACTCTTCATCATTATAGCCTCGGCGTGCCAATCTTCCTTTCATTTTTAGCCCGGATTTGCCGATAACTTGAGTCAAAATCCATTCCCCCTTTCCTTCACTTTTTATATTTTATGAGGGACTTAAAAAAGTGTTACAAGGTTATTTTTTTGCTTTATAAAGGCCTCCATTCTAAAAGATAATGGCAACCCTAAGGGATCCCGGTTTTCTATCCGGTATAAAAAAGGCAATTATGGAAAAGATAAAGACTATGAGGTGGCGCTAACCGGGGGTAATAATGAAACTGATTAAATTTGAACAATGGAGTTTGCTAACTCGCTACCTCTTCTGTATCCTGCCGCAGGTGGAAAAGGAGTTACAGGGATGGAAAAAATTCTTAAGAGATTGCTCCTCCCCCCTGCAACAGCAAGCTCTCTACAGCATACGAGATAAAAGATTCCACTGCCAGGGAGGAGCATTTTTTGCGCTCTTCAATCCTGCCGCCTGCTCCCATCTATTGTCACTGATTGTCTCTTTTCAGACTATCAGCGATTACCTTGACAATCTATGTGATCGTGTCACATGGGAGAATAGCTCTTCTATAAAAGAAAAAGACCTCTTTATGGAGAAAAGCTTCCGGCATCTCCACACCTCCATGCTGGTTGCGCTGGAAACTGTCAGCCCGCAAAAACACGAATTCTACCGTTATTATCCTTACAATCAGGACAAAGGTTATTTACAGGCACTGGTCATGCAATGCCAAAAAAACATAGCTACCCTTCCCGTTTTTGATAAGGTAAAAGAAAAAGTGCTCTTTTTGACCAGGCTTTACTGCGACCTGCAATCTCTAAAGCACCTTTCTTTTAACTATCGTCAAAAACACCTTGAAAAATGGTTCAAGGCTTATGAAATGCTATACCCCTATCTTTTATGGCATGAATTTGCCGCAGCAGCCGGCTCTACCCTTGGCATATTCGTCCTTTCCGCCCTGGCATCAAAACAAAGTTGCTCCCCCTCGGAGATAGAAAAAATATTTAAATGCTATTTCCCCTGGATTTGTGGCCTGCATATTCTCCTGGATTACTATATTGATCAGGAAGAAGACCGGAGAGAAGGAGATTTAAATTTTATTTTCTTTTATTCCAGCCCGGAACAATGCTTCCAGCGACTAAAATTTTTTATTGAGAATGCCCTGCAAAGAGCCGGTGAACTGGACAATCCAACCTTTCACCGTCTGGTTGTAAAGGGACTCCTCGCTCTTTATCTCTCCGATCCGAAAATAGTCAGGCAAAATTTGGAGGTTACTGCTCAAAAAATCCTTGCGTTAGCAGGTGAAAAAGATATTTTTTATCTTTACAGAGCCTGCCAGTTGTTACGCAAAACCGGCATAATATGAGATGACCTGGCGGGCCTTCAATACAAGAAAAGGAGTCGTTATAATCTTCGCTGCAGAACATACTCGGCCAGGGACTCCAGAATAGCTCCCTCCCTGGTTTCCGTAAAGCCCGCCAGGCACTCCCGGGCTGTTTTAATATACAACCGGGCTTTGTCCAGAGCACGCTTTACAGGTTCATTTATACAGGAAGGCCGGCGGAGGAACTCCATCGTTAACGGTGAAAAATCCCTTTTCTCAATAATTTCCCGTAAAAAAGGAGCATATACCGGGTCTTCCAGTAAGTAAATAAGAGGCAAAGTAATAATCCCTTCCCGCAGATCATTTCCCACAGGTTTTCCGGTAATCAGCGGCTCCCCGGTAATATCCAGTATATCGTCGGTTATTTGAAAAGCCAGTCCAAGGTTTCTCCCAAAAGCCTCAAGCTGCAGCACAGCTTCACCCTCCAGCCCGCCAAGGCATGCCCCGGCAGCACAACAGGCCTCCATTAAAGCAGCTGTCTTACGGTAAATATTTTGCAGATACTGCTGTTCATTAAGAGAAAGATCAAAAGCAAAACGCGTCTGCTCGATTTCACCCTCACACATTGTGCTGATCGCCCTGGTTACTATCATATTTAGTTCATAGTCCCCACAGCAGGCAAGTAACTCAAAAGCCCTGGCAAATAAAAAATCCCCGGCCAAGACTGCGGTACGATTGCCCCACAGGGCATTTACCGAGGGTTTTCCTCTGCGTTCCCGGGATTCATCAATAATATCATCATGAATCAAGGAAGCCATGTGGATTAACTCTATCGCTGCCGCAGCAGTTACGAGGTTTTTTTCATGAACAGGATCAACAGGCTTGAAACTTCCGCTTAGCAGCAGCAGTATCGGGCGCAGGCGCTTACCTTTGCTGCTGAAGATATGGTCCATCACATCCTGCATGACAACAGCGTCGGAAAACGTGGAATTTTGGAGAAGCTCCTCTACTTCCTGCAACTTCAAACCCACAACTTCCTTTATTGCAAGCCATAACGCTTTTTCCTGGGAGATATCCTTATACATCACTGTATTAATTGTTTCATCCAATAACAAATCGCGCCTTTCCCTTATATTTTAAAGATATCCGGATTAATTTCAGGATTTATGACAGTTTTGTGGAAAACGATAGTTTGCTGCAACTGGTCACAGGAGTCATAAATCTCTATCTTTACGGGCAGCAGCGACCTTTTCGCCAACCATACCTTTTCCCAGGCATTCCTTCGACCCGGGGAGCTGGGAATTATCCGCAACAGGTAGCAAGGAGCCCCATTTCTCTGCTCCGTACCGATAATTTCTGCATCCTGCGCTTCGGAGAAGCTGCTTAAAAAATTTGCCAGTAAAAAAGGCGGCGGGTTTAAACCTTGAGTAAGAGGACTTAAAACATAAAAATCCTCAATTTCAGGGCTATAAATCCAGGTTTTTTCCCCATCAGAAACAAAAACTTGTTCAGGTTCATGTCCATCCTCCGGGAAAGAGGAAGATATCTCTACGCGATGAAAATGCGGTGAATTAAACCATACTTCTACATAATAACTTTGCGTCGCACCGCCCAAGTTAATATTTGTTTCCAAAAATGTATAGTAGCTTGTTATTTTCTTTTCTTTTTGCAGAGTCTTTTTTATTATTATTTCGACGCTTAGCTCCCTTGTAGAAAAAAAATAGAAAATACTGCACAGTGCAAGCAACCCCAAAAGCCAGGGGATTAACCGGGAAAGAGCCCTTTTCATCACTACCATCTCCAAGATTAAAAAAACATATTCATTTTAATTTATACCTTCGCCTTTGTTTTTATAACCGCTTTCAATATCTGCCAAAAATAAAAAAACGCTCCCAGGAGGGAGCTGAGACGGCATAGGATATGAAAATGGGGTAGAACCCGGTATGGGGGTATTTTATGAAACATGGTGGGTTTTTATGAAAAAGGTTTTACAGCATAGTGTTCTCCCGGTTCAGCGAGGGGAGATTCGGCGGTTTCGTTAAGCGCGGCAGGGAAAAAGTCCAGGATATCGCCCGCCTTACAGCCCCTACGGCCCAAACGGGCGGCAAGCATATCTGCAGCCAACCCGTGCAGGTAGGTGCCGCAAATCGCGGCCTTTTCCGCCTCTAAACCCTGGGCGGCCAAAGCGGAGATCAGCCCGGTAAGGAGATCGCCTGTTCCGGCAGTAGAGAGAACGGGATTTCCGGTAGGATTGATATAAAGCTCGCCGTCAGGTAAGGCAACAACTGTATGCGCTCCTTTAAGGACCAGGACTGCCTGCCATTCCATCGCCTGCCTGGAAGCAAGTCCCCACCTGTCTTTCTGGACGCTTGCGGTATCGCTCCCAACAAGGCGGGCCATCTCCCCGGGATGAGGTGTTAAAATAAAGGGTGTATCCACCTCTTTAAGAAAGGCGGGCTCCAGAGACAGGGCGCTCAGCCCCCCGGCATCTACCACAAAAGGTACGGAAATTGTCGGCGCCAGTTTTTTAATTAAATGCAAGGTTTCTTTCCCCGCCTTGAGCCCCGGCCCCAGGGCCAGAGCCTGACAGGCGCCGGCATGTTCCAAAATTTCCTCACTCGCAACTGCTGTTAAGACGCCATGGCCGTCCCCGGCAAAACCCAGAACAATAACCTCTTTTAATTTGGCTTCCAGAACCGGCCGCAGTTCCGCTGCCGTCCCCACATAAACAAGCCCTGCGCCTCCTCTTAAAGCCGCTTCACCGGCCAGCGCCGCCGCACCGGTCATCCCGGACGACCCGGCCAGAATAAGCACTCTGCCGTAGGAGCCCTTGTGACTGTCCGCCCTCCTGGATGGCAACTGCGAGCGGACATATGCCCGTGTTATCAGGTTTTCTTTACTTTCTGCCTGTAAGAGCAGCTCTTGGGGGATGCCGATATCGGCCACCAGCAGACGGCCGGCATGCTCTGCGCCGGGGAACAGCAGCAAACCCCTCTTAGGTAAAGCGAAGGTAACCGTATAGTGGGCCTTTACCGCTGCTCCCATCACTGCCCCCGTATCTGCAGAAATTCCCGAGGGTATATCCACGGAAACAATCTCGGCCGGGCTGTGATTGATGGCTGTGATAATCTCGGCCAAAAGCCCGGTAACCTGGCGCTGAATCCCTGTGCCCAGCAGGGCGTCGACGATTAAATCATCGGCTTTTAAATCCTTAATGATGGCTACCGGGCTCTTTTCATCAAACCTATTAACATTATATCCCTGTTTGAGCAGAATATTGTAGTTAACAGCTGCATCACCTTTATAATCTGAGAGGGCACCGGCTGCCCATGTCTCAACATTGTACCCTTGCCGCCATAAGTGTCTGGCTATAACAAAGCCGTCGCCGCCATTATTGCCCTTTCCACAAAATACAACTATTTTTCCCCGCTTCCGTTCAGGTCGTATCTTTTTTACCAGGCTTACTACCTGTAACCCGGCATTTTCCATCAGAATTAATCCGGGTATGCCATAGCGGCTCATGGCAAGCCTGTCTATTTCACCCATTTTTTCTCCAGATACTATTTTCATCAGCCACACTCCCCTGGCAAAGTACTTTCTTTCTTCCTCTTTAATTATACCATAACAAATTTTTCCTATAAAATGCCGTCTTTTATTTCCGGCGAAATCTGATATTATAGATCATTATAGATATAAAAATAAGGCAGCGCTTGCTGGTGGCAGCTTAAAGCCGACAGGGGGGATTATTTGCAGGATACTTTATCCTGCTTAAATCAAAATGAGAAAAAAGATAGGGTCCTTTTTATATTTATTATTGAGCCTATTGTTGCTGGCCACCGCTGTTTCATGCACGGCAGATCATTATCCGGACTTGGAAGAGAATTCTTCGCCCACCGATCAAAGGGAGTTGAAAGAAGACAGCGGGAATAACAATAATTACGAAATACCGGAGAATGAACAAGAAAAGCACGCCACAGAAAGGGAAACCATGCCGGAAGAGGAGAAAGGTGCCGCCTTGGGAAAACCTGGTACAATTCTCCCTGAACTAATGCAGCATAAACCTAACGAACTGGGAGAAGTGATGATCTTAATGTACCATGAAATCGGCTATCCGGAGTCCGCATGGAGGCGAACCCCGGAAAACTTTCGCCTGGATCTGGAAAACCTATATGAGCAGGGATACCGGGCCATATCACTGATGGATCTGGTCAGGGGCAATATTGATATTCCTGCCGGAACCTCACCTGTTGTCCTGACTTTTGACGACGGCAACAAAGGTAATTTTTATTACCTGGAAAATAACGGCGAATTAGAGCCGGCGCCAGATTGTGCAGTGGCGATCATGGAAAAGTTTTATCAGGAAAAACCGGATTTCGGGCTGGCTGCCACCTTTTTTATTTACTACCCTAGTCCTTTTCGGCAAACCCAGTATATAGAAAAAAAACTCAACTACCTGGCAACCAGAGGCTTTGAAATAGGCAACCACACTTTCGGGCACACCAACCTTGCACAGTTGAATGCCTCCGAAATCCAGCGAGAACTTGCACAGCATGTGCAGGCAACCCAGGAATACCTTCCCGGCTATGAGGTCAACTCCCTGGCTCTGCCCTACGGGGGATTTCCCCGGGAGAATCAGGAACTGCTCCTGGAAGGTTCTTATGAAGGGGTCGCTTACCGGAACGAAGCGGTGCTTCTGGTAGGTTCCAACCCTGGCTTTCCACCTTTCCACCAAAAGTTTAACAGCTCCAGGATCCCGCGGATTCGTGCCAGTGAGCTGGAAACCGATGGGGTAGGCCTGTATGACTGGCTGGAATATTTCCGCCAGAATCCCCATAAACGTTATATCAGTGACGGTGATCCGCATTATGTGACTGCACCTGAAACATTGAGAGAGTTCCTGCGCAATGAGGGCTTAAAAGATAAAGAAGCTCGTTTTTATCTAAACTAACTGTTAAAGGGGAGATTGGCCAATGTCCCTTCCGCCGCTAACCTTTCCGATTATCCTCTTCATCGTGGGTATCATAGGAACTGTCTTGCCCCTGCTGCCGGGTGTAACGCTCATTTGGGCGGGAATGCTTCTTTATGGAATCCTTACAGGATTTCAGAACCTTTCCGTGGGCTTTTACATCCTGCAGGGACTGGCGGCCCTACTGGTAATGTTTATTGATTATATCGCTACCGCCCTCGGAGCCAAACATTTTGGAGGTTCCAAGACCGCGATGTGGGGGGCAGCACTCGGCCTTTTGGCAGGCCTGCTTATTCTGGGACCGTTGGGAATTATTTTTGGCCCCTTTCTTGGAGCATTTATTGCTGAATTGCTAAAAGGCATACCCCCGGAAAAGGCCCTTCGTTCAAGTTTTGGCGCTTTAGTGGGCCTCCTCGGGGGCATTATACTAAAACTTTGTATAGAAGCGGTTATGCTTTATGCTTTTTTCCGAAACATTTAGCGCAGCCGGCAGCATTGGTGTATTTAATGTACAACGGCAGCCCTGCTTTCCTCTTCCTCGGCAATTTTCGAATGGAAAGCCGCATCAAGGCTGGCGGCAATTACAAGAGAAATGTCATCGATCAGCGTGTCTATCTCTTTGGGAGTCACTATCAGGTCACCCGCAAAGGGCTGCAGCACCTCTTTAATAATATTTCTTTTTTCCTCCCAGTTCATCTTCTGCACTATATTGGCAAACATATTTCCCTGTGCCGATTCTCTTTTTAAGGCCTCCGC
>LFRM01233429.1_pt1 | contig 11154 bp, 8 predicted proteins | sample 618341 | NCBI WGS metagenome assembly LFRM01 (sample SAMN03654438, study PRJNA283298) | anaerobic digester metagenome | isolation source: pool of bioreactors CSTR01a, CSTR02a, and CSTR03a thermophilic anaerobic... | place: Denmark: Kgs. Lyngby | collected 2014-05-21
GGGTTAAACATCTAGTTGACTACGCATTAATTTGATTGTTTCGCATTCCTGGCAAGGGAAGGCTTTTAATCTCTTTGACCTTTCAAAGAAAGTCTATAGAAAGCTACGAGTTCTGAATCCGTAGTTATATTATTGTATAAGTATATTTACATCATAAAATCTCCATACATCATACCTCCTCGATCATTACTAAAAATAATGGTGTAAGAGCCTTTTGGCAACCCTAAGAGAGGTATAGTAAATTGGGGTTGTGCCGTAGTGTTTACTTTTTGAAAGTAAACTTCTTCACCTATTTCATTTGTAATTGAAATTTGAATATTGCCCAATGCTTCTTTAAACAGTACAACAATAATATCTCCCTGCCTTTCTGCTGTAATGGTTGTTGATCCAAAATTAGCAGTACGTATCTCTTTGGGTTGGTTTAAATCTCCTTTTAATTCAATTATATCTGTTTTATCCTTTTCCATCGAAGAAAAAGAATTTAAAGAACCATATATCACACAAGGAAGAAGAAGTCCCAATAACAAGATCAAAAAAGTTTGCTTTTTCATGTCTTTACATTTTTTTTAATTATGATGTAAACCTAATATATATTGTTGCTAGAAACAATAGGGTATAAGCAAGGTATAACTACTTTAACCTTTGATTTGTGTTAACTAACTGAATATAAACAAGAAGGGAAATAGCGCATATAAGTCTCCTATAACTTTTTTAAGGATTGATGATCAAAAAAAAGGTGTAAAGATTCAGCTTTTTTGAGTATATAAGTCAATTAGCACCTCACAAAAATCGACTCCTTTTGTGTGGAGGTTCATTTTCTTTCGAATATTGCTGCGTCCCATATTCACGGTGTGAACACTTATATTAAGAATTAAGGCAATTTCTCTGGCTTTCAATCGAGCATAAGATAAGAGACATATTTTGAATTCAGTTTCTGAAAACTCGGGGTAATCTTTATTAATAGCAGCAGATAAGCCCGGGTTAAGTTCATCAAAAGTTTGAAGTATTAGCTCCCATGGTGAGTCGCTATCTGCTCCATACACTATTTCATTAAACTTTTGTATAGCTTTTTCTCCTGTAAGTTTTGGAGATGATTTCATCGTACTTTCGAAGATAGATGATTTTTGTAGCACATCGAATTTCCATAGTAAAGCTTCTCGTTGTGTATTAGCACTCTCAAATGCGTTTGCTTTTTGCTCTTGAATATCTTTAGCAGTTTCGTTTAAAACTTGCCACGCTTGCTCCATCTGCAATAGTTTATTCTTTTGACGGACTGTTTTCCTATAAAGAAGAACGACAACAAAACTGAATAACAATAAGAGAAGCAATGAAACAATGATTATTTTTTGTCTTGATAGTAGTGTCTGATTGTGACGGTTTTGAAATTTTGCATAGTCATACTTTTTTTGAACTTCATAAACAGATTGCTCTCTGTCTTTTTCCATAATATCTAGAAGCAGTTGCACTCTCTTGTCTTGATAATTAATTGCTTCTTCATAGTTTTGATTTTCTCTTTCCCAATTCGCCAAGAAGTTATAAGCACTTGCTTTGAAATAGATATCGTCTAGCTTATCAATACTATGTAGTAGTTTATTTTTATAAACTGTTACAGAATCATTCTCTCCCATCGACAAGTATAATTTTACAAAATTAAGATAGTAACGAACCTCTTCTGCACTGTCGTTATTCAAGTTGAAAGATTGCCGCATAAAAACTTCAGCTTTGTCATACTCCTTTGCCTCTTTGTATGCAATGCTTAAATTTTGCATCAGATGGCTTTGCAATTCAATATTTCCTATTTCCTCTGCCAATTCTAATCCTTTGCGAAGATATAAAAAGGTACTATCAGGTTTGCTAAGCATTAAAAACATACGTCCTGCTGCACTTAAACATTTTATTTGTTTTTCTTCTGCATTTTTTGAGGATTGCCCATATAATTGTTCTGCTTTTTTATAAGCATCAAGTGCTTCCTCAATCAAATTATCCTGCAAAAGCAAATCGCCTATATTATATTGCACCATGCCTTTTAAATCAGGATCATTAGTTTTTTGTGCAGTTGTGGCAGCATCTTTGTATGCTTGCATGGCTTTGTCATAGTGATTTTTATCGCGATATACAGCTCCACTATAAAAGTGTGCTAAGGTAGTTTTTTCTAAATCTTTGTTATGTTTTTCAAAATAGCGTCTCGCTTCAAATATTAACGTATCATCCTTCACAGGGCGATAAGTTTTGTATTTGGCTTGTACTTTAGCTACCTGATAATACATATAGTCATGCTTACTCAAACTTTTCTCGGGATAGAAAATAGAGTCGATAAGCAATAGTGCACTATCGGGATGGTCCTCCATCAACAGCTTGGCCTGCTCTAATAATTCTGGTGCTTCGGGTTGCGGATTGCAAGCAACCAATAAGAACAAACTTAGAACAAACAATAGTATATTTTTGTAGTGCTGCATATCTTTTTTGTGTTAGTGTAACAAATTTACAAAAAAACGTTGAATTATTTTCATTTACAATCATCAATGACACCAATCTGCAATAGCATACAGTTTTCGGACGGTTCTAGAGAGGTCAAATCCTTAGGGATGAAATTTGAAATTAAGAAGTCGATTTGAACATCGAATTTAAACAGAAATATGCGATTGAATTGGAAACAAAGTTATTTCAGGCTTCTCCATTACACACGCTGTTTCTGATATTTCTATTAAATGATTACCAATTACATTAAAAAACTTCGGAAATTTTACAAACAGAACATCTGTTAGATAAATAGCTGCTGATATTTAGATAATCGGACTTCAAGAAGCCAAATCTCATTAGGTATATTTAGCTTTTCGATGTTCGAGAAGTGTTTATGTTTGCAAACAATTTTAATTCTCGAACTTCGAATTGCCAAATAACACGATTTTTTTGTCTATTAGATGACCAAGAAGGGAAATTGTTCGGAATTGTAGGTCTATTTGATCTTCAAATTGGTATTTACCTAAAGATAAAACAGTAGTATGTAGTCAATAATAGTTTGTCAACCATTAAAAACAACTAATTGTGTTTCGAGATGCTAAATATCTGTAGACCGAAGTACAATTGGATGTTCGAAATGACAAATATTTTTGTGCGAAAGTACAATTCGATGTTCGAATTGCCTTTTATCTACAATATTTTTAAATTCTCGATGTTCCTTATTTAGAATCTATTCTAAACAATTTCAATTCTCGGTGTTCGAGAAATGAAATAACATGAAAGGCAATTTACTCAACCTGCTATTATTGAGAAAATTACAAAAAAAGACCTCACTAAAACAAGCCTACTCCAATTTCAGATTCATCAAGAACAGTGCATAAAACACATCATACCCTAAAAGAAGATACTATGCAGCTTCGCATTTGAGAAGAAAAACAGCCTAAACGGCAAGAAGCATTAATTAACATTCAAGTTAATTTACATAAATCTGCAAATTCAACTGTACGGAAAAAAAGAGCAATCGTATATATATATGTAGTACTAAGTGCTTGTAAAATGAAAGTCTGTTTTATAAGCACACTGCTTATTATGCGAAGATTGTTTGTAGAGAACCTTTGCTAGCATATAAAGCAAACTAATCTTTGAAATAAAATATTGGAAAAGTTCCAATAGAATTCAAGTTATTCAACTAAAGTGCTTTGAACCTCAAGACAAAACACCTAAGAATAACGTTATATTTTCATAATTAAAATTATTTATATGAAAACAAATTATTTGACGTATTTAATACGTCTGAGGAACGTAGAGTTCCCAGTAGCTTACGAAAGCATTTGCTCTCAATTTGATGACGAAGTATTCGAAGCAGAAAATGTGCAACAATCTTTTGATGCTGCCAAAGACTATCTCACTGTAGTGAGAGAATTAAAGAACATGCGAGTACAGCACCCACTTACAGAGACTATAGGTGAACTAACAAAAGAACGTCATCAAACTCTTCTTTCATTAAGAGGACGAGTGACCTACTTTTTAAAATCACCATTAGACAATGAGCGCACTGCTGCCAAAACATTAGACACATGGTTATATGGATATCGCGACGATTTAAACTATCCATCCATTAAAGCACAATCGGGTATTGTGGATAATATGGCTATGAACCTTGATGAGAATGCAGCTTTACACGAAGCTGTAGAAACATTGGGGTTAGTTCAAAGTTTTAATTCTCTCAAAATAACCACAGCTGATATCAAATTTGGCAACAATAAACGCTTGAAGGACAGAAAAGCAAAGTTGCTTAAAGCATCCATTATTCGAGAAACTGCCTATACAAAAATGAATACTTTTAGGAAGTCTATTGAGGTAGTACTTGAATTGAAGACAGTTGATATTGAAAAATATACCAACTATCTGGATGACATCAACTGGGCAATGGCTGATTTCAGGTCGTCATATCTCAGCAAAACTACGCGCAATGCAAATGCAGCGCTGAAAGCTGAAGAAGAAAAAGATGCTGAAGATAATTCAGAGTCTTCAAGTCCTACTTCAAGCAACAGCGCTACAGGCGGTGCGTTAAATGCAAGAACATTCGGCAGGTTGGATTTGCAGAAAGATGAATCAAACTCTGAAAATCCGACAAATGATGAAGTTCCGGACACTACTACCAACGGTAGTGATGTGCTACCCAGTTCGTCAGAAAAGTCTGACGATGCAACCAAAGCGGACAATAGTGCATTGGATGATTCTGAAAAAGAACCTGACAAATAGAAAGGTTGAGTAATTAAATCGTTCTTCTTGAAGAAGATTTAATCACATAAGAACTACAAATTCTTATTGCTACAATAAAAGAAGAAAACTACCTATTCGCAATTTACGTTGCGGATTTTTAGAGGAGGTGGTTTTCTTCTTTTTTGTTTTAATTGAAACACAGACTCAAAACGAAGTTATTACCGACAGCAATAGCGAGAACGGACGAATTCGATACTTCCTTTCATACGACATCATATCTGTGTATGAAATGTATGAAAACTCTCTCTGATTAAATAAGTTTTGAGCTGATAGCCTGAAACTCCATTTTGAAGAGAATCTATAGTTTAGGTCTGCATCCACCAAAAGCGTGTTTTTATTCCCACTCTCCAAAGTGTTGTAATAGTTATTTCCTGTAACTACCACATTCAGTTTTTTTATTGGGATAAAGGTTAATGATAACTTTTGGTGTATATTGTCTGATGATTGCTTCTCTTTCCCTTCCAGCTGATAGTTATTGTTTGAGTAGGCGATTGTGTAATCAATATCTAAGGCATTCAGTGGAGAGGAATAGACATTAAGAGACACCTGTTTCATAGAAGAGGTAGAATATTGCTGACTGCCACTTTGCATAAAGTAAGAGTCGGAATGAGAATAAAGACCTCTTAACGATGCTCCACCATTAATTGCCCCAATCATATAGCTTATATTTCCTACCACATTGTCTGTTTTAGTTGCGTATGGGTTGTGTGTAAGCCCCATGATGATATATTCGTTTTTGAAATCTTGTGTGGACATCAAATCTCCTTTCCACCAAAAGCGATTGTAACTGGCATTCCAAAACAGTCCGTCAATAATCTTTTTATAACGAATCAACACTCCCACATTTGCCATTTCAGCGTTGTTGAAATTGGTAGTTCCTGTTTGTATGAGGGGATAAGAAGAGAGCATGGGCGATGTATAGAACCTACTGTTGCTCTCGGGTTGTTTTTTCCATCCTCCATTTACTGATATTGTATATTTTTTATTGATAGCCCACCTTGCAGATACTGTTGGAGATATAAGCCACTTGTTTTTCAAATAAGGTTTGTCATTCAGCTTATCGGTATAGTTATAACGGTTATAGCTTACAGGCAAACCAAGGGTTGTTCTAAAAGCTCCCCAATTTATGGCCATTGAGGGTTTTACATAGAGCATTGTCTTTCGGTAATCAAAATTATTATCGAATGGCTCTATCGCATCTATATTTTGTATACCCGTAAGCGTGCTTTCTAACAGTTTACGTGAGTATGAGAAGCCCTCTTCTAATGAAAGCGTGGCTCTGCCAAGCACAAAAGATTGGGTAGCGGATGTGTTAGAATTGAAAACAGAAGTTTCTATCTCCTCATTTATTAAGACGTTGTCTCTACGTATGTTCAAACTTTGTGGCCGTCGACTCCAATTATTTACCGATTTAAGCCCGATAACCTTTTTACCCATTCTAAACATCATATCCAAATTATTGCCAATAGTTAGGTAGTCAATATCGCTTCTCTCCTGGTTTGGATAAGTCCCAACAATAGAGATGTCATTTTCTTTCTGCTTAATAGTAGAAGACAGCACATTGTTGAAATACATTTTAGCAGTATTGGCTTCCAAACGAATGGTAGGGGAAATATCCCACTTTTTAAGTTTACCTTTCTCTTGTGTCGAAATATTCAATGTTTCTCCGTTAGCAAGAAAATAGCTTTTCTTCTCCCACATATCGTTATCAAAGATACTGCTGCTCATTTCTAATTGAGGTGTCAGTATAAACGATTTGCTCAGCAATGCCTGATTATTCAAACTAAGCATGTGAGATTTATTAAACAGTGTTTTTCGTTCTTCCAGAAAAGGATTTCTTGAGCTTCGTTGAGAAACAATTTCGTTTGCCACCTCTTCTCCTCCACCCGATAGGCTGAAAGCCGATCCTGCAATAGCAGCCACATTGTGTCCTGTATTGTTTCCTTTGTAGGTGTTCAGCATTTTCACTTTCTGGGCAAAACGCATTGCATTTACATCGGCACTCCACTCACTGGGGATTCCACCGCCCACATTCAGCAAGCCCACCCATCTATTTTTGGCCTTCTCTTTCAAGGTTATATTCAAGGCAGTATTGTCGGAGAAGAGTAAGTCTTCGAACAATTTTATAGATTGATGGTTCTCTATCACCTCCACGCTCCCCACATCATCGTGACTAATACTGTTTACAGCAACAGGATATTTAGCCCCCATAATATTGGAGCCCTCAATATAAAAGTTGCTCAAATCTTTTCCTTGAAACTTTATTTTACCTTCATCCGAGACATTAAACCCCGGCATTCTTTTCAACACATCGCCCAGTGTTATATCATTCTCTTTGGCAAAAGAGGAAGCAAGATAGCGGGTTGTATCGCCTGCACCACTTATCTTGGCAGATTTTATCAACACTTCATTCAGCTCAATAGATTCTTCGGTTAGCAAAAAAGAGTAATACAGTCTGTTTTGATCTAACGCTATTTTCTGATTGGCATATCCCATCAAACGAGCACGTACGAATTTCCCTTTTGTCATATCCACGTTTTTCAAAAGGAACTCCCCTGCACTATCAGTGATGGTGTAGGCAAGCACATCATCTTTCGATTCAGTAGTAACAGTAACTACTACACCAGTCAAACTACCTGAAGCATCTTTCACGGCTCCTTTAATATCGATAGTTTGAGATTGGATAGAAAGTGAGGATATAAAAAGGAATATGAACAAGGTTGTACAATATCTCATATTAAATCTATTTAAATGGCTGTTGTATTACTTTTGCTTATTAAGTATTTAGCTTAGATTTTTTAGCAATATCTTCTTTTTCCCAAATTCCAAAATATGGATTATAAGTGCATTTTGAAGGCTTTGAGAACAGATTATCTTTTTCAGAAATAAAAGCTCGACAATCAAAACAAGCGTATCTGAATTCGCACACACTACATGTTTTAATATCGTCTTTTTTTATAGCAGAAAAACTAACAAATAGGGGGGATTTAACAATGTCTTGAAATTCATTAGCTGTTACTTGGTTTATATATCCATATTCCTGTTCCATGTAGGGACAGTTTTTTATTACTCCCTTCCTATCAATAGAACATTTCTTTGATAAACAAGTATTTCTATTTTGGGCTTCAAAGTAGAATTTCTTGTTACACAAAAAATGCTTCTCCGTTATAACTCCACAAGAATCAGAGCTATTTATCTCTTTTGTCAAATAGGTTATTTGACATTGTTTGTAATCTTCAGTTTTATCAATAGGACAGTCCCAAAAATAAACATTAGTAATATTTTGATAATTATCCAATAAGGTATGCAAACTGTCCGTTTTATTTATTGTTTCAAAAGGCATTACGAGTTGTATAGCTTCAGCACTTGTTATATAAGTTTTTTCTACAATTTGAATTAAACTATCGTAGTCAATTGCATATAAAAAACGAAGCTGAATAACCTGTAGATGAAAGACATCTATTTTACAAAGAGCATCAAACAGATCATAATCAGAATCTACATCTATATCAACAATAAAATTATCGAGCAACGATTTTTTAACTGGAAAGTTAGTTACTGACAGAAAACACTTGTAATCATCTTTTTCAACAAAACTGATTAATCGCTTATTTAATAAGGATGTTATTAAGGAATCTACTATTAGTTTGTCAGTTCCTTTAAGCATATTATAGATTTCATCAAGTGTTTTTCCATTGCTTTCAGCAATTACAGTATAAACTTCATTCGAAATCAGATGAAGTTTTTGTTTCTCCAAATCATAGATAGCACTTCGCTTATATCCTTTTACCAATTTGCAAAAGGGGAATAACAGGAAAACTTTATCTCTTATCATAATCAATAATCTCTCTCCAACAAATCATACTTTGCACCGCCACCCGTTTGTTTAAAATCAGAACTGCTACTACCCTTCGGCGCATTTGCTTCAAGGTAACGTACAATACCTATTTGCAATGATTTAGCATTGGTCTTCAAAAAGGTCTTTCTATCGCTGTGGCTATATTTACGATTTGAGTATTCTATATACTCAATGGGTTCTTTTACTTTCATCAATCCCTTTATCTCAAAAGTGTAATGTCCTTTTGTGTCCTGCACACTCATAATAAGTCCAGGAAGTCCCGAAAACTTCCATGGTCCTGCATTCACAGGTAAATCGGGATTATACCATGCTTCATAGTTTCGTCCGCGATACGAACAGGTAGCTTTCTGACAAGTATATCCTAAAATAGTTTTTACTGAGTCAGAAATGATTGTCCATTGCTGTGGTAGATTATCATCTTCAAAAATATAGTAATCCATAAAGACTGCATCATGAATAGTACTTTTACCTTCTGGATAATTATTGTAGATAACTAAAGCACCATATCGTGCTGGTAGAGTTGACAAATTAGGCCTTTCACCCTTAGGCAATCTCAACAATTTATCATAAGCCGCCAACGCATCAGGGTCGCTACGCATACGCTCATAATCATCTGTTTTTTTACTATAGTATTTAGATGTGCAAGTTCCAACTTGAAGAATAAATTCATCAGGCATCCAAATAGCATCTTTAAACTTTAGGGTGTCTGTATAATAGAGGGTTTTATACTCACATTTTAGAAATGCAGTATCAATGATAACAAGGTTTTTTTGAGCTAATACAGTCATTGTATTAAACAATAAGAAGAAGACAACTACTTCTAAAGCTTTAATATGGGAAAATATGTTTTTGTTCATAAGTTATTTGTTTTTAATATGTTTGTCCCTCTGTTTAATTTAAAAAAGATTAGAAACATATTTATAATAGGTTTTAACCCTGCTGCATTTTGAAGATGTTTTGTTGTGCAAGTCTGTGTAAAAAATATTTTTATCCACCTCAAGGCTGCTTATCCTTAAATACAATGGAAGAATAGCTTCATCACCATAAAATGTCGCTATATTTATCGAGGATAATTTCTGCAAATCTTTTGTCAATTTCATATCCGCATGTTTCATTTATCATTTCTATATTTCCAAAAGGATTTACTTCCAAAAAAACATATTCTCCGCTTTTGGTTTTAATTAAATCAAAGGAAGCTGTATCTAATTTCATCTTTTTCATAAAAAGCAAAAGCTTTTTTCTTACATTTTCCGGTAAACTACAAGGCAAATATCGATTGGTAGCAACAAATTTTCTATAATCTACATTATCAGTTTGCGCTGTGAATATTGCCATTGCATAAAATTCACGGTATTCATAAAAAGCAAAAACACGTATTTCAAAATCTACATCAATTTTGTTTTGCAATAATGAAGGAAAATGTTTGAGAGTATAATTATCTAAAAAATCAAGATCAACTTCTTGGGTAAATAAACGATACGATTGTTTATTTACTGTAAATGGAAAACACTCTCCTATCGGCTTTACAATAAACTTACTCCCTCTATTTATTTTTTCTGAAAAATTGTTCTGTGCAATATAAGTATCGGGAATTAATAAGTCGCACTCTTTCGCAATGCATAAATTACGCAGTTTATTGGTTTCAGCCAGAAAATAGTTGCCAATATGCTCTTTCTGTTGGAGCATGTAAAAAAGAAACTCTCTAAGTACCTTCCATTCGTAATTGACAAATTGTTTTACTTGTTGTGCTAATCTTTTATCCTCTGCCAACCACTCATGCTTAGGTATTGGCAATGTTCCTCCTCTATACCAAAAGAAAGAGACTTCATCAAAATCTATTTTTTGTCTGTTGATAGATAAAGAAATATTTTTTTGTGGAAAGTTTATGCTTTCAATAATTAGCTCATCATCTTCATTAATCCTTACAAAATTACTTACTCCAAATTTCAAAAGCCAATTAATAACACTATCTGTGAAAAAATCATTCCTTTTAGTAGCAATTACAATCATATAGTAACATTATCCATTATTTATAAGATTACGCTACTCTTATAATAGTAGCGTAATCTAGATAATTGTTTTAACAACTCTTATTTATGGAATAGGAAAATAATCATGATCAAAGCTACCATCTGGATACATAATTATCCACTCATCCACCATCTTACCAGTTCTTCCGTCTTTACCTGACCCTGAATGGTGCATCTCAGGAGATTGCCCTCCTTTAACTTCCTTTAAATCTACTTCTTGAATATCTAAATCAATTTGAGATAATACTAAGTTTTTCATACTTGTATTTATTTTCTTCCATTTAATGGAAATGAACCTTATAAAATATTTTTCGTTTATTTTCATACAGCTCGACAGCTACACAACCTAATTGCATTTTTTGCTTTCAGAAGCTTCCGATAAAATCAATTTTTCAAACTCGTTTTTGTTTGAATTTACCGTGTTTTTGTTATCTTTACAGTGCCTTTTCTTGTTTTTGGGGTTAAACATCTAGTTGACTACGCATTAATTTGATTGTTTCGCATTCCTGGCAAGGGAAG
>LFRM01296350.1_pt1 | contig 11152 bp, 10 predicted proteins | sample 618341 | NCBI WGS metagenome assembly LFRM01 (sample SAMN03654438, study PRJNA283298) | anaerobic digester metagenome | isolation source: pool of bioreactors CSTR01a, CSTR02a, and CSTR03a thermophilic anaerobic... | place: Denmark: Kgs. Lyngby | collected 2014-05-21
ATTAAAGAAACGTTGACGCAAACAACTCTCACATTCGCCAACAACAGCATGTCAGTGCTGGCTCAAGCGTATAGCGATGACCAAGGCTTGAAATAGAGAGGTGCATGATAGCTTCCTTATGCTAATACGCCGTTTGAGTGGTGGCGTTAGGGTGCTTATCATAGGCGCTTGTGCTTATTCTTTAAAATACTGTTTTGTGATGCTCTTATTCTTTTGGGGTCTTAATGGTTGCATGGGTTTGATATTCTTTTTAGTTATAGATAAATGATTTTATATTCTTTTATTGTGGGTTTGTCCTGAGGCATAGTGATGGCCACTGACCCATTCCTGAGGATTGCAACAATGAGTATTCAATTAGGCGACATCGCACCGAACTTCACCCAAGATTCAAGCGAAGGCGTGATTCATTTCCATGAGTGGTTGGGCGACAGCTGGGGCGTATTGTTTTCGCATCCTGCAGATTTCACTCCTGTGTGCACCACGGAATTAGGTTTCACCGCTAAGCTTAAAGATGAGTTTGCTGCACGCAATGTGAAGGCGATTGCCTTATCGGTTGATCCGGTGGATTCACACCATGAGTGGATTAAAGACATTAACGAAACACAAAATACCATCGTGAACTTTCCAATTCTGGCGGATGAAGATCGTAAAGTGTCTGAGCTGTATGATCTGATTCACCCCAATGCCAGTAGTACTTTAACCGTACGCTCATTGTTTATTATTGATCCGAACAAAAAAGTGCGTTTGACCATCACTTACCCAGCCAGCACTGGCCGTAACTTTCATGAGATTTTACGCGTGATTGATTCACTGCAGCTCACTGATAACTATAAAGTAGCGACGCCAGCCAACTGGGTGGATGGTGAAGAGGTGGTGATTGTGCCATCGATTCAAGATCAAGCGGAATTGGATGAGCGTTTCCCTAAAGGCTACCGCGCGGTAAAACCTTACCTGCGTCTAACGCCACAACCGAACCGTTAAGATGTTGAACCGCTGAACTGCATAGCATCTATGTGCTGTGCAGCCGCGGTGTGCTGATAAGGAGAGCGCTGATGCGCCAGACCACTGATGTGCGTTACCTCATTGTGCCAGGCTGGCAAGGCTCGTCTGCTGAACATTGGCAGTCACACTGGCAGCAGGTGTTACCTGAGTGTGCGCGGGTTGAACAAGACGACTGGCTGTTACCACAACGCCAAGCGTGGATTGCGCAACTGGAGCGCCAGATTGCCGCTGATCGACGTCCAATAGTGCTGATTGCGCACAGTTTAGGTTGCGTCACTGTTGCACATTGGGCAGCACAAGCAGAGCCGGCTTTGCTGGCGCGAGTACGCGGTGCCTTGTTGGTGGCACCCGCCGATGTTGAACGTCGTGATTGCCCAGCGGCTTTACGCAACTTTGCCCCTATGCCGCGCACAGCCTTGCCATTTTCGAGTGTGTTAGTGGGCTCGAGTAATGATCCTGCCGCGGATGCACAACGCGCTGTGTTGTTTGCCCAGCAGTGGGGCAGCGCTGCAGTAATTTTGCCCGAAGCTGGACATATCAATGTTCAGTCGGGCCATCATCGCTGGGAGCAGGGTTTTGCTTGGTTGTATCAACTGCAAGTGAGCAGTGATAATCATTATCAGCGCAGTGCTTAAGAGGTACGCCTTGGTGCGCGCCTTTTAGATGCTGGATTAATCCAAATCTTCTAGCGTAAACGGCAGCTTAGGCTGTGGCCATTGCAAGTTCAGCACTTCCATTTTTTGCGCAATCAGACTGCAAAATAGCAGGTTACGCAGCGGCTTATGATTGGCTGGTAAAATATGCCATGGATGTGATGTGGTATTGCTTTGCTTAAAAGTCTGATCCCAGTTGTTTTGGATGGCATCAAAATTCCGATGACCGATTAAATCCGCTGCAGAAATCTTCCAGTGCTTTTCTGGATTGATAAAACGCTGCTGTAGGCGGCTTTTTTGTTGCTCTTTAGAGATATGCAGGTAGACCTTAATCAGGTGGATATTCTGTTCAGCTAACTGCGCTTCAAACTCCAGTAACTGCTGCAAACGTCCAGCAGCCTGATTGTCATCAATATAGCCATCGGCTAAATCACTGGCTAAACCTTCATAAGGCGTACGGTTAAAGACTGTCAGCATGCCCGGTGTCGGCAACTCTCTGCGGTAGCGTTCTAGAAAGTTCTCGCGGCGTTGCAAATCTGTGGGCTTTTGAAAGTCACTGACGCGCACGCCCTGTGGATTGAGGCCGCGTAAACTGTTACGGATCACACCGTCTTTACCAGCACAGTCCGGTCCTTGTAGCCAGATCACAATGGCGGGGTCGTTATTGGCCCAGAGCAATTGTTGCTGACGGTCTAAAGCATGGCGCACTGCTTTAAGGCGTGCATCGCATTCATGCTGGGTTAAGCCAAAATCACGACTGGGATCTAAGTTCAGTTGGCTATTGTTTTGATAGATGCACTGTTGCAGTAGAGTGTCGGCGAGCCGCATATTATTCCTTGTTACGCTGAAGTTGGTCTTTAAGCTGGGTTGGCAGTTGACGAATAATCAACATATCGCGCGCTTCATCATATTCGACTTTAGATCCGAGCAGGTGCGACTCAAAGCTGATGGAGATGCCCTCAGCACGCCCGGTAAAGCGATGGAAGGCATTGAGGGTGCGTTTATCTGCAGGGATTTCAGGTGATAGGCCATAATCTTTATTGCGAATATGGTCGTAAAAGGCTTTAGGATTATCTTCATCCAGTGCTTCAGACAAACCTTCGATGCTGACCACTTCACCTTTGCGCGCTTGAGTATTGGCATAACTGAGCAGATTGTCGGTTTTCTCGCGGGCTTGCTCTTCGGGCAGGTCTTCACTTTCCACAAAGTCGCTAAAAGCCTTTAATAAAGTGCGGGTTTCACCGGGGCCATCCACACCTGCTTGGCAGCCGAGAAAATCACGAAAGCCATCCACGACTTTCTTGCCGTTTTTGCCTTTAACAAATGAAATATATTGCTTGGATCGACTGTTATTTTGCCATTCTGACAGATTGATCCGTGTGGCTAAATGCATCTGGCCCAGATCCAAATGGCGCGCTGCCTTGACTTCTAAATCATCGGAAATTGCCATGCCGTCGCTGTGTTGCAATACGGCAATACTCAGGTATTCAGTCATACCTTGTTGGTAGTGGGCAAAGAGCACATGACCCGAGAGAGTGATATTGATCTCATCCACTAATTTTTTTAAATGCTCAGCGGCCAGTTGACTAAACTGGGTGAAATCCATTTTGCCTGCTACATAATCAGCCAGCCAGCCTGGTAGCGGGTACTGAGTATGATCAGTCTGGAATAAGCCCCATACTTTGCTGGGTTTACTGTTGTAGCTGTCATTGATATCAGCGAGCAAGTGCTCCAGAGCTGTGCTGTGCAGCAAGGTTTCGCTACGCGTTTTCAGTAGCGCAGGGCTGTCATCCGGCTTTTTATCAATACAGTGAACAATGCAGTGGAGTAGGGGCATAGTGATCTAACCTTTTATAACGAGAGGTGACGCGCTGCGCACAGAGTGCAGAGCGCAGAGCGCGAAGACAGCAAGGGGTTTAGATTATGGCGAGCTGTGCTGTTGTTCTTTTAAACGAGCTAAGCGCTTTAATACATAACTGATATGTAAGTGCAGTTCATAGAGCTCACTGGTGTAGGACAGCGGTACTTCAACTCGAGTTAACTCATTTTGCATCTCAGTTAAACGCTTAATTTCAACGTCAACATGTTGCGGTAAAGTGTCGTTATTGAGTTGTTTATCAATATCACGTAGGTATTTGTACCAGCGGTAAATACGCGCGCGAATGCGCCAGCGGTAAATTGGGCCCGCGACTTTAAACAATGGAAACAGCAGCACTAACAATGGAATCACTAAAATAATATAACGGTCAGCCAATGAAGCGATTCTAAAGGGTAGATAGCGCTGCAGTAGCGGTAAGCCTTTAGTATGAAAGTATTCGGCTTCGGTCAGTTTTTCAAAGTCATGCGGCAAGTTTTTCGGCCAGGTATCTGGCTCATCAATCAGTGTGCCGCTTCTCATTACTTCTTGGGCTGAGACTAAGACCAACGCAGTCAAGGCCGGGTGAAAGGACTCATTGGCCATCAGCATGGCCACAGGACTGAGTATAGTGGTGCTGCGGGGCGGCTGATTAGTGGCAAGATTGAGTAAGCCAGGGCCCACTTCCACTTGGGTAATAAAGGGCATACGTGCGCGGTAGGCAGCCGCTTGATTAAAACTCACTAGTTGCAGCTCTGGATGGCTGGCGGCTGCTTGAATCAGTTCGCCTTCAGCCGGGCCTAAAAAGAAGGCGGCATCTATTTGATCATCCAACAATGCATCCAGTGCTTTTTTACCGCTGAGTGGGCTCCATATCTGCGGTAAGTTTTCGCTGTCAATTTGATTGGCGGCCAACATCGGGGCAATCATCATACGCAGCCCGCCTTGGGCCGTACCAATAGCAGTGCGCAAAGGTACTAAATCGTTGAGCGCTTGAATAGACAAGTCTTGACGTGCAAACAACCACAGCGGCTCTTGGAAGACGGCGCCGAGATTGATCAGCTGATCGCGCTGCTCTTGAGTGAGTTCCAGTTCTTGACCACTTTGCATCAGCGCCAGATTGATTCCGCTCTTTTTGTCGAGTAAGCGCTCGGCGTTTTCCCGTGAGCCCTTACTCTGGACCAGCTTGAGTTCAAAGCCTTCTTTGGCCAGTTCATCACGCAGTTTTTCAGCAAACTGGGTGTAGCCGCCGTTCGCACCACCGGTACTCATGGTGGCATGCATGGGTGGTGGTGGCGCTACAAAGTAAAATAAAGCCGCAACCAGCGCAGCCAATACCGGCACCAACCAGAGGTTGGCGCGCAGCATAATGGAAAAATCTTTTAAAATACGATTCATCAGCGCTTCCTGTGATGTCGGCGTTGTTATGATTATGAGGTGCTTGGGCCTTTACTGCGTGGGATGCCAAAACGCTGGCGACGTTCCCATAAGCACTTACGGCTGATGCCCAATTTGCGTGCTAAATCGGTTTCGGTCATATGCTCTTGGTGTTCAAGCACGAAGTGTTGGAAATAATCTTCCAGAGATAAGCCACTGGCAGCCAGATCGGATTCAACTTCAACTTCAACCTCAGCTTCGGGTGCTGCTGGTGCGGCGACCTCAGGCGCTTCTACAGGCTCTGTTTGCGCAGCTAAATCAACATCAATGCCCATCAGTTCAGTGGTAACTTGATGACCTTCACAAAGAATCACCGCACGTTCTAAAGAGTTTTCTAGCTCACGTACGTTACCGGGCCAGGTGTATTTTTTTAGGGCTTGTTTCGCTTGCTCAGTAAAGCTCATGGGCTCTTTATTCATGCGTATGCGCTGGCGCTCAAGCAAAATATCAGCAATTTCTACTACGTCGTTTTCACGATCGCGTAAAGCGGGTATGTGTAGAGCTATCACATGCAGACGATAGTATAAGTCTTCACGAAAACCGCCGGATTTTGACAGTCCTTTTAAATCACGGTGCGTGGCGGCGACTAAGCGCACATCAACTTTTTGCGATTGCACAGAACCCACACGACGAATTTCACCTTCTTGTAGTACGCGCAATAAGCGTGCTTGCGCTTCTAGCGGTAACTCACCGATTTCATCTAAAAACAGTGTGCCACCGTGCGCTGCTTCCACTAAACCTGTGCGTGTTGAGACAGCACCAGTAAAAGCCCCTTTTTCATGGCCAAAGAGTTCAGACTCAATCAGAGTTTCTGGAATGGCTGCACAGTTGACCGAGATCATTGGTGCTTTAGCACGATTGGATAAGTTGTGGATAGCGCGTGCCACCAGTTCTTTACCGGTACCAGACTCGCCTTGAATTAAAACGTTAGAGTCGGTCGGGGCGACTTTGCGAATTTTACTGTACAGCGCTTGCATCGCCGCACTGCTACCAATAATGCCTATATCTGAATTATCAGTATTAATCTGTTCAGCGTCAGATAGCCCATCCAGTCCAGCATCAGTACTCTCGGCAGTGGACTGTTGGTGATCGGCAATAATACGTGCAACGGTTTGCAGCATTTCATCATGGTCAAAAGGCTTGGCGATGTAATCAATCGCCCCCAAACGCATGGAATCCACTGCTGAGCGTAAGCTGGCATAGCTGGTCATAATCAATACCGGCCTCGGCTCGGCTAATTTGATCATTTCCGTACCTGGTGCGCCAGGTAAACGCAGGTCACTGATAATTAAATCAAATGAACTGATGTCATGTTGCTCTTGGGCTTCTTGTACTGAGCCGGCTTCTTTAACTTGGTAGTTATTGCGCTCCAGTAANNAATCGGCTCATCTTCAACAATTAAAATATGATGCATTAATACGCTCTCTAAACAAACAGCAGCTTGGATCAGGTGATGGCGAATGACACATAATCTGTCTTACACCGCTGGGTTGGAGGATGGAGTATGGCGCGGCAAGCTAATCCTAAAACGGGTGCCACGCTGCAGTTCTAGATCAGCGGGGCTCTCAACATGGATTTCTCCATGGTGCTCCTCGATGATCGAATACACCAAAGCTAATCCCAGTCCAGTACCTTCACCGGGGTCTTTGGTGGTGAAAAAGGGTTCAAACAAGTGTTCTATATGGGTGGCACTGATACCACTGCCCTGATCCTCGATCATTAACTCTACATGAGAATGGGTGGCTGTTGTACGGATATAAATATGCCCACCTTCAGGACTGGCATCACGCGCATTGGAGAGTAAGTTGATCAGCACTTGCGCTAAACGCTGTGGGTCAGCCAAGATCCAGTGCTCAGTATTGCACAGATTAAAAAAGTGTACGGTGGTGCCTAATTTGTTCAAGCTGAGCAAGTGAATGGCTTCATTGGCAATATCAAAGAAACTCACGGGCTCGTGGTAGTCATGCTGATTATGCCCCGAATGTGAGAAGCTCATTAAGGATTGCACAATACGTGTTACGCGCTTGGTTTGCTCAACGATTTGACTGCTGATTTCAGTAATCTCTTCGTCATCATCACGCTCATAGCGCAGATTTTGTGCTAAGCAAGCAATACCGGTAATCGGGTTGCCAATTTCATGGGCGACACCCGCGGCTAAACGACCAATAGAAGCCAGACGCTCAGAGTGCACTAGCTTATCTTCTAAGAGGCGGGTTTGGGTTGCATCTTCGACTAGCAGTACCAAGCCACTGTTACCCGGCGCTAAGGGTTCGTCAATTGCAGCTTTATGTAAATTCAGCCAGCGTGACTCATAGGGGCCGCGTAAGGCATGTTTATACAGATGAGCGCTATTGCCTTGAACAAAGTTCAGTAAGAGTTCACGCCATGGTTCATCAATGCTATCCAAACGCGAACCGACCACACGTGATGCGGTAATCCCGGTGAGGTCTTCTAGGGCACGATTCCACATTAAGATTTCATAATCCTTAGCCAGTGAGCATACGCCCATGGGTAAGTCTTGTAAGGTCTGCCTGTGATAGCGGCGTAAAGTATCCAGTTCCGCAGCTAAACCCGTGAGCTGAGACTTATAGTCTTCGAGACGGTTTTCAATAAAGTTAATGTCTTCACTGACATAGGTTTCACTGCCTGCTTTATAGGGTAGGAAAGTGTCGACTAAGTCTTGCGCCACGCTGGGGCCCATCAGACCAGATAAGTTGGCCTCGATCCGATCACGTAGACGGCGTAAAGCAAACTGGCGGCGTTCATCAAAAGGAAACTGTAGGTCTTTTAAGGCTTTTTCAACTTCACGTTGCGCGGTCATTGCCCCTAAAGGCTTAGCCAGTTCAGCAGCAAATTCCTGCGGGTTGACAGCATAAAGCTCACGACGTTCTGGGCGGCGCACATTATTGATCACACAGGCTTGTGCAGCGCTTTGCTCTTCTAGACTGGTACGGGTGATCAAGGATACTAGAATGAAAATAAAGCAGTTAGCACTCAGTGCGATAATGGCAGAAACATGCCAGTTGCTTCGATCTAAGACATATAGGTAATCAAAGAAGGGCAGATAGAGTGCCGTGATACCGGTGAACATCGGCAGCAACATGCCTATAGCCCAGGTCAGCATGCCAGCGATGGCGCCGCCGATAAAGCCATAGCGATTGGCTTTAGGCCAGTAAAGCACAGCCAGTACACCGGGTAAAAACTGCAGGGTGGCGACAAAAGCGACTAAACCCAGATTGGATAAATCCTGCAGGGTGTTGAGCAGTAAATAGAAACCATAACCGGCAAGAATAATGGCAAAGATCAGTCCGCGTCGTGTCCATTTTAACCAGCGGTAAATATCACCTTCCGCAGGGGGTTGGTATAAGGGTAATACGAGGTGGTTAAGTACCATACCTGACATAGCCAGGGTTAAGACAATAATCACCCCGCTGGCCGCAGATAAGCCCCCCATAAAGGCCAGTAAAGTTAAGCGCTCACTGTCCACTGCTAAGCCTAAGCCCAGAGTGTAGTACTCAGGCGCTGTAGGTGCGCCGACTTTTAAGCCTGCCCATAAAATTGGCAGAATGGGTAAGCTTATCAGTAATAAAAACAGTGGTACGCCCCAGCTGGCTGAGACCATTGCGCGTGGCGTCAGGTTCTCTGTAAAGGTCATATGAAACATATGTGGCATCACAATCGCTGAGGCGAAGAACAGTAACAACAGTGTGCGCCAAGGACCTTCTTCTAACGGACGTTGTAGGCTTTGTAGAATATCGCTGTTATTGCTCAGCCAGATATCTAGATCTCCAGGGCCATCAAACACTACAAAGAGTGCATAAGCACCAATAGCCAGCAACGTGACCAGCTTGACCAGTGACTCAAAGGCAATGGCAAAGACTAAACCTTCGTGTTTTTCTCGTGTGGCAATATGACGAGCACCGAATAAAATTGAAAACAGCGTGATGAGAATACAAAAGGCCAAAGCCACACGGTTTTGAATCGCTTGGCCGGTGAGAATACCAATAGTGTCAGCTACCGCTTGAATTTGCAGAGCCAATAAGGGCAGCGCGCCCATTAACATGCCTATAGTGGTAATGGCGCCAACCCAGCTGCTGCGAAACCGAAACGCGAGTAAGTCAGCTAATGAAGAGAGTTGGTAGGTTCGGGTGAGATTTAGAATCGGGTAGAGCAGTACCGGTGCTAATAAAAACGCTGCAGAAAGACCTAAGTAAATCGCCAGAAAGCCATAACCGTATCTATAGGCTAAACCCACCGAGCCAAAAAAAGCCCAAGCACTGGCATAGACACCTAAGGATAAAATATAGGTGATGGGGTGGCGCACAATAGCGCGCGGGACCCAGCCGTTTTCACTGGCCCAAGCCGCGCCAAATAGGGTCAGTAAATAGGTGGTGCTGATTAAAATCAGCTGGCTTAGGCTAAAGCTCATCGACATCTTTTTGACTCTGCAAAATAAAAGTGACCACTATTAGGATCAGCCACAATAAGTAGGGGCGATACCAGACGCTATCGGCTGCCGTCCACCATTGCATAATGGCAGGCGAGAACAGATAAATGCCGACAACTAAGATCAGGACTAAGCGATAAATATACATGTTGCCACTCATCATCGATGTGTCACCAATAGTAACGAAGTGGGCGGCAATCTGCCACAGGTCAGTATTTTCATAGGTGTAGTTATGCTGTGGTTATCGGACAAAGTGGCCTTGACGGCGTTCAACACGAAACTCCAAGGTACTGGCGCGGTAGCCTGCACGTAAGCTGGGCGTGGGGAGGCATGTTTGCCATTGAGCGCCTGCTACTAAAGGACTAGAGCTGCTATAGCGTGCTTCAGTAAATAGCGTTTCAACTAAATTGATATTCTCACCTGGACGGTAGGCAGCGATACGCCATTGCAAGTCCTTGAGTGATTTGTCGGTGTTGTTACTTAAATGCACATAGAGGGGTGTGTCGATTGAGCATTGCGCTGGCGCATAGCTGATCTGTATATCAAGATGATCGAGCAAACGCTGATTATTGCGCTCATCTAAAATCACCCAGCCGGCAATACCGGCGAGTAACGTCAGCAGCGGCACACCAATCATTAAGGTGCGCTGTGGGTAGCGTAACAATAGCGCGAGCCATGTCAGGGGAATAAGGGCGGCAGGCAGCATGTCTATTTAATCCTCTGGGTGATCACGTAAGAACACCAAGTGCTCAGGTTTGGATTGTTCAGCGCTGTAGTAATAGCCTTGCTCTGTAAAAGCTTTAAGCGCTTCTACTGAGTCAATTTTATGCTGAATGACATAGCGCGCCATGATACCGCGGGCTTTCTTGGCATAAAAACTGATGATTTTGTATTGACCGTTCTTCAGGTCTTTAAAATCCACATTGATCAGCGTGGCTTTGAGTTGCTTGGGTTTAACCGCTTTAAAATATTCATTGGAGGCGAGATTGAGCAGTATGTCAGCTTTCTTTTCTGCTAGGCACTGGTTCAATGAATCGGTAATGCGCGATCCCCAAAACTCATAGAGGTTAGTGCCTTGGTTATTGGCCAATTTAGTACCCATCTCTAAGCGGTAGGCTTGCATTAAGTCCAGTGGGCGCAGTACACCATACAGACCTGATAAAATACGCAAATGCTCTTGAGCGTATTGGAAGTCATCGCTGCTTAAACTCTGGGCATCGAGGCCGGTATATACATCACCTTTAAAAGCCAAGATGGCCTGACGAGCATTCTCAAGAGTGAAGTCAGGCTGCCACTCGGTAAAGCGTGCCACATTGAGTCCGGCTAATTTATCAGACAGCTTCATTAAGTCGGCTAACTCATTGGGACTCAGTTCGCGCAATATATCAATCAGCTGACCTGATTGCTCAAGAAAGCGTGGTTGCGTAAAGGTCTCAATGGCCAGGGGGCTTGTGTAATCCAGCGTTTTTGCTGGAGAGATAACCATAAGCATAGAATCTGATCCTTGTAGTACGGCTACTAGCTGTATAGCACGCTAGCGCATAAGCGGACAATATGTAGCCGAGTATACAAGTTATCGAGACCGGTCACCGCAGCTATCGCAGCGAATAGCCAGCAAATACGTAGTAAATCTGCGACAATAGTCAACTCTGTATTTGATATGTATTAGTCGTTAATGAGCACACAATCCAACCAGCACGCCTTACTTTCACAGATTAAGCACGCCAAAAGCGCGGATCAGCATCGCTTACGTCGGCG
>LFRM01180809.1_pt1 | contig 11150 bp, 8 predicted proteins | sample 618341 | NCBI WGS metagenome assembly LFRM01 (sample SAMN03654438, study PRJNA283298) | anaerobic digester metagenome | isolation source: pool of bioreactors CSTR01a, CSTR02a, and CSTR03a thermophilic anaerobic... | place: Denmark: Kgs. Lyngby | collected 2014-05-21
TACAAAAAGAAAGCAGGCATATGAAGCGCTTATGATAGTCATTAATGAAGCCATTATTGTTGAAGGAATTTATGATAAGATGAAGCTGGAGCAGTTTATAAGCGGCCTCATAATTCCCACCCATGGTTTTTCACTATTTAAAGACAAACAACGCAAGCAAATGATTAAGCTGCTGGCTGAAAAACGAGGGATAATAATCCTTACTGATTCGGACAGGGCTGGATTTCTAATTCGCAGACATATTCAGTCATTTATTCCCACAGAGCAAATTAAACATGCTTTCATTCCGGAAATCCCTGGTAAGGAGAAAAGAAAAAGTGTTCCAGGTAAAGAAGGATTAAAAGGTGTCGAAGGTGTATCTCAGGACATTATCCTTCAAGCATTAAAAAATGCAGGTTGTATAATAGAGAGTACAGAGGAAGAACAGGCTAGATTAATTGAAGACAATCAAAATATTACAGCTGGTGGGAAGCAAATAATGTTTAACGAGGATGGCAAATTAATTACAAAGCAGGATTTGTATAGGAATGGATTGTCTGGAAAACAAGATAGCAATACCTTAAGAACCGCACTACTTAGAGAACTCAATCTACCTACCCGATTAAATGCCAACAATCTTGTTGAAATGTTAAATGCTCTATTCACCTATGAACAATATCAGGAATTCATAAGTGATTTTATAGATCGTCATTAAGTATAAACTCATAATATAGGCTTAAAACCATATGAAGAGAATGAAAAGCGGAGATTACTCCGCTTTTTTGCATTCAATAATTATATTTATAGCTTGAATAATCCGCTAAGAACTTTCTGTTCTAGAAAGTAGGGGTATAACTAACCCAAATACAAATCCTCAGAAGGAAAGGTAGGGTCAGAGGTTACGTTTATACCCAGCTTGTGTAGAGCCGCATCATCAGCAGATGCTAAAATGTGAGTACAATGCATTTCACATCCGTAGAGCTCCTTAAGACTATTCATCGCCAACCGGGCAGTTGGATTGGTGGTTGCACTAATTCCTAAAGCAATTAGTGTTTCTTCAAGATTTAGTCTAGTGTTTTTCTCGTTAAGTATGTCCTTCTTCAGCCCCTGAATGGATTCTATGACATTAAGTGACAACAAATGGATATTATCTGGAATGCCAGAAACCATTTTAGTAGCATTTAAAATAACACTGGATGCAGAATTCATCAATACGGAACGTTTGCCTGTAGCCATCTCTCCGCACTTAAGTTCAATAGCAGCACCGTATTTACTATCCTTTCCATTCTTAGACTTGTCTTGCATTACTTTTCTTGCAACACAAACGGTCTTGCGATCTTCCTGCTTTAGCTTGAAGTCCTCCATTAACATTTCCACACGAGTATAGCATTCCTTCTCTTCCAAGCCCTTAGCATACTCGGTTCGATATTGGAAGTATCTACGAATAATTTCATTCTTTGATGCTTCCTGAACTACCTCATCATCAATAATACCAAAGCCAGCGCGGTTAACTCCCATATCCGTAGGAGACTGGTAAATGGATTCAGAAGAGGATACCCGTTCTAAAATTCTTTTCAGTACTGGAAAAATTTCCACATCACGATTGTAGTTTACTGCAGTTTCTCCATAGGTTTCCAAGTGAAAGGGATCTATTATATTTAGGTCCTTTAAGTCAGCAGTTGCTGCTTCGTAAGCAACATTCACTGGATGTTTTAAAGGAAGATTCCAGATAGGGAAGGTTTCAAATTTGGCATATCCGCTTTTGATTCCCCTTAAACTATCATTATAGATCTGAGAAAGACTGGTGGCTAATTTGCCACTGCCAGGGCCAGGCCCAGTTACTATTACCAGAGGCTTTTGAGTCTCTATATATGCATTGGAACCAAAGCCTTCTGGACTTAAAATAGCATTAACGTCGGTAGGATAGCCAGGAGTAGGTCTATGTATATATGCCTTAATATTTCTCAATTCCAAAGTGTTTTTAAACATACGAGCTGCTGGCTGATCCTTGTAACGAGTAATAACTACTCCTGCAATATCAAGATCCCAGGAGCGCAGATCGTCAATTAGCTTTAATGCATCCATTTCGTATGTGATGCCAAAGTCGGCGCGCATTTTTCTTCGCTCTATGTCGCCTGCATGAATGCAAAGGATAATCTCAGCTTGATCCTTCAATTTGTGCAGCAAATGTACCTTTACATTAGGGTCGTATCCGGGCAATACTCTAGATGCATGGTAATCGAAAAAGAGCTTCCCGCCAAATTCCAGATAGAGCTTTTTATCAAAGTGTTCTACCCGTTTTAGTATTTCTTGTGTCTGTTCTTCGAGGTATTTACTATTGTCAAAACCAGGGCGCTCCAAGATGATGAACCTCCTATATTAAATAAAAGTATTATGTATGACAGTCCTGATATACAATACCATATTATTCGATATTTTTCATGTTTTTCACGAAATTAATTTTAAGTCTTTGCTTACTGTTTATTCACATTAAATTAGGCTGACATTCAGCTTGTCATTCTTTAACAAAATAGTCAGCTTTGCATATGCTAGTAGTCTAGGATGTGAAAGGAGCTGCTTTGCTGTGAGTGAAGATAATAAAATTGAAGATATTAAGAAAGTACTGGAGCAATATAAGGAAGTCCCCTTTTTGCATAATGGAAGAACTATGAAAGGTATGGATTGTTTAGGGTTTGCGGTTCATTTTTATCGGAATTTCGGGATCCACTTACCTGAGAATGATGGTAATGAGATTAGTAAGGATTGGTATGTTATAGATCCTCAAAGGTATATACGGAGCTTGAGAAAGCTAAATGCTGTGCAGGTGTCCCTAGATGATCTTCAAGCCCTTGATTTAGTGTACTTTTCTATATCAAGAGGTATTATCACCCATACAGGAGTTATGATAAACGATAATCAGTTTGCTCATATGTCACCTAAAAACAATTGTATGATCAGTAAGATGGAAAGGCACTGGAGAGCTAGATGCAGAGGAGCTGTTAGGTTCACGGAATTACTGGTATAATTGACATCGTTTGAGCAAGTTTGTATAATACTATTTAGAATGATAATGGAAAAGATAAGCAAGTGATTGCTGATTAAATAGTACTACGAAGGAGTGTTTTTAATTTGAAAGCCAATGAACTAAGGAATAAATTTCTTTCCTTTTTTAAAGAAAAGGGACATGCTATTATTCCAAGTGCTTCTGTTATTCCAGAAAATGACCCAACAGTGTTGTTTACCACAGCAGGTATGCATCCCTTGGTACCTTACTTGTTAGGAGCAAAACATCCAGCAGGTACAAGACTGACCAATGTACAAAAATGCATTCGAACCGGTGATATTGATGAAGTAGGTGATACAACCCACTGTACCTTCTTTGAAATGCTTGGTAATTGGTCTTTAGGTGACTATTTTAAGGAAGAAGCCATTGCTTGGAGCTGGGAGTTTTTAACCTCTGAAAAATGGTTGAATCTTCCTAAAGAGAAGCTTTATTTTAGCGTGTTTGAAGGGGATGAGAATGCCGCTAGGGATATGGAGTCCTATGAACATTGGCGTTCTCATGAGGTAGAAGAAGATCATATATACTTTCTTGCCAAAGAACATAACTGGTGGGGTCCTGCTGGTACAACAGGTCCATGTGGTCCAGATACAGAAATGTTCATAGATACAGGCAAGGATAAATGTAGCTCCGATTGTAATCCTGCTTGTAGCTGCGGTAAGTATGTAGAAATCTGGAACGATGTATTTATGGAGTATAACAAAACGACTGACGGAAAGTACGAGCCACTCAGCCAGAAAAACGTTGATACGGGCATGGGGTTGGAACGTACCATTGCAATTTTGCAGGGTGTAGATTCAGTATACGATACCGACTTATTTAAAGATATAATGGCTAAAATTGGAGAATTAGCTGAAAAGAAATATAAAGAAGATGAAGATTCCATCCGAGCATATAGGATTGTTGCTGATCATATTCGTACTGCTACCATGATTTTAGGAGATGAGAAAGGTGTAACTCCTTCTAATGTTGACCAGGGTTATGTACTGAGAAGGCTTATTCGGCGTGCTATTAGATTTGGACTACAAATTGGCATTCCTGAGGGTAATACCCCTGAAATTGCTCAGGTAGTTATTGATGAATACAGTATTATGTATCCTGAATTAAACAAGAAAGCAGAATTTATTAAGAGAGAGCTAGCCTTGGAAGAAGAACGCTTTCAGAGAACTATTAAGCAAGGTCTAAAAGAATTCGATAAGCTTATTTCAAGGCTTGGTCATGAAGCAAAGGTAATTGATGGTCCCAATGCATTTAGGCTTTATGACACCTTCGGATTCCCAATAGAATTTACCCAGGAATTAGCTTTGGAAAATGGCTATGAGATAGATATTGAAGGCTTTGAAGAGAGCTTCCGCAGGCATCAGGAAATATCTTCTGCTGGCGCAGCCCAACGCTTCAAAGGCGGATTGGCTGACCATACAGAGGAAACTGCAAACCTGCACACAGCAACCCATCTTCTCCAAGCTGCACTAAGACAGACATTAGGGGAAGAAGTTGAGCAAAAAGGCAGCAATATTACAGCTGAAAGACTTCGTTTTGACTTCTCTTTTTCAAGGAAGGTTACAAAGGATGAACTGAACGTAGTAGAAGGTCTTGTAAATGACATCATAGAACAGGATCTAGAAGTTGTTTGTGAGGAAATGTCTTTAGAGAACGCTCAAAAATCAGGGGCTATTGGCTTGTTTGAATCCAAATATGGCAATTTTGTAAAGGTCTATTCCGTAGGTGATTTCTCAAAGGAGCTTTGTGGAGGTCCTCATGCAAGTAGAACCAGTCAATTGGGTCGTTTCAAAATCAAGAAGGAAGAAAGCTCCTCAGCTGGCGTCAGAAGGATCAAGGCAGTTTTAATAAATGACTAGTATGTTGTAACAGTTAAATCTTGTCATTCCGAGGTTATCGAGGAATCTGGACAGGAAAGATCCGATCCAATTGCTCAGAATGACATCGAAAATTATTTATAAGAGGTTAAGATGTAACAAGGTACTAGCGTATACTGATGGCGAAAATAATTTAAGGGAGAATGACAATGAAAAATCGAATGAAGGGCTTGGCCCATATCGGAATACATACAGAGGACGTGACTAAATCCATGGAATTTTATACCGAAACACTAGGCTTCGATTACATGGATCTAAGAGAAGTTCCGGCACCAAATGGAGTTACAAAGCTAGGTTTTGTAAATGCAGGAAATCTGATTATTGAATTGGTTCAACCGGCTGATATCTCGGGTATAAAAGATAGAAGATTAGGTCCTGTTGACCATGTTGCCATTGAAGTAGATGATATTGATGGTATAATCGATAACTTGAAAAATAAGAATGTAGTTTTTAATACTCCGGAGAAAAGCAACAATCCATATTTGTTTAACGGTATCAGTAATATCTTCTTTAAAGGCCCGAATGGGGAAAACCTGGAATTATTTCAGTATCATTCCGCTAAGGAATAATGAAGAGCGATTTATAAAAAGTATAAAAGAGGACAATTGCACCATTTAGGATGTAATTGTTCTCTTTTTCTATGAAAACATGTAGTTTTATTGTATAATATGATTAGATTGTCAAAAGGTCTTAATGATGAACTTTAGTACTGTATATATAGTGTTCTTCAACTGGTTTATAACCTATATGCTGCCAAGATAAAGTAGTTTTGACACCTAAATCATTATATAAGGTAATGTAAATGCTGTTAATTGTAATTCCTTCTAAAACAGCTAGATGAAAGGAAAATGCATATGTCCAAGCAGATAATCATTGCTGAAAATGCAGGGTTTTGCTTCGGAGTGAAACGGGCGGTTGAAATGACCGTCGATACAAATAAAGATAAGAAGTCTAAGGTCTATACCTTAGGTCCTCTCATCCATAATAAGGATGTAGTGGAGAGCCTTAAAGACCAAGGAATTAATCCAATTGATAATGATCATTTTAGGGATTTGTCAGCAGAAGATACCGTGGTAATTCGTTCTCACGGTGTCAGTTCCGATATCTTAGAGGAGATAAAGAAAACTGGTGCTTCTATTGTGGATGCTACTTGTCCATATGTAACAAGCATCCAAAGAAAAGCCAGGAAATATTACAGCGAGGGTTACCTGATTGTAATAGTAGGGGATCCAAAACATCCTGAGGTGATAGGCATCAACGGGTGGTGTGACAATACAGCTATTATCACAAAAACTGGAGAAGAATTAAGGAATCTTCCAGATAAAGTTTGTGTATTATCACAAACTACAGAAAAGCAAGTAAATTATGAGAAGACCTTGGAAGCAGTATCCAAGCTCAGTCAAGATGTATTGGCCTTTAATACAATATGCAGTGCCACTAAAGAAAGGCAGGAAAGTGCTTATAGCGTCTCAAAAAAAGCTGATTTGATGGTAGTTATCGGAGGAAAGAATAGCTCCAATACAAAAAAGCTCTACGAAATATGCAGCGAAAATTGCGAGAACACTATATTAATAGAAAATGTTGATGAAATCCCTGATAATCTTATAACTGACTCAAATTTGAAAATAATTGGTGTAACTGCAGGTGCTTCCACACCAGAATGGATAATAAGCGAAGTAATAGGCAAGTTAAGTTAAAAGGAAAGAGGGCTTCAGTAAGCATACAGGAGGACATAGTATGTATAGAGTAAAAACAAGACAAATCATTGTAGGTAATAAAGCCATTGGTGGAGATGCACCTATTACTGTTCAATCAATGACTAATACAGATACCAGAAATGTTGATGCTACAGCAGCCCAGATTCTAAGGCTTGAGGAAGCTGGTTGCGATATCATCCGAAGCACCGTACCTGACATAGAGGCAGCTGAAGCATTATCTAAAATCATACCCCAAATTCATATTCCTATGGTGGCAGATATTCATTTCGACTATAGGCTGGCACTTAAGTCTATAGAAAATGGAGTAGCCAAATTGCGAATCAATCCAGGCAACATTGGAAATGAGGAAAAGGTTAAAGCTGTGGTGCAGGCTGCTAAAGACAAGGGAATTCCTATTCGTATTGGCGTTAATTCAGGTTCTTTGCAAAGAGATATATTGCAAAAATATGGTGGTGTATGCCCAGAGGCTTTAGTAGAAAGTGCAATGCGACATGTGGACATACTACGTGAATTGGATTTTCATGATATTGCAATCTCAGTGAAATCATCTGATGTTATGGAAATGATTGAGTGCTATCGTTTGATATCAAAAAAGGTGGATTATCCACTTCATATTGGTGTAACAGAATCTGGTACTATTAGAAAAGGCACTATTAAATCAAGTGTAGGCATAGGAGCACTGTTAGCAGAGGGGATTGGAGACACGCTTCGAGTGTCTCTTACTAGTGATCCTGTAGAAGAAGTTGTTGTAGGTAAGGAAATTTTAAAATCCCTTGGGCATATAAAGGAAGGCATTGAGCTAATTTCTTGCCCTACCTGCGGTCGTACTCAGTTGGATTTAATAAGGATTGCTCAGGAGGTTGAAGAACGACTAGCATCTGTAAAAAAGCATATTAAGATAGCTGTCATGGGTTGTGTAGTGAATGGTCCTGGAGAAGCCAGACGAGCAGATATAGGTATAGCTGGAGGAAACGGTGAAGGCCTAATATTTAGAAAAGGTGAAATTATCCGTAAGGTAAAGGAAGAAGACTTAGTAGAAGAACTTATTAAAGAAGTTCAAGAAATTATAAAAAGCGATTTAGATTAGCTTTACAGTTTACACATTAGTTTGATAGTATGTGAAAACTAAAGATAAAAATAAAAATAAAAAGCAAAGAAATAAATAAGTAAAAACAAAAAAATACATGGGGGTTTCAATGGAGCAGTATATACTTTCTATAAACAGTGGCAGTTCATCGTTAAAATTTAACCTTTTTCAAAGGATGGAAGGTAATTCCTTAACATCTCAGCTTTGTGGAATTGTAGAAGAAGTAGGCAACGTAGACAGAAGTCTTTTGAAGTATGATGTTAACAATATACGACACAAGGTTCAGGTACCAGTAGCTTCTCATAAGGAAGCCTTGATTTTACTGTTCCAGGAACTTGAAAAAAACAATATACCTATGGATGCTATTTGTGGAGTAGGGCACAGAGTGGTTCATGGAGGCAGTGAGTATTCTGCTAGTGTACTAGTAAATGAACAGGTAATACAAACAATTCGAGATTTGATACCTCTTGCGCCTTTGCATAATGCTCCAAATCTAACCGGTATAGAAGAAGCTGTAAAGCTTTTGCCTGAAGCACCTCATGTAGCGGTGTTTGATACAGCCTTCCATAGCACCATGCCGGACTCGGCTTTTCGATATGCTATTCCAAATGAATGGTATGAGGAATATGGTGTTCGAAGATACGGTTTTCACGGAATTTCTCATTTGTTTGTAGCAAAGAGAGCTGCACGTTTTTTGAATATTCCCTTTGATCATTTCAGTGGTATTACTGTTCACCTTGGTAATGGCTGTAGTATAACAAAAATAGATAATGGGAAATCCGTAGATACAAGTATGGGATTTACCCCTCTTGAGGGCTTGGTAATGGGCACCCGTACTGGAGACATTGATCCTGCTTTGATTTCTCACGTGGCTAACAGGTTAGTTGAAGACAAAGGATTGGCTTTAGGTGAAGCCTATGAGACGGTCATGGGTGCTTTAAATAAAGAAAGTGGCCTTAAAGCTTTAACAGGTGTGTCCATGATGCAAGAAATCCGACAAAAAGCTATAGATGGTGATCTAGTTGCTGATGCAGCTTTATCCATATATTCTTATCGTATTGCCAAATATATAGGAGCCTATTGGGCTACGCTACCAGAAGCCCATGCAATTGTTTTCACTGCAGGAGTAGGAGAAAATGAAGGCTATATAAGAGCAAAAGTACTTTCTTTCTTGAAAAACTTGAGCTTTGAAATTAAAGATGAGAATCAATTGCGAAAACAGGAAATGCTGATAGCAACAAGCAATAAGGTAGGAGATAAACCTTTACAGGTGCTAGTAATTCCTACAGATGAGGAAATTGTAATAGCTTATGATACTTTGTTTATCGGGTGTATGAAGCAAGGTGTTCCAGAATTGTATCCATTTGAAGTTTAGTTTCGGGATACATGCAGGGGCAGACGACTCTGTCTGCCCAAAGGATATGGGATAAGTGTAGGGGCAGACGACTCTGTCTGCCTAAGAATATGGGATATGAGATGCGAGATAAGCACCAACAAACAAAGGATGTGTATGAATGTTCAACCGATTTATAGCTGTTTTACTCATAATTGTTGTGGTATTGGCATTAGGTCTATTAGCGATGGAGTTAGTGGACCCTTTTAGTGAGTATGATAATGACCATACAATGTCACCAGAGCTAGTAGGCAGAACAACAGAAGTTCCAGAGACTACTCCCAACCCCAGTCCTTCAGAATTACCTAAAGAAAGTCCTGATCCCACAGAAATGCCCACGCCAGAGCCTACAGCAGAATCAGTAGAAATACTAATTTCTTTTACTGGAGATGTCACCATAGGAACTGATGAAACCTTTACATATACCAATTCATTCCCAGATCGCTATGAAAGGGTAGGGAGGGATGACTCATACTTTTTTAAAGGGGTTAAACACCTTTTTGAAAATGATGATCTCACCTTAGTAAATCTGGAAACTACATTTACAACTTCTAAGAAGAAAGCAGACAAAAGATACCGTTTTAAAGCAGATCCTTCTATGGTAAATATTTTAACAGAAGGTGGCGTAGAAATGGTTAACATCTCAAATAATCATATATATGACTACCAGGATGTAGGTTTCCAAGAAACTTTACTAACATTGGAGCAAGCCGACATTCAATATTCAGGAGAAGGACATATAGCTTATTATGAAACAAAAGGAATTACTATAGCTAGTATTGGTTATGTTGCCTGGAATACAGAAATACAGGATTCTCTTGAAAAGGATATTGCAGAAGCAAGAAAAAATGCAGATCTGCTTATCGTTTCCTTTCATTGGGGCGAAGAATCATCCAATTACCCAATACCAGTGCAGATGGAACTGGGTAGGTTTTGTATAGATCAAGGGGTTGACATAGTTGTAGGTCATCATCCTCATGTAATGCAGGGGATAGATAAATATAAGGGTAAATATATAGTATATAGTCTAGCTAATTTCTGTTTTGGGGGACATGGCAATCCGAAGGATAAGGATACATTTATTTTTCAAGGTCGTTTTACTTTCCAAAATGGAGAGCTTATAGAAAATGAAGGGATAGTCTATGCTTGCAGCGTTTCTTCTCAAAGCAATATTAATGATTATCAACCGACACTGCTAAAGGAAGAAGATCGCGAAAGGGTAATAAATCGTATCCTGGAATACAGCACAAAGCTAAAATACGGCATAACAAGCGAAGATGTAATATTTAGCGAATAGGAAAAGCACTTATATTTATGATTTGTGCTAACATATTGATTTTACGTGAATTTTACTGTATCCTGCTTGTATTTAATAATGTTTTACTGATATAATCCCCTACAGGAGGTGGCATCTATTGCTTGACACAATACTTTTTGATCTGGACGGCACACTTTTGCCAATGGATATGGATGAATTCATTAGAATTTATTTTGGTGAAATAGGAAAGGCCTTACAAGACCTTATGGAACCTGATAAAATTATAAGTTATGTTTGGGAAGGCACAAAAGCTATGCTAAGCAGTAAGGATAATAAAACCAATAAACAGGTTTTTATGGAGGCCTTTGGACAGTTAATTCATGGAGATTTGGCAGTTTATGAACAACGCTTTGATATGTTTTATGACGATGGATTCTTAAATATACGAGAATATGTTGAGCCCCATCCAGGTGTGAAAGATTTCATTGCTGCATTGAAGAAAAAAGGTTATAACCTTGTAATAGCAACCAACCCATTGTTTCCTCGAAAGGCAGTATTACATCGCATTGAATGGGCCGAGCTTAATCCAGATGACTTTGACTATATAAGTTGCTATGAGGATAACACTTACTGCAAGCCTCATATTGAGTTTTATCAAGAGATGATAAACAAAGTCAACAAGAAGCCTGAACAATGCATGATGGTGGGAAATGATGTACAGGAGGATATGATTGCCTCCAAGCTAGGTATCCAAACCTATCTCATTACCGATCATAT
>LFRM01332546.1_pt1 | contig 11148 bp, 8 predicted proteins | sample 618341 | NCBI WGS metagenome assembly LFRM01 (sample SAMN03654438, study PRJNA283298) | anaerobic digester metagenome | isolation source: pool of bioreactors CSTR01a, CSTR02a, and CSTR03a thermophilic anaerobic... | place: Denmark: Kgs. Lyngby | collected 2014-05-21
TAATTTTATTTTTGGACAAATTAAATGTCGTTGATGTTAAATTACAGTAAATATTTAGTATTAGACTTATAAAATGGAGGTTTCAGATATGGAAGAAAAGGTAAGCATTGCAAAAACTTATGATCCGAAGCAGGTAGAAGATCGACTTTATAATGAATGGGAAGAGAAGGGATATTTTCATGCTGTTGTAGATGAAAGTAAGGAGCCTTTCTGCATAGTGATCCCACCGCCGAACATTACAGGTCAGCTTCATATGGGTCATGCATTAGATAATGCATTGCAGGACATCATCATTCGCTGGAAACGCATGCAGGGATATTCCGCCTTGTGGTTACCTGGTACAGATCATGCCAGCATTGCCACCGAAGTTAAGATTGTTGAAAAGCTGGCAGAAGATGGTCTTACTAAAAATGATTTGGGACGGGAAGGTTTCCTGGAAAAAGCATGGGAGTGGAAGGAGCTATACGGTGGCAGGATTATTAACCAGCAGAAGAAACTGGGATCTTCCTGTGATTGGGAAAGAGAGCGCTTTACCATGGATGAAGGTTGTAGCAAGGCGGTTACTGATGTTTTCATTCGTCTATATGAAAAAGGTTTAATTTATCAAGGCGATCGCATTATAAACTGGTGCCCCGAATGTAAGACAGCCCTATCTGATACTGAAGTTAATTATGAGGAAAAGCAAGGTTATTTTTGGCACATTGCCTATCCAGTGAAGGACAGTGATGAAAATGTTGTAGTTGCTACTACTCGTCCAGAAACCATGCTGGGAGATACAGCAGTTGCAGTTCATCCTGATGATGAAAGATATCAGCATTTAATCGGAAAGACAGTAGTACTTCCGCTTATGAATAGAGAGATACCTGTTATCGCAGATAGCTATGTAGATAAAGACTTTGGTACAGGTATTGTAAAGATTACACCCGCCCACGACCCTAATGACTTTGAAGTAGGTTTACGCCATGATTTACCTATCATTCGTGTTATGAATGACGATGGCAGCATGAATACTAATTCAGGTAAATATGAGTCAATGGATCGATACGAAGCCCGTAAGGCTATCGTTGAGGATCTTAAGGGAATGGGATTGCTACTAAAGATAGAAGAGCATAAACATAATGTTGGTGAGTGCTACCGCTGCGCTAACACAGTTGAGCCCATTGTATCCAGACAATGGTTTGTAAAAATGAAACCCTTGGCAGAGCCTGCAATTGATGCAGTGCGTTCAGGAGAAATTAAGCTTGTGCCACAACGTTTTGAGAAGACCTATTACAACTGGATGGAAAACGTACGTGACTGGTGTATCTCCAGACAGCTTTGGTGGGGACATCGTATACCAGCTTATTATTGTGAAAAGTGTGGAGAAACCGTAGTAGCCAAGGAAATACCGACTAAATGCAGCTGTGGTCATGATCAATTTAAGCAGGATGAAGACGTACTGGATACCTGGTTCAGCTCGGCGCTGTGGCCTTTTTCCACCTTGGGCTGGCCGGAGGAAACTGAAGAGCTAAAATATTTCTATCCTACAAGTGTTTTAGTTACTGGTTACGACATTATTTTCTTCTGGGTAGCACGCATGATTTTTTCGGGTTTGGAGCACAGAGGAGAAATACCATTTCATGATGTTCTGTTTCATGGAATTGTGAGGGATTCTCAAGGAAGGAAGATGAGTAAATCTTTGGGTAATGGAATTGACCCTCTGGAAGTTATCGATGAATATGGGGCAGACTCCCTGCGCATGAGCTTGATTCTAGGGAACACCCCGGGAAATGATATGCGATTTAACTATGAAAAGGTAGAGGCTAACCGAAATTTTGCCAACAAGATTTGGAATGCTACTCGGTTTATTTTGATGAACCTGGAAAACATGCAAGGCAAATCCTTAAAACCTGAGAAAATGGAGATTGCTGACCAATGGATAATTAGCCGATATCAGCATCTGGTTGGTGAAGTAACGGATAATTTAAATAAATATGATCTAGGCTTAGCGGCTCAGAAGATCTATGATTTTACTTGGAATGAATTTTGTGACTGGTATATTGAACTGGTGAAACCTAGACTTTATGGATCTGATGATTCAGCAAGAGGTACTGCGCTGTACACCTTAGTTTATGTACTATCTAACACTCTAAAGCTTCTTCATCCATTCATGCCTTTCATTACAGAAGAATTGTGGCAGCATCTGCCTCATGAGGGAGAGAGCATCATGATTTCTTCCTGGCCAACGGAAAACAAGGCAGAGATTAATAAGAAGGCAGAAGATGAGATGCATGCTATCATGGATGCCATCCGTTCCATCCGTAATATCAGGGCAGAGATGGAGGTGGCACCTTCCAAAAAGGCTAAGCTAATACTGATAACTGAGGCTCAGGATGTTTCGATATTTCAAAATGCCAAGCTATATTTAGAAAAGCTGGCCAGCGCATCGGAAGTAATGGTTCAAAATAGCAAAGAAGGTATCCCGACCAATGCAGTGTCTGTTGTAACTGATAAGGTTCAAATATTTATTCCATTAGAGGACCTAATTGATTTAGATAAGGAAATGGAACGTTTGGCAAAGGAAAAAGAGAACCTGGAGAAAGAGCTGGCCAGGGTTAATGGAAAACTGTCCAATGAGAAATTTGTAAGCAAGGCACCAGAGGCAGTTGTGCAGGAGGAAAGAGAAAAGAAAGACAAATACCAGAACATGATGGATAAGGTGTTGGAGCAAATTATAAAGATGGAGAAAATGAAGTGAGATCCCTTACTGGGTTCAGGATGACAATTTCAAGATAATAAGATTGAAGAATAGGAAGGACTATATGAATTACGAAGAAGCAATTCAATATATACACAATACAGTAAAGTTTGGCTCTAAGTTAGGGCTAACTAATATTACCGAGCTGCTAAAACGCTTGGGAAATCCTCATAGACGGTTTCCATCTGTTCATGTTGCTGGTACCAATGGAAAAGGCTCTGTAACCTCTATGATAACTAGTGTTTTGCACCAGGCTGGTTATAAGGTAGGGATGTTTATTTCACCTTACCTGGAGAGGTTTACAGAGCGGATTCAGGTAAGCTTTGAAGAGATACCTAGAGAAGAGCTGGCTCTCCTTGTAGGGCAGGTAAAGGAACAAGTAGATGGTATGGTGCGAGACGGTCACAATCATCCGACCGAGTTTGAGATTGTAACCACCTTGGGCTTTCTTTGGTTTGCTAAGCAAAATGTAGATATTGCTGTAGTGGAGGTAGGGCTAGGTGGTAGGCTAGATTCCACTAATGTGATAAGCCCGCTGGTTTCCGTCATAACATCCATAAGTTTTGATCATATGCGTGTATTGGGGAGTACCCTTTCAGAGATTGCTTTTGAAAAGGGAGGCATTATCAAGCCGGGTGTACCTGTGGTTTCATATCCACAGCAAGAAGAAGCAGCGAAGGTTATTAAGGGACTGGCTGCAGAACGCGGCTGTTCTTACTATGGGGTTTTACCGGATCAGATCCGGGAAAGGGATATTTCACTTTCTGTACAGCATTTTGATTTTACCTTCCAGGGAAATACGTGGGAAAGTTTCGCCATTCATCTTCCAGGGAAACATCAGCAGTTAAATGCAGCTTGTGCTATTACCGCTTTACAGGTTTTGAAGGATAAAGGGTTTAATATTACTGATGAAATCCTTTATGCTGGTTTGGACCAAGCGCGTTGGCCAGGTCGCTTAGAGGTCATGGGAGAGAATCCAACGATTTTGCTGGATGGTGCTCATAATCCATCAGGCGCCCAGGCTTTGGCTGATGCCATGCGGCTTTATTTTCCAAATAAGCAGATTTATTTAATATTAGGTGTGTTGCATGACAAAGATGTGAACGGGGTAACCAGCATTCTTTGCTCTGTTGCAGATCGGGTTATTGTAACTAGGCCTGACAGTCCACGTGCTACTTCACCAGAGGAATTGGCTGCTATTGTCACAAAACATCACTCTGATGTGACAATTAGTGAAAGTGTACCTGAAGCTATAAGTATAGTTTCAGATTGGTTGCAAGCTGATAAAGTCAAAAAAGATGGTAGTAGCGATTCAAGTGACAAGGTAATCATCATTAGTGGTTCCTTATATTTGGTAGGAGAGGCTAGGACGATTCTTAGAAAGAGAATAGAGCAATAGAATCGAAGTAAGAATCTTTCAGTGTCATCCTGAGTGATAACGAAGGATCTTACCCACTAAGATTCCTCATTAAATCCGGAATGACAACATTTAAAAAGATGGAATCCTAAATTAAGGATTCCATTGTTTTTTTATATACTTCCGGTGCTTTTGCCCTCCAATTAGAGCAAATGATTTTTGCCTGCTTGGAATTGGTTACATTGACCTTAAGTTCCATTAGATTAATTGTTCCTTCCATCACTCGAAGGGTTACTTCGTACTCCTGATTATCCAGTTGCTTATAATCAGCTGTCAGATGATTTTCATTTCTGAGTCGTACTCGATTTTCTTCAGCATAGATTAAAATATCTTGCTGGGTGTGATGATCTATTCTAGAATGGAAAAAATCTAAAGCTTCACTGCCTTTTTCTGTTATTGAATAGTAATGGTTTTGGCGGCCTTCCATGTACGCCAAGTGAAGAGATTCTACCAACTCGACTAGCAACTGTTGCAAATCAAAATAATTCATCAGATATTTCTTGATAAAAAACTCTATAATCTGCTCATTGGTCAGAGGAATCCCCAAAGTTTGAACGTAATACAATATGGAAAGCTTGCTATCCGCCAATTCGGCCATTTTCATCAAAAATTCACCTACAAAATTAGAGTAATCCAATTATAGCACAAAATGACGGAAAAGGAAGGATAAATATCTCTACAATATAAATAAGGTACAAATAGGTATAAATAAACATATAAACTTAAGCTAATGCTTTAGTTGAAGGGGTATAATACTGAGCTTGAGCTTGCCACATTTCACTGTATTTACCTGGGGCTCTAACCAACTCTTCATGGGTTCCCGATTGTACGATCTCGCCGTGATCCATTACAATAATGCGATCGGCTATACGTGCTGAACCTAGACGATGGGTTACAATAATAGAGGTCACTCCTCTTGAAATATCCGCAAAGCGTTTGTACAGACGTGTCTCCTCAATTGGATCAATTGCAGCTGTTGGCTCATCAAGAGCAATTAGCTTATGACGCCGGAATAATCCCCTTGCAATAGCAACTTTTTGCCATTGTCCTCCTGAAAGATCGGCACCTCCGTATTCCTTAGAGAGGATCGTATGTGTACATTCCATATTTCTCCACTCCATTTCCATATCTGATAGAATATCCTTTACCTGCTGTGCCGTTTTATCATCATCTGAAGGATCGAGAAAATAGCTCATAGACTCTGAGATTCCACACTCCATATTTTCAAGATCACTTATTGCTATGTTTTCCTTTAAAGTCAACTTATAACGGGCATATTCCTGAAATACAGCTGAACTGTTTTCAAAAAGTGATGCAGGACAGGTTTTTGCAGTGTCTATATCGTCATATAACACTTGTCCGGATGAAGGAAGATATAGGCCAAGCAAAAGCTTTACCAAAGTGGATTTTCCTGAGTCGTTTTCCCCAACGATTGCAAGAGTTTGATTTGTTGGTATAAAGAGATTTACATTTTTTACGGAAGGTTCTGTGGCTAATGGATACTTAAATGACACGCCTTTCAAGGTGATTCCATTAGTAATATTACATGTGCGCTCTTCGCCATCACGTTCAGGAGAATCAATATAGCGAATGAAGTTTTGCACCAAACCAAGATTACGTGTTATATAGCCTATCCGATTGATAATCAGCTCCTCAAGAGACGCAAAGAATGCATTTATAGCTGCGAATACTGCCGCAAAAGCACCAACACTAATTTCTCCGGAAACAGTTGAACTGATAAGGAGAACTAGTATAATTATGAAACCGATTAGAGAAACCCCTTTACTTAGCATGTCAATTAAGCCACCACGACGCTCAGCCTTCCACTCTGCTCGACTATAAAGGGTAAGTGCATTAATATATAAGCTTTTAAAGTATGGGAATGCATTTAGAAGACGTGTCTCCTTAAAATATTCCCGAGTACACATACAATCTTGATAATAATTAGTTTCACGCCTAATTGGTGCGGATTCATCTTCCAGCTTTGAAAACACGCCAGTTCTTAGAAATTGTGCAAGTAGTACTGGGATAAAAACAAGAAGAGGGGTAATAACAAATATGGGCTGTAGGTTAAACAGATACCATGACATAACAATGAACTGTGTCAGATACTTAAAAACAGTGGCATTTATTAATATGTAAATAAACATTAATCTCCAATGCCCTAAGCCACCTTTCTCCATGTCATCCAAATACTTAGGATTCTCAAACAAGATAGGATCCATCCTGCTAGTTTTAAGATTAATAAGTTCAGTTAATAGGCCAGTAGTGTAGCGAGTAAAGTAGTTCATCACCAAAGTATCCAAACCGCTGACAATATGAGTGACAATAGTATATATGCCAAGGAAAAGTCCTGAAAGAATCGCAGGACGCATCTCGTATCCATGATTAACAGCTTCGCTCACTAAGTCGAAAAAGTTTTGTGTGATCATTGGCGTAAATCCTAACAGCAGCCCCATAGCTAATGCAGTTAATGCTATCAGGATGATGGACAAGGGTTTTGCATATTTCCAAATAGTAGTAAGGGATCGTTTAAGTATCATTCCCATTGGAATACTGGAATTTTCCTTTTTCACAGTAAAACCTCCTTTAAGCAACATACCAACTCTGCTGGCTTTTATACATGGTGGAATATGTGCCATTCTTTTTCATAAGCTCTTCATGGGTGCCTTCTTCGGTAATTTTACCATCCTCTAGTACAAAAATTACATCTGCAAGCTTTGTAGAGCCGAGCCTATGACTAATAAATATAGTGGTTGAGTTGGCACTTATTTGATTAAATTGCTTATATACCTGACTTTCGCTAATTGGATCCAAAGCGGCAGTAGGTTCGTCAAGAATCTTAACTGGAGCAGCGCTAGCAAGAGCCCTTGCCATGGCAATACGTTGCCACTGTCCCCCCGAAATATCAAGACCACCTTCATAAATCTTACCAAGCTTTGTCTCCAAGCCCTCTGCAAGAGATTCCACAGTTTCCTGAAGGCCAGATAGTTGTAATGCATTTATTACATCGGAATCGCTAATGCCGCTACGCCCCATGGCTATGTTATCTCGGATAGACAGAGAAAACCTTGCATAATCCTGAAAAACAACAGCGAAATAACGATGTAATGTATTTGTTGGAATTCTACGGAGTTCAACTCCATCTATAAGGATTTCTCCCTTGTAATTATCGTATAGGCCTGTTAAAAGCTTGGTTATGGTGGTTTTCCCTGCTCCATTTTGTCCAACAAAGGAGTAGTGTTTATCCTTCTCCATTACGAAAGATACGCCATTGAGTATATTGTAATCTGTACCAGGATATGCAAAGCTTACATTACGAAACTCCAGTTGTTGAAAGCTTAGGGGCTTCCCATCAAGCTCATCGTTATTCTCATCCACCTCGCTTAGATGACAAAACTCAGTTAAGTCCTTAAAAAATTCCCGATACTTTGCAATAGCGAATAGGTAGTAAGATAGATCCCAGGACAGGGTCTGACTTAAAGAAAAAAGAACAGTTACCAAAGATAGAAAGATACCGACACTAACCTGTCCGCGTATTGTGTATCCTACCAGCAATAAAATCAGAATAACCGCCATAATTGTACTAAATATTCCACCGAATTTCATGATAAGGGTATTTTTAAATTCATTACGTAAAAGGCCGGTTCGGATGGCAGCATAATTTTGTCTCCATTTTTCATTGATCTTATTTGCAAATCCAAACAGGTAACGTTCAAACAGGAAAGGGCGATATAAGAGTGCCTCTCCAAGGGGATAGCTTAAGCGATCGTACTCGACGTGATCCTGTTCATATTTGTAACTTGCACTACCTAGCTTATAGGAAACAAACATCAGTGGAATTGACAGCATTAGCATTACTAGACCAATCCACCAAACTTGCATTGATATAACAACAATAACGCCAGTGATGCTGATTATAATTTGAAGGAGGGCAACAACATCAGTGAACATGTCAAAAAAGCGTTCTTCCATGTAAATCATACTGTTGTGTTTGCTTTTTGTCAGTCGGTGTATTAGCTTCCAGGATTCGGAAGATTCAATATGTAAATATTCCAATCGACTGATTTTATTTACATATGCTACACGTATACGTTGCCGCATATGCATCTGCAAGCGTACACTAGCTAACTTCCCTAACGGATTTAGCAACATTGAAGCGACGATTAACAGGACTAGTAGAATGATTGAGATAATTAGTGAACTGTCAAAGTCTGCTTGGGGATTTAAAGCAATTACTGCATCAATGAATCTTGCTATAGCCAAGGCTTGAAATGCGGGTATGAGAGCGGTACCCAATGCACAAAGTAAATAAAGAAAGCTATAAATAGGGGAAATTCTTATAGGTATCAGTAAGCTGTGCCATATTTGATACCTGTGTTGTGGTGTAAACATACAGCGCCTCCACATTGCCTATTTTTTCCTACTTTTCAAATTGTAGCATGAAATAAACTGATGAACAAGTGAATATTTTTTTATATGTATTTTTTCCTTATGAAAGAATTTTGAGTAAACGTAAGAGACGTGTGCTACTCCTAAACATCGGTAGTATTAGGAGAAAAAGCACACGCCTTTTTTTGCATTCATTGTCAGTATAAGTACTAATATAGATTCCTTATGCTTAGCTTTTGAACTAGATGATAAAGCTTTCGATGTCCTTTAGGAAATCTTCACAATCATCATTATAGACTTCAACGATAACTGGCTTGCTTAAATCAAGGCTGAAAATACCCAGGATGGACTTTGCATCAATGACGTGGCGACCGGAGCGAAGATCGATTTCATAAGGGTACTTGTTCACGATATTAACAAAATTTTTCACATTCTCCGCTAATGATAGTTTGATATTTACTGTCTTCATAGAAATACCTCCTAATATATTTTAATACATTTTTACAAGTTTAGTATATCACTACCAAGTAGCAAGTAGCAATACCTTATTCAAAATTTTTAATACAAGCTTAGTTTTCGTTAAAAAATTAGTGAAAACCCACAAAAATTATCTAGTGGTTATATGATTGATGATAGTGGAGATACTATTTTAGATATTGAAAATAAAATAAATCAGGCATTGTATGCTTCAAACGTCAAGATGCTTGATACTCGATAGGAGGAAAGAATTGAAAATAGGAATCCCAAGAGCCTTGCTTTATTCCATCTATCTGCCACTTTGGAAGACTTTTTTGGAAGAATTGGGCCACGAAATTGTGTTATCAAGTAAAACCAACCAGGAAATATTAAATGATGGAGTAAAAAACTGTGTGGATGATGCTTGCCTTCCAGTGAAAATTTTTCACGGTCATGTAATGGACCTCGTAGGGAAGGTGGATCTTATATTAGTTCCTCGTCTTGTTAGTGTACATCCAGGAGAGTTTATCTGTCCTAAATTCATAGGATTGCCTGAGATGATCAAAAATAATCTGCCTAGCATCTCCAATCTTTTAATAATGGATTATAATGCTCATAGTCGCATAGATAAAGCTTATGATGGAATGAAAAAGATGGGGAAAAATTTAGGCGCAAACCTACCTTTAATTCAAAGAGCATTGAATACGGCAAGAAAAAGACAGGATGAATATATTAATCTGCTAGAGAACGGCTCTAGTCCACAGGATCTATTAGATATTAGAAGGGAAAATACCACAACAGTAGAAGCCCGCAGTAATTTGGGTGTCTATTACAAAAGGGGATTAGAACAACAGGAGACGGATCAGGGCAAAGGTGCGGAAGTAATCTCTACGAAAGGCAAGATTGGACTTATAGGTCATCCATACTTGGTTTATGACTCATACATCAATATGAATATCTGTAAAAAGTTAAAAGCCTCAGGCTATGAAGTAGTTTTCCCTGAAAATTGCAGCTTAGAGGAAGTTGATGCGGCCTGCGTAAGGTATCCAAAGAAGCTTTTTTGGAGTTATGGTAAACGCTTATTGGGTAGTGGCTTATCTATGATGGAAGATAAGAGAGTAGAGGGTCTGATTCTCGTCACCAGCTTTGGATGCGGAATAGATGCCTTTATTGATGAACTGCTCATTAGAGCTAACAATAGGGAATATCAAATTCCTTTGACTACGATTACTTTGGATGAGCATACAGGTGAAGCGGGCTTTGACACCAGATTGGAAGCATTTATTGATATGATGGAATGGAGGAATAAATTTGATAATTACCTTTCCCCACATGGGTCGAGTGTACATACCAGCCAAGGCGTTGTTCGATGACCTAGGCGTGCAAGTGGTTGTTCCACCTCCTGTCAGCAAAGAGACCTTGGAAATCGGAACCCGCATTTCACCGGAATCCGCCTGTCTTCCTCTGAAAATTAACTTAGGAAATTATATACAGAGCATGGAAAAAGGAGCAGACACCATTGTGTTAACTGGTAGCTGTGGGCCTTGTCGATTTGGTTACTATGGAGNNTAACTGGTAGCTGTGGACCTTGTAGATTTGGTTATTATGGCGTAGTGGAACAGGAGATACTGCAGGATCAAGGCTATAGCATGGATGTGGTTATCCTAGACGCTCCAGGAAAGGATCCGAGAATTTTACTAGAGCGGATTCGTAAAATTTCAGGGAACAGCTCTTGGCCAAAAATTGCAAGAGCCTTTATACAGGCATCCAAAATAGTGGAGAAAACTGATGCATTAATAGATATTTATTTACGAAAAAGACCAAGGGAAGAAGTTAAGGGAGAAACCAATCAGCAACAAAGTAGGTTTGAAAAAGAAGTTTTGGAGTATCATGGCAGTAATGAGATTTTGGACTTCTTAGATGAATGTATGGAAGAAGCGGAAGAAATTCCAGAAGATCCATACATAGATCCCTTGCGTATAGGTTTGGTTGGTGAGATCTATACTTTGATTGAACCCTATGTGAATTTGGATATCGAAAACAAACTGGGGTCCCTAGGAGTTGAGGTCCACCGTGGTATAACTGTAGACGACTGGATAAAAACACATTTATCCATGGATAGGGGATATAAGAAAAAAAGAAAAGC
>LFRM01385652.1_pt1 | contig 11144 bp, 9 predicted proteins | sample 618341 | NCBI WGS metagenome assembly LFRM01 (sample SAMN03654438, study PRJNA283298) | anaerobic digester metagenome | isolation source: pool of bioreactors CSTR01a, CSTR02a, and CSTR03a thermophilic anaerobic... | place: Denmark: Kgs. Lyngby | collected 2014-05-21
GGTGATGAAATAGCATAGAGAATACTTTCAATATCTAAATCAGACATATCTTGAAATCGATATACTTCATCAATTTCAAACTCTTCGGGTTTTAGCAAATTTGAGTTCTCTGCACACTCCAAGCCATCATTTTTTATGTTGAAATTGGAAGTGTAACCTCTCTTTGCCAATTCATTTATAGCTTCTGATAATGTTGAATAGTTTCCCATAATTTCCTGTTTTTTTAATTCTATTTTTTGAACTCTTCTGCAAAATATTTATAGAACAAGGGAATAGTTCTAATTCCATTATAAAACTGCTCAAGTGGAAAGTTCTCATTTGGTGAATGAATTGCATCCGACCCAAGACCGAAGCCCATTAGCACAGATTTTGTTCCGAGTATCTCTTCGAACGTTGCGATAATTGGAATGCTACCGCCAGAACGAACAGGAACAGGTTCTTTGCCATAAACATCTGTAAATGCTTTTTCCGCTGCTCTGTATGCAGGCAGATCTATTGGGCAAACATATGAAGGACCGCCATGTAAATATTCTACCTTAACTTTAACCGACTTGGGAGCTATTCCCTCAAAGTATTTAACAAACATATCGGCTATTTTGTTGTGATCTTGGTTAGGTACTAATCTAGTGCTTATCTTGGCATACGCCTTTGAAGGTAGTACGGTTTTTGCGCCTTCTCCTGTGTATCCGCCCCAGATACCACATACATCAAAGGTTGGTCTGATGCCTGTACGTTCGTTGGTGCTATATCCTTCTTCGCCAAACACCTCTTCTACATCAATAGATTTTTTGTAATCTTCGAGTGAGAATGGTGCTTTTGCCATCATTTCGCGTTCTGTTTCAGAAACTTCAATAATGTCGTCATAAAACCCTGGGATTAATATCTTTCCGTTGTCATCCATTGTCTGTGCAATCATTTTTGAGAGTGCATTTATTGGATTTGCAACTGCACCGCCGAATAGGCCAGAGTGAAGATCGACATTAGGACCGGTTACCTCTACTTGCCAATAGGCTAGTCCGCGTAGTCCTGTTGTTATTGAAGGTACATCGGGTGCTATCATAGATGTGTCTGATACTAAGATGATATCCGACTTTAACAGCTCTTTATTCTCTTCGCAGAATTTTGGAAGGTTGGGTGAGCCAACTTCCTCTTCTCCTTCGATAAGGAATTTTACGTTGCATTTTAGGTCGCCCGACTGCACCAAGTATTCGAATGCTTTGGCATGCATAAACGATTGTCCTTTATCGTCATCGGCACCACGAGCCCATATCTTACCATCTTTTACAACGGGTTCAAAGGGTTCTGTATTCCATAGATGTAATGGGTCTACCGGCATCACGTCCATATGTGCATATACCATTACGGTGGGTGCATCGGGATCGATTATCTTTTCGCCATAGGTAACAGGGTTGCCTTCTGTTTCCATAACTACTGCTTTATCGGCACCTGCAGCTAGTAGAATTTCTTTCCATTTCTCTGCAGCTTTGTACATATCGGGCTTGTGCTCGGGCAATGACGAGATTGATGGGATACGAATTAGTTCAAATAATTCTTCGAGGAAACGATTTTCATGGGTCTTAACGTAGTTGTCTATTTTTTCCATTTTAATTTTATGTTTTAGAAATGTAAATTATTGATTAAGGCAAACATACAAAAAACTATTTTTTTAGCCTCTAGTTAGCTATTCTATTTATAGATTTTATTCAATTAAATTCCCTTTACATTCATTTTGAGGGTGTATACAGAAGTTCTTGCGGTAATGAAAAGCACATCTTTATTTTTACCTCCGAAACATAAATTTGAAGGAGACTCGGGTACGCTAATTTCTTTAATTAACTCTCCTGTAGGTGAATATACCCAAACCTTACCCATGGTTAAATATATATTGCCTTGGTTGTCAATTGCCATGCCATCAGACCCTTCGTTTGCAAATAGTGTTCTGTTTGAAAGAGAGCCATCTTCCATGATATCATACTTCCATATCTTGCGATCGTTAATATCAGCTACATATAATAGTTTGCCGTCGGGTGTACCAACGAGACCGTTTGGCTGAACATATTGGTCGGAAACTAGAGTAGCATCACCTTCGGGTGAAATATAGTATACTCCACGTGTATCTTGTATTTCGGTGTGCCCCTCTTGCCAATAATCCCTATGGTAATAGGGGTCGGTAAAATAAATTCCTCCATTGGGTGATTCCCAAAGATCATTTGGTCCATTAAGGTGTTTGCCATCATAGTCTTCATATATAACCTTGTACTCTTTGTTCTCGTTAAAAGCTATAATGCGATTAAACTCATCGGCGCAGGATAACAACTCGTCTTTTGCATTAAAGTACATGCCATTTGAGCGTTCTGTGCCTTCTAGCCATAGTGAAACTCCTTTTCCCTCTTCCCAAACATAAATCTTATCGTTTGGCTGATCGGTAAAATAAACTACGCCCTTGGAGTTAGCAGTGGAGCCTTCTGTAAAAGAATAACCTGTTTCTACTTTCTCTATTTCTGCATCTTTTGCAATTATATCTTTATCTGAATTATTGTTGTTTTGTGCACACATTACTGAAATTGTTAATAATGTAAATAGTAGTGAAACGAAAGTAAGCTTTTTCATATTATGTTCTTATAATTCATTTAATTGATTATGATTATATTTAAACAACAGGTCGTTGGTAGCCTTTGCGATATGGTCTGGCAAGATGTTTTTGTGCTTCAGGATTACCTGTAAGTGTACCTTTTCCATCCCATTTAAGTTTGCTTTCGGTTTCGTAAGCAATCATTGCCAACTGTACTGCAGTAGTGGAGTTATGACCATCTTCTGTATTGCAGCTAATCAGGTTTTTATTATTACTCTTTACTGCATTTATAAATTCTGCAACATGTTTTTCTTGCATATCAGGGGTGGGTATTTCCATTGTTGCTTGTTCTGTATCTTTTGTTTTTAATTCTATATTGTTGTCTGATACAAATAGGGTTCCTTTATCACCATAAAAGAATACTCCATTATTATATTTAGAATTCAGATTTCCTGTTCCCCACATTCTGTGCTCCCAAATTACAGGAATACCATCAAATTGCATAGTTGCAGTGAGAGTGTCTGGAGTGGTTATTTTATCTTTTAATACAAATATACCTCCTGAGGCTTCAACAATTTCGGGCATGTTGAAGCCCATTATGGTTCTAATTATATCGATGTTGTGAATTCCCCAATCGACTAAATGACCATTGCCATATTCTTTCTCTAGTCTCCACGGGCCGTGACCTATAGCAGGGCTGTAAGGCAGCATGGGTGCAGGACCACACCACGCATCCCAATCGAGAGACGCCGGTGGAGCTTGTGGCGTTGTATCATGTGTACTTGGATTAAAATGGATATTTGCGCCAATCTGATATATTTCTCCAATTTGCCCTTCTTCTATAATCTGTTTTGCTTTTTTAAATGCTTGATTTTGTCTTCTTTGAAATCCTATTTGAACAATATTTCCTGCTTTTTTTGCAGCATTTACCATTGCTCTGCCTTCATTCACATCATATGCAAGTGGTTTTTCGCAATAAATTGGCAAGCCTTTCTCACAGGCATCAATAAACTGTAATGCATGCCAATGGGGTGGGGTGCCAATAATAACTGCTTCGAGGTCTGTTGTGTTTAGTAAGTCCTTATAGTCTTTAAAGCCTTTCGGTTTAGTGCCTTGCAGATTAGTTAGCTCATTAATACTATTATTTAGATGGTCGGAGTCAACATCGGCAACTGCAATTATCTCTACACCTCCGGCTTCAAGTGCTGCCTTGGCAACAACCATTCCGTACCAACCGCTTCCAATAAGCCCTACCTTTAAATTCTTATTTTGTGATATATTAGATACTGATGCTAGACCTTTATTTGAAATACCAGTTGCAAAAGCCATAGTTGCTAATGATGAATTTCTTATAAATTTTCTTCTATCCATTTTATTTGTTGTTAATTATCAAACGGTTAATAATAGTTTAATGCTAATTGATAAAACGTATTTGTTGTGGAAATGTTTAAATGATATTTAATAAATATAACTATATCGTAAGTAAAATAAAAGTTTCAATATTTCAGTCGCCTATATACACCCAAGTATATTCTTCTTAATAAAGGATTAGAGAACCATAGGTTTTGATGTAGTATCCAAAGGAAATTGTCTTTTTTAATCTTTCTGTTCTTTCTTAAAATTGCTGTTACTTCTGCTGATATATTGTTTCTTTTGCAATACTCTCGAGTGGTTAAGTTGCCATCACCCCTTAATGTAATTGCATCACCATCAATCTTCTCTATTCGGTGTATTACATAGTTGCCTTCATCTGTCTTTGCAAGTACAATATTTCGTTTTTGTATAGATTTGTTATCGATAGAACTGAGTTCAATCTCATCTGTTTCGGGTCTTATGAATGGAAGCATGCTATTCCCTTTTGAAGGAATAACCACATGATGCCCAGCCTCTATCTCGGTGAGAATATGTAAAAAGAATGATTCGTTTTGTACTATTAATTGCATTTTTTTATAGTTATATCTTTTTAGTTAAGAACAAATATAACAATTTTAAGGTTTTTAATTATAAGTATTGAATTTATAGTAAATAGGTTCGATTTTTATATCTTTGTATAAGTTTTATAATCAACAATATGAAGAAATTTAAATTTAATAGCCTATTAATTTTAATTGCTGGGTTAATGATGGCTTGCGGTACGAATAACAAAAGTATAAATGATATGCAACAATCGGGTAATGTATCTGAAAAGGTAGTTGCCGAGACGATTACAGAGTTGAAAGATTCTCTTGGTGATATCTTTGCATTTAGAATTGAGCGAGGTGTAAAACAGGTTGCCGATCTTTGGCGAGAGTCTGATGGTTCGCAAGACGATTTTGTGCAGTTCTGCAAGAGTTCTTTTGTGGCAGAAGATGACCAACTTGAATTGTTATACAATACTTTAGAGAGAAATCTTGAAGTAATAAGTGGTTACTATCATAAAATGAACGTTGAGTTGAAAATGCCTTTACAACTTGTAGGGCCCGATATCTCTCCGGTGGATATGATGTTTGGGAGTTATAGTGCATCATCTCATTTGACTGAGGATTTATATTCTAATAAAATTGCTTTTCTAACTGCACTTAATTTCCCTTTTTACTCACTTGATGAAAAGACTGAGCTTGGTGAAAATTGGAATCGCAGGGAGTGGGCATATGCACGAATGGGTGATAGGTTTACTTCACGTGTTCCTTCTGATATACAGCAACATATTTCTAAAACTATGACTGAGGCTGATACTTATATTTCAGAATATAATGTTTTTATGGATAAGTTGAGGAATGATGAGGGTATTCAGCTGTTTCCTGATAATATGAAGTTGATATCTCACTGGGGACTTAGAGATGAATTGAAATCTAACTATGCTGATATAGATAACGGTTTGGAGAAACAGCGAATGATATATCGTGTTATGGAGCGCATTATTGATCAATCGATTCCAACAGAAGTTATAAATAAGGGTGAATATACATGGAATCCTTTCTCTAATGAGATATTAAATAATGGTGATAAGGTAAATATCACACCTGAGGAGACTGGCAGATATGAGGTATTCATTAAAAATTTTCAGGCAGTACGTCAACTAGATTCTTATTCGCCTCACTATAAAACACAACTTGATCGTTCTTTTGATGGTACAATGGAGATTCTTCAAAAAGATGTTGAGAATTTATTCACTCAATTAGTATCGTCTGAGCAAGTAAAAGAAGTAGCTGCTCTTATTGAATCGAGATTAGGTCGCAAGCTAGAACCTTTTGATATTTGGTACAATGGTTTTGGATCTGACAAAAGTATGGGTGAAGAGGAGTTAAACGCTATTACTTCTCGTAAATATCCTAATGCTGCAGCATTGGAAGCAGACCTTCCGAATATATTAGTGAAATTGGGATGGACTACACAAAAGGCAAATGAAATAAGTTCACTAATTACTGTTGATGCATCACGTGGTGCTGGTCATGCGTGGGGATCGAGAATGCGAAATGATTTAGCTCGCTTACGTACAAGGATTGGTGAGGATGGTATGGATTATAAGGGGTATAATATTGCTGTACATGAGTTTGGGCATAATGTAGAGCAAACTATTACAATGAATGATGTTGATTTTTATATGCTAAGTGGTGTACCTAACACTGCATTTACAGAGGCTGTAGCATTTCTTTTTCAGAAACGTGATTTGGAGCTTATTGGATTGCAAAACCCTAATTCGGAAGATGAGTATTATGAAGCATTGGCTACTTTTTGGAATTCATATGAGATTATGGGTGTATCTCTTGTTGATATTCAGGTATGGGAGTGGTTATATGCAAATCCAGACGCCACGCCTGCACAGTTGAAAGAATCTGTAATCTCAATTGCAAAGGATGTGTGGAACAAGTATTATGCTGAGGTATTGGGAGGTGAAGATGAAACTTTACTGGCAATATATTCTCATATGATCGACAATCCACTTTATCTTCCTAATTATCCTATTGGACATTTGATAAGTTTTCAAATAGAGCAAGAGGTTGAGGGGAAAAACCTTGCAAGCGAGATGGATAGAATGTATACTCAAGGTAGCATTGTTCCTCAGATTTGGATGAAGAATGCTGTTGGTTCGCCTATCTCAATTGAACCATTGCTAAGTGCAACAAACGAAGCTCTTAAAGCATTGCAGCATTAGACGGCAAATTGGGTTACACAGTAGTAGATAAAGTTGGGAAGCATGGTGTTGTGGCATCGTTAACCATTGGTGATGGTGAAAAAACAATAGGCTTACGTGCCGATTTTGAAGCCTTGCCTATTCAGGAAGAGAATCTACTTCATAGTAATTAAACTGTTGAAGAGATCATAAGCCGACTGAAGGAATTGATGTCTGGTTTGCTTTATTTTTTGTTGCTCGTTTAATAGATCCGACTGTTGAATATATCCTTTGTCGAATTGCATTTGAATAGCTAGGGAGTTTTGTTGACTCATTTCCCAATTTTGTTGATTGAGTTGATAGTTTTCTTCTCTTACACGAAGTAATGTCAGCTCTTTGAGTCGTTCTTTATTGCGGTTATTGCGTATGTCGCGTAGGTTTTCTGTCTCAATCAGTTTTCTTAAACGTAAACGTGACACCTCTTTAGCAGTGTTAAGGGATTGGGTGATTGGGATTCTTAATGAAAGTCCAATATAACTATTTCCTCTCCAGTAATCATTGCTGAAAAGAGAGAACTCGTTATTGTAGTAGTTTGTGCCGTAATAACCATTTAAAGTTAGCGTTGGTGCATATTTTAGTGAAGCTGATCTTATTCGTAATGCTGCCAAATCAATTACTTCCAGTTGTCTTGCCTCTTCTAAGTCAGAATAATCAGATTGGGCTTTCTGTTTAATCTTTTGAAGGAGTGTTTGAATATCTTCTTGCAATATAAGTGTTTCTATATTATCAGCTGTAACATCCATTCCAATTAAGTAAAGCAGTTCTGCTTTGCATTCAGTTACAATCTTTTCAGCTTGTAGGTAGTCGGCAAGCGAGTTGTTAAAGGCACTATGTGCATCGTTTTTCTGTGATAAGCTAATCTGTTGTTTAAGGAATAGAGTGTTTGCATTACTAAGTAAACTAGCATAATATGCCGTATCACCTTTAAGTAGCAGTTGCTGCTCATTTGCAATAACGCACTCTGCATAGGCAAGCGCTACTTTTTCTCTTAGCTCTTCTTCGGAAAGTTGAGCATCATACTCCTGAATTTTTAACTGGTGCTGTTGTTCAGCTACACTGTTAAGTTTATCGGGATTAAACAAATCGTAATTAAGATTTACTCCTGCCGATGAGTTCCATTTGGTATTGAATTTTAAATACATTAATTCACCCTCTTGCGCCGAAGGGTCGAATACATTTGCAGGTACTGGTGTAGCGGGAATTATTAGGTTTCGTCTAACATCGCTCGTTAGATAGATGTTGGGAATATATTGTAATTGGCTCTCTTTAACAGAGATATTGGCTTCGTTTATTTTTATTCTCTCAATATTGAGAGTGGGAGAATGCTCAGTTGCATAATTAATTGCATCATCCAGAGTGAGCATCTTATCAACCTCCTGAGCAAATGTGGAGGTTGAGTAAAGCAATATTAATATGAAAACTATTTTTTGCATTGAAATCTTTTTTCTCTTTTTATATTCTTGTTTTATCTGAAAACTGATGACGGTTCAACAGATTTGAGTTTACGTATCGAAAAATATGAACTTCCTACAGAAATAATAATAGTTGTAAAAAACAGAAAACCTAAAAGTGCAGGTGAGAGACTGATTATTAATCCGCCTTTTGCCATTCCTATCTTTGATACAACAAGTAAAATAAGGGATACAAAATAACCAACAACTGCATAAATAATTGATTGTGTTAATACTAACCGAGTAATGTAACCGTTGGATGCACCAATTGCTTTCATCGTTCCGTAATCCTTTATACGATCGTATGTAGCAGAATACATAGTGAGACCGATAATAAAAAACCCACTTATTATACCAAATAGAACCAGAGTGGCAAAACTCATTCCCATGTTGTTTGCAGTCATTACATTTACAATAGTATTCGTTCTGATTTGCTCTGCAGGCCAAGCTTTTAGATCGGGTGCATTATGGTTTATCTGTGAAACAACAGATTCAATTTTGCTGTGATCGGGAACTGTTACAATAATTCCACTTACTTGTGATGATGGGATTCCCGAATAGTAACGAGCTTTATCTGCAGTAGTATAAATTAGTGGAGAGGTAAACCCTTTTGCATCCTTGGTTATTACTCCCGCTATTGCAGTTTTACCATTAATTTCAAAACGAGTACCTAGCTTTATATCGTAACCTAAGGTTTTATTATCGTAAAAATCAGTAGAAACAATTTCAGGAGCAGCAAGACTTTGTATTGTTCCCGAATGAACCAACTCGCTATAAGGCCCGGCTGCCAGGGCGGGATAGTCGCTACCGATTATCATAACCGGAGCATCCTTCCCGTTTGGAAACTTAACTGATGCATTTGTTATGACAAAGCCATGTGTGTCGGTTACATCATCAAAGCTTCTTAACTGATTTACCCAACGAACATCAAATGGTGATAACTGGTTAATATTTTCAGTTTGCTTCTTCACAACAAATACTTGAGAGTACTGAGGATTAGTGTTTCCAACTATGCCACCAATAATATCTGCAAGGTAAAAGAACATTCCCAGCTCAATTCCTATCAAATAAATACTAATAATAATTGCAGTGAGTATCCCCATACTCTTCGACTTTTCGTACCTCACAAATTTAAAGGCAGTTGAGAGCATAATCTTTTTAATTTAATTGTACACTGCACTCAACTTTCGACTCTATAAAAAGAGTTTTACTAATCTCGTTAAGTGAAACTTCAATTTCACGAATGCGTCTATCTTCTAGATCTGTTCCACCATCTGAAAAAAGAGATTTCTTCTTCAAGTCGGGTGATATCCGTATAATTTCACCAGTTGCAGCAACCTCTGAGCTGCCTGGCAGTTTAATTATACATGTTTGGGCTAATATTAAATAGTCTGCAAAAAGCTCATCAATCTCAACTAAAACCACAAGGGGTTTATTTGGAGATATACGTCCATATTGTTGATGCAAATTAAGAGCCTCGCCAACTTTAGGAACAAGATCTAATAACATACCATCTAAAGGTGCATAGAACTTAGTTTTTTCGAAATCATTTACTCTTGTTGCTTGTTGAATCTTAAATTCAGTAAGCTGTGATTGTTGCAATCTTAGATTGTTCTCAGCTTTTTTTAATTGCTCAGCACTCTTATTAAACTCATTTTGTAATAATCTCACATTCTCGCCTGTAGTAGCTCCAACCTCAAGTAATTCTTTGGCGTCAGTTAGCAGACGCTGTTGTTCTTTATGTGCAATGCGCTCCTGTGCAAGAGCTATTTGTGCAGATTCAACTGAAAGCTCTTGAGATCTAATTCTTGTGTTTGCTTCATTAACCGACAATTCCTCATCAGTACTGTTTAGAGTTAGAATTAAATCTCCCTTCTTCACAGTATCACCAGCGTTCACATAAATCTCATTTACAATTCCGGATGCCGGTGCAGCTAGATTAACAACTCCGCCGTGAGGTACTACTTTGCCAATTCCAACTATCTGCGAGGGCATAAGTTCTGTGGTCACAGGTTCAGACTTTTCCTGTTTATTTCCACATGCAACTAAAAGCATTGATATCAAAAGGAGTGTAATTTGTCTATTCATTAGTATTTTGAGTTTCTATATATTTCAATAAAACAATATGTTGTTCCAATTATTTCGAGTGAGGGGTTTTTTAATAAAGTACCTTATTTATATTGAAGTACCAAAAATCACCTTATGTAAAGTGGAGTACTAAAAATCATCTTCAATTGCAGTTTCACTAATTCTTCCTTCCGAGACATATATGGTGCGGTTGGCATATTTTTTTAGTCTAACATCATGAGTTACCACAATAACCGCTTTATTTTCAATAGATAGTTGGCTAAGCATTTCCATTACCATCTTTGCGCTTTTGTGGTCGAGAGAGGCAGTGGGTTCGTCACAAAGAATAAGTTTTGGATTGGTTACAAGAGATCGTGAAATAGCTATTCTTTGTTGCTGGCCTCCACTAAGATTTCGGGGAAGGTTGTTTATTCTGTCTTCCATGCCGAATCTGCTAATTAATTCCATTGCTCTTTTTTTTGCTTCTTTACGTTTCAGTCCTTGAAGTAATAAAGGCTCCATCACATTTTCCAATGCATTTAGAGGAGCAAGAAGGTTAAACCCTTGGAAAACAAAACCTATGTGTTGTAGTCTTAATTTGGCTAATTCTTTCTCAGAAAGGTCGTTAATGCAAGTATCGCCCACCCATACTTTACCCATAGTGGGGTAGATAACGGACCCTAAAAGTGATAATAATGTTGTTTTACCTGAACCTGAAGGACCCACCAATAGAGTAATCTCACCTGTCCTAAACTCAATAGTAGTTGGCTGCAACGCTACAATAGTTGATTCGCCTGTTACATATTCTTTCCCAGCTTCCGACAGTCGTGCTGCAATTTCCATAATATTAATTTGAAACAACAAATGAAATCATTTTAAGGCAAATCTGCAAATTAAACTG
>LFRM01354664.1_pt1 | contig 11141 bp, 9 predicted proteins | sample 618341 | NCBI WGS metagenome assembly LFRM01 (sample SAMN03654438, study PRJNA283298) | anaerobic digester metagenome | isolation source: pool of bioreactors CSTR01a, CSTR02a, and CSTR03a thermophilic anaerobic... | place: Denmark: Kgs. Lyngby | collected 2014-05-21
GTGACTTTTTCTCCATCATGAAAATAAGCATTGGGGTTCAACTTTACTTCCAGAGTCAAATCATCTCGCCACTGGAACGATTCTCCCAGTATGGGAACAAAATCACCGGTTAAGAGACCATCATAGGTAAACAAGGGCTCGTAAATCCAGATATGTTGCCGGGGGTTAGAAACAAAAGTCATGGGACTCCCGGTAAAAGGATTATCGGTGGTAGGAGGACCCCACTGAAATCCTGCAACATAGAGAGCTTCTTCTCGAGGAATTTGCACCTGTTGACCAAAAGCTACCCCCCCTAAAACCAAAACCAACACCAAGAAACACGCTAAAACTGCCTTTTTCATATTTATCACCCCTCTTTCATATTAGTCATAGAGTGTACTCTATGACTAATATGAATTATAGCATAAGTAATTATCAATTAGGAATAAATACCATGAGGATTACACGATTAATTTTCTATCTTGCACTTTAACATATCCCGAAGACGCTCTTTTCAACCGGTCCATAATTGCTCTTCCCAATCCTTTTTCCTCTACGGTTAGGCTGATTATGGCCCGAAAAGGACCTTCTTCCAACTCTCGCAAAACACTGAAGAGATTACTGGCTACCTCTCTTATATCCCCTTTCTCACTCAAAACCTTTATCTCTTCTCGGGAATCAGCAATCGGAAAAGGAGAAACAATAGCTATTCCCGAAAGATCACACAAGAGGAGATCCTCTATCTTCCCTTCAAAAAGGTAAAGAGGAATCCGGGGAGCATAATGCTTCTTTAAAGTACCAGGAGAAAGAACTTTAGGGGAAGAAGGCGGTGTCTCGATTTTTCCTACCCACTTTTCGATTTCTTCAATACTCAACCCTCCTGGCCGAAGGAGAAAGACCTTTCCCTCCTCTATCATGATTATTGTAGATTCCACCCCAATCTCTGTTTTTCCTCCATCCAGAATCAAATCCACTCCTTCTCCTAAGTCAAGAGCCACTTCCTCTGCTTGAGTAGGACTCAGATGTCCAAAACGATTGGCACTGGGAGCAGCCACAGGGACATCTGCCCAATCTATCAACTTTAAAGCTACAGGATGAGCTGGCATGCGGACAGCCACAGTGGAAAGACCGGCAGTAACGATATCAGGAACTTCCTCTTTTTTGGGTAAAACCAGAGTTAAAGGACCAGGCCAGAACTTTTCCATCAACATCTCCGCAAGAGGAGGAATTTCCCTAAAGAGACGGGAAACCATCCCATGGCGAGAAATATGCACAATAAGAGGATCGAAACGAGGTCTTCCTTTAACTTCGAAAATACGAGCCACCGCCTCAGGTAAAAACACATTAGCCCCCAGTCCATAGACGGTTTCAGTGGGGAAAGCTACTAACCCTCCCTCCTTTAAAATTTTTGCTCCTTTTTTAATGTTTTCATCTGTAGCCGGAAGAATTCGCTCCATTTTTCTCCTTTTCTCCTGATATTGCTCTCTTTTTAGTTCTATTATAGAATAACAAGCAAAACCGAGGAAGGAGTCAGCTATGACCGGGCAATCAATTATATTAGGTTTAATTCAGGGNNTTAACCGAGTTTTTTCCCATTTCCTCTTCTGCTCATCTTATTCTTCTTCGCCCGATATTTAATCTGGGAGAACAAAGCCTGTGGTTTGATGTGCTGCTCCATGGAGGAACCTGGCTTGCAGTATTAATTTACCTTATACCTTATTATTCCCGGGCTTTTCGTCAGCCCCGCATTATTTTGAATATCCTCCTGGCCACTATCCCTGCAGGATTACTGGGATATTTATTTGAAGATATAATAGAAAATTCCTTGAGAAACAGCTTTTTAGAGATATGTTTATTATTAGTTATTTTAGGTGTGATATTTTTAGTGGTAAAAGAAAGAGGGAATAAAACTTTAGAGAATATGACTGGAAAGGAAGCTCTCTTAATCGGGGTAGCTCAAGCTCTTGCTCTTTTCCCGGGGGTTTCCCGCTCAGGTATTACCCTTCTGGCTGGATTTCTCTGCGGGCTACAAAAAAAAGAAGCGGTGCTTTTTTCCTTCTTTTTATCAGCTACCACCATTGGAGGAGCATTTATCTTAGGAATTAGAAATTTGAGTGTTTCGGGAAACTTCCTCTCACCGGAGCTGGTGAGTGGATTCCTGGCTTCCTTTGGTAGCGGATTGCTGGCTTGCTTTCTCCTACTGAGGATTGTGAAAGAAAAAGGGCTGAAACCTTTTGGTTACTATCGCATCATTTTTGGGGGGACAATGTTCATCTGGTTTTTATTTCATTAAAACATAACATCTTCGAGAAGAGAGCGGATTTTCTCTCTCAAAATATTTTCCACTTTGTTAAATAATTGTTCAGAATAAAAGGCAACCGGCAACCATATTTTTATTCTTCCGTCCTCTAAAATGATATGGATACTTTCAGGAATTTCAGTTTCCCTCCTCACCATTTCCTCTAAAAACTTATTAAGACTCCTAAAGGGTATAAAACAGAGCTGATAAGGGCTATTTAGTTCATACTCCCAGTAAAAGTAAACAGTCTCTTCATATCGGTAAGGTACCGGCTCTAAAATTAACTTAATCATTTATCGAATCACCTCTGAGATAAAATAAATACCAAAGAAAAGCATAAACCCTCCGCAAATCCCCACTAACCACTGATAAAAACGGGGAGAGAGGAAGTTTTTACCTCGATGCAAAGTAAAAGAAACCGCGCTATACCAGACAAAGTCAGAGAGAATATGGCCAAGAAAGAAAAACACCACTCCCCAAAAGGGAAAAGAAGTAGCAGAAAGAAGAAGAGCCAACCCTACAGTAGCCCACCACATTATCCAGTAAGGATTAGAAAGACTGACCAGTAAACCTTTAAAAGCCAGGCCACCTTCTGAGTTTGAGCTATTCTCTACAGAGAAAATTTCTGAATTACGCACCATCCTCAACATATCTATTCCCAGATACAATAAAACTACCCCTCCTCCTATTCCTATAACCTGGTGAACTAAAGGTATGTCCAGCGCTTTCCCCAGACCAAGCATTAAAACTATAACCAAGCCCAGTTCTAAAATTCCATGACCCAAAACTACCAGAGGTCCAGCTTTATAGCCCACCTGGTAAGTCCCGGAAAGAACCAGAGCCAAAAGCGGACCGGGCATCAATGCTCCTGAAAAACCAATCAGGAAAGCACTGCCAAAGATAGATAATAATTCCCAGCTTTCGTTCATTTCCTTTTTTTTATTTATTATATAACAATCAGCGAGATATTTACTGGAAAAAACTTAAAAATAAAATCTACCGAGGGAGAAAAAACCCCTCAACAAAAAACTTCTGGATTCCCGATTGAAGATTCCGGTAATGACGTAAGAAGATGAACGCCTCGCTAAATTTCAGGCATAATAGACCTTTCCTTTTCTCACCTTGAAATCCTCTTTTTTATTCGCCTCCTGCACTTTCTCCACTGACTCTTTTCTTTCTCCCTTCCGCAAGAGATGAGAAAAGGAGAAGCCCGCAAGGGGTGGGAGAAAGAAAAAAATCCCACGAGGATCGCAAAAACAGCCTACGGCGCCAAAAGCAAAAGAGCAAAAAATTGAAACCAAAAACTAAAACAATTACACTGGATAATACGCCAGAATCATGATTACAAAATGGAGAGTGAATTGCCTTAAAAAAGTGGCCTGACTCCCTTTTACAAAAATTTAGAGCACTTATCCACTTACTGCAAAACAAAATATAGGATATAATCGTCTGTACTGAGGTATTTCCCTTAGCTATTCATAGAGGAACTTATTTACCTGGTACCAATATATAAAACGATGAGAAAACATATGCAGACAGAAATGAAAAAGTTATTATCATATCTGAAGCCATACTGGAAAGCAGCGCTGTTAGCTCCAATTCTAATGCTGATAGAAGTGATATGCGATTTATCTCAACCCACTTTATTAGCCAGCATAGTGGATAACGGTGTAGCTAAAAGTAATTTACCTTACATATTAAATACTGGTGTCCTTATGCTGGGCATAGCCTTAATAGGAATGGCCGGCGGAATGGGATGTTCGGTAGCTTCCAGTATAGCCAGTCAGAATTTTGGAGCCAGTCTACGCTCTGCGGTGTTCAAAAAGATTCAACTTCTTTCGCCTCTTAACATAGATAGATTTAAGACCTCATCGCTCGTGACCCGCCTCACCAATGATATAACTCAACTTCAAACGGTAGTTCTGATGTCGTTGAGGATTATGGTACGTGCACCACTACTTTTTATAGGTGGTATAATAATGGCTGTATCATTAAATGCCCGATTAGCGCTTATCCTCACGGTATCTATACCCCTACTGGCTGCGGTTATCTATTACCGAATGAAAAAAAGCACACCGCTTTTTTCTTACATGCAAGAGAAGCTGGATAGAGTCAATGCTGTTATCAGAGAAAATCTTTCCGGCATCCGACTGATTAAAGCCTTTGTGAGAGCCGACCACGAAAAAAAACGGTTTGCCACTGCTAACGATGAACTCATGTATGCCACTCTCCGGGCTTTTAACCTTGTTATAACTATGATGCCAATAGTGATGCTCATAATGAATTTTAGTATTGTGGCGGTGCTATGGTTCGGGGGATGGGATATAGACCGGGGCAATATGGAGGTAGGCGAGATAATAGCTTTTGTAAATTATATAACTCAAATACTCTTCTCACTCATGATGATTGGTAACATATTACTATTTGTTTCCCGTGCTTCGGCTTCAGCAGAAAGAGTGAACGAAGTGTTAGATACGGACATCGATATTAAAAACGCCGATAATCCGGATTTCACACCTCTATCTTCAGGAGAGGTAGCTTTTGAAAATGTGTCTTTCGGGTATAGCGGAGATAAAAACCAGTTGGTGCTCAAAGAAATAAGCTTTCATGCCCCATCGGGTAAAACCATCGCTATCCTTGGCTCCACCGGTTCAGGTAAATCCACACTGGTAAACCTCATACCCCGTTTTTACGATGTTACCAGTGGTCAGGTGACGGTAGATAAAAGAGACGTGCGTTCAATGGATTTAGCCACTTTGAGGTCTGGTATGGGTATAGTACCGCAGGATACCATACTATTTTCAGGTACTATAAAAGACAACATTCGCTGGGGTAAAGAAGATGCCACAGATGAGGAAATAATAGAAGCAGCCAGAGTAGCTCAGGCTCATGAATTCATAATGAGCTTCCCTGAAGGCTATGACACTCAGTTAGGTCAGCGAGGTGTCAACCTCTCAGGAGGACAGAAGCAAAGAATAGCCATTGCTCGAGCAATAATTAAAAAACCACCCATTCTCATACTTGACGATAGCACAAGCGCCGTTGACGTAGTCACTGAACAGCGGATACAAAAAGCGCTGAAGGAATTTATAAGAGGCTCCACTATTTTTATAATAGCTCAACGCATAAGCTCAGTGATGGATGCCGATAAAATATTAGTCTTAAATGAAGGTCGTATAGAGGCAGAAGGCACCCATGAGGAATTGCTAAAAAGCAGCCCCCTGTATCAGGACATATATAATTCACAACTGGGAGAAGGAGTTATGATAGATGCATAACCCGGGAGGAGGGCGTCACGATGCAGTTTATGTCGTAAAGCCCAGAGATGCGAAAAATACTTTAAAAAGACTATGGTGGTATTTATCAGAGCACAAAATAAGACTTTTTCTCGTGCTCTTTCTTGTAGCCATAACATCGGTGTTAACCCTTGTGGGGCCTTATCTCATAGGGAAAGCCATAGATAATTATATCATTCCCCGCGATTTCAATGGATTATTTCGTCTTTTAATACTTATGGCAGCTATATACGTCCTTATGTCCTTATTTACATGGTTACAGAGTCGCACTATGATTAATGTAGCCCAGCTCACTATACGTAACATGAGAAAAGATGCCTTTGATAAATTACAGATATTACCTGTAAGCTTTTTTGACGCCAGACCCCGGGGAGATATCATGAGCAGATTAACAAATGATATAGACCTTATAAACAATGCCCTGAGTTCCAGTTTAACCCAGATATTCTCCAGTATTATCACTCTGATAGGAACCGTAATATTAATGTTGTGGTTAAGCCCTCTCCTGACAGGAGTCAGCATGATAACAGTACCTATAATGTTGATCACCACCAACATTGTAACCAGGCACACCCGACGATATTTTTCAGAACAGCAAAGAGTTTTAGGTATGTTGAATGGCTTTGCCGAGGAAAATATATCGGGACAAAAAGTAGTTAAAGCATTTGTCCGGGAGGCTAAAGAAATAGAGCGTTTTGAGGTCACCAATCAAGAACTGAAAAACGTGGGCATTAAAGCTCAAATATATTCAGGCATAATGGGACCTTTAATGAACGTATTAAATAATATAGGATTTGCCATAGTAGCTCTGTCCGGGGGATGGCTGGCAGTTAAACAAATAATAACCATAGGCACCATAGCCGCCTTTATAAACTATACCAGACAATTTACCCGCCCCTTGAATGAATTAGCTAACCAGATTAATACCATCCAATCAGCCATAGCAAGTGCTGAAAGATTATTTGAAATAATGGATGAGCCACCTGAACCACCTGATCCTCCCGATGCCATAGAGCTCAAAAGCGTCAAAGGTGACGTAGAATTTCGGAATGTATCATTCTCTTATAAATCAGATGAAGCGGTACTCAAAAATATAAGCTTCCATGCTCATCCCGGACAAACCATAGCCCTGGTTGGCCCCACCGGAGCGGGGAAAACCAGTATAATCAATTTGCTCGCTCGCTTCTATGACCCCGATAGTGGGGACATATTCATAGATGGATATAATATCCAGAAAATTACGAGAAAAAGTCTTCGCTCATCTTTAGGAATAGTGTTACAAGATACCTACCTCTTTTCTGAATCAGTAAAGGATAATATTCGTTACGGCCGATTAGATGCCACCGATGAAGAGGTAAAAGCTGCCGCTCGATTGGCCAATGCTGAACAATTCATATTAAACTTGCCTCAGGGATATGACACTATTCTCTCCGAAGATGGTGGAGACCTGAGTCAGGGTCAGCGCCAACTGCTGGCTATTGCTCGAGCCATATTAGCCGACCCGGCTATATTGATACTGGACGAAGCCACGAGCTCAGTAGACACTCGCACTGAGCAACACATCCAGGAAGCCATGTACAAACTGATGAAAGGGCGCACCAGTTTTGTGATAGCTCACCGGCTCAGCACCATCCGCAAAGCCGATATGATATTAGTGATAGACGATGGAGAAATAATTGAGAGAGGCAACCATGTGCAACTATTAAAACAGAAAGGTTTCTACTATAACCTGTATATGAGCCAATTTGCCCATATTCTGCACAAAACAGAAGTTTATGAAACACCACAGCTGGAATTCCATAAAAGTTATGAAGACTAGCTGGTTTCAACGAAATTACAACTTATGGGAGAGAGAAAGAAAAAACTTTTCCGAAAGATCTATGACAATATTCCTACCCTTCCCTTAGAGAACCAGCTACTAATTTCTCTTGAGCTTAAAAAGCCTAACTAAAGACTTTTGCTGGATTACTTGTTCCATTTATAATAAATGATACTACCTAAAACTGAACAAATAGAGCCTCAAAAGCTAATAACAGAGGGAAAAAGAAAAATACTCCTACAATGGGTTGACACTATCTATTATGCATAGCCTCCGGTAGTCTTTTAAGACAAAAATGGTATAATGCTTGTAAAGCATATTTATATTTAATTTAACTTAATCGAAGGGAGGAGAATGGTTATGAAAAAGAGTAAATTAAACGTTTTTTTGTTAATGAGTATGGTTTTTTTTCTCGTTTTTGTTTCGGTGGTGCCAGCTCTGGCCAGCTTTCCGGAAAAAGAAATAACCTTAATCATCCAAGCTGCCCCGGGAGGAGTGTCAGATGCAGTAGGAAGAGCTATGGCGGCAGCAGCCGAAAAAATCTTGGGAGTCCCAATCATTCCTACCAATATCACTGGTGCAGCCGGAGCAATTGCTATGGGGAAACTCAAAGAAAGCCCACCAGATGGTTACACGATAGGTTATGTTCCGGTGGAGCTGGCTATGGTGAAAGCGTTGGGTTATGCTGATATTTCTCCTGACGATTTTGACCTCATCATGCGAGTCAATATTGTTCCTGCCGCTCTTACCGTTCGCTCCGATGCTCCTTACCAAACCTTTGAAGAGTTTGTAGAATATGCCAAAGAACATCCTGGAGAAGTTTTGGTAGGCACCTCTGGAACTGGCTCCATCTGGCACATTGCTGGATTAGCTTTGGAAGAAGCTATTGGTGCTACGTTTACTTATGTTCCTTTTGACGGGGCAGCCCCCAGCGTAGCCGCCTTAATGGGAGGCCACATCCACGCAGTTACCTGTAGCCCTGCCGAAGTGCTTTCCGGAGTCAATGCAGGAGATTTAAAAATTTTAGCCATTTTAGGAGAAAAAAGAAGCTCTCTCTTTCCCGACGTACCCACGGCGGAAGAGTTAGGATACAATGTTAATGTAATGGCCTGGGGTGGGTTCGCTCTACCTAAAGGAACTCCTAAAGAAATTTACGATACCATTGCCTCCGCTTTCTGGGAAGCTCTGGAAACCGAAACCTTTCAGAAAGTAATGGAAGAGAGAGGAATTGAGGTTTCTCCTCTGGATGGCCCGGCATTTAGAGAGTTTGCTATACAGCAGTTTGAAATGTATATGGAGTTAATTCCCCGCGCCTTAGGACAACAGCAATAAACCTTACAAGGAAAATATATGGCAGACATTCTATTTGGGGTCTTTACTGTAGTCCTTGGAATAGTGCTGTACTGGGGAGCCAACCGGCTCCCCACCGGAGTGTTGACTTTCGCTCTCAATCCTGGATTTTTTCCCAAGATAGTAGCGGCGGGGCTTATAATTTTAGGAGCCATCCTTGCTTACCAGGGATGGAAAAGTAAACCAACTTATGGTGAGGGAAAACTGAACAAAGAGTTAGGTCTTCGATTAGGAGCCCTTTTAGGATTGGTGTTCTTATACCTTATTTTATGGGGAAGGGGTTCTTTCTTACTGAATACTTTGGTTTTTCTCTTTTTTTCCCAACTAATAATGAAATATCGAGTGCTCCCTTCCCTGCTTTCTTCAACCATAATCACTTTTTTAACCTGGATTCTTTTTACCCAAGCTTTCAAGGTTCATCTTTTCTAAACAAGCTAAAATTAAAAATAACTAACATTAGGATGGGATCTACTATGCAAGATTTGCTAGTAGCTTTTCAACAAGTGCTACAGCCTGGAGTTCTACTTTACTTGATTTTAGGCACTACCTTAGGTTTGGTGGTAGGAACCCTACCTGGACTTACCGCCACTATGGCAGTAGCTATTCTGACTCCTCTTACTTTCTGGCTTCCTCCAGCAAGTGGTCTGGGAGTATTGATAGGAGTTTGGAATGCTGCTATTTTTTCTGGAGGTATATCAGCCATCCTTTTAAATATTCCCGGAACTCCCGCTTCTATCGCTTCCACTTTTGATGGTTACCCCATGGCTAAAAAAGGTCAAGCGGGGTTAGCTCTGGGAATTAACGTTTTATATTCATTCATCGGGGGAATTTTCGGGATTGTAGTTTTTTTGGTTGCTGCTTTCCCTCTGGCTCGATTTGCCCTCTCTTTCGGTCCTGCAGAATACTTTGCCTTAGGTCTTTTTGGCTTAAGTATGATGGTAGCAGTGTCCGGGACTTCAATAGTTAAAGGTCTTATCACTGGATTCATTGGCTTAGCTCTTTCCCTGGTGGGGCTTGACCCGATGTTAGCCACCCCTCGGTTTAACTTTGGCTCTACCGATTTAATTACTGGTTTATCTTTTATTCCTCTCATGATTGGAATCTTTGGCTTAGGGGAGGTTTTCTACCAGATGACCACTGCTCCTTATCAACCTCAAGAAGAATCTGGGAAGAAAAGGGAGACCCTAAGCAGTCTGGGAAGAATGTTGGTCAATGCTAAAGAATTTATTCAAACTCTCCCAGCTGCTATTATAGGAAGCGTCACTGGAGTTATAATCGGGGCTATCCCCGGGACTGGAGCAGATATTGCTTCTCTCCTGGGCTGGGAGTTTTCTCGTCGAGCCTCTAAACGAAAAGAGGAATATGGTAAAGGGTCTATCGAAGGTTTAGTCGCCACTTGTACTGCTAATAACGCCTGTTTGGGAGGAGCTCTTACCACTATGATGGCTCTTGGAATTCCTGGAGATGCAGTTACCGCGGTTTTGATCGGTTCTTTTATGATGTATGGAGTCCAACCTGGACCGGCTATGTTTAGAGATAGGTCTGATTTTGTGTTCACCGTAATTGGCTTGATGATATTGGCCAACTTATTTTTCTTGGCTACCGGCTTTATTTTCTCTCGGTTTGCCGGTGGTTTCATTCTCCTTCCTAAACCCATTATGTGGAGTACTATTCTAATCCTTTCTTTAGTGGGCTCTTTCTCTCTCAACAACCGGTTATTTGATGTCTGGGTAGCATTTTTAGGAGGTATATTAGGGTTTCTTTTCCGGCGATATCAATTTCCCATTGGACCAATAATCCTAGCTCTCATTTTAGGGCCAATGGTAGAGCGAAACTTCCGAACAGCCCTTATAATTTCTCACGGAAACCCGGCTATTTTCCTGACTCGACCCATATCTTTGATATTTATTATAGGAACAGTGCTTGCTCTTGCAAGTCCTTTATTTCTCTACAGAAAAAAGGAGAAAAAAGAGTAAATATAGTAGGGGGCAACGCCCCCTTATAACCCCCAGAAAAAAGAAAAGAACAAAGATTGGAAAATCTAAAAAACTAACTAAGTGTTTCTACCAACTCAGAATGTCCAAAAGCTACCGAGATTGTCTGTCTTTAAATTGCCATATATAATGTCCGAGTAATAATCTTTAAGGGAAAATTCTTTAAGGAAAATACTGAGGAAAGGAGAAGGACCTCAAGGATGGATAACTAACTTCCCCGAGGCCCCCCAAAGGTATGATTATTGTATCACACTATACCAAAGAATGGGATAACAATCACCACTTTTTCTGGTGACAGGGGAGGAAAACATTCACTGTCCTTACTGCCAGGGAGAACTAAAACCTTATGACCGAAGAAAGAGAGTTCTCTTAGACCACAATGGGAAACGCTGGGTTTTCTCTCT
>LFRM01033372.1_pt3 | contig 11138 bp, 9 predicted proteins | sample 618341 | NCBI WGS metagenome assembly LFRM01 (sample SAMN03654438, study PRJNA283298) | anaerobic digester metagenome | isolation source: pool of bioreactors CSTR01a, CSTR02a, and CSTR03a thermophilic anaerobic... | place: Denmark: Kgs. Lyngby | collected 2014-05-21
TCGTTACTTTTCCCATCTTCCAGCTCTAAGTTGATTTTTTCTATAGGATAAATTGGAGTCAAAGAGTCAAATCTTGGTCTCCCTACTGAGTTTTCAGCGTGCTCTCCATTTACCTTATCAATAAAGGTTAGGGCAGCAAATTTTTCTCCTTCTCTTGCAGGTCTTGAAAACCCTGTAACTTCATCACCAGTTCTAAGATCAAACCTTCTTATTTGGCTTGGAGCAATATAAATATCATCAGGGCTTGTAAGATAATTCTCACCTCTTAAAAAACCAAAATTATTATTATCTATAATTTCAAGTACTCCAGTTCTTACTACTTCATTAGCTTCCATTTTACGTCTATTGTCATTTCCGTTATTTTTATTTGAAGGTGAGCTTTTAGAATTTTTAACAGTAATTTTTTCTCCATATTCATTTACTTTAACTTCTTTTTCTTTATCCTCGGCCTTAGCTTTTTCAAGCTCAGCCTTCTTTTTAAGTTCCATTTCTTTTTTTTCTTTTTTTTCTATATCAATTAAAATATCTAAAAGTTCCTGCTTTCTATATTTAGAAATTGATTTAATCTTTTTTGCTTTTCCTATTAATTGTAATTGTTTTAAAGTCATGCTATTTAATCTACTATTCAATTTTTCCTCCTTGAAATCTATAAAATCATATTTTATAGTTTACATTGTTATTTAGTTTTATCGTTTTAAGAATTTTTATCTCTTGAAATATAATAATTTTTAGAAATCTCACTAGAAATGTATAAGAATCGGATATTTTAGAATTATTTACAGAAATTAAAAAAGACGCACTATTTATATTATATATTTTTATTGTTTTTTGAATTATTCGAAGGTAGATATATGATTAATTTGAATTTGTCGATAAGACTCTTCAAGATTTTTTCTCTATTTACATTATAGTATATATTTATTAAATTAAACACAAAAAAAATAATAAAAGCAAACAAAAGTGTTAAACTATAAAAATTAGTTTAACACTTCGAACTTTTGCTATTTATTAAGACATTCCTTTATAAAACTTATGAAAAGTGGATGAGGATTATTAGGTCTACTTTTCAGCTCTGGGTGGTACTGGGTTCCTACAAACCATCTATGGTTTTTGAGTTCAATAGCATCAACCGCTGAGGAAACAGACTCTATTCCTGAAAAAACTAAATCTTTTTGTTCTAGTTTGTCATAATATTTTTTATTAAGTGAATACCTATGTCTAAATCTCTCACTTATTACCTTACTACCATAAGCTTGTTGAAGTTTTGTATTTTCTTTTAAACTGACATCAAAAGATCCAAGCCTCATAGTTCCACCAACTTTATCATTTTCCTCTATATCTTCTGCTATGTCTATTATAGGATACTCTAGATTCTCATTATATTCAGTGGTATTTGCATCTTCAAAACCTAAAACATTTCTTGCATAGTCTATTACTGCAACTTGCATTCCAAGAGATATTCCAAGAAAAGGAACATTATTTTCTCTTGCATATTTAGAAGCTAAAATTTTTCCTTCTATACCTCTTTGTCCAAAACCTCCTGGTACCAAAATACCATCTACATCTGAAAGTTTTTTATCTATATTATATTCATTTAAATCTATTGAATTAACCCATTTTATCTCAACTTCTGAGTTATTATGAAGGCCACCGTGACTTAATGCTTCTACAACTGAAAGATATGCATCGTGAAGCTCTGTATATTTACCAACTATTGCTACACTTGTAGATTTTTCTAAATTTTTTAACCTATGGACCATATCTACCCATTTACTATTATCAATTTCTCTTCTAGGTATATTTAGCTTATCGCAAACATAGCTATCAAGATCCTGAGCGTGAAGCATAAGAGGAACTTCATAAAGAGTCTCTGCATCTAAGTTTTCTATTACAGCTCTTGGCTCTACATTACAAAAAAGTCCAATTTTATTTCTAAGCTCAGATGTTATTTCTCTTTCTGATCTACATACAATGACATCTGGCTGTATTCCAATACTTCTAAGTTCCTTAACTGAGTGCTGAGTAGGTTTTGTTTTAAGTTCTCCTGCCATTCCAAGATAAGGAACCAAGGTTACATGTATAAACAAAACATTTTCTCTACCTACGTCATATTTAATTTGCCTTATAGCTTCTAAAAAAGGAAGACCTTCGATATCTCCTACAGTTCCACCTATTTCTGTAATAACTATATCTACGTCCTGCTCTTTAGACACTTCAAAAACTTTTTCTTTAATTTCATTTGTAACATGAGGAATTACTTGAACTGTTCCACCTAAATATTCTCCGTTTCTTTCCTTGCTTAAAACTCTTGAGTAAATTTTTCCTGTTGTAATATTATTATTTTTAGAAAGGTTTTCGTCAATAAATCTCTCATAATGCCCAAGATCCAAATCAGTTTCGGCTCCATCATTTGTAACAAAAACTTCTCCGTGCTGATAAGGACTCATTGTTCCCGGGTCAACATTTAAATAAGGATCAAATTTTTGTATTGATACCTTATATCCTCTGTTTTTGAGTAATCTACCTAGAGAAGCAGCAGTTATTCCCTTACCTAAAGAAGACACAACACCGCCTGTAACAAATATATATTTAGTAGCTTTCATAATAATTCCTCCAATTTATGTTGACAATAGTTTTTAGTTTGATATAATGAAAAGTACCCTACAAATTTATCGTGGGTAATTATTATTAATTTTAGTACATAGATTATAGTATCATATTTTCTTTGTCTGAACCAGTCTTTTATATAAATTTTTCGAAAAATTTATATATTATCTACTAAAATCTTCATTTCATTTCTATCTGCTACATTTCCAGGCAATATGATATCGTATATAATAATTATTTTAATTTTAAAGTCATCTCTCACTATATAAAGCTTATGAGTATCTACGGTAAGATTTAGACTTCCAAAGTCTAAAGTATACAGAACCTCTTTTTTTTGCCCTTCTTTAAAATAAAGATTAGATTCTATATTTCCTGTTCTGATAATTTCTATAAAGTCCTCTCCAAGAATTAACTTTGTAAAAACACCCTCCATGCCTGTAAGTTTACTTTCAGGATAATTGATAATTATATTATCATTTTTCTCTTTTAATTTCCCTATATAAACAACTTCAATAGGATCTTCATTTCTTTTTTTGTTATATACAGTTATTTTCGCATTCTTCATTGGTGCACCTCAATTATTTTAAAGTGTATAAACTAAAAATGTTTCTTTATACTTTTTTCTAAATTCATTCTCAGCCATTAAGGCTAATTTTTTTTCATCAAATATTCCGTAAACTGTAGGACCACTCCCACTCATTAAAGCAGCTTTTGCTCCTAAAGAATAAAGCCTTTCTTTTATCTCTTTTATTTCTTTAAATCCGAAATCCTCTACTATAATTTTTTCCAAGTCATTTTCCATATTTTTGTTCATAGACTCAATATCTTTATTTTTTATTGCCTTTATTAGCTTATCTGTTTTTAAATCTTTGCTAAATCTTCCTTGTACTTTCGAGAAGGTTTCCTTAGTACTTATAGAAAACTCTGGTTTTACAAGAAGGATTAATTGGTTTTTGAATCCAGCTTCTATAGGAGTTAAAATTTCTCCAATTCCCTTTGCCTCATATGTTCCCTGTCTTAAGCAAAAGGGTACATCTGCTCCTAGCTTCAGAGCCAGCTTATCTAGATCTTTCTCTTTTAGCTTTAAATTGTATATTTCATTTATAAGCTTTATAACCCCAGCAGCATTAGTGCTTCCACCGGCAAGCCCTGCCCCTATAGGAATGTTTTTTTCTATATGAATATTTACTCCAGAGCTTAGGTTAAAGCTTCTGAGCATTAGATCAGCGGCTTTATAGGCTATGTTATCAGGTCCTAATGGTATTTCAGGATTATTTGCTGAAATTTTAATCCCTTTTTCTCTTTTACTCACGTAAATAGTATCGTAAAGAGATATTGTCTGCATTATCATATCAAGTTTATGATATCCATTATCCGTTTTCCCAACAACATATAATGATAAGTTTATTTTGGCAAAAGTTTTAATTTCCATATAATCACCTACTAACATATTATTATACACTTATATAAGAAAATATCATAGGTAAATGGATAATCTCCAAATAAAAAAAGACCACTACATCAAAGTAATAGTCATATTTTTATTTAGTTATTTTTAAATTTAATTCTTATAAGATAAAGTAACTATTTCAGTTAGTACATCTGAGTAACTAAAAGTTAGCTTTCCTCTTGCTTCGTTGTCAAGCCTTACTAAAAATATACTTGGATAAACCTGTTCGATGGTGCCTGTACTTACATACATTTTTCTTCTACCCAAATTAGCTTCTAATTTGATGTCCTTACCAACATTTTTTTTAATTTCTTCTTTGATATCCTGAATATTATCAAATTTTTCCATCAAAAACACCTCTCTCCTGTTAAGTATACACGAAAGTGGCGCATAAGTCAAATTATAACAGTTCATAATAACACCTGTATTTTACAATGTCAACAGCTAATTAACTAAACTTACTAATATTTTTAATAGATGGAATTTTATGCATATGATATATTATATAATTTGCTGCTATACCAATAAATATACCTGTTCCTATACCAACAAAGGTAAGTACTGGAAGGTATGTCATAACAGATGCATTTTTAACTAAAAAAGCTGCCACACTTAGTTGGCCTATATTATGAAAAACAGCCCCAGCTCCGCTGACACCAATTATAGATGCCTTGTCTTTAAATAGATTTTTTACAAAAGTCATAGCAAGAAGACTAAGCACTCCACCACTTAAACTAAACAGAAAAGAGGAAAGGCTCCCACCAAACATTGCCGCAAGTAATACTCTCATGATAACTACTAGAAGAGTTGATGCAAATCCTAATATATATAAAGATATTATCGTAAATATATTTGCAAGTCCAAGCTTCGCCCCTGGTATACCTATAGGAAATGGTATAAATCCTTCAACAATATGAAGAACTAATGCCTGAGCTACTATTAAAGAAATAAATACCATTTTTGTTGTTTTATTCATCTTATCTACCCTATCTTGTATTTGTATCGTTTTGATCTTTATCTGGATTATTATTTTTTATCTCAATTACTACTCGGTTTGGAAGACATACTATTATCTCTCCTGCTTTTTCTATAAATTCAGGATACTTACATATCCCATCAGGACAAGTAGTTTCTAACATACCAATTTTTTCGCCTCTAACCTGGACAATATTAGTTCCAAGGTCGCTTTCTACTTTAATATCCCTATCTTCTGTATTTCCAGTTAGTTCTACTCTTTCATATTCTTCATTTTTAACACTTATAATGGCATAGTTGCCTTCAAAGTTATCTTGGTTTTTATATTTAAATATAACAGCCGGAATGAAAGATCCAACTATTAATAAAGCTATTATTATTACGTCTAATTTTTTTATTTTCATATATTGTCCCTTCACCTATAATTTATATTTTTCTCTCAAGTTAACATTATAACAGATTTATTACTATATTATAATACAGTTTCCGAATTAAATAAAACTAGCCCTAATTATTTGGCTAATTTAAATTTTAAGTAGATATTTATCATATATATTAATGGAATTATTTAATTTTTATGTTATAATTTACTAACATTTCATATAAAAAGAATAAAAATATATTACATGCCACTTTTATTTTCAGGAGGAACAGTATGAAAAAAACTATCACTTTCTTTATGTCAGTTATCATAGTGAGTATTTTAATAACTAGCTGCTCAGCTAATACAACTTCTAATAATTTACAAGAAGGTAGTTATAAAGTAACTTATGATGAAGCTGATTCAAGAGATTGGAAAGCATTTTTAACCTTTGATGTTAAAGATGGAAAAATAAAAAATGTAAACTTTGATTATAATGGAGTAGGACCAAACGAGGGTAAGCTGAAAACTGAAGATGAACCTTATAACGAAGCTATGCAAAGCGCAGCTAATACAAATCCGAAAGAGTATTCAAAAATTTTAGCAGATTCTTTCGAAGAGTCTCAGGATGTTACAAAGATAGATGCAGTTAGCGGAGCTACTACATCAACAAATACATTTGAAGAGTTTGCAAAAGAAGGAATAAAAGCCGCTAAAAAAGGAAATACTGAAACAGTTATAGTAAAGCAAGACGAATAAACTACAAACTATCCTAAGGAGATAGTGGCTTTACCCAAAGGCTTACAATAAAAATATATCATATATGATACAAAAATATTATCCCCTAAATCGAAAAATAGATTTTGGGGATAATTTTATTTTTAATTATGATTTTTTAATCAAATTCTGATGTAGGCTCTGGCTCCTTGTACTCAAACTGCCTTTGATAATCTGGGTACTGATCCTTTAAAACATCTTTAAAATATTCTTCAAATACCGCAAGAGCAACAGGTGCAACAAAGTAACCTCTTGTAGCATCATATACAATAACTGAAACTGCAATCTCAGGGTCATCAAGAGGAGCAACTGCTGTATAGCCTCCAAAGGCAGCTCTACCATATTCCTCCATATCTTCTTTAAAGGTTATAGTTCCTGTCTTTCCACCTGTCTCTATAGGAAAATCACTAAAGGCACTAGCTGCAGTTCCTCCTGGCTTATTAACTTCCCTCATTCCATCTTTTATAATATCAAGATTTTCTTTTTTAATATCAACCTCTTCAAGGATTGTAGGTTCTATTTCCCTTATAGTATTTCCATTAGCATCAAGTATACTATCAACCAAGTTAAGTTTGTATCTAGTTCCACCGTTAACAATTGTAGCCAAAGCATTGTTGACTTCAATTAGACTATTTTGATTATCACCTTGCCCAAGAGATGAAGAAATAACATTTACAGGGCTTAAAATTTGGCTTATCTGATCATAAACAACAAGCTCTGATACTTGAAAAGCATAAAAACTTGCATTCTCTAAGTCCTTTTTCTCTTCTTCACCTAATAAATCTATATAGCTTTGAATATAGGCAGTTAAATCTCTTGATAAGTCTTGAGTTGTAATACCTTTTCTTTTGTCTGCATCTTCTAAGGATATATCATAAGATTCCTTTATCCTATCTTTTATGTCTTCCTTAGCAAGAGCTATTTTTTCATCATCAATATCACTTTTACCAATATCTAAAGGCCTAAACTTATATCCATTTCTAGCTACTCCTTTATTTAAAAAGTCTACTATCTCATACATAGCAAGTTTTTGAGTAAGATCAACTTTACTATAGTGATTATATACATTCCCGTAAATATTCTCTGCTATATCAATACCTGTAGTGCTTTGACTTCTTTCTCTTGGATCTTGGCCCATACCAAGCTTCCATGCCCAATTAGCTATAGAGTTAAGTCCTTTTTTCTGATAAAGCTTATAAGCAGCATCTGCAAAGTATACATTAGAAGATATCTTAATCGCTTTTACCATATTTGTATTACCATAGGCTCCGCCACCATCATTTGTAACATTATAGCCTTTTAAATTAGGGCTTGTAAAAACTCCTGTGTCTCTATATAAACTATTCCTAGTCACAACATTTTCTTCTAAAGCTGCAAGGGCAGTAATTAATTTAAATGTAGATCCAGAAGGAGTTATACCTTGAGTTGCATAGTTGAAAAATGGTTTTGGATATATATCATTATTATCATTTACAGTTCCATCATCGTTAAACCTAAATAGTTCTTCTGGAGTCTTACTTAAATTCATTTTTTTAATTAGTTCTTCTGCAAACTTCTCATAATCAGGATTAAAATACTGCTCATATTTCTCATCTGTAAGCCTACCTGGAACCGCAAAATCATTTGGATCAAATTTAGGATAACTTGAAAGAGCGAGTACATCACCTGTTTTAACATTTGATACAACTACAGCCCCTCTTGTCGCATTTGAAGAGTCAGAAAAATATCCTCCTACATTGTGACCTGTATTTACTTCCGATAAATCTTTTATTAGTTCCTCAAGGGCCATGTCACTAGCATGCTGCAGGTTTGAATCTAAAGTAAGTTTTATTGTATCTCCTGGGTAGGTTTCAAGTTTGAAGAGTTCATTTTGAATTCTTCCATTTTTATCAACCCTAACCGTACTTCCACCTTTATTACCTTTAAGCCTATCTTCATAGCTGGATTCTATACCTGAAACTCCGATTAAATCACTTGATATATCATAGCCTTTTTCTTTGTATCTGTCCTGGCTCCCCTCTGGTATTGGATTTAAATAGCCTATTACATGGGAGGCTAGTTCTTTGTAAGGATAAATCCTAATAGGATTTGTTTCCACATCTATTCCCGGTAAAAAACTAAGCTGCTGAAGAAATATAAAGGCTGTTTCTTCACTAATGTTTTGAGCAATTATAACTGATTTAGATCCTTGGTAACTTTCTATTGCTATACTATCTCGTATCATAATATAAGTTTTTAGCTGCTTTTCTGAATAAGACTCTAAAAGCATATCGTAGACTTCTCTACCTTCCAGGCTCCTATATTTCTTTTTCTCTTCTTTGCTAGGTTCTAGATCGCCCTCACCATAAAGCATTTCATACATTTTATAATGCTTAAATAAATAATAATAAGTATCCTCTGGGGAAAACTCTAAAATAAGTTCATCTAGCCTGTCGGTTTCCTGTTCATTTAAATCTGAAATTTTATTTTTACCTGTTTCATCTTTTAATATACTAGTAAAAAGATAGTCATTTATTCCTCTATCCTTTTTCCATCTAAGCTCTCGCCTTTTAACATACTCTATATTTTCATAGTTAAATTCAAACCTAAAAGGATCAAGCTTTAAATTAAATGTATCGTCTATATCCTCTTCTGTTGATTCAAAAAGCCCAATCACCTTATCCAAAGTCTCGTATAAAGAATTACGAGACTCCTTTGTATCTACATAAATAAGATTATAGCTTTGAACAGATCCAGCTAGTACTTTTCCATTTACATCTACTATCTCTCCCCTTGGGGCGTTCATATCAATTTGTTTTATAAATTCAACATTTGCCTTCTCACTAAAAGTGTCACCTTTTATTACTTGAAGTTCAAACATTTTTAAGGCTAAAGTAGTAAAAATTATAAGCATTATAATAACTAGCCATCTATATCTATTAACTTTTTTATCATTTTTTTTAGTTTCCATATTTTCACCTTTTCTGTAAAGTTTCAAAGTAAGCTACGCCTACTATTATTATAAGCTAAATCAAAGTTCTTATATACATCTATAGTAATAATACATGTTATTTCTTAATATTATTTTAAAATTCTTTGTTTTTAGAGATGCATATAAAAAAACTCTTCACCATATACTCATTTCTAGTAAAATACTTTCTCTTTACTGTAGTATAATAAGTAGACTGATAAATATATTAAAGACTATTTTTCAACAAAACTTAATATAATTTACTGATTAAACAAATAAATTTTTAAGATATTAGTACTATTATTAAATATAAGCTTAGGCTGGGAGGCAAAAAAATGAATACGCAAACAATTTTAATTGTTGATGATGAAAAAGAGATAAGAGACTTAATTGAAATATACCTGATGAATGAAGGTTACAATACAATCAAAGCAAGTAATGGAAACGAAGCTCTTGAGCTTGTATCTAAGAATAATATTGATTTAATAATACTTGATGTTATGATGCCAGAAAAAGATGGAGTCCAGGCTTGTATGGAATTAAGAAAAACAAGTAATATTCCTGTAATAATGCTTTCTGCAAAAAGTCAAGATATGGATAAGATTCTTGGTTTAACCTCTGGGGCAGATGATTACCTTACAAAACCTTTTAATCCTTTAGAACTAATTGCTAGGGTAAAATCTCAACTTAGACGTTACTATACTTTTAACGAAGGGGCTAGTGAAAGTCAGGATGTATTATACCTAAGTGATATTGTTATTAATTTAAGTACAAGAGAAGTTTTAAAAGGTGAAGAATCAATTAAACTTACAAAAACTGAATTCGATATGCTGGCTTTTATGACAAGAAATGTCGGAATAGTTCTTTCTGTTGAGAAAATTTATGAAAATGTATGGAAAGAAGAGTTTTTAGAATCTGAAAACACAGTAATGGTCCATATAAGAAAATTAAGAGAAAAAATTGAAGACGATCCTAGAAATCCAATTTATATAAAAACAGTTTGGGGAGTTGGCTACAAAGTTGAAAAATAGATTTTTTAGATTTAAGAAAGATAAAAAAAACAAGAATAAAAATAGAACTATGGGTAAAGTTGATAGCTTTTTTGAAAAAGTAGATAATTTAATAAGAGAAAAAATAGGAAGTAATATTCAATTAGAGCTTATTTTTGCTGTAGCTTTTTGCCTTGTTTTTGCTTTCTTCATCTATCACATATCTATAAATTTAACACGAAAAGAGTATCAACATTCTTATATTTCCTTTGAAGTTGGAATTAATAACATAAAAGACACGGCAGATACAATATCAGAAAGAATGCTTAATGACCTGAGATACAAAAAAGAAGAAGATATAACAGAAGAAATGAGGGAAAATACAATTTATGACTCAGAAAATGATCCAAATGCCAAGCAGTTTGACCTTGAAAAAGCTATGGACAATCTGATTCATGATTTTTCTGATCTTCAGTCTCTTGAAGCTATAGTTACTGACTTAGATGGAGATATTATATATAAGACAGATAATGTTTATGAAACTTCTGTTGATATTTTTGAGCTTATAAAAAACTCCTACGACGTAAGGTATTACCAGGATTACTATGAGGATATAAATAATAACTTTAACAGTTATCAAAATGGATATTCCTACTTTGATAATTCTTCAATAGATTATTCCAAGATAAAAGAACTCACTTTTGTTTATCCTATGAATTTTCTAGATGAAAATATTTTTTTAGTTATAAGAGATTCTCCAATGCCTGAAACAAGAACAGATTTTACTGAAAGCTATAATCAATCTATTTCTCTGTTATTTGCTCTTTTAGCTTTTATTCTTGGTTTTATGTATCTTACTAAAAATAAAATGCTTTATATTCAGGAACTTTCAAATGCAGTTAATGTTATGTCTACAGGTAACCTTAAATACACAGCTCCGATAAAAGGAAATGATGAGCTTACAAATCTTGCTTCAAGTTTAAATTCTATGGCAAATGAAATTAATATTAAAATAGAAGAAGAAAGAAA